>ERZ1031137.62-NODE-62-length-27675-cov-19.726177_pt1 | contig 27675 bp, 26 predicted proteins | sample MGYA00517293_ERZ1031137 | MGnify/ENA primary metagenome ERZ1031137 (study PRJEB33718, sample SAMN03159763) | human skin metagenome | collected 2014-05-20 | study: EMG produced TPA metagenomics assembly of the PRJNA266117 data set (Human skin bacterial metagenome...
ACGATCATCGCTGCGCCGTCAACGGCGAGCTCCGTCGCGGGATCGCTGGCGGGAACCCAGCCGGCCTCACCCGAGTGCAAAACCGTGCCGTCGCCGGCCGTGACCGTGCCAGCCACGCAGACAATGATGTGCGGAGCCCCGTGCGCGACCGACGTCGTTGTGTTCTCTACCCGGTGAACCGTGAACTCATCAACGGGCACGGGGTAGCGACCGTCCGCTTCAGCGAGAACGCGGGGATCCTCCAGCGAGGTAAACGACAGCACGCGGACCAGCTCCGGCACATCGACGTGCTTGGAAGTGAGCCCACCGCGGAGGACATTATCCGAGTTGGCCTGCACCTCAACACCAAGGCCGCCAAGGTACGAGTGCAGCTGACCCGCGTCCAAGTAGAGGGCTTCGCCCGGGGCGAGGTGGACGAGGTTGAGCAGCAGCGCCACAAGCACGCCCACATCATAGGGGTAGCGCTCCTGGAGCGCCTTAATCTCCATGCCCACGGCGACGATCCACTCCTGCGTGTCCGCGCGGGAAATATAGCCGTCGATGGAGTCCATGAGCTCACCGATGAGCGTTTCGCGGGCCGCCCGTGGAATGGACACCCACGTGGTGAGAAGCGCGCGCAGCCCTTCCCCCTCGTCGTCGCAGTCCACCATGAGACGGTAGCGGTCAAGCGTGGGGCAGGAAAAGGCAGCGAAGAGCTCCGCCGTCTGCTTCAACGGCCGGAACCCGGCGAGCGCCGAGAACTCAGTGAGCGCGATGAGGAGCTCCGGCTTGTGGTTATCGTCACGGTAGTTGCGCTCCGGCGCGGACAGCTCGATGCCCTCGGCGTTTTCCCGCGCAAAGCCCTTTTCTGCTTGCTCCTTCGTGGGGTGGGCCTGGAGGCTCAGCGGCTCGCCGGCGGCGAGGATCTTCACCAAAAACGACAGCTTTGTACCGTGTGAACCGAGTTGACCCTCCGGGTCGTTGGCGATGATGTCCGTCAGTGGCTCGTCCCCGATGAGGGAGGAGCCACCTGGGTGCGCACCAAACCAGAGTTCCGCCTCGGGCGCGGGAGAGGGGGATGTGTCGCCGCGCAGGTCTGCCAGCAGGGTATGCGACCCCCAGGGGTAGGTGCGCAGCGCACCGGTAAGTTTCTCCACGTTGTTACAACACTTCCATTACAGTCGCCGCCGCGACGCGCGTAGCGTAGCGTAGCGTGGTCACAATATTCTGGGCCGCGGAGCTTAAATGCGACGTGTCCTCCCCGTTCGGGGCCTCGCCAGTGGCTCCATCTGACCAATCAACGATGCTTAAGGCTACATCATCAGTGTGAAAGGCTGACGCTCGGCTCGTGGTTGTTGCCAGTGCCGGGACGCCGTGTGCAATGCTGATTTCCGCCAGCAGGTGGGTAAGGCGGGGCTCACCCACGTGCACGGGGATTGCAGCTGCACATGTGCGTGCCAGAGCACGGGCGGGGTTGGTTACCTCGTCGCGATCGGGGTGGCAGGCAGCGATTTCTTCGTCGACAAGCCGGGAGATAACCGCAAGTTCCTCGCCCACCATCGGGTCACGGGATGTCACGGCGGCAAGCGTTGCCACCGTGCGGGCGACGGACCACTCCTCCGCGAAGGGAATGTGTGGGGCCGCCATCGTGGGGTGGGAACGCTCACTTACCAGTGGCGAATCCGGGGCAGAGATGACCGTGACCGCACAGCCCCGCTGCTGAGCTGTAAACAGGACATCGAGGCCACGCGGATCATCACCGATGATCGTGACCTGATCCAACGCGCCAGTACTCGTGGGAAGGTGATCGGTCACCACACACTCGCTGGCGACAACAGCGGCGATTGCGCGGCTGACCTCATACCACGTCACCACCACGTGCGAGCGGGGTCGAAAGCCCTCGAGCTGGCTGGTGCCACCGCTATGGACCCACTCAGCAATGGCGCGGACCTCCGCGCCCTCGTTGGCGATCGGGAAAAAGCGGGCTAATTCACTGTTCGTTCCGGACAATGGAGAGGACCTCCTTAACGATCGCGTCCACCTCTTTAGCCGTCGGGGCCTCCACGTTTAGGCGGAGAAGCGGTTCCGTATTCGAGGCGCGCAGGTTGAACCACGTCGGCGTGTCCTTGAGCTGGACGGTCACACCATCTAGCTCATCGGTGGATGCGGTGCGATCAGCGAAGGCCGCGAGCACGGCCTCGGTCTTTTCAGCCTGCTCCTCCTTGCCGGACAGCCGGGTGTTGATCTCGCCCGAGGCTGCGTAGCGGGAGTATTCCGCCATGAGCTCAGACAGGGGCTTATCCGTCTCCCCCAGAGCTGCCAGCACGTGCAGAGCGGTGAGCAGACCGGAGTCCGCGTTGAAGAACTCCTGGAAGTAGTAGTGCGCCGAATGCTCGCCGCCGAAGACGGCCTCCTTCTCGGCCATGAGCGCCTTGATGTAGCTGTGGCCGACGCGACTGCGCACCGGCGTGCCACCGTGCTCAGTGATCATTTCCGGGACGGTCTTCGACGTGATGAGGTTGTGGATGATGGTCGCGCCCGGGAACTGCTTGAGGTAGCGGGTGGCTACGAGGGCACAAATCGCCGACGGACTGACCGGATCGCCCTTCTCATCCACCACGAAGAGGCGATCGGCATCGCCATCGAAGGCGAGACCGATGTCGGCCTTCTTCTCCGGGGTGAACTTTTGCAGGTCAACGAGGTTCTTGGGGTCCAGAGGGTTGGCTTCGTGATTGGGGAAGCTGCCGTCCAGCTCGAAATACAGTGGCTCCAGGGTGATGGGCAGGCCTGTAAATGCCGCCGGGACGGTGTGCCCGGCCATGCCGTTGCCGGCATCGACGGCGACGGTCAGGGGGCGCATGCCGGACAGGTCTACCAGGCCCCGCAGGTGGGAGACGTATCCCTCGAGGACGTCTCGTTCCTCGTAGCTCCCCGCAGGCCCGTCGTAGGCGGGGATCTCGGTGCAGACCATATCCGCGATCTCGCCCAGGCCTGTGTCCCGACTGACGGGCTTGGCACCCGGCCGGCACAGTTTGATTCCGTTGTACTTGGCGGGGTTGTGGCTGGCGGTAAACATCGCGCCCGAGGTATTCAGGGCACCCGCGGCGTAGTACAGCTCGTCGGTAGAGCTCAGTCCGATGAAGGTCACATCGATGCCCTGGGAGCGCGCGCCGTCGCTGAAGGCTTTCGCCAACGCCGGGCCACTGTCACGCATGTCGTGGGCGATGGCAAGGGTGTGCTCGCCATCACGGCGAATGATGGCACCGAAGGCCGCTCCGATGTCGTGAGCGAGCTCCGCGTCGAGTGTCTCCCCTACGATGCCTCGAACATCGTAGGCCTTGATGACGCCGTCAATCAGTTCTCGGCTGCGCATGATTTACTCCTTTGGAAGTAGTCGTTACCCTCTCAACGTTTTATGGGTGCAAAAAGTGCCCGTAGTTTTATCTACAAGCCGGGCCAGTGAGTGTTTCTAGTCGGTGGCGTCCGGGACAACGCGCAGGTGTCCGCGCCTGGTTGGTCCCTTTTTTGCTTCTCGACGCTCCGTAGGGCCGTGTGTCGGCTTCTCCCGCACCACGGTGGGTGGGGTGTTTTCGGGGGCCGTATACGTGAGGTTGTGCTTGGACGGGTGATGGAAATAGTCCTCATCGTCCTGCTTTCGATGTTTGCCTGCCGAGTGGTCAACGAGCCCCGTATTAGTCCGACCTGCCTCACGCACGGCTTCCGCCAGCGCGGTGAGATCGTCATCTTCCTCGTAATCGAAGCCGAGATCTTCGTATTTGAGCAGTTCCCAGCCGACCGGCGGCCGAATAGATTCGGCGTGCTTTTCACACAGATCCCACATGTGTGGGTTGGGCGTGGGCGCCAGGGGGCCTAGGTACGCGGTGGATTCCGAGTACGCGTAGGACAGCGTGGCGACAGCAGGCCTTCCACATCCGGGGCGACAGCAGCGTCGAAAAGTATTCACGGTTTATCAGTGTAGACCACGGGGCAACTAGACTTGGGGACCATGGTGGCAAGATCACGACATGGACGACACGGACGCGGCTCGCGTGGCCCGATTCTTCCGCACGATGTGCCGCGCGCACGCACCCGCAGCCAGCTTTTTGATGCCAACGTGGTGGAGGCCTACGCCCCCTTCCTGCACGCCTATTACGACCAGCTGTCCACCGTTGATGTCGCCGTGGACACCGTCCCCCGCATGCAGCTCAACCCCGATGCTGCAGCGCTTGACGATGACATCGTCGCCGACGGCCCCGTCCCCCTCGGCCGCATCGTTCCCACAGGTCTCGACGCTGCTGGGCGCCCCACCCGACCCCGGATCGTCATCTTCCGCGGACCCGTGCAAGAACGCGCCACGGGCATGCTCGAGGAGCAGGATCTCATCACCTCCATCCTCACCGATCTCATCGCCAGCTACCTGGGCATGGACCCCGAGGATGTCAACCCCGCCTAAGCTTCAGGCGCATCACGCGCCTATCCTCCCTCCGGGCTTTTTCTGTACTGCGGGAAAAACCACAACAGCCACTCCGAAGGAGCGACCCCTATGGCGTATCCCCTCATCGTCCTTATTCTCGCTGTACTCGTCTCGGGCAGCGCGGCGTTTTCCGCATACGGGGAAAACCCCGCACCCGCTCGTTGATCAGTCGTCACAGCGCGCCGCCTTTGCGTTTACGATCGCGACGGCAGCCTACCTCGCCGCCCTCGCCTTGTTCGTCTACGGACTCACGGCGCTGTCCTATGTACTGGGGTTCGTGGGACTCATCTGCTGCGCTGTGGGGTATGTCGCGGCGCACGCATAGCCGCGCATAGCCGCGCATCGCGCTGCGCGCAGCTTGTACGACGCGTGAAGCCACGTGGTTTTCTGCCACGTGGCTTTTCCAATGGAAAATAATTTGCTTGGTTTTGGTTGCCGATCCGCTGGGGCGCTAGCCCATCTTCTTCTTGAGACGACGACGCTCGCGCTCGGAGAGGCCACCCCAGATACCGAAGCGCTCGTCGTGCGCGAGGGCGTATTCGAGGCACTCGTCGCGGACGGAGCACGCCTTGCAGATGCGCTTGGCTTCGCGGGTGGAGCCGCCCTTTTCAGGGAAGAAAGCGTCCGGATCAGTCTGTGCGCACAGGGCCTGATCTTGCCATTCCTGCTCTACTGCGCTGAACAGGCTGTCAAAGCTGAGCCCTTCTACAAAGGCGTCCCGCTGGCGATCGTCAACGTGCGACGAACCTTCTCCGCGAGGCAAGGAGGAGTCTTCCACGGGTTCTACCTTTCTATTCTCGGTGGGCTTCATACTGTTAGTGGGTTCCCCGTATCACTTCTCGGTGACAGGGAATCTCTCGGACTGCAATGAGTAAACTTAGTGGCCACCCTACCCGCTTAGGGAAAATCGTGTCGCGACGGCGAATTTCGCCAGTCATTCAACGACGTGGGGGACACGTCCGTCTACACATCTCAGTTACACACCTGTAATTATTCCGCGAATCACAAAATGTAGTCAACCCGTCGGACCGGTTTTTTCCACAAAAAAGGCAAAACCCCTGGAATCTAATCCCATTTGTCACACTAGTAACACCTTGAGCGGTGCGGGGGTGAATATAGGGGGTAGCACATATTGTGGTGGCGAGGTGCCGGTAGCACATATCGGAAGAGTGTGGCGTGTCGCAGACCGCAAAACACCACCACGCGTGTTATGCGGTCTTCCCGCCTCCCGCGTGCTTCACATGCACGCGCTACGGATACCCCGTTACAGCTATCTAGGAACCTGCCTAGGCATCGGAGGAGAAGCGCACGCCGTTATCCGGAATCTCCACCCCAGGCCACACACGCATGCCCTGGCGAAGCTCACAGCGGGCACCGATGCGCACACCGTCACCGATGATGCAGCCACTGATCCGCGCGTTGGCACCAATATGCACACCCTCACCAATGATGGAATCTTCAATGGTGGCACCGGCTTCAATCTGCGCGCCATCGAAAACAGCCGTGGTGTCCAGGCGACAGCCCGCGGCGATCTCGACACCACGGCCGACGACCGTGCCACCGAGCAACAGCACGCCATCTTTGACCCCCGCCGTCGGATCGACAATGGCTTCTCCATGTTTTCCGTCGAGAAGCGGAGAGGGAGCGATACCACGAACCAAGTCGGACGAACCACGGACGAAGTCCTGCGGAGTCCCCATGTCACGCCAGTAGGCGTGATCAACGTGGCCGTACACGCGCTTGCCGGCCGCGAGCAGACCCGGGAACGTCTCGCGCTCCACCGAAACCGGACGGCCCGCGGGGATCGCCTCGATGATCTCCCGCTTGAACACGTAACACCCGGCGTTGATCTGGTTGGTCGGCGGATCCTCCGTCTTCTCCAAGAACGCGGTCACCCGGCCATCGGCATCCGTCGGCACGCAACCGAAGGCGCTGGGGTCGGCGACACGCACGAGGTGCAGTGTCACGTCCGCATCGTGCGTGAGGTGCGTATTCACAATGCCCGTGAGATCCGAGCCACTCAGCACATCGCCGTTGAACACCATGACCGTGTCGTTGCGCAGCTTCGAGTACACGTTGCGGATACCACCGCCGGTACCCAGTGGCTCCTCCTCCACCACGTAGTCAATCTCCAAGCCAAAGGACTCGCCGGAGCCGAAGTATTCCTCGAATACCTCCGCCTTAAACGAGGTCCCCAGAACCACATGCTCAATCCCCGCAGCCTTCACCCGGGCAAGCAGGTGGCTAAGGAATGGCACGCCCGCCGTCGGCAGCATGGGCTTCGGGGTATTCACCGTCAGGGGGCGCAGGCGCGTGCCCTTACCACCGACGAGGATCACAGCATCGACGCTTCGCATCGGATTGTTATCAGTCATGATCTATTCCTTTACGTCCTTTTACTTCCGCTTCAGGCGCGAACACGTCACCGCCACCGCAGCCCGGGCCTTCAGCCCCAGCCACAGGGTAGCCCGCAGCGGCGCTGCCACCAGTCCGGGGTGCCTATCAGCCTGAAAACGATAAGCGGAATCGTGGTGTGCGGGAAGCATCTTCTCTGGATGCTTGCCCGCCGCGTGCCCCACAGCGTGACTAATCGTCGACTGCGGACACAACACGTTCGTGTAGCCAGCGCGCGTAAACCTATCCCCCAAGTCCACATCCTCCATGTACATGAAGTAGCGCTCATCAAAACCACCAATCGCCGCAAACGCATCCCACCTGACAAGCAGGCAGGATCCGGACAGCCAGCCTGCAGAGCGCTCCACGGACATATCACTGGCATGCCGATACGCCGCCGTCCACGGATTCCCTGGCCACACCGCGCTAAACAGCGCGTGGCCAATCCCGTTCGTAATCGTCGGCACAGCGCGGGCCGAGGGGTACGCGCTTCCGTCAGCCTCCAAAATGAGTGGCCCCACGCAGGCAGCATCAGGCCATCGATCGGCACACTCGATGAGCGTGTCGATAGCCCCCTCGCCGAACTCGACATCGGGGTTGGAGATGATGAAGTACTCGTCGTTGACCTCGCCCTTTTCCCGCTTGTCTACCAAGCGCTTGACGGCGATGTTGATAGCCGTGCCATAACCCACATTTCCACCCGTGGGCAGGAATTCAACGGCCGGATCGGCTGCCGCGGTTTTCTCGGGGATCCCGTCGGTGGAGCCGTTATCCGCAAGCACGGTGTATGTCCCGCGGGTGGTTGCGCGCGCCAGCGAATCAACAAATGTCCCCAGGTACTCACCCGGGGAGTAGGTAACGGTAATGACGGCAATTGGCTTCACGGTCACTGAATCCTACCTGCCACCGCGCGCTCAACCCCGCTTCGCCACTCCGGAAACGGCGTAAACCCAGCAAGTTCCCAGGATGCGGTATCCAACACGCTCCACGGCGGACGCTTCGCCGCCTGCGGGTATTCCGCACTCGTGCACGGCGTCACCTGCTCCGGATCGGCCCCCGCCGCTTGGTAGGTGGCGCGGGCAACGTCATACCACGTGGCCTGCCCCGCCCCCACGGTGTGAAACACCCCCGTGGCCTCCGAATCGACGGCTTCCCACAGTCCCCTGGCCAGGTCGAATGCGAAGGTGGGGCTGCCGGTCTGGTCGTCGACAACACGCGCCGGCTTCCCCTCCCGCGCCAGGCGCAGCATGGTGGAGACGAAGTCTTTCTTGCTTGGTAGGCAATCGCCGCTGAACAACCACGCCGTCCGCGCGATGAGGGTGTTCTCCCTGCCGGCAAGCTCCTTTTCTCCTGCCAGTTTGCTGGCCCCGTAGACCGTGTCGGGGGCGGTGGGGTCCTCGGGCGTCAGCGACCGCCGGGGTGCCCCCGATCCGAAAACATAGTCGGTGGAGACGTGGATGAGGCGCGCGGCGGTCAGCTCCCCCAGCCGTGCCAACCCACGGTGGTTGACAGCCCCCGCTCCCTCTTTGTCACTTTCTTGCTTGTCGACGTCTGTTCGTGCCGCACAGTTCACCACGCACCCAACGCCTGCGAGGGCGTCTCCTGCCCGTCGCGTCACGTCGCGGTCGCCGGTGGCAAGCGCTGCCAGATCGATGTCTCCCCTACCAAGCAGGCGGAGGGTGAAACCGGGGTTGGTGAGCCGCAGCGCGGTCCCTAATTGACCACCCTGGCCCAGGACTGCAATTTCCATGAGACCTTTCCCGTTGTAAAATTTAGGTCCTACTATTATTGCCCACTTTATTGGAGGTTCGCGAAGGCCGTGTCTAACCGCTCACGACTGGTCCGCAATATCCAGCCCGCGCCACGGTCGACCCCCCGCACGCAGCAGAAAGGCTCCCGCCTTGTGAAGGGGGTCGTCGCCGGTGTCAGCGCACTGGCCCTCCTGTTCTCCGGGCTCGGCTACGCCTCCGTGGGCAGGATCGGCGCGGAAGTTGCGGGCACGGGCAACCTCGAGCTCGGTGGCGGCGGGGGTATTAAACACGGCACCGCCAAGGACGGCGCGACAGATATCCTCCTCGTCGGTTCTGACTCCCGCTCCGATGCCCAGGGCAACCAGCTCACGCCGGAGGAAATCGACATGCTTCATGCCGGCGACGAGGAAAACGACAACACGGACACGATCATGCTCATCCGTGTGCCCAACGACGGATCCTCCGCCACCGCGATCTCCCTCCCCCGCGATACCTACATTCACGATGCCGAACACGGCAACATGAAGATCAACGGCGTGTACAAAGCCCACAAGGACGAGCGCGAGATGGAGCTGCGCGAGGAGGGGCGCACCGACGAGACGTACATCGAGACCGAGGCGAAAGATGCCGGCCGCCGTGGCCTCATCCAGGCGATCTCCAACCTCACGGGCATTACCGTCGATCACTACGCGGAGATCGGTCTGCTCGGCTTCGTCCTGTTCACCGACGCGGTCGGCGGCGTGGAGGTGTGCCTCAACGAGGCCACCTACGACGAGTACTCCGGTGCCGACTTCACCGCCGGCTACCAAACGTTGGGCGGCCCGCAGGCCCTATCCTTCGTGCGCCAGCGCCACGGCCTGCCCCGTGGCGACCTGGACCGCATCGTTCGCCAGCAGGCCTTTATGGCCTCGCTCGTACAGAAGGTGCTGTCCTCCGACACATTGACTAACCCGTCGAAGCTCACGGAGCTGGCGGAAGCCGCGCGGCGCTCGGTGATCATCGACAAAGACTGGGACATCATCAGCTTCGCCACGCAGCTGCAAAATCTCGCCGGTGGCAACGTGCGCTTCGACACCATCCCCGTCACCTCCGTCGACGGTGTCGGTGACTACGGCGAATCGATCATCACCGTCGATCCGGACGAGGTAAAACGCTTCTTCGAATCCCTACTGGGCACGAAGGACAACCCGAACCCGCACGCCGGCGAGACGAACACGCCCGCGGCCCCCGATGTGACGGTCACCGTCCTCAACGCCTCGCAAATTCCAGGCCTTGCCGGTTCTGTCGGCGGCTGGCTTCGCGACGAAAGCTACCGCGTGACGACGGTCACCAACGCCCAGGAAGGCCTTTACTTCAGCTCCCAGGTTGTCGCGCACAGCACCGACGACCCAGCAGCCAAGGAGATCGCCGAAAAGCTCGGCAACCTCCCGATCACCACCTCGCCCACGCTCGATCTCGGCTCCGTCGTGGTGGTTACCGCCAGCGACTACGCAGGCCCGCAATCCGACAACTCCTTCGAGGAACAGGACACCGACACCGGCACCGATGTTGTGGGCCAGCCCGGCGCTGCGCTGGAGGAACCCCTCTCGCCCACAATCACGGCAGAGGGCAACCGCCCGCAGTGCGTAAACTAGCTCCAATGGAGTTACTGTCACACCTCAACCCCACCGAACCGCGCGTCACCGTCTACAACGAGACGCGTGGTAGCCGAGTGGAGTTTTCCGCCGTCACGCTATCCAACTGGGCTGCAAAGGTCGCCGGCATGCTCCGCGACGAATGCGACCTCCTCCCCGGCGATTCCATCGCCCTCGACGTCCCCCACGACTGGCAGGAAATCGTCATCGCCCTGGGCGCCACCGCCGCGGGGATCACCTACGGTGAGCCCCGAGGAGACGAAGAGGTCGCACTCCTGGGCGTCGACAAGCAATCAACCGCACCCACCCAGATCATCGTCGGCGACGACCCCCTCGGTGCCCCACTTCCCGACGACCAGCTGCCACCCGGCGCGCTCGACTTTTCCACCACCGTCCGCATGTACCCCGACGCGTTCCCCGAGCCGACGCCGAACCTGGAAAAGCCCGGCTCCCCTACCAAGCGGATCGTCCGCGCCTCCGCTGACAGCTGCGCGCAGGCGCTCGACCAGCTGGCCACCGGCGGCGCGATCGTCATCGTGCGGGGCGAGGCCAGCGACGAAAGATTCGCCCACATTGCGGCCGTGGAGCACGTCGACGCTTGGTAGGGTAAACGTGTGGCTGACGTAGTTTTCAAAGACGTGTGCATCCGCTACCCCGGTGCCGACAAACCAACGGTGGAAGGCCTCAACCTCCACATTCACGACGGCGAGTTCCTCGTCCTTGTCGGGCCCTCCGGCTGCGGCAAATCCACCACCCTGCGGGCCCTGGCCGGCCTGGAAAAGGTCGCTTCCGGCACGATCACCATCGGTGGCCGCGATGTCACCGACAGTGAGCCTGCCGATCGCGACGTGGCTATGGTGTTCCAAAACTATGCGCTGTACCCGCATATGACCGTCGCCAAGAATATGGGATTCGCACTGTCACTAGCGAAGCTGCCGCAAAAAGAGATCGACCAGAAGGTGGCCGATGCTGCGGCGATGCTCGACCTCACCGAATTCCTCGACCGCAAACCCAAAGACCTCTCCGGCGGCCAACGCCAGCGCGTAGCCATGGGGCGCGCAATCGTCCGCGAACCGCACGCCTTCCTCATGGACGAGCCGCTCAGCAACCTCGACGCCAAACTCCGCGTGCAAACCCGCACGCAGCTCGCCAACCTCCAGCACCGCCTCGGCACCACCACCGTCTACGTCACCCACGACCAAGTCGAAGCCATGACCATGGGCGACCGCGTCGCCGTCCTCAAAGATGGGAAGCTCCAGCAAGTCGCCTCCCCCCGCGAGCTTTACGACACCCCCGCTAACGCCTTCGTCGCCAGTTTCATCGGCTCCCCCGCCATGAACCTCATTCCCGCCGATGTCGCCGGTCTTGGTGCCGTCACATTCGGCATTCGGCCCGAGGACCTGCACTGCTCCCCGGCCGATGCACAGGCAGCGGGTATTCCTGCAACCGTGTCCCTGGTAGAGGAACTAGGTTCAACTTCGTACGTTTACGCCCACCGCGACGACGACCCCTCCACGCCACTTGTCGCTAGGCTGAGCGACGGACCATCCCCCTTCCGAGGGGACCGCGTCCTCCTCATCCCGGATATGGCTAAGGCGCACTATTTTGACCGCGAGACGGGTAAACGCGTTCGTTCCCCCCAAATGTAGGTTAATTTACTGTATTTACGTGGCCCCGTAGTTAATCTGGTTCTAACCAGTTGTTCATTTAAAAGGAAGGTTCACGTGACTACCAAGCGTTTGACCGTCATCGGTGCTGTGTGCACCGCCGCAGCCCTCGCCCTGACGGGCTGCTCTTCCGAAACGAGTGCACCAGAGGGTGCCTCCCAGTCGTCGACAAGCGAAGAAACCACAGGCACCGCCGACCGCGGGCCGATCACTTTCGCCATGGGCAAGAACGACACCGACAAGCTGCAACCAATTATCGAGAAGTGGAACGCAGACCACCCCGATGAAGAGGTAACGCTCAAGGAACTCGCCGGCGAAGCCGACGCCCAACGCGAAACCCTCGTCCAATCCCTCCAAGCCGGCTCCAGCGACTACGACGTCATGGCCCTCGACGTCATCTGGACCGCCGACTTCGCAGCCAACCAGTACCTCGCACCCCTGGAGGGCGACCTCACCGTCGACACCAGCGGACTCCTGCCCGCCACCGTCGAATCCGCCACCTACCAAGGGACCCTCTACGCCCTCCCACAAAACACCAACGGCCAACTCCTCTTCCGCAACACCGACCTCGTCACCGACGCGCCGGCCAACTGGAAAGAACTCGCCGAAAGCTGCGAAGGCATCTCCGAAGACTGCCTCACCCTCCAGCTCAAGCAATACGAAGGCCTAACCGTCAACACCACCAACTTCATCAACGGCTGGGGCGGCAGCGTCCTCGACGACTCCGAACAGCCCGCCGTCGAAACCGACCAAGCCAAGGAAGGCCTCCAAGCACTCGTCGACGGCTACGCCGACGGCACCATCGCCAAGGGCTCCACCTCCGCCACCGAAGAAGAAACCAACCTCGCCTTCACCGAAGGCACCACCGCCTACGCCGTCAACTGGCCCTACATGTACACCAACGCCAAGGAAGCCGGCATCAACTTCGAAGTCACACCCCTCGTAGCCAAAGACGGCACCGGCGTATCCACACTCGGCGGCTACAACAACGGCATCAACGTCAACTCCAAACACAAGGCAACCGCCCGCGACTTCATTGAATTCATCATCAACGAAGACAACCAGGCCTCCTTCGCCGACAACTCCTTCCCACCCGTCCTCGCATCCATCTACGAAGACGCCACCCTCGTGGAGAAATACCCCTACCTCCCCGCACTGAAGGAATCCCTCGAAAACGCCAAACCACGACCCGTCAGCCCCTTCTACACCGCCATCTCCAAGGCCATCCAGGACAACACCTACGCCGCCATCACCGCAGGCAAGTCCATCGATGACACCACCGCGGATATGGCTGCCGCAATTTCGCAAGCTGCGAAGTAACCCTTAAGAAAAATACCGCTGCCTACCAAGCAGCGGTATTTTTTAGCTATTAAAGAAATCGAGCCATTCCGGCCACTCGCGGTCCACCTGCTCCCGGCCCGCTTGGTAGGACGCCATAATCTTCGCCCCGTCCCGCTCCTTATTACTCACCAGAGGCCCCTCGGGATAAAACACCTTGGCTTTCCCCTCCCGCTCTAGCTTGTCGACGAGCTCCAGCGACGCGTTGTACCTCTCGTGGCGCGTCATCATCAAATCCACCACCGCCGGATACTTCCGCAGCACCGCGCGCAACACCTCCGGGTGGGTGGGGGCGGTGCGTCGGAAACCGCGCGGGCGGGTGAGGACGATCGCAAACTTATCCCTACCAAGCGCCGGAGCAATGGCAATGCCACCGGTGTCGCCGACGGCACCGTCGACGTAGGGGTGACCATCGATGAACGGAATCTTCATAACGCCGGGCATCGTTGCCGACGCGCGCGCCGCCAGCATCACCGACTGCTTGGTAGGTAGATCGGCGCGGTTCCATGTGACTGTCTCGCCCGTGTCGGCACGAACGGCCTGGATGCAGACCTCGGCGGGGTGGGCGAAGAAGGTATCGAAGTCGAAGGGAAGGTCGCCGTCGGGTTGGGCGATGTCTTGGTAGATGTACTGGCCGTCGAAAAGCCCCCTACCAAGCAGAAGCGGGGCGAGACCGCCGATGCGACGGGAGGAAAGGAGCGTCGAAAAGCTAACACGGGCGCGGAACTCGTCGCGGGAGAGATAGTTGAGAACCTGGGACGCACCAGCCGAAATACCGCCAGCCCAGCCGACCTCCACACCACTGGAAATCAAGCGCTCGAAGAAGCGAGCCGTGTAGCTCGCGCGCATGCCGCCACCCTCGACGACAAGAGCCACAGACTTACACATAACCACCACCGTAGTCCCCTAAACTAACAACCAAACCCCTACCAAGGAAAGGGAAACGCGTGCAACAAGCCAAACAAACCCGGACGGCCTGGGCGCTCATCGCACCCACACTCATCGTCCTCGGCATCGTCATCGGCTACCCCATCCTGCGGGCCATCTACTTATCCTTCCAACAGGATAAACACCTCGACCCCGAAACCGGACTATTCCTCCAAGGCGGCTTCGCCGGCGCCGACCACTACCTCTACTGGCTGCAACAACGATGCATGAGCCCCTCCGGCGTCGTCTCCACCTGCCCACCAGGCACCATCGCCACCGACTTCTGGCCCGCCGTACGCATCACCCTCTTCTTCGCCGTCGTCACCGTCGCCCTCGAAACCGTCCTCGGCCTCTGGATGGCAACCGTCATGAACAAAGAATTCCGCGGACGCGGACTCCTCCGCGCCGCCGTCCTCGTCCCCTGGGCCATCCCCACCGCCGTCACCGCCAAACTCTGGCAATTCCTCTTCTCCGACCACGGACTCATCAACTCACTGCTTGGTAGGGACACATCCTGGACCACCGACCCCTGGGCAGCCCGCACCGCCGTCATCATTGCCGACGTCTGGAAAACAACCCCTTTCATGGCACTGCTCATCCTCGCCGGCCTCCAAATGATCGACAAGGAAATCTACGAAGCAGCACGCGTCGACGGTGCCGGACGCTTCCAAATCTTCATGCACATCACACTGCCCCTCGTCAAACCCGCGCTCATGGTCGCCATCCTCTTCCGCACCCTCGACGCACTCCGCATGTACGACCTACCAGTCATCATGATCTCCTCCAGCTCCAACTCCCCCACCGCCACCATCTCACAACTCGTAGTCGAAGACCTCCGCCAAGGACACTTCAACTCCGCCAGCGCCCTCTCCACCCTCATTTTCCTCCTCATCTTCGCCGTGGCCTTCATCATGATCCGGTTCCTGGGGGCGGATGTGGCGCCGCGGAAGCAAAAAACGCCGCCTCCCCTACCAAGCGCTCCTGCCGCACCGGTGGAGCCGATCCGCATTGATGGATCCACCATCACTACCAAGGAGAACCTGCGATGAAAACAGCACGTACATACTTCGGCTTCGCCATCATCGTCTTATGGACGCTCGCTCCCTTCTACTGGATGGTTGTCACCGCCTTCCGCGACTCGAAGCACACATTCGACACCACCCCGTTTTTCACCCATGTGACGCTGGAGAACTTCCAAGATGCCCTCGCAACTGATAAGGGGAATAACTTCCTTCGGGCAATCGGCAATTCGCTTATCATTTCGCTTGCCACCACCGCGCTCGCCGTCTTGGTAGGGGTGCTGGCAGGGTACGCACTCGCCCGCCTGAATTTCCGCGGAAAAGGCATCGTCACGGCCATCATCCTGGCAGCATCGATGTTTCCGGGGATTGCGTTGGTTACTCCGCTTTTCCAGCTGTTTACTAACCTCGGCTGGATTGGCACCTACCAAGCACTGATTGTGCCGAATATTTCATTTGCGCTGCCGTTGACGGTGTACACGTTGATTAGCTTCTTCAAGCAGCTGCCCTGGGAGTTGGAGGAGGCTGCGCGCGTGGATGGGGCTAGCCGGTTTACGGCTTTCCGTAAGGTGCTGCTGCCGTTGGCGGCACCAGCGTTGTTTACCACGGCGATTCTGTCGTTTATCGCTACGTGGAATGAGTTCATGTTGGCGAAGCAGCTGTCGACAACAGCGACGGAGCCGGTCACCGTGGCGATTGCGCGGTTCTCGGGCCCGAGTGCGTTCGAGTACCCGTACGCCTCGGTGATGGCTGCGGGCACGCTCGTGACCGTCCCCCTGGTAGTGATGGTGCTCGTCTTCCAGCGGCGCATCGTCGCGGGCCTGACGGCGGGCGGTGTGAAGGGCTGACGAAGGCACGTCGAATAGCCCATCAGGAAGGCTCCTGGTGGGCTTTTTCGAGCTAGTGCTCGCGGAAGATGCCGCGTTGGCGGATGTTGATCCCGCGGCCACAGCGGTCGCGGAGTTCGCTGCGGTTGAAGTGCAGCGTGTCGGACCCGGGTGGTTTGTACCCGGCCTCGCCGGTCACGGGGTCGCGTTCGTGGCGGCCGTTTTTGGGTTTGCCGGGGTCGTCGTCGTTGCGCCCGTTGTGGTATTTGCACAGCGGGATGAGGGTGACCGCGTCGGTGAGTCCGCCGAGGTAGTGAGCCTTACTGTGATGCATTTGGCTGTAGACGGCTGGCCGGTAGCAGCCGGGGTGAGCGCAGAAGATCTGGTCGCAGGCGAGGGCGGAGCGAAGCTCTGGGCTGGCGAATCGCTCGTTTTCTAGTTGGTAGTGGACACCGATGTTGCCGTTTTTGTCGTAGATGGTGACGAAGCCGAAGGGGGCAAGCCGGGAACGACTGATGTCGTCGGCATCGATGAGGTTACCGTCGGTTGTCGCGAACTTGCCGTCTCCTTGGTAGGTGAGGTCGTCGGCATTGATGATGAAACAGGGGCTGAGCGTGCGGTCCCAGATGCGGGTGAGGGTGACTTCCTCGAAGGTGCCTTCCCTCCACAGGGCGACGAGTGTGCGGAGGCCCTGGGCCCAGCGGGCGGACGTCGACATGGAGGAGTCATCGGGGGCAAGGTAGTTGCAGACGCTGATGAATTCGTCCATCTGCTGCGCTTTGAGGGCGAGGCGGGCGTGCTTGAGGCCCGTAGCGTCGGCACGCTGGCCGACGGTGAGCGACGGCTGGGTGGTGCGTGGTAGGTGGTCGCGACCGCGTTCTGCGCACGCGTTCTTCATCTCCGGCACGGTTGGAAGCTTATCGACGGCGTAGCTGAGCATCTCCTCCCTGTAGGTTTCCCGCTCTTCCGGTTCCAGGTTGTTCATCCCCTTGGAGATGAGGATCAGGAATTCGGTGGGCAGCTCATTGGGGCGAGGGTCGGCGGCGAGGTCGTAGTCGACCCAGTTGGTGGCGCCGTTGCAGAGCTGGCGAGCGAAAGCAGGGGAAAGATGATAATCGTCGACAAGCCTCTCGACTCGTTGCGCGACAGAAGAGCCGAGGGCGAGGGCCTCAAAGAGGATGGCCGTGCCCGTCAGCGAAGCCGCGAGAGAGTCGAGTGCGTGTGTCATGCCTCGAACTCTAACTACCACGCGCCCGGGGTGCGCGTGGTAGGCGCTGGATCTGTGGATAACTCGGCTGCAGGTGAGCTACGGCCTGTGGAATTTGCGCCAGATGATCCGAAGCGCGGAATGCGGAATCGCAGCTAGTTCGCGTGTGTAGATGAACAGACGTCTGTTGGCGGGGGTCGACGCAGTGATGACGTTCACATCAAAGTGATGGTGCCAGGCCCACATGCGGACGCGGGGGGCGTGGAAATCGCTCGTGATAACGTCGAAACGCGTAGCCCTACCAAGCGCTGCGGAGGCATTCTCGAGGTTTTCGTTGGTGGAGCGGGCGTGGGGCTCGACGATGATGCGGGTGGAGTCGACTCCGTGGGCGACGAGCCAGTCGCGCATCGCCTCGGCCTCGCCGTTGTGGCCGGTGACGACAACGGTGGTGGCGGGGGTGATGTGGCGACGGGCGACTACCAGGCGACGGGTGAGGGTGGCGCCTGGTAGGCCGTCGATAAGCCTGGAGCCGAGGATAACGAGCGGGGTCACGTTAGGACAAGCGCTCGTGGAGGCGACGCTCCTTCTCCTCCACCTCGGCAGCCATATTCGCTTGGTAGGCGGACATCTTTTCGACGAGCGCCGGGTCACCGATCCCGAGCATCCGCACGGCGAGGAGCCCAGCGTTTTTGGCGCCACCGATAGACACCGTCGCGGTGGGAACACCGGAGGGCATCTGGACGATGGACAAGAGCGAATCCAGACCATCGAGATCCTTGAGCGCCCGGGGAATGCCGATGACCGGCAGCGGGGTGGCCGCGGCCGTCATGCCCGGCAGGTGGGCGGCACCGCCGGCGCAGGCGATGATGACCTTGATGCCACGGGTGTGGGCGGTGCGGGCATAGTTGAGCATTTTGTCGGGGGTTCGGTGCGCGGAGACGACGCCGACTTCGTAAGAGACGTTGAACTCGTCAAGAATGTCGGCGGCGGGTTTGACCGTGTCCCAATCGGAGTCGGACCCCATGATGATTCCTACCAAGCAGTTACTCATGGCTACCCACTATAATCCCGGCGGCGGCACGGGCGCGGGCGCGGACGGTGTCCGCATCGGTGCCGGAGACGTTGACGTGGCCGAGCTTGCGGCCGGAGCGGTAGGACTTGCCGTACCAGTGGATCTTGGCCTCGGGGTAGCTCTCCCACACCTTGGTCATGGCGGCGGGGATGTCCTGCTCCGCTTCGCCACCGAGGGTGTTGACCATGCAGGTGACGGGGGCGGTGCGGGCGGTGGAGCCGAGGGGAAGGTCGAGTACTGCGCGGAGGTGCTGCTCGAACTGGCTGGTTACCGATCCGTCCTGGGTCCAGTGGCCGGTGTTGTGGGGGCGCATGGCGAGCTCGTTGATGAGGATCTCGCCGTCGGTGGTTTCGAAAAGCTCGACGGCGAGGACACCGGTGACGCCGAGTTTCTCGGCAACGGTGCGCCCGATGTGGCGGATGGTGTCGGCTTGAGCGTCGGTAAGCCCCGGCGCGGGGGCGAGCGCCTCCACGCAGATTCCGTCGGTTTGAATGGTCTCGGTGATGTCCCACTGTGCGATGTCACCGGAGGGGCGACGGGCCGAGAGGATGGATAGCTCGCGCTTGAGCTCCACCTTGTCCTCTGCCATGAGGTGGACACCCTTGTCCATGAGTTCGGCGGCGAGCGTTGGTGCGTTATCGGTGAACCAGACGCCGTGGCCGTCGTAGCCGCCACGGATTGCCTTCAGGCAGATCGGTTTTCCGCTTGGTAGGCGGGAGGGGTCGGTGACATCCGTGAACCACGGCACCGGCAGCCCCAGTTCCTTCATCTTCTTGCGCATTTCCAGCTTGTCCTGGGCGTAGATGAGGGCGTCGGGCTGGGGCTGGACGTTGATGCCTGTGTCGATGAGAGTGTGGAGGATCTCGTTGGGGACGTGCTCGTGGTCGAAGGTGACGGCGGAGGAGCCGCAGGCGACGGACTGGACGTCGGCTAGCGTGGTGTAGTCTCCGACGGTGATGTCGGGGGTGACCTGGGCTGCTGACGAGTCGGTGGCACCGGCCAAGAGGCGGATGGTTAGGCCGAGTTCGGTTGCTTCTGTCTGCATCATGCGGGCGAGCTGACCGTCGCCGATTACGGTGACAATCGGCATGCCAGGCGCATGGGGATCGTTAGTACTCACCCTTGTAACTTTAGTAGCTCCCCTCGATGAGCCGAACGAGCTGCTTGGTTTTGGGCACGTTGTCGATGATGACGGGGCGCCGAGAAGCGTAGGTGGACACGACGAGCGTGGACGAACGCCGGTTGATGGCCTCGATTTCCTCGAAGAAGATGGTAAGGGGGCGAACGAAAAGCCCCGGCTTGCGGTACGCGATCCGCTTGGTAGTGATTATGGTCCGGGCGGTGCGGGACATGAGCACGGGCCAGAGGAACCCGATGAGGACCCACACGGCCCAAATAGCGACCACGAGTCCCCGCCACTCCGGGGGTAACACGACACCGGCGAGCTCCGTGCCTGCGGGCCTGTCGAAAACACCGAGGGCGATGGAGCACACGCCGGTGGACAAAAGGAGCTGGACAACGGGCATGGCGAGGTGGCGGTAGGTGGTGGTGACGTCGGCGAGGACGACCTCTCCTGGCTCGAGGCGCACGGTTTACTCCAGGGGGCGCACGTGGTGCACTTCGCCGGCGGACAGCTCGTGGAGCTCGCCGGAGCGGTCGCGGACGACGAGGAAACCTTCGTCGGTGATGTCTTCTCCCCTACCAAGCAGATCGTCGGTGCCGGGGCGCATGACGCGGATGTCTTTGCCGATGGTGGAGCACACTGCGCGGTAGTCGTCCATGTGGACATCGCCGGTGGCCCAGGCACCGAGGCGATTGTGCATGGCGGTGAGGACGGAGACGGTGAGCTCGGTGCGATCGACATCGATGCCCTCGAGGGCGAGGGAGGTGGCATTGTCGACGGGCAGTTCTTCACGAGTTAGGGAATGGTTGAGCCCGCAGCCGAGGACAACCTCGGGGTGGTTGGTGGCCAACGCTTGGGCCTCGCCGAGGATGCCACAGATCTTGTTGCCGTTGACGAGGACGTCGTTCGGCCACTTGAGGGCGACTTGGGAGCCGAGGAGGGGCTGGAGGGCGTCGATAAGCGCGAGACCAGCCATGAGAGACAGGGAGCCGAAGTGATCGAGGGTGCGCGGACGCACGAGAACAGAGAAGGTGACCTGGGAATATGCGGGAGTGACCCAGGCACGGCCCCGGCGGCCACGGCCGGAGTCTTGGAACTCGGCAATCTCCGCCGTGAAGGTGGGGGCGCCGTCGGCGGCGGCTTGGAGGAGGTCGGCGTTGGTGGAGCCGGTCTGCTCGAGGACGGTGAGCTGCTGATACAGGTTCGTGTCTACCAGGCGGCGGTGAAGTTCGTCGCGGTTGAGTGGCTCGCGGTTAGTCATGGTGTGAATTTTAATCGCTTCCACCCTATCCACCCCCAATGGGTGTAGCACACGGACGCAAATCGGACATCATACGTCGAAGCGGGCACCGGTCCAACTACCCCTTGTCGCTGCGGTTTTTACCCTCACCACGAGATTTGGTGTCACCAAAGGGGCGGGGTGTGAAAAAAGCTGAAAAAATCTGTAGTGGGAAATGTCACTTTCTGGATTCTCTTACACGCTAGACTGGCGATATGACAGCTTCAATTAAAACCACCGACGAGAAACCGGACCTGACGACGACCGCCGGGAAACTCGCGGATCTGCGCAACAGAATTGCGGAAGCCCGCTTCCCGATGGGCGAGGCCCGCGTAGAAAAAGTACACGCCAAGGGGAAGAAGACGGCGCGTGAGCGCGTGGAATACCTTCTCGACGAAGGGTCGTTCGTGGAGATCGATGCCCTCGCCCGTCACCGTTCCACCAACTTCGGGCTCGACGCGAACCGCCCCGTCACCGACGGTGTGGTCACCGGTTACGGCACCGTTGACGGCCGCAAGGTGTGCGTCTTCTCCCAGGACTCCACCGTTTTCGGTGGCGCACTCGGCGAGGTGTACGGCGAGAAGATCGTCAAGATCATGGACATGGCCATTAAGACCGGCTGCCCCATCATCGGCATCAACGAAGGTGCCGGTGCCCGCATCCAGGAGGGCGTGGTTTCCCTCGGCCTGTACTCCCAGATCTTCCTGCGCAACACGCAGGCCAGTGGCGTTATCCCGCAGATTTCCCTGATTATGGGTGCCTGCGCCGGTGGCCACGTGTACTCGCCGGCCCTGACGGACTTCATCGTCATGGTGGACAAGACATCCAAGATGTTTATCACCGGCCCCTCCGTCATCAAGACGGTGACCGGTGAGGAAGTCACCCAGGAGGAACTCGGCGGTGCGGAAACGCACATGACTATGTCTGGTACCTCCCACTACACGGCCTCCGATGATGCCGATGCCCTCGACTTCGTCCGCGACCTGTTGAGCTACCTGCCGTCCAACAACCGGGCAGAAACGCCACGCCTGCAGACCCCGATCATGGAGGGCGCCATCCAGGACAACCTCACCGAGGACGACCTCGCGCTGGACACCATCATTCCGGATTCCACCAACTCTCCGTACGACATGAAGGAGGTCATCTCCTCCGTCGTCGATGACGGCGAGTTCCTCGAGATCCAGGAGGCCTACGCAGAAAACCTCATCGTGGGCTTTGCCCGCATCGAGGGTCGCGCCGTGGGCATCGTGGCCAACCAGCCGATGCAGTTCGCCGGCTGCCTGGACATCAAGTCTGCGGAAAAAGGCGCGCGCTTCGTCCGCACCTGTGATGCCTTCAACGTCCCGATCGTGGAATTCGTGGATGTGCCCGGCTTCCTGCCCGGCACCAACCAGGAGTACGAGGGCATCATTCGCCGCGGCGCGAAGCTCCTCTACGCCTACTGTGAGGCCACCGTGGGCAAGATCACCGTCATTACCCGCAAGGCATACGGCGGCGCATATTGTGTGATGGGCGGCAAGGAAATGGGCGCCGACCTCGTATACGCCTGGCCGACCGCCGAGATCGCCGTCATGGGTGCCTCCGGTGCCGTCGGCTTCATCTACCGCAAGGAGCTGAAGAAGGCCGCCGAGGATCCGAACCAGGACATGCAGAAGTTGATGAAGGAGTACGAGGCCGAATACGATCGCACCCTGGTGAACCCGTACGTGGCCGCCGAGCGTGGCTTCGTTGACGCGGTCATCCCGCCGAGCGAGACCCGCGGCCACCTCATTGAGGGCCTGCGCCTCCTCGACCGTAAGGTGGTTAACGTTCCTGCCAAGAAGCACGGAAACATTCCGCTGTAACAAAACTAACTGCGTGATCCGATAGGGGTACATATGAGTGAAAAACAAACGGAACTCACCGTCATCGACGGTGAGGGAACCGACGAGGTCGGTCGTACCAAGGACAAACCCCTCTTCCACGTAGTTGGTGGCAACCCGACGGAGGAGGAACTGGGCGCACTCACAGCGGTGCTGTCTACGCTGGAGGCGGAGGCCCAGAAGGCCGCCACGGATGAGCGGTACAAGCCCGTCAATAACTGGGGCAACTTCGGCGATCGGCTCGACCGCCCGAAGACGTACAACCCCAACGCGTTCCGCAACAGCCGGTACTTCTAAGCCGGCGCCGGCCAGAACGCACCTTAACCCCCAGGCTGAAAACAGCCTGGGGGTTTCATATTGGGCGACAACGGGGCGTCGACAAGCATGAGCGGGGGTACCCCTGAACGGGCACATACAAAAAGGAAGAGCGGGCAACGGGGGCGAACATCTGATATCCGAACCTGCACAGCGTGTTGCCTAGAAATAACGCATAGTGGCACAATATTATACACAGGACACGTGCAAGAAACACCTGACCGCTGCGTCTTTGTGCAAATATAGGCGCGCATAATTGCGAAATCCGACATAATCACATATTTCGAAAAGAGTTCCAACCTACCATGACTACCTCAACACCTGCCACGGGTGAGCGGACGGAGTCCAGCCCCATCAAGGAGCTAACAATCCGCGCCGTCATCATCGGTGGCCTCATTACTTTGGTATTCACGGCGGCGAACGTCTACCTTGGCCTGAAAGTAGGCCTGACCTTTGCCACCTCCATTCCTGCAGCAGTGATTTCCATGGCGATCCTGCGTCGCTTCGCCGATCACACCGTGCAGGAAAACAACATTGTTCAGACGATCGCATCGGCCGCGGGTACGCTCTCGGCCATCATCTTCGTCCTCCCCGGCCTCGTCATGATCGGCTGGTGGACAGGCTTTTCCTACTGGGAGACAGCCTGCGTCGTCGCAGTCGGTGGCATCCTCGGCGTGACGTATTCTATTCCGCTCCGCCGCGCCCTGGTAACCGGCTCCGACCTCCCCTACCCGGAGGGTGTCGCCGCTGCTGAGGTGCTGAAGGTTGGCGATACGCACGGCTCCGTGGAGGAGAATAAACGTGGCCTCAAGGTCATTATCGTCGGCAGCTTGGTCTCCGCCGGCCTGTCACTGCTCACCGCGATGAAGGTCGCTGCCGGCTCACTGAAGAGCGCGTTCCACGTCGGTGCGGGCGGCTCCATGTTCGGCTTTTCCATTTCCATGGCGCTGGTCGGTGTCGGCCACCTGGTAGGTGTCGGCGTGTCCATCGCCATGCTCGTTGGCGTGGCTATTTCCCACGGCATTTTGCTTCCGGTCATCTCCTCCGGCATGGAGCCTGAGGAGGGCGACACCTTCGCAGAATTCGTGCAGTCGACCTTCAACGGCGATGTGCGCATGGCTGGTGCAGGCGCCATGACCGTTGCGGCCCTGTGGACGCTGCTGAAAATCATTGGCCCCATCGTCCGCGGCATTAAGGAATCGCTTGCTTCCTCGCGCCACCGCAAGGCTGGCGACGTCCTGCCCCTGACGGAGCGCGACATGCCGATGAGCGTTGTCGTCATCGTCACCCTGGCTTCCATGCTGCCGATCGGCCTGCTGCTGTGGCTGTTTGCGAAGGACACGGACATCTCCCACCACGTGGGCTCCCTGATCACCGTGTCGATCATTTTCACGCTGCTCATTGGCCTCGTTGTCGCTGGTATTTGCGGCTACATGGCCGGCCTCATCGGCGCCAGCAACTCGCCGATTTCCGGTGTCGGCGTCATCATCGTCATCACTGCCGCTCTGCTCATCAAGGCTGTCGCCACCGGCGATGCCAGCCAGACCGACGACCTGGTCGCTTACACCCTGTTCACGGCGTCGATTGTCTTCGGTATCGCGACGATTTCAAACGATAACCTGCAGGATCTGAAGACCGGTCAGCTCGTCGGTGCAACCCCGTGGCGCCAGCAGGTGGCCCTCATCATCGGCGTGATCTTCGGTGCTGCCGTCATCCCGCCGGTGCTGCAGCTCATGCTGACCGGCTTCGGTTTCGCCGGCATGGAGGGCGCAGGCCCCGATGCCCTCGCCGCCCCGCAGGCCGCCCTCATGACCTCGCTGGCCACCGGCATTTTCGGTGGTTCCCTGGACTGGGGTCTCATCGGCACCGGCGCGCTCATCGGTTGCGCCATTGTTGCTGTCGACGAGATTCTCGGCCGCGCGACGAAGAACAAGTTCCACCTTCCGCCGCTGGCTGTCGGCATGGGCATGTACCTGCCGATCACCGTGACGTGCACGGTGCCGATTGGCGCGTTCATTGGCTACTTCTACGACAAGTGGTCCGATAAGCACGGTGCCATCGCAGACCAGATGAAACGCCTCGGCGTGCTTATGGCGACGGGTCTCATCGTCGGTGAGTCCCTGTTCGGTGTTCTCAACGCTGGCATCATTGCCGGCTCTGGCGTGGCAAGCCCGCTCCAGGTGGTTCCGGATTCCTTCGAGGGGGCCGCCAACTGGGTCGGTCTCGTCGTCTTCATTGCCCTGCTCTACGGCTCCTACAAGTGGGTCTACAACGTGGGCAAGGCCGCGAAGGCTACCGACGCGACAGCGAACAAAGAGGTAACCCAGTAAACCTCCTCATCCCCACCGCCTCCTGGTTCATCAACCGGGGGGCGGTTTTTCTGTGCCATAATGACGAGCATGCGCTTGGTTTTGGCTTCTGGTTCCGCGTCCCGTCTCATGTTGCTCCGCAACGCGGGGGTGGAGCCCATCGTTCACCCCGCAGATGTGGACGAGGAGGCGATCCTCACCCGCCTCCAGGAGGCACCACCGCGGGAGCGCGTCGCCGCGCTGGCACAGGCAAAATGCGAGGCGGTGGCTTCCGGTTACCCCGCCGATGTGACGGTCGGATGTGATTCGATGTTGCTTATCGACGGCCAGTTGACCGGCAAACCACACACCGAACCCGAGGCGATCCGCCGGTGGGAGATGCAAAGTGGCAAGGTGGGCACTCTCCTCACCGCTCACTTCATCACCGGCCCCGCCGGTTCCTCGCCACGGATGTTTGCGGATGTTTCCGAGACCCGCGTGCACTTCGCCTCCCCTACCCGGCGCGACATCGAGGCCTATGCCGCGAGCGGGGAACCGTTGCCGTGCGCCGGCGCGTTTACGCTTGAGGCGCTGGGCAGCTGGTTCATAGACCGCATCGAGGGCGATCCGAGCGGTGTCATTGGGCTATCGGTTCCCACGCTGCGACGCGCGTTGTACTCCATGGGAATCAACGCATCGAGCCTGTGGAACCGCCAAAGTTAGGTAATCTGGGGTGTCATGGAGAAGAAAGATTTGTTAGCACCCCCGCCCGTCACGCTTCCAGCGGAGCCGGATCTCACCGCCGCCACCCCGGAGGATGCGGCGATTGCACACCCGGCTTCCCCCAGGGTGTGGGCGGAGCTTGCCGAACTCGCCCTTGAGCGCCACGATGCGCCGACTGTGGCGTACGCCTATGCGCGCACCGGCTACCACCGTGGCCTGGATTTGTTGCGGAAGAACGGGTGGAAGGGCTGGGGCCCGGTCCCGTTTTCACATGAGCCGAACCGCAGCGTGCTGCGCGCCATTGCAGCGCTCGCCAAGGCTGCCCGCCTCATCGGTGAGGATGACGAGTACGACCGCCTGAAGACGATGCTGGAGGATGCCGACCCGTCTGCCGCTGCGGACCTGCTGGCTTAGAAACAGACGAAAAATGCTCTCCCCTCAGGGAGAGCATTTTTTATGCGGCCGGTCTCTGCCGATTACTGCTGGATGAAATTCTGCAGGCCAATGGCTGCAGCGATAGCGGCGATGAGGCCCATGATGGCGCCACCGATGCCGATGAGGACGTCGGCAAGGTTGGAGCTACCCGTGGCGGTGTTGTCCGTATCTGTCGTGTCCTGGTCATCGCTACCTGCATCGCCAGCGTCGATGGTGACGGGGATGGTGACCTCCGTGCCAGCGTCGGTGGTGACGGTGATGTTCTGCTCACCAGCGAGGTCCTCGGGGACGGTCAGGGTGAGCGTGGCGGTACCGAAATTGTCCTGGCCCACCTCAGGCTTGGTGGTTTTGTCGATCTCCGCCTCCGCAGAGGCGTCGCCCAGCGTGGCCTTCACCGTGGTAGCGGTGCCACCAACGGTGTAGTCCAGGGAGCTGAGGTCGAGGGTGATCTCCTCGCCCGGTTTCAGGGTGCCGTCGATCGTTGCGCCGACGCCGATCTGGGCCGGGTTAGCGGTCGTAGCCTCGTCGGTCAGGCCGTAGATGAAGGCATCGAGGTCCATGAGGCCGAGGGTCTGCACCTCGCCTTCGGTAAAGCCCTTGAAGTTATCGCCACCGGCTAGCAGGAAGGTGTTACCGGCGATGGTGTAGGTCTTGTCCATGCCAACGGTTGTTCCGTCGATGGTCATGGACGTGACCTTCTCACCGCGGGGCTTGGCGGGATCGTAGGTGTAGCTGAAGTTCTTGGACCAGCCAAGCATGAGCACGGGGCGGGAGGCACCGTCCTCCTGCCACTGCTGCTCCAGCACATTCTTGATGTCCGCACCGGTGATCTCCACGTAGCCGATCTCGTTGCCGAAGGGCTGGACTTGGAAGGCATCGGCGTAGGTGACGTCGCCACCCTTAATGTCGTCGCGGATGCCTCCGGCGTTGATGACGCCGAGGTCCGGGGTCACACTGGAGTTGGCTGCGAGGTAGTTCTTGGAGGCCTCACCGATGAAGTTACCCAGCGTGGACTCGGTGCCACGGGAGGATCCGGCCTTGGCTGCTGCGAGCTCGTTGGAGGCGCGGCGCATCTCGGGAGCCTTGTGGGCGATGACTTTCTGGCCCAGCACATCTGCCTTGTTCCTGGCGTCCTCGACAAGCTTCGTCAGCTCCGCATCGGGGTTGGTGACACAGTCGGTGTCCTCGCCCATCTCCTTCACCGTCTGAACATCGCCGGTGATGGCGGTCAGCTCGCCCTTGTCGGTGTCGAATTCAATGTCGATGTCTCCGATGGCGGTGCCGTAGTTCTCGGCCTGAACGATGACGAGCGGGAGGGCACCTTCACGCTCAACGGTCTTCTCGGCGAAGAGGTGGGAGTG
>ERZ1031137.64-NODE-64-length-27047-cov-41.371517_pt1 | contig 27047 bp, 18 predicted proteins | sample MGYA00517293_ERZ1031137 | MGnify/ENA primary metagenome ERZ1031137 (study PRJEB33718, sample SAMN03159763) | human skin metagenome | collected 2014-05-20 | study: EMG produced TPA metagenomics assembly of the PRJNA266117 data set (Human skin bacterial metagenome...
TCCTGTCAGAACGAAACCAATATTCCGGTGTTCCGGGGTTGGGAACATTGAGGGTAGTTGTGAACGTTCGTGATTCAACAACCTGTCGTAGTAAACATGCTGTGAACAAAATGGCCGGTAGAGACTTTTTACAATCCTGTCGGTTTCGAAATCAAACTTTCTATTTCGATATACAGAATTCCTCAGCGAACGGCTCCATTTAATCCTTCTAGCGTCAGCAAAAGCAGGATTGAACTGCAAGAAATCCGCAACCAGTGACTCTCCTTTTCCATTTCCTAGCAATTCTTGCTTATGAAATTCGGATCGCGCCTGTTCATAAGTGTGCCCGAAAGTTAGCAATTGTTCTTCAAGTCGCAGCTTGTTGAATGAATAGACCCACGTATCTCTACCAGTCTCCAAACCACGGGTAAAAGACCCAAAAATCTTCGTTGATGAGCCTTTCTTCTCACCCAACATTGGCCAGGTCGAGAACTCATTCGAACGCTGATTCAGCCAGTCTCCCTCCGTGTTAGGAACGATTGATTGCCAGTTCAAATTACTGATAGCTGCATTAACCACATCTTCAATCTTCTGCGCCTTGGAGGCATAGTCAGGCGAAGCTGCATAATGCAATTCAAAAGACTTCTTGTTTGCACTCTTCACGCCGATAGCAATGGAAATCCCTACCCGAATATCAAATACATTTCCCCCCTCCCGCTTCGCGACATCTCCAGCAGTGCGAGAATTACCCCTTAGATTGAATATGTAGAGGTCAGTGAAATCCTCTGCCATGGACAAACGAATGCCGGCACCTGTGTTTCCATCAATCCAACCATTATTCGTGACAAAAACAACTACACCCTGATCTCCAATTCTGTCAGTCGCCCAACGGAAGGCACGCAGATAAGAATCATAAAGTGAGTTCTTATTTGTGGCGGTGGACCTAGCGGCGTAAGTTTCCGAGATCCGCGCATCTAGACTTGGATACTTCTGATTCGCATTGAGGTCATTGGCGGACTTTTGACCAACTGAGTACGGCGGGTTTCCAATCACCACGTTAATGGGCGCCTTCTTCTGACGCTCGATGGTGGCGTTGTTTTCGCGAAAGACGTTGAGGTCCGGAATGTCGCCGTCTTCGTGAATTTGGAAGGTATCCGCTAGAGCGATGTTGGTAAAGGGTACGTAGTCCGGAATTGGTTCCCCGTTGCGCTGCGCGGATTCCTCGCGCAGGGCGTTGTAGGTGGTCTCAATATTGACAGCGGAGACGTAGTAGGCCAGCAGCATGATTTCGGTGGCAAAAAGCTCGTTGGCGTACTTGCGGGAGAGGTCCTCCGGCTTGATGAGGCCGGACTGGAGGAGGCGAACCGTGAAGGTGGAGGTGCCAGCAAAAGGATCGAGGATGCATACGCCCTCATCGGTAAGTCCCCTACCGAAGTGCTTCTTGGATACGTCATCGGCGGCGCGCAGGATGAAGTCAACGATTTCGACTGGGGTGTAAACAATGCCAAGGGCTTCTGATTGCTTCTTGAAGGCCTTGCGGAAGAAGCGCTCGTACAGTTCCTTAATCACTTGCTGCTTGCCTGAAGCGGAAGTCACCTCAGCAGCGCGCACGCGCACGGACTCATAGAACTTCTCCAGAGACTCCATTTCCGTGTCGAGGTTGGCCTTAGACAGAGCGTTAACCATTTTCTCCATCACCTGGGCCACCGGGTTGTGGGTAATGAAGTCATGGTTTTCAAACAATGCGTTAAATACCGGTGCGGTGATGAGATGCTGAGAGAGCATCGAAATGGCATCGTCGTCGCTGATGCCATCATTCAGGTTATTGCGCAGACCTTCGACAAAGTCATCAAATTCCTTGCGTAGGTTGCCATCCGCGCCTTCCAGCAACGACTTGATGCGGGTGACCTGGTTCTCCGCGATGGTGGCCACGTCATCGGCCCAATCCTCCCAGTAGGTGCGGGTGCCAACCTTATCCACCAGCTTGGTGTAGATTGCCTCTTGCCATTGCTCTAACGAGAACAATGCAATCTGCTGCGTCATGGCGCTGGCATCGTCGAATGCCTCAGGGGACTTTGTGCCGTCTGCCTCATCAAGCTTTTCTTTATCGCTTTTCTCTTTGTCACCAGAAACGTGGTTGACGTCAATGGGCAGTTCATCTTGCGCATTCGCTCCGTTAAGCGCAATCGAATTCACCTTGGCGTTAAAGCGATCATCGTGGGCGCGCAGCGCGTTGAGAATCTGCCACACCACCTTGAAGCGCTGATTATCGTTAAGCGCTTCCGAAGGCGAAACATTCGGTGGCACCGCCACCGGCAAGATGATGTAACCGTAATCCTTGCCCGCAGATTTACGCATCACGCGACCAACGGACTGGACCACGTCCACCATGGAGTTGCGTGGGTTAAAGAATACGACCGCATCCAACGCCGGCACATCCACGCCCTCGGACAGGCAGCGGGCGTTGGTAAGCATGCGGCTTTCGTTTTCATCCGCCGGGGATTCGATCCAGGAAAGCTTGGTGCCACGCTCCATGGCGTTCATACCGCCATCAACGTGCTGTACAGCAACGCGCAGGTCAACGTTAGTTAAGGAGACATCGTTCAGCACTGCCTTATCCTTGAGCAGCTCTTGGTGGGTGGCGATGAGCGAAGGATAGGTATCAGCGATGAGCTGTGAGGACTTAATGTCTTTGGCAAAGGCCACAGCGCGCTGCATCGGCTGGGCGTTTTCCTCAAAACCGCCTTTCTTTCCCTGCAATTCACCAGAACGCTTGGCCAAACCATTCCAAGCACCGATCATCGCCGAAGCCGTGGTGAGGTTTATCTGGTTGTCGTTGCTGCGGGCCATCGCTTCCGCAGCCACCGACTCATCGACCGTCATGACCAAGACCTTGTAATCCGTAAGCAGCCCCTTATCCACGGCCTCCCCAAAGCCAAGGCGGTAGAACTCGGGTCCGTAAATGCCCTCATCATCCATGGAAGTCAACTCGGCGGAGTGCTCGGCTGCCTTGCCTTTCACCGCCTCATCATAGAGCCTTGGCGTGGCGGTCATATAAAGGCGCTTTGCTGCCCTGATATAGCCAGCATCGTGGATGCGGACAAAGTTGCTGGCATCCTCACCTGCCAAGGTAATACCAGTGGTGCGGTGGGCCTCATCGCAAATGACCAAATCAAAATCATCCAGGCCCTGCTGCTGTGCTTCATGGACCGCTGGCAGGGACTGATAGGTGGAAAAGACGATATTGAGGCCCTTAGCGCGCTTGCCAGAAGCAAAGCGCTGCGTAATCTCGTCACCGTCCGTAGATACAGGGACCTCGAGGTCATAGACCGCAATGTCTTCCGCCTTCTTTGAGACTTTGGAGTCCGAACACACTGCGAAGGCACGCATGTCTAGGCGGCCTTGAGCGGTCCACTCCTTTAGTGTCTGCGACAACAAGGAGATGGAAGGAACGAGGAACAGAATCCGGGCTTTGCCACCATTTTCTTCTGCTACGCGCTCCGCCAGGCGCAGCGCGGTAAAAGTCTTACCGGTACCGCAGGCCATGATGAGCTTGCCGCGGTCATGGGTCTTAAATCCCTCAATAGCCTTATCAATGGCCGTTTGCTGGTGAGGACGCGGTTCGAAAGTTTCGCGCTGCGAAAGGTTAATTTGGATATTTTTGTCCCGGACCTCAGAGCCTGGGAACGCCACATCCCAGTTAATCGGGGACTCGGCAATGGTAGAAATTCCAATGCGGCTAGTGGGAATCATCTGGTTAGCCAACGCCGCTTCCGCATGTGAAGACCAATGATCCGTAGTGGAGATAATCATGCGGCTGCCAAAATATTCGCTGCCGTTTTCGGTCTCAAAGGAATGCCCTGAAGCCTCAAAGAAAGAATCTAGGTGCGACTTTTGAATGCGGGCCTTGGAGTCATAGAACTTGCACTGGATCGCGGTCCAGGAATCATCATCGACTCGATGCGCGACCAAGTCGATGCCGGTGTCAACAGTTCCGCCGTTGTAGCGCCAGTCAGTCCAACGGCAAACCTCATCAAATTGAGCTTTCAGCGTGGGATCGGTCTTGAAATAGTTCACCATCAGCTTCTCGAAGGCAATGCCGTACTTTGCTTTCGGCTGATTTTCGCGCAGTTGATCCAGTACTTCAGAGAACTTTGACATACCAGTATTGTGCCTGATGTTACCCGTCGCTTTGTCCCAAACACCCTTTTTCACTTCCCAAGCAACCAAATTGTTTTCTTCTGGAACACACTGCGCTCCTTAGACTGCTTAGACTCACTTTCCCCAATTCTTCGAGTATCCTTGCACGATGAACTATCAACCATTCTCACGCGAATCAATTACTGCAATCGCCAAAGCCATAGGAGATACTCAACATGGCCTAACTGGCTCAGAGATCGGAAACCTATTAGCAGAACTTCACCTTTACGATCCCGGCCCTATAACCAAATGGAGACGATTAGACGAAGCGTTCTCGGACTGGCAGAAGCGCAATGGGACAAGCGACCGAGTAATTACCTTTCTCGCTCGCGCTATGCATCTGGCACGCTACGCTGATAACCAGGAGCTGTTTGAAAAGCGTCGAAGCCTTTTGAATCCACCGCTCGCAATTGAGGGAATGAGGATTAACGAGAACGGTAAGGTGGCTCGGGCGAAACAAGCAGAATCGCTTACTGAGATTCAGAAACTTACAAATTCTGTTAAGGCAGAGCTCAAACGTCGTAAGACTCACGAACAAGTTCTTATCTACTGTGAGGAAGAGGTCCTACGCCATGGGTATTTCCATGCCATTCTTGAAGCATCTAAATCAGTTTTCGACCGATTAAGAAAAGTTACAAGCGCTGATCTAGACGGCGCAGTTCTAGTAGATAATGCACTCTCGGTGAAAAGCGGTGTACTAGCCATCAACTCTTTGGCTACTAACACCGAACAAAACGAACAAACAGGCCTTTGCTACCTCGTAAAATCGATTTCAGGACTGTATCGAAACCCTGTCGCACATGATCCGCGGCTTAAGAGGGACGTGGCAGAGGAAGAACTTCTTGAAGCCCTAACACTCATTTCGTATGTCCACCGCAGACTAGATGACGCTCACACAAGAAATGCCTGAGTATTCTTCACCTATTGCGTGTTTCAAACTCGACACATTTCATAGCTAATCTCAGGAAGTAGACTTCAAAATCACAGCTTCCTGAACCTCAACCCAAGCTCCCACCCGGTAAGTAAATTTCAGAGAAAAGAAGGCCCAACCAGTACTGGTTGGGCCTTCCTCCCTATGCGTGGCTCGTGCAGCGCAGCCGCTGCTTATTATTACTCCACTACGGAGTTAGCGCCCACAGCGTGGTCGAAGAGGTCCGGCAGGGTGGCGGACCAGGCGGCGACCAGTTGGGAGATGGCGACGGACTCGCCGCCGAGGGTAAGGGCGCCGGTTTCGGTGGTCTCGCCAACGATGGCGGCTGGGATGCCCAGCTCGCCGGCGCGTGCAAGTACCTGATCGGCGCGGTCGGCGGTGGTGGCCACGAGCACGCGGGAGGCGGACTCGGAGAAGGCGGCGACGAACTCGTCCTCGTGGACCGCGGTGAGGTCCAGGTTGAGGCCGAGGCCGGCGCCGTCGGCAGTCGCACCGGCGCGCTTGGCCATCTCAAAGGCGGTGACGGCAAGGCCACCCTCGGAGATATCGTGCGCCGCGGTGAGCAGCTCATTGCCGTGGAAGAACTCAGCCAAGCGCTTCTCGTTGGCCATGTCTACCTGCGGCGGCAGACCATTGAGGGAGGAAGCCTCGGAGGTATCGGCGCTTACCTGTTGCCAGATGGAGCCGCCGAACTCGTCCTTGGTCTCACCCAGGGCGATGAGAACTTCCTTTTCGTCTACGGTGCCAAGCTCGTTGCCGATGGCCTTGTGCACGTCATCAATAACGCCCAGCACACCCACCACCGGGGTAGGCAGGATCGGCTCCTCGCCGGTCTGGTTGTAGAAGGAGACGTTGCCGCCGGAGACGGGGATGGAAAGCTCCACGGCGGCGTCGGCAAGCCCATGCACAGATTCGCGGAACTGCCACATAACGTCGGGGTTCTCCGGGGAGCCGTAGTTTAGGCAGTTGGTAATCGCGACGGGCTTAGCACCGGTGACGGCCACGTTGCGGTAGGCCTCAGCCAGCGCGAGGCGGGCGCCCATGTTCGGATCCAGCTTGGTGTAGCGGCCGGATGCATCGGCAGAAACAGCCACGCCGCGGCCGGTCTCCTCATCGATGCGCAACACGCCGGCATCCGCATGGTGGGACTGGACGGTATTGCCGCGCACGTAGCGGTCATACTGGTTCATGATGAAATCGCGCGAGCACAGCGCCGGGGAGGACACGAGCTTCTGCAAGGCCTCAACCAGGCCGCGCTTGTCGGTGCCCTGGTACTTCTGCAGCTCATCCTGCCACTCCGGGCGGGCATAAGGGCGGTCATACTCCGGAGCCTCATCCGCAATGGTGCCGGCCGGGGCATCCACGACGACCTCGCCTTGGTGGCGGATGACCAGGTGGTTGCCCTCGGTGACCTCGCCAATCTCGGCACAGGTGACGTCCCAGTGCTCACAGATTTCGCGGAACTTCGCCACGTTCTCCGGAGCCACAACGGCGCACATGCGCTCCTGGGACTCGGAGGCGAGGATCTCGGCCGCGGTCATATTCTGCGCGCGCAGCGGCACGTTATCGAGGTTGACCTCCATGCCACCATCGCCGGAGGCTGCCAGCTCCGAGGTGGCGCAGGCCAGACCCGCGCCGCCCAAGTCCTGAATGCCTACGACCACGCCGGCGTGGTAGAGGTCCAGGCAGCACTCGATGAGGACCTTCTCTGCGAAGGGGTCGCCCACCTGCACGGCCGGCAGCTTGCGCTCGGCGCCGTCCTCGAAGGTATCGGAGGCCAGCACGGACACGCCGCCGATGCCATCCAGACCGGTGCGGGAGCCGAAGAGCATGACCTTATTGCCCTTGCCAGATGCAAAGGCCAGCTTCAGGTCATCGACCTTGAGGGTGCCCACGCACAGGGCATTGACCAGTGGGTTACCAGCATAGGTCTCATCAAAGACGGTCTCGCCACCAATATTGGGCAGACCCAGGGAGTTGCCGTAGCCACCCACACCGGAGACCACGCCGGGAAGGACGCGCTTGGTATCGGGGGCGTCGGCAGGCCCAAAGCGCAGCTGGTCCATCACGGCAATCGGGCGAGCACCCATGGCCATAATGTCGCGGACGATGCCGCCCACGCCGGTGGCCGCACCCTGGTAAGGCTCCACGTAGGAGGGGTGGTTGTGGGACTCCACGCGGAAGGTCACCGCGTTGCCGTCTCCGATATCCACCACGCCGGCGTTCTCACCAATGCCGGCGAGGATCTTCTCCCCCATCTCCTCGGTCATGGTCTCACCAAAGTAACGCAGGTGCGTCTTGGAAGACTTATAGGAGCAGTGCTCGGACCACATGACGGAGTACATGGTCAGCTCCGCATCGGTGGGGCGGCGGCCCAGGATATCGTGGATGCGCTGGTACTCGTCGTCCTTCAGGCCGAGCTCCGCGTAGGGCTGCTGCTCGTCCGGGGTGGACTGCGCCTTTTCTACGGTGTCATTATGAACGGTCATGAAAATGGCCTCCTTAAACCGCCGGCGCCTGGGCGACGGCCTTGATGGCGGATACGAAAAGTCCCAGTCCGTCGGTGGATGGGCCGGTTAGCGTGTCAATGGCGTGCTCGGGGTGCGGCATAAGGCCGACGATGCGGCCGGACTCATCGCTGACACCGGCAATGCCGTTGACGGAACCGTTGTAATTATCGGTATAGCGGAAGACCACGCGGCCCTCGCCCTCGATGCGGGCGATATCATCATCGCCGGCCTGGAAGCGGCCCTCGCCGTGCTTGGCCGGCACCAGGATCTTCTGCCCCTGCTCAAACTCGCTGGTCCATGCGGTGGTGGAATTGGCCACCTCGAGGTAGGTATCGGTGCAGTGGAAGTGCAGTCCCTTATTGCGGGTCAGCGCGCCTGGCAGCAGGCCGGCCTCGGTGAGGATTTGAAAGCCATTGCAGATGCCGAGCACCGGCATGCCCTGCTTCGCACGGTCGATAACGGACTGCATCACCGGCGCAAGCGCGGAAATCGCACCCGAGCGCAGGTAGTCACCATAAGAAAAACCGCCCGGCACTACTACCGCATCCACGCCGTGCAGATCGGTATCTGCGTGCCAGAGGCTTTTTACCTCTGCGCCGGCGGTGCGGGCAGCGCGAGCGGCATCCACATCATCCAGGGTTCCGGGGAAAGTGATTACTCCGATTGTGGCGGTCACTTACTTGACCTCCAGCCCAACAACCTCGTAGTCCTCGATGACGGTATTGGCCAGCAGCGTGGCGGCCACCTTATCTAGGTCCTCTGCGGTGACGGAGTCATCGACCTCGAGCTCGAAGCGCTTTCCCTGGCGCACATCGCTCACACCGGATACCCCGATGCGACCGAGCGCGCGGACGACGGCTTGGCCCTGCGGATCCAGAATCTCCGCCTTGGGCATGACATTGACAACTACACGAGCCATGAAATATTTGCCTTACTGTATGGGGCTTTGGTCTGCGCGGCTTAGTTTAGTTGGCACCCCCGCCTTTTACCTAGACTCACCCCCGCAGTGTGGGTTTCACCCCGGTTGAGCAAACTCTACGTGAACCCCAAACGACGCTCTGGCAAACTTCGGCGTGCCCTCCAGCCTGGCCCGGCGCGGCGCTCTACTAATAGACGACGCACACTGTCGCTCTCTTTTAAGGTTGAATCTATGTCTTCTCGCCGCCTAGGCGCGCTGGCACTTGCCACCGCCTTGTCTTCTGCCGTCCTTGCCGTTCCTACTGCCACGGCCGCAACCGATGGCTCCGCCGCAGTCATCTCCGAGGTCTACGGGGGAGGCGGCAATAAGGGCGCTGCCTTCACCCATGACTTCATCGAGCTCTATAACCCCACCGATGCTCCAATTGACCTGACCGGATACACCGTGGAGTACTTCTCCGCCTCCGGCAATACCGGCGGCAAGGTGAAGCTTTCCGGCACCATCGCCCCGCACGGCTACTTCCTGGTGCAGGGCGCGGCCGGCAATGGCGCGGGCGAGGCCCTGCCTGCCCCAGATGCCGAGGGCAGCCTCAACATGTCCGGCTCCAAGGGCTCCGTGCAGCTTGCCGACGCCACCGGTACCCCCATCGACGCCATCGGCTACGGCGCCGCTTCCCTCAAGGAAGGCTCCGCCGCCGCGGGCCTGTCCAATGCCAAGTCCGCCTCCCGCGACGCGGAGGGCACCGATAGCGATGACAACGCCGCCGATTTCACCAGCGGCGCCCCTACCCCGACCAACTCTGGCAATGAGGCCCCCGCCCCGCAGCCTGAAGAGCCGGCCGAGCCCGAGCAGCCTGCTCCTGAGGGAATCACCGCCATCGCGGATATCCAGGGCACCGGCGCCGAATCCCCGCTCAAGGACCAGACCGTTGCCACCGAGGGCGTCGTCACCGGCGTGTGGACCGAAGGCGGACTCAATGGCTTCACCATCCAGACTGGTGGCACCGGCGCCGAGTCCACCGATGCTTCCCAGGCCATCTTTGTCTACATGGGCGATAAGCCGGCCGACCAGTACCCAGCCCTTGAGGATTCCGTCGAGGTCACCGGCAAGGTCTCCGAGTTCTATGGCTCCACCCAAATAACCGCCTCCGCGGTCACGCAGCTCGATACCCCGCTGGAGAAGGTCACCCCGCTCAAGGTGGATCAGCTTCCCGATGGCAACGAAGCCCGCGAGCCCTTCGAGCACATGCTCATCCAGCCAGGCGAGCACACCGTGACCAATAACTACTCGCTCAACCAGTACGGCGAGGTCGGCCTCGTCTCGGGCAAGGAAGCCCTGCGTCAGCCTTCCGATATCTTCTCCCCCTCCACGGATCCCAACTCCGATATTCAGAAGCTGACCAAGGACAACGCCGATAAGCTGGTCACCTTGGATGACGGCCGCACCCGCGACTATCTCAAGACCGACCAGAACACTCCACTGCCCTATATCGCCCAGGATGATGCCCAGACCATCAAGTCCCTGCGCACCACCGATACCGTGACTTTCCAGCACCCAGTCATCGTGGGCTTCTCTCACGAGCAGTGGCGCTTCCAACCCACCACCCCAGTCACCGGCAACACCAAGGGCGCAGACCTGCCCATCTCTTGGGAGGACTCCCGCGAGGCCGAGCTCCACGCCATCGATGACGTCAAGGGCGAGTACACCATCGGCGCCTTCAACGTGCTGAACTACTTCACCTCCCTGGGTGAGGAATTCGGCGGCAGCGCCTACACCGACCGCGAGGGCAATAAGGTCACCGTCAATCGCGGTAAGACCCGCGGCGCCTATACCCAATCCGCGCTGGAAGACCAGGAGCGCAAGATTGTCGCCGCCATCAACGGCCTCGATGCCGACGTCATCGGCCTTTCCGAAATCGAAGATGGCTACGCCGTCACCGGTGACTTCACCCAGCGCGATAAGGCACTCAAGCACCTGACGGAAAAGCTCAACGAGGCCGCCGGCTCCGAGAAGTGGGCCTTTGTCCCCTCGCCTTCCCAGGACGCCGTACCGAGCTCCCCGGATGTCATCCGTACCGCATTCATCTATCACAAGGATGTGGTCAAGCCCGTCGGCGAATCCCGCATCTTCCAGGACGATCGCTTCACCGGCACCGCCCGCGAACCGCTCGCCCAAGAATTCCAACCACTGAAGGAGGGCGAGGAATCCTTCGTTGCCGTGGCCAACCACTTCAAGTCCAAGGGCTCGGTAGCCAAGGGCGACGCCGACTCCGGCGACGGCCAGGGCAATAACCCGAACGTTCGCAACGCGCAGGCACAGGCTGTCCTCGATGCCCTGCACAAGCAGGAGGACTGGAAGGATAAGCCGCTATTCGCCCTGGGTGATTTCAATACCTACACCCACGAGACCGCGCTCGATATCTTCCGCAACGATGGCTTTACCGTGCCCGCCGAAAAGTATGGTGCCGATCCCTCCTACCAGTTCTCCGGCCTGCTTGGCACCTTGGACCACGTGCTGGCAAACAAGGTAGCCACCGGCACGCTTGACGACGCCCAAGTGTGGAACATCAACGCCGACGAACCCGTCGCCTTCGAATACTCCCGCCGCAACTACAACATCGTGGACTTCTACGATGACTCCCCGTTCCGCGCCTCTGACCACGACCCCGTCAAGGTCGGCTTCACCCTCGGCGCGGACGACTCCGCCGGCCAGCCGGATGACCCTGCGGATGATCCGGCGGACAAGCCTTCCGATGAGCCTTCCGATAAGCCAGAGGACAAGCCGTCAGAAAAGCCCGGTAAGCCTGGCTTCGGTTCCAACTCCAGCACTAGCTCTGTCGGCGCCGGTATCGCCGCTGCCATCGCGGCCATCGCCGGCCTTGTCGCCATTCCCGGCTTCCTCGCTGTGACTGGCAATCTCCAGAAGGCCATCCCGGCCCCGATCTGGAGCATGCTCCCGCAAGAAGTAAAAAACTTCATCACCAGCCTGCAGCGCTAATCGCCCACAGACGCAGACCCCGCTCGCTTCGGAGAAATCCCAAGCGTCCGGGGTCTTAATTTTTGCGATTCCAACGCCTATCTGCGTTTTCTGCCTACAGATTCATGTTTCTTTCCAGCATCAGGCAGAAGAGTTAGGCCTTAAGCTTAGGCTTAGGACGGTCAAACGCTAGCAAGAGCAAACCGATGATGACCCACGCGACGAGGACACTCCACGCGCGAGTTGCCCCGGCGCCGTCAAAGTAGGAAATCGAGCGGATCAAGAACCCTGTGGAACCGATGGGCATCAGTTGTCCTAGCGTGGACCATCCCGCAGGAAGCAGCCACGGTCCAGTAGCGAGACCGGACAGAGGATTACCCACGAAGATGGTAAGAACTGCACCGATTGCAATGCCCGGTGTCCCGATTAGCGCAGCAAGACCCGCTGTAACTGTTGATGTCGCCGCTATGCCCAGAGCAATTCCTAACCACTCCTGAAAAATATTTCCATCCAAGGTTCCATAGACTCCGTGCAACATCCACACCACGGTCCCAGCCCCGAGGGCAGCAATTCCAGCAAGAGCAAAAAGCTTCATCCACTTATGCCCGCGCAGCAGGAAGGTCGACAGGACAGCAGAGATAATGCCGCCAAAGGCAAGGGGTAGCCCGAGCATTGAAATGCCACTTGCCTGCGGATCATCCTCGGTCAAGGGGGCAAGATCTTCAGTCTTTACCTCAGTACCGCTGGCTTTTAGCTTCTTTGCCATGCCGTCAAGCATCTGCACATACGGACTGCCATTGCCGGAAGCCTCATAAACAGTGGCTTCGCCCTTGCCAATGACTACCGCACCGACAGCCTCTCGGTTTTGCACCATCTCTTTGGCTCTATCCGAAGAATCCACGGAAATGAGATCCGGATGCGCTTCTTGTTGTTCCATCTCAGATGTGATCTTTGCTTGAACTGGTTCGGGCGCAGCGATGGCAATGGGGACCCCGGATGGACCCGATCCAAATGATGGCGCCAGAAAAGCCCAGAGCATCAGGCAAATTGCAACTGGCACTCCGAAGGTAACTGCAAGCATTTGCGGAAGGGGCCGCCTCGTAGTCTTGGCGGTGTCCGTTCCGGCTGAAGAAGTAGTCATGAAGTTTCTCCCTAATTGGAACACTGTGTTTCACTTGACTAAATGGAGCATACTGTTCCATTTACTTTTCTGTCAAGGTAGACTCTCAACAATGAGGAAAGATGCATCGGACAACCGGCAAGCAATAATCAAGGCGGCAAGAACTCTTATTTCTCGCGAAGGCATAAAGGTATCGATGCGTGCCATTGCTCGAGAAGCCCAAGTGGGAGTAGCTACAGTTACTCGCCACTACCCCGAAAAAACTGATATTTTTACCGCCATCGTCTATGACGCGTTGGAACAAGTCCGCGAACTAATAGATACCCAACTCGCCCAGTTTCCTGCTGCCCCCGTCGATACATGGCAAACCACCATCCATGGACTGATAAACCTGCAGCTTCCAGCTGTCACGCAGGAAGTAATGCCAGAATTAGCAAAGATCTTCACCGAAGAAGATATGAACCATTTGGCCAGCGAATTGGAGGATGTATATCGTCCTTTTCTCAAAGCAGCCGCCGAGCATGGCCTCTGCTCCCCTCATCTGCAGCCATTCACGTTTCACCTGGGAATTATCATGCTTTCTCGGCCTCTCCCCCGCCCTGCTAATGAAAAGTTCGGTGCAGAATTGAACGACATAGTGGAGATTTTCATCGCTGGTCTAAAGCGATGGGACGCTGATGATGTTTAATGACTTTTAGCGTTCCCGCCCTACTGCGTCACATATCCTTCCTATCCGAGCGACGGTTGGGCGCAAACAACGGAAGCCAACTTATCCGGTTTTCCGGCTTTCGTCGTCAGGTGCTTCTCAACTCTCGTCCCAGGTCATCGAGGCCTGCGACGCTACCGGAAGCAGAAAGCTCGTCGCCTATTTTGGCAGGAAGGCGCCATAATCGGCAGGGGTCGCCCCAGCGTTAATAGCCCGGTCGGCAGCTTTGACGAAGTCATGGATCACCTTGCGGTCATCTAGGTTGCGGCCGGACACGGACAGGCGGACGGTATTGCCGCGCTGCGCGGAACGCTCTGCCGCACGGATGATGTTTTTGCGCCACCATTTAGCGGAGCCGAAGCCCTCGCCAAAGGACAGGTTACGGGCCTGGTGGAATTTGCCGGAATTGATCTGCAAAACACCGCGGGTAGAGGCTGCCACCTCAAACTTAAACTGTGGCAATACCTGCAGGGTGCCGGGAGACATGCGCCAGCGCGGCGGGGCGAAAATTGTGGGTTCGAAGCCGATCTTGGCCATCTGACGGGTCGCACCCGCGAGTCGCAGCTTTGCCTCGTGGGAGTCGAGATTCGCAAACTCTGCACGACGTCCCTGCACTGAGCGGTCGAAACCGTTGAGGATGAGTATGCGGCCGGCATCGGCTTGGTCTCGGAGCCAGCTTTTGGTGTCTTTATCTTTCGCAAGGTGCCAGTTGCCGTCGATATGCGGGGCAATAAGCAGGGAAACAGGAATCTCCTCTCGATCAAGGATCGAGAGGAGCCGGCTAGCCTGCTTCCGTGTGTCATCAAAGATGCTGGAGATAGATACCAGAAGGTGGCCATTCATAAGGAAAATTATCGCACAGGAATTTAGGATTCGCGCGTTGGCCCCCTATCCGGGTTTTACTTCTCTAAGCCGGTGGCCTTGTTGATGGTCCACGCGTACTCGAAGGCATTCTGGCGCCACTTTTCGTAGCGACCGGACACGCCGCCATGGCCTGCGGCCATTTCGGTTTTGAGCAAGAACTCGCCGCCAGTGGCCGTCGTCCGCAGCTGGGCGATCCACTTGGCCGGCTCAACATAGAGCACGCGGGTGTCATTGAGCGAGGTAATGGCCAGGATGTCCGGGTAGTCCTTAGCCTCGATGTTTTCGTACGGCGAGTAGGACTTCATGTAGTCATAAACCTCTGGGTCGTGGTACGGGTCGCCCCACTCCTCCCATTCAGGCACCGTAAGTGGAAGCTCCGGCATGAGAATGGAGGTCAGCGGATCGACGAACGGCACGACGGCCTGGATGGCGGTGAAGCGATCCGGGGCCATATTGGCAATCGCGCCCATGAGCATGCCACCGGCCGAACCGCCCTCGGCCACCATCTGGTCAGCGGTGGTCACCCCGCGGGCAATGAGGTCATCGGCGACATCGATGAAGTCAGTGAAGGTGTTTTTCTTCTTGAGCATCTTGCCGTCGTCGTACCAGGTGCGGCCCATCTCGCCGCCGCCACGGACATGGGCCACGGCGAAGATCATGCCGCGGTCCATGAGGGACAGGCGGGTAACGGAGAATGCCGGATCCACGCTGACCTCATAGGAACCGTAACCATAGAGCAGGGTCGGATTCGGCTGAGTGCGGTCGAGGTCGGCGCGGTGGACAATGGATACGGGGATATCGGTGCCGTCGGCAGCCGTGGTCCACAGTCGGTAGGCCACATAGTCATCCGGGTTATAACCGCCGGGAACCTCCTGCTCCTTGAGGAGAGTAAATTCGCCGGTATCCACGCGGTAATCAAAGAGCTGGGAGGGCTGGGTGAAAGACACGTAGTTCACGCGCAGCACCGGTGCGTCCCACTCGGGGTTGCCGGATACGGACACGGTGAAGAGTTCTTCGTCGAAGTTGAGCTCTTCGAATTCGCTAAAGCCGTCATTCACACGCATGATGGCGGCGCGGCCGATGCCGCCGCGGCGGTAGCCCACCACAATCTGATCGCGGTAGGTGTCCACGCCCTCGATGCGGGTGGTCTCCTCGTGCGGCAAGAGCGCCGGCAGGTCACGTAGGGTGGGCAGCTCATCCTTGGCCTTGGTATATCCGACCTCGAAGTTGGGGCCGGTGGCGTTGTGGGTGACGATCCAGTAATCCTCGCCCTTAACGACGGCGTGATCGACGTCGTAGTCCACGCCAGATTCGCGCTCCCACAGCAGGCGGAATTCACCCTCGGGGTTGTCTTCTTCGAGGACCCACACCTCAGAAGTCACCTTGGAGCTCACGCCAAGGAAGAGGTATTTATCGGAGCGAGCGCTGCCGATGCCGACGTTGAAGTGCTCGTCTTCTTCCTTGAACACCTGCACGTCTTCGGACTGCGCGGTACCGACCTTGTGGCGCCAGATGGCGTCAGGGCGCCATGCCTCGTCGACGGTCGTGTAAAAGATATAGCCGTCGCCGGCCCAGGTGGCGCCGTAGAAGATGCCCTTGAGGTGGTCGTCGAGAAGCGCACCGCTTTCCAAGTCCTTAATATAGAGCTCAAAGCGCTCGTCGCCGGCGAAGTCCACGGAATAGGCCAGGTAGCGGCCGGAATCAGAGATGGAGGCGGCGCCGAGGGCAAAGAAGTCCTTGCCCTCCGCCAGCGCGTTGGCGTCGAGGATGATCTCCTCGCCTTCCGGGGTGCCTTCCTCTGGGATAACCGGGGCAGTCCATGGGTCAGCCCCCTCCTCTACCGGGAGCCGGCAAGAGTATCCGTAGCTCTTGCCCTCCTCGGTACGGCCGTAGTACCAGTAATCGCCGCGGCGAGAAGGCACGGACATATCGGTTTGCTTGATGCGGGACTTAATCTCCTGGAAGATATTCTCCGTCATCTCATCCAAGTGCGCGGTCTTCGCCTTGGTGTAATCATTTTCTGCGTTGAGGTAATCCAGGGTTTCCTGGGATTCCTTATCGCGCAGCCACTCGTAGTTATCCACGAACTCGCGTCCGTGGAAGGAACGGGTCACGGGGTGGACGGCGGCCACGGGGGCGGAAAGATTCTCGTTGCTCATGCCGCCCCACTGTACGCGTGGCGCCCTAGGGCTGGAAGCCTAAGGGGAGTTAGGCCTCGGGCGAAAGGAAGTCCGCGAAGCGCTCGCCGGAAAGCCGCTCGTAGGCCTCGATGTAGCGCAGGCGGGTGGCGGAAACAACGTCGTCGGGAAGCTGGGGCGGAGTGCCGTCGGCGGCTTGGTCCCACCCGGAGGCGTCAGAAGTCAGCCAATTGCGCACGTATTGTTTGTCGAAAGACGGCTGGACCTCGCCCTCCACGTAAGAATCGGCCGGCCAGTAGCGGGAGGAATCTGGGGTAAGGACCTCATCGGCCAGCACGAGGGTGCCGTCTTGGTCTAGGCCGAACTCGAACTTGCTATCGGCGAGGATAATGCCCTTCTCCTCCGCGAGTGTGGCGGCCTCGGAGTAGATGCGGAGGGTGGCCGCGCGCAGCTCCTCGGCGCGCTCGGCGCCCAGCTTGTCCACCACGAAGTCGAAGGAGACGTTCTCATCGTGCTCGCCCTGTTCCGCCTTGGTGGCCGGAGTGAAGATGGGCTCGGGCAGGCGGGAAGCCTCAGCCAGGCCCTCCGGCAACTCGATACCGCACACGGTGCCGTTGGCCTTGTACTCCTTCAGGCCGGAACCGGTGAGGAAGCCGCGGGCCACGCACTCGAAGGGCAGCATATCCAGTTTCTTGACCACCATCGCGCGGCCAAGGCACTCGGCGGGGATGCGCTCATCATCGAGCGGGCCGGCCAGGTGGTTGGGGAAATCGATGGAGTCGAAGAAGAACTTCGAGGTTGCGGTCAGCACGCGGCCCTTGTCCGGGATGGCCGGCTCGAGGGCGTGGTCGTAGGCCGAGATGCGGTCCGAGACCACCATCAGAAGAGTGTTCTCGTCTACATCGTAGATATCGCGGACCTTGCCGGAGGCAAGATGGGTATAAGAAGAAAGCTCAGGTCGCATGACCTTCATTCTAGCGCTCAGGGGTAGCGAGCACGTTTCGATCAAATAAGCTCCGAAATCCGCGCGGGATTCGGGGGCTATTTGATCGAAATGCGAAAAAAGGAAGGCGCACCGCGACAGGAAGACGCCCTGCGCGGCTCGTTTTAAAGGATCTCGCCCGGGGTATAGGCCGCGGCCTTGGGGTGCTCACCTACTAGCGCATTGATGCGGTTGAGCACCTGGCTGACCTGGGACTCGGCGGCGCCGATGAAGGCGTGCTTATCGGCCAGGGCGGTCTCGAGGTCGGACTCATCCATGGGCAGGCGGTCATCGGCGGCGAGGCGTTGGACTAGGTCCTGCTCGCCGCCGTTTTCGCGCATATTGAGCGCGACGGCCACGGCGTTTTCCTTGATGACCTCGTGGGCGGTCTCGCGTCCCACACCAGCGCGCACGGCCGCCATAAGGATGCGGGTGGTGGCCAGGAAGGGCAGGTAGCGCTCCAGTTCGCGGTCGATCATGGCCGGGAAGGCACCGAACTCGTCGAGGACGGTGAGGAAGGTTTCGAATTGGCCGTCGAGGGCGAAGAAGGCATCGGGAAGCGCGACGCGGCGGACGACGGAGCAGAAGACATCGCCCTCGTTCCACTGCTGGCCAGCGAGGTCCGCGGCCATGGTCAGGTAGCCGCGGAGGATGACCTGCAGGCCGCCGACGCGCTCGCAGGAGCGGGCGTTCATCTTGTGCGGCATAGCAGAGGAGCCAACCTGGCCCTCCTTGAAGCCTTCGGTGACGGTCTCGTTGCCGGCCATCAAGCGGATGGTGGTGGCCAGGGAGGACGGGGCGGCGCCGAGCTCCACTAGGGCGGAGATGGCGTCGAAGTCGAGGGAGCGCGGGTAGACTTGGCCCACGGAATTGAAGATGCGGTGGAAGCCCAGGTAATCCGCGATCGCGGTCTCCAAGGAGGCGAGCTTGTCCTCGGAGCCGCCCATGAGATCGAGCATGTCCTGGGAGGTGCCCATCGGGCCCTTGATGCCGCGCAGCGGGTAGCGTGCCAAGAGTTCTTCGACGCGCTCGATGGCCAGCAGCATCTCATCGCCGGCCGTGGCGAAGCGCTTGCCCAGAGTGGTGGCCTGCGCGGCCACGTTGTGGGAGCGGCCCGCCATGACCAAGGACTGGTACTCGGCGGCGTGACGTCCGATGCGGGAGACCACGGCGATGGCCTTATCGCGGATGATCTCCAGCGAGGTGTGGATCTGCAGCTGCTCCACGTTCTCGGTGAGATCGCGGCTGGTCATGCCCTTGTGAATGTGCTCGTAGCCGGCCAGCGCATTGAATTCTTCGATGCGGGCCTTCACATCGTGGCGGGTGACGCGCTCGCGCTTCGCGATGGACTCGAGGTTCACGTCCTCAACCACGGCCTCGTAGGCTTCGATGGCCTTGGCGGGGATGTCTACGCCCAGATCCTTCTGAGCGCGCATGACCGCGATCCAGAGCTTGCGCTCCAAGATGATTTTATGCTCCGGGCTCCAGATATTGGACAATTCCGCGGAGGCATAGCGGGAGGACAGGACGTTGGAAATCTTCTTCTTTTCAGCCACGTGGCTATTATTCCATGCCTGCCCCGCCGCGGGGTGAAAGGTTAGAGAGAAATCTCACCGTCTTCTGCTCGCTTGCCGATGTCCCGGCGCACAAAGCCACCCGCAAACTCGATGCCGTCGACGGTGGCGTAGGCGTCTGCGCGGGCGTCGGCAAGCGTGGCACCCTTCCCCAGCACGCTGAGCACGCGGCCGCCCGCGGTGCGGTAGGCGCCATCGGTATGCACGGTGCCGGCATGGAGGACACGCTGCGGATCGTCCAAGGCAGCGCCAGAGATGGCATCGCCCTTGCGCGGGGAAGCCGGGTAGCCCTCGGCCGCCATGACGATGATGACGGCGAAGCCATCCTCCCACTCCAGCGGCGGGAGCTCGGAGAGGGTGCCGGTGGCCGTGGCGTAGAGGGCCTCAGCCAGTGGGGACTTGAGCAGGGAGAGCACTGCCTGGGTCTCCGGATCGCCGAAGCGGCAGTTGAACTCGACGACGGCCGGGCCTTCTTCGCCCCAGGCCAGGCCGGCGTAAAGCAGACCGGAATAAGGGGTGCCGCGGCGCGCCATCTCCTTGGCCACAGGGGTGCAGACCTCGTCCACGATGCGCTGTACGCCGTCCTCCGGCAGCCACGGCAGCGGGGTGTAGGCGCCCATGCCGCCGGTATTGGGGCCTTCGTCGTTGTCATAGGCACGCTTGTGATCCTGGGCCGGCAGCAGCGGGACGACGGTCTCACCATCGACTAAGCAAAAGAGCGAGACTTCGGGGCCGTCAAGGAAGGATTCCAGCAGCACCGGGCTGCCGGCTGCGAGGACGGCATCGACGTGGGCGCGGGCGGCGGCGCGGTCCGGGGTGACCACCACGCCCTTACCGCCAGCCAGGCCATCGTCTTTGACCACGAACTGCGGGCCGAAGCGGTCGAGCGCGGCCTCAATGTCGTCCTCGCCTGCACCAGGGCGCAGCTGCTCCGCGCGGGCGGTCTTGACGCCAGCAGACTCCATGACGTCCTTGGCAAAAGCCTTGGATCCCTCGATCTGGGCTGCGTCCTTGCTAGGTCCGAAGACAGCGATGCCGGCCGCGCGCAGGGCATCGGCCACGCCGGCGACGAGGGGAACCTCAGGACCGATGACAACGAGGTCCGCGGCAATGCTCTGGGCGAGCTCCACCATGCGATCAGCGTTATCTACCTGGGAGTAGTCCGGGTGGACGGTAGCGAGGGCGGACATGGCCGCGCTGCCCGGCGCGGCGTGTATTTCGGTGCTCTTAGGGTCGGCGGACAGGCCCTTGACAAGGGCGTGTTCACGGCCGCCCGAACCAATTACGAGAATGCGCATGCCCACCATCATAACCAGCGGGTAGCCTGGCACACATGGCTTCTGTATTTACAAAGATCATTAATGGTGAACTACCCGCTCGCTTTGTCTACCGCGATGAGACCTGCGTGGCTTTCCTCTCCATCGAGCCGCTGCGCTACGGCCACACCCTGGTCGTGCCCATCGAGGAAGTAGATAAGTGGACCGACCTGGATCCGCAAACTTGGGCCCACCTCAACGAGGTCGCCCTGGAAATCGGCGGCGCTATCAAGACCGCGTTTGATACCCCGCGCACCGGCTACATCATCGCCGGATTCGATGTCCCGCACACCCATATTCACCTCTTCCCCACCGAGAAGATGGAAGAGTATGACTTTGCCAAGGCCTTCGACGCCGATAACACCGACGCTGCCGCGATGGATGAGGCGGCCGCCCGCATCCGTCAGCACCTCGGCTGCAACGAGGACGGCGTTCGGGAGGACTAGGGCTCAGAGGGGGCGTCGGCAAGCGCGGGCAGGCGCACCGTAAAGGTGGTGCCGCGGCCGAGCTCGGAGTCGACGCTAATGCTGCCATCGTGCTGCTCCACTAGGGAGTGGACGATGGCCAAGCCCAGGCCGGAGCCGCCGGTATCGCGGGTGCGCGAGGTATCGGCGCGGTAAAAGCGCTCGAAGATATGCGCCGCGTCGTCTTGGGACATGCCCTTGCCATCGTCAATAACATCGACCAGCACATCATTGGCCTCGCGGCGCAGGCGCAGCGTCACCGTGGCATCCTCTCCGCCGTGGCGGATGCCGTTGGTCACCAGGTTGAGCAGCACCTGATGCAGGCGGCTGGCATCGCCATTGACCACCGGGATGGACTTGGCATCATTGGCCACCTTAATCTCACGGCCGGGGAAGGCCGCACGCGCGGAAGAGCCCACGGACAAGGCCAGCTCCAGCAGGTCTACGGGGTGCATGTCTAAGCGCGTACCCTCGGCGCGGGTAAGGGCCAACAGGTCCTCCACCAGCAGGGACATGCGCTTGGACTCATCATCGATCTTAGAAAAGACCAGATCCACGTCCTTGGTGGCGCCCGAGCGATAGAGCTCGGTATAGCCGCGCAGGCTGGTCAGCGGCGTGCGCAGCTCATGCGAGGCATCGCCGACGAAGCGACGCATCTGTTCCTCTTTCTCCTGCGCGCGCACAACGGAGCGCTGCAGCTGCCCCAGCATGATATTGAGTGCGGCGGCCAACTGGCCCACTTCGGTGTGCAACGGCCACTTGGGGACTCGCTTGTCTAGGTCACCTGCCGCGATTTCCGACGCCGTCTTTTCCACCACCCGCAGCGGTCGCAACGCCCTGCGGATAAACCAGAAACCCACGGCCGCAATGGCGGCCAAGGCGATGGCGGCAATGGTCACTTGGACCATGGCTAGGCCGTGCAGGATTTCCTTCTCGTGAGTCATATCCTTGGCAATGACCGTGATGACGCCATTGGAATCCGCGAAGGCGAGCGCGCGCCACTTGGTGTTGTTCTCGATGGAACCCACGGTGGTGGGATAGCCGCCGAGCGGGATATTCTCCGCATTCGGGGTAGTCGACGAGGGTCCCGAGTAGCGGATGGTGCCATTGGGCAGGTAGTTCAGCACCACGTATTCGGTAGGCGGGCGCTTGGTGTGATCGCCGATGAAAAAGTCATTGCTGATATCGCGCGCCCATGTGGTGGACGCGGAGCGCAGCTCATCATCGACGTTATTGAAGAGCACGTTGCGCATGATGGAATTCACCGCAAAGGACGAGCCTGTAATGCCGAGCCCGGAGACCACAACGAGGAGGATGACCAACCACGTACGCAGCGGCATTGCCTGCGGAATCTGGGAAAACATCCGCCGCTTGGAGGACTTTTTCTCCCCTTCGCCTTGGCCCAGGCCTTCATGCCACATGGACTGCGGGCGCGCCGTCGCCGTCGCAGGTGCCTGGGCCTGGGTCTCCTGTGAATCTTCCATTACTTAAGCACTTTAGGAGCGCGGGGTGCGCAGTACATAACCCACGCCGCGCACGGTGTGGATCAGCTGCGTCTCGCCGGTATCGATTTTGCGGCGCAGGTAAGAGATATAGGACTCGACCACGTTGCCATCGCCGCCGAAATCGTAGTGCCACACGTTGTCCAAAATCTTGGACTTAGACAGCACCACTTCCTTGTTTTGCATCAGGTAGCGCAGGAGGTTGAACTCGGTGGGAGAAAGCTCGATGAGCTCACCGGCCTTGGTGACCTCATGGGTGTCATCATTGAGCGTTAGATCCGCGTAGCTCATGGTGGCATCGTTGGTGGATTCTTCCGCCGCTCCACCGCGGCGCATGATGACGCGCAGACGGGTGATAACTTCTTCCAGGCTAAATGGCTTGGTCACGTAATCATCCGCGCCGATGGTCAGTCCGTGGATGCGCTGGTCCACACCGTCCTTAGCGGTGAGGTAGAGCACCGGGCCGTCCAGGCCTTCTTGACGCAGCTTGCCCAGCAGCTCGAAGCCATCCATACCCGGCATCATGACGTCCAGGATGTAGGCATCTGGGTTTACTTCGCGGGCAATGCGCAGCGCCTCGTTACCGGAATTGGCGCTGTAAACCTCGAAGTTCTGGAACTTCAGCGATACGGTAAGCAGCTCCACAATATTGGGTTCGTCATCGACGACAAGCACCTTGGCGAGTTTAGTGTCTTCCATGTTCTCCTCAGACTCCCTTAAAGGTTGCGATTTTCTAACACGTCATCATGGCACGCTTGCTTCCCAGCCTACTGAAGAGTTTCTGCCTGAATCCTGTGAACGTGGATTAGCGCCCTGGTCGAGGCAAAAGAAAACCACGCCCCTCCCCAGGTGAGGAAGGGCGTGGCAGCTAGCGCAGCGCGCTATTTAGAAGTCCTGCGGGCGCGGGATATTGCGCAGGTTGGACTTTGCCATGGTGATCATCTGGCCAACGCCACCGTCCAGAACGGTGCGGGTGGCAGCCTTGGAGAAGCCCATGAGCTGCTCGATGGTCAGCGTCGGTGGCAGGGAGAGGGCGTTGGGGTCAGTAACGACGTCGATAAGAGCCGGGCCGTTATAAGCCAGCGCCTTCTTGATCTGCTCCGGTGCGTCCTTCGGTTCCTCGATGCGGAAGTGCTTGATGCCGGAAGCCTCTGCAATCTTGGCAAAGTTGACGGACTCGTGGTCGGTCTCGTGCTCCGGCAGACCCTGCACCAGCATCTCCAGCTTGACCATGCCCAGGGAAGAGTTGTTGAACACGAACATCTTGATAGGCAGGTTGTGCAGCTTCACGGTGAGCAGCTCACCCATCAGCATGGACAGTCCGCCGTCACCGGAGAAGGTGATGACCTGGCGGCCCGGGTTAGCGGCCTGTGCACCCAGTGCCTGTGGCAGAGCGTTGGCCATGGTGCCGTGGCGGAAGGAGCCGATCTGCTCGCGCTTGCCGTTGGCGGTGATGTAGCGAGCGCCCCACACGTTGCACATGCCGGTATCGACGGTGAAGATGGCATCCTCATCGGCGTTCTTGTCAATGAGATCCGCAATGTACTCCGGGTGGATCGGGGTGTGCTTATCCACATTGGAGGTATAAGCCTCAACGACGTTCTCCAGCTTGTCGTAATGCTTCTTGAGCATCTTGTCTAGGAAGGAGCGATCCTTCTTCTCATCCACGTGCGGCAAGATGTTCTCGATGGTGGCGGCTACGTCACCGGTGACCGGGTAGGAAATCTTGGTACGGCGGCCGATATGGGCGCCATTGATATCCACCTGTGCCACGTTGGCATCCGGCAGGAAGTCGTTGTACGGGAAGTCGGTACCCAGCAGGATAAGCAGGTCAGCCTCGTGGGTGGCCTCGTGTGCCGCACCGTAGCCCAGCAAGCCGTTCATGCCCACGTCAAACGGGTTCTCGTACTGGATGTACATCTTGCCACCCAGAGCGTGGCCGATGGGAGCCTTGATCTTCTCCGCCAGCTTGAGCACCTGCTCGCGGGCGTCCTTGACGCCGACGCCAACGAAGAGGGTGACGGACTTAGCCTCGTTGATGGCCTGGGTCAGGGCAGCGGCCTCGGCCGGATCCGGGAAGACGACTGGGCGGCCAGCAGAGATCTTAGATTCGACGAAGGAGTCATCCCCAGCGTCCTGCATGGAAACGTCACCTGGAATGACTAGGACGGAAACACCGTTTCCTGCCATGGTGGACTGGATGGCGTGGTGCAGGACAACGCCGCCCTGCTCAGCGGAGTTGACCATCTCGCAGTAGCCAGAGCACTCCTGGAAGATTGCCTCTGGGTGGGTCTCCTGGAAGAACTTGGAGCCGATCTGGCGAGATGGGATGTGGGAAGCCAGTGCCAGCACCTTGGCGCCGTTGCGGTGGGCATCGTACAGGCCCTGGATCAGGTGGGTATTGCCTGGGCCGCAGGATGCGGCACATACAGCCAGCTTGCCGGTGGTCAGGGAATCTGCCTCGGCAGCGAAGGCTGCTGCTTCCTCGTTGCGGACGTGAATCCACTCGATGGAGGAGCGACGAACGGCATCCACGATCGGGTTCAGGGAGTCACCGACGAGGCCATAAATGCGCTCGACACCCTGCTTTTCCAGGGTGTCAACTAGCTGTTCTGCATAGTTACGTGCCATTAACAATCATCCTTAACTCTTAATTGGTGTTAATACCACTGTGCTACTTAGAGCGCAGGAAAGTCCACTATTCTCTTATACACTCACACACTGCGCCCAGCTGTGAGGAAGGTAATACTAACCTATCTTCGGCTGCAAACTGTAACGACCGTTCGGTATTGTTTACTGCGCTATGAGTATCCACCCGCCCCGCGCACAAGACCGCGCCGCTGCGGCCTCCACGGCTGCCCAGCGGTGGTCTTTCTGCGCCGTCATCTCTCTGGGGTTACTCATGGTTGGGCTGGATAATTCCATCCTCTACACCGCATTGCCGCAGCTATCGCAGCAATTGCACACCACCGATACCCAGCAACTCTGGATTATCAACGCCTATGCGTTGGTGCTCTCCGGCCTCCTTCTTGGCGCCGGCACGTTGGGCGATCGCACCGGCCACCGGCGGATGTTTCTCATCGGCTTGGCCGTCTTCGGCGGCGCTTCCCTGCTCGCCGCCTATTCCCCCAGCGCTTGGACGCTGGTTTTAGGCCGCGCCTTCTTGGGCTGCGGCGCCGCCATCATGATGCCGTCGAGCCTCGCGCTTCTCCGCCTGACTTTTCCCGATGAGGTGGAGCGCAACACGGCCATTGGCATCTGGGGTTCTGTCGCCGTCATCGGCGCGGCGGCTGGCCCTACCGTGGGCGGCTTCTTTTTGGAGCACTTCTGGTGGGGCTCGGTCTTTTTGCTCAATGTCCCGATTGTGGTCGTGACCATTGTGCTGACCTTGTTCCTTGCCCCGCCAAACGCTCCGAACCCCCTAAAACACTGGGACTTCCCCTCGTCCCTGTATTCCCTTATCACTCTGGCCAGCCTAGTGCTGGCCATTAAATCCCTGGCACACAACTGGCCGGCGAGCGCCACCGCAGGCATCGTCTTCATCTGCGGCGCGCTCGCCTTTGGCCGCCGCCAGGCTCGCTTGTCAGATCCCCTGCTGACCTTCGACATCTTTAGCTCCCGCATCTTCAGCGGCGGGGCCCTAACGGCCGGCGGCGCCATGTTCGGCCTCGCCGGCCTGGAGCTGCTGAGTACCCAAAAGCTCCAGCTTGTCGACGCCCTCTCGCCCCTCCACGCCGGCCTCATCATCTCCGCCATGGCTCTATCTGCCATCCCTACCTCCATCCTGGGTGGTGCCACCTTGCATCGCGTGGGGTTCCTCCCACTCATTAGCGGCGGATTCTTGCTCATGGCCGCCGGCATGGCCCTGGTGGTGGTGAGCCGGGGTGAGACGCTTCCCCTACTCGTCTCCGCCCTCGTGCTCACCGGCTTAGGCGCGGGCCTGGCCATGTCCGTGTCCTCCACCGCCATCATCAATGCCGCTCCGCTTCATCGCGCCGGCATGGCCTCGGGTGTAGAAGCGGTCTCCTATGAATTCGGCACCCTGATCTCCATTGCACTGACTGGCACCCTCGTGCCGCTGCTCATGGCCCGCGAACTGCCCCCTCACCTCGCGGAACTGGGTACCGAGGCGCTGCATCACCCCGCTTCCCACGCGGCCGCCGCGAGCGCTTACAATACCGGTTATCTTTCCACCATCGGCGGCCTAGCTTGCTTCGCCTTGCTCCTAGCCGCGATAACCGCCTGGTGTTTCCGAGATAACCCGAAATCAGGAGATCCCTATGCCGCGACTCAATAAAAAGACCGCAGCCCTTGAAGCTGCGCTCGACATCATCGCCGCCGAGGACGTCTCTGGCCTTACTTACGACTCCCTAGCGCACGCAACCGGCATGTCCAAGTCCGGACTCATTTATCACTTCCCTACCCGCCACGATCTGCTCGTAGACTGCCATCGGTTTTGCGCCGCACGCTGGGAAGCAGAACTCGAGCGCCTGGCCGGCGGCCGCTCGGCAAGCGAGCTCGGCTGGGCCGAGCGCTCCCGAGCGCTCGTATTATCGATGGGCAAAAATGATCCCCTCATTAAGCTTTTGATGTGCGTACATTCCCAGACCCACCCGGATTTTTCCGCCCAGTGGGCCGAGGTGGATGCGCGCTGGATGGTCGATCCTTCCGCCCCCGAAACGGACGAGGATGATCTGCTGGTCATGCTTCTTAGTACCGGCCTGTGGGTGCACGATCACCTCAACCAGCGCAAGCTGTCCCCCGCCAATCGCCAACGCATGGTCGACCGGCTTTTTCGGCTTATCGACGCCGGCCTAAACGACAGGATGTGTTGGTGAAGTTATATGTTTAGCCCGTCTGGCCTGC
>ERZ1031137.67-NODE-67-length-26035-cov-23.785027_pt1 | contig 26035 bp, 42 predicted proteins | sample MGYA00517293_ERZ1031137 | MGnify/ENA primary metagenome ERZ1031137 (study PRJEB33718, sample SAMN03159763) | human skin metagenome | collected 2014-05-20 | study: EMG produced TPA metagenomics assembly of the PRJNA266117 data set (Human skin bacterial metagenome...
TGCTCAGGAGTCTCGTGGGCTCGGAGATGTGTATAAGAGACAGGTTCCAGGAGGGGTTTTTCCGCGCCCCTGCGCGGAGCCTCCGGCACTAGGCGCGGAAATTCCGCGACCATCGCCGGAAATACCGGCACAACCCTCAGGCTCAATAGCTTTTCCGCTGGTCACGTCAAAGAAAACACCCTCCTCCTCAGTGGGGTACTTAGACTTGGCGCGGAAATCTTTCGACTGGTGGACCTTAAAGGCAGGGATGAGGTAATAGGGACGACCATTAACCCTGTAGAAGCGCACTCCGTAGGCTTCCGCGACCTCTCCGCAGATTTCCGAAAAGCTCCGCCAGTTTCCGGCACTAGGCGCGGAAATTCCGCGACCATCGCCGGAAATACCGGCACTCCTTCGCGGGAGCTGCGAAACATCATCATTCGGGAAGACAAACGCCTCCAATTCCTTCATGTTCGCGGTGCCACGCCCGGAGTCATCCGCCCAATTCCACATCGCGATGTACGTCAAGCGCACAGCGAGGTCAGCGACGGCGGTTGACGGGGAGTCCCAGAACTCCGGCTTAATTGTCCTGATACGCGGCATTAGAATCTCCTTTCATAAATGTCTCAAAGCGCCACGTTGGGCGCGGGCTGTTTGTATCGCATCGCCGTAGTAGTCGTCCTCCCACGACGCCATGTCCCGTCCGTGTACCCCCGACTCCTCATGGTGGGAGCACAAGGGGTGCACGCGCAGCCACCGGCGGTCAAGATGACCGCCATACGACATCGCATAGATCGGGTGGACAGGCAGCCCCTCACCGGACAGGTAGGCAAATATGTCGGTCGCTGCCCAGCGCAGGATTGGCCGGCATGTGTGAGCTGTATGTGTGCCGTGCCACCGTGCGGATTTCGCCCTCATTCGGGACTCCTCTGCACGGACACCGGAGATGTAAGGCTCCTTGATGAGTTCCTTGAGCACATCTTGATGATGTCGGTGCGGGTTGGTCTGGTGGGCTTCGTACCCGGGTTCTCCGCGTTTAGGGTTGCGAAGGGTGGCGATCCTCTCCTCGTAGAGCACACTGGGGTGCTGCTCGATAAAAGCGTCACGTACCTTCTCGGATTCGGGTGGCTCGTACGGATCGGAGCGGACCCAAATGATGGGTATCGGCCGATCAGTGAGTGCCGTGAGGTGGGCCACCACAGTGGAGTCCTTGCCCCAGGACACGGAGCAGACACCAGCCTCGCCTGTCTCGTCCCACCACGATGTGATGAGCTCGACGGCTGCTTTCTCCCGTGCTTTCGCAGCCGGGTACAGCGCGCGATCGTACCGTTCAAGCCTGCCCCAGGTTTCCCTGTCACCCGGCTTAAGGCGCGGTGATTCAATAAGCATCAGTCGAGCCCTTTACACATCCTGTTGCTGCACGCCTATCCCCTTTCACAGCGATGATGACGTGCTGGTGGCGGCGAGTAGTGGTCCTGCATGATTCCCAGGGGCGGCGCATCGTCTTCGCGCGTGTCCCAGGTGGGGCAATGAGAATCAGCTCATTGGTGATATGCAGCCCTGCAGCCCTGATGTGGCTAGCTGCGTACCCCGGGAGTCCACGAAGGTGACCCTTGTAGTCGCGGACATCACCGATAACCCACGCCAGGAACCGATCCTCTTTCAGTGCGCGGGCGGCATTGGTGACCATGCGCTGGTGTGCGGTAAGGAAATCCTGCCACGACATGGCGGATAGGTCCCTCGGATCCTGCGTGTACCGCTCGAGATTGTGGTACGGCGGGCAGGTGAGCACCATGTCCGCCCACCCATCGCCAGCCTGGGCGGTACCGTCAGCGTCTTCCCAGGAGGTGCTCCCTGCGGTTTGTCCCCACCTTTCGGCGGCCTGCTTATTGGCCCGTATCTGGTCATCGTTGATGTCCCTGCCCCTGTAGTGGTATCCGAGCTCTGCAGCGACGAGCCCACGCACAGGACCACCGGCGCAGGGGTCGTAGACTGCCCCGCCAGCTGGGCATAGCCACGTGTAGAGCAACTCTGCCAGGAACGGGTCAAACCGGGAGACACCTTGAGAGATGTTGGCGTGCCGTCCGGTGTGGATCATTCCAGCGGCATGCAGACGTGGCGTAATGTCGTCGACACCTTTTGCTATCCACCATTTTTTGCGTGCCTGCCAGTGCTTTGTGGACTGGTCGAGGACACTCCATGGGAGCTGCCCATAGACATCCATAGGGGGATAGTCACCTGGGTTGTCGGGGTGCCAGATGTCGTTTTCGTCGCGTGTTCCGTGGGCGATGTTAGGCACAGATCGTCCTTTCCGTGGAGTGCCAGTAGGGTGCGCGGACACGCTGCATGGTGCCGGCATCGGAAGGCAGCGGCCTGGTACACCACCCGTCTACAGGCCCGTCGGCGATCTCCCATGAGGTGACATGCCCGAATCCGTTTCGGTGACGTGCTCCGAGGTGTGTCACCAGTGAGAGGAGCCTCCGCAGCGTGTCCCGGTCTGTGACATCGGCGTGCCAGTGGATTGTGTTGTACCAGGTGGCGGCCAGGGTGACGTTGCGTGCCTTGAGTGGACCGAGCCCCGTGTGATGCTCGCGGTCGGTGGTGTAGTAGGACATGGGTCCACCTGCGGGGCGGCGGCGGATCTCCACAGACGTGTGATGCGTAGGTTCAGTGATCGGGCCGGAGACACGCCACCCCCAGAATCCGTCCTGCTCCCATCTCCCCAGTGGAAGGTCCATGTCTGGGGCATAGTCATCGGTGATCTCCTCGAGCGGTGTGCCGTCGCGTAGAGCCTCCTGGGCGGCTGCCCAGGCGAGAGGACCATCGAGGGGGCCGATCCTGCCGACGACCGGTGTGTCGAGGCATGCGGTGATCGTAGTGGGGCGCAATTTAGTGCCCCATCTCGTCGAGCAGTGCGCGGATGTCATCGGCGTGGTCGGTCAGATGCGCCGTCCAGGTGTCGATGCTCTTGTCCAGGCTGGGGTCCCAGTCGCGGATACGGCCAGCACCGAAGCCTTGTGCGTTTTTCGCACCGATCATGACCTCACCGTTGGGGGCCCAGAGTGCGAGGGCCGCATTAAGGACCATGTGGTGTGCCTCGGTGGCTGCGGGGGTCAGTGACACTGTGCCGTGAAGTGTGGAGCCCGCTGCGAGGATCTGTGTATCCCAGATCATTTGGGCGGTGTCCAGCGTGTCACCCTCGGCGAGTGCGATGTAGCGCCCTGCGGAGTTGGAGGACTGGTCATGGCGGGTGCCGAATTCTTCCGTGCGGTATGCGGCAGCACGGCGGGCTCCTCGGAGGTTTTCGGGGAGTCGCCAGTCATTTTCTGCACAGACGAGGATCATGTCACTGGCGCGTAGTGTGCCCTCGATGATGTCGGACTGTGCAGCGTATCCGAGCATACGCAGGGCTGGATAGTGCTCCTCCACGCGGCGCATGAGGTCGAGGTTGATGCGTGACCCGGTTGAGGAGACTGCCCCTCCGGTCCACAGGAGGTCGACGGTTGCCTTGGTGAGGGTCCCCGGCTCGATATCGAGTGTATGGGCGGTGTGCCAGGCGAGGGCATCGCGGAGGGCGTGGCGGATGCTGGCTGCGGAGAGGAATGGGACGCGGGCGACGGTGCCGTCAGGCTGGACGACATCCTGCGTGCGTAGCAGGCTCGTGTTGCCTGCGGTTCCGGCACCGTGGTGGAACGGTGATTCCAGGTCGATGGTCAGGTTGATGGTGTGCTTGGCTGCGGGGGTGAGGGTAGTCATTAGAACGGGATCTCCTTCGTGTTGGTGTTCTTCTTGTTGCGGTTTTCGATTTGAGCGAGGGTGACGATGTAGACGATGTTTTGGTCGACGTGTGTTGCCCAGGAGCTGTAGTCCTGGTTGATGATCTCTGCGGCGGTCTTTACCTGTTTCGCGGTGGTGGAGCGCAGCGTCTCGATTTGCAGCTTGTGGGCTGCGGTGGTGATTGCTTGTCCGGCGTTGTCAGATCCGGCTGCTGCGGTTTGGATTGCGGTGGTTGCCCTTCCGCTCCAGAAGTCGAGGCGGGAGGGGCCGTCATCGGTGAGACTGTCGCGTAGGGCGAAGATCAGGTCGATGGTTGCGGCGTCGAATTGCTCAGGGGTTGGGGTAGTCATTGGTATCCTCCATAATTGTTTTCGTGATGCACCACAGTGCGAGTTGCGCCAGTGGTGCTGTGCGGTAGGGGTCGAGTTTGGTGGCGTAGTGACGCCACTTTGCGAGCCCCTCGGTTGTTTTGATGTAGGTGGGCGTGCCATTTTGGATCGCGTCGGCAGGTACTCCGAGGCGTCGCAGTCCTAGGCACAGTGAGAACACCTCGCGCCACTGCTGGGCGGTGGCGGTGATGGGTGTGTCCTCCATGCGTACTGTCCATCGACCGGCACCGTGGTTGGTGGTCGCGTATGGCAGGACGTGTTTCTGTCCGGAGACCGCGACTGTGACCACCCACTCCCCTGCGGGAGGGGTCGCCAGGATGTTGATGATGGGGCGGGTGTTGCCCCGGTTCGTCAGGCACAGCCCGGGCGCATGGTACGGGGCTTTTTCGGCACTGTCCGGCAGGTTTTCTCCCGGTGCGCACACCCACGACCACATGCGTGGAGATAGTTTTCCCGTGCCGGAGCAGCACCAGAGTGCGGCCTTACCGACCCTGCCGGTGTGGGCGTGCCACAGGGACTGGTCGGTGAAGTTTTTTCCGAGTGCTTTTTTTGCGTCAGCGGTGACGTCGCATTGCTCGCCGGTGATTGCGCACACGGCGGGGTGCTCACTGAGGAGCTTGGCTTTAGTTCCTGCTACGTCAGGCTGGCCTGCGGTAGTCCAGATGAGTGTCTGTGCGGCTGTCATGAGGTGGCCTCCTGGACGAGAAGGAGGCCGCAGCCGTAGGCCTTCGCGGGGCCGATGCCTTCGCTTTGTAGCTTGGCGAGTGCCTGCTGGTTGGCGACGGTACCGGAGCCTGTGAACATGACCCTCATGTGGGTCACACACCGGTCGAGTTTCCGGCCGCGACCGGTCGGCATCCGCTCCGCATCAATCGTGCGGATGTTGATCGCGCCGTCGAGCTTTCGGGCTATCCATGACTTCCACTTGGCGGGTGGGAGGGGACTGCGTTTCCCACGTTTGCCTGGCTGTATGGCCGCGTAGGTCGGGTTTGCGATCACAGCCCACTCGATGACGGCCCCCGTTGTCGGGGTGGTTGTGTCAATCGTGTGGGAGTGAGCGATCACACCGGGCAGGACATTCATCCAGTCGACGGGCTTGTCGTGCTGGACGATGAGCGTGTGCTGTTGAGGATGCGCCCATAGAACCCGGCCCATAGCGTAGGCGAGTGTGCGGTGCATCGTCTGGGTATCTCTTTCTAGTCGGTGAGCGTTACGTGTGAGATGGCAGGTTGTGATCATCTGTTTTCCTAGAAGGGTGCTTGCTTGTTTTGCCAGCCCTGCTGGGGTTGTTGGTTGCGCTCATTCTTCGTGACCTGCGCAGTTGCCCATTTCAGGGAGGGGCCAATGTCGTCCACAAGGAGGTCGTACACCTGTATGGTGCGTCCGTCCTTCTCGTAGGAATCCTGTTGCAGCTTTCCGGTTAGGTTGACGGACATGCCCTTGTACAGGGTGGTGTTGATGTTCTCGGCTAGTTGTTTCCAGGCAGTGCAGCCCAGGAAGGTAGTTGGGCCTTCGTCCCACTGCCCGGTTTGAGTGTTGTAGCGCCGGGAGTTGCAGGCAACACGAAAGCTCACAACAGCGGCACCTGATGGGGTGTAGCGCAACTCAGGATCGTTGACGATCCGTGCGGACTCAATGGTGACGTACGGTAGTGCCATTACTTGTCACCTTCTTTGAGGGCTGCATAACGCTGGTTGAGGGCGTTTTTCAGCTCCTCATACTCGCTGCCATTGAGCACTGTCTGCGCGTCTTCTGCGATCCCCTTCAGCACCTCGTAGGACTCACCATCAGCCACCTTGTTCGTGAACTCAATCAACGCCGGTGAAGGCTCCGGCAACGCCGGCGTCTCCTCCCGTGGGGCCTGCTGCTGCTTCTGCGCCAATGCTTCACGCACCCTATCCACACCACGGGTGTCAGTGCGGGTGGCGGTCATCTTGATGGGCTCCAATTGGAGATCCTCAGCGGTGTACTTGATGCCGAGCAGTACGTCCGGGGCGAGTTTGCGGCACACTTCGGACAGGGCTTTGGCGTACAGCATGGCCTGGGGGTCCGACTGGTATTTTTTGTTACCCGTATAACCGGCGGTTTTGGCTCGTTCGATGGTCCAGGTTGAGGTTTCTTCCTCGCCACGCGGTGAGACACCGTGTACGGTGACGGCTTGTGGGGTGTCCTCCACGGTTTGGAAACGGTACCCCTTGGCTTTGAGTAGGCCTGCCATGGTGCGGGCGTAGATCGCTGGTTGGCCGTGGATCACAAAAACCTGCTGCAACGCCTGCTGCGGCTTCAAACCAAGCTCAGCGCCATACAGGATCGCGGCGGCCCCATCATCTGGTTTTCCCCGAAACGTGGTGGGCACCATGGACGTGTTGCAGAGGGCGGTTGCGAGCTGGTGCGCAGCGTCCATGGCTTTCGCCTGCTTCACCAGCAGCTCAAGACCATCATCCGACGTGGCGGGCGTGGTGTTGTTTTCGATGTGTGCGAGTTCGTTAGACATTAGATGTTCTCCTTGGTGTGGTTGATGAGCCGGGTTGCTTTCGGTGTGAGCGAACCGATTTCGGTGAGGTATCCGTCGCGGTGGAGTTCCTCATGCTGGGTTTTAGTGGGATGCCGTCCCGCTGCGATCTTTTGCAGCAGAGGGAGCAGATACGAGGTGTTCATGGTTGTTCCTTTCTGTGTTTTCGCCATAGGGAGTAGCCGCGTGTGTAGCCCTGGAGTGCTAACGCGATTTCATCCGGCGGGCAGTGGATGCTGTGCGCTTTTTTCGCGAGTTCTTGTGCTTTTTCCACGTTGTTCTCTCGGACTTCGTAGGCTAGGTGTCTCAGCACACTGTCCTGGTGGCCACATAGCGGATCGCCACGTATATGACTGTGGTTCAGGTGATGCACGTAGTAGTTACCAGACAGCTCATGGCAGTCTGGGCACATGAGCTCACCAAGGAAATCGATCCACGGGCACTCTGCCATTTCCCGCTCCCGGACTTTTACGGGGTCATACCAGAGGTCCTCTCTCATTTCAGCGCGGGGATAGTAAGCGTGTCGTCACCGGTGGCGGCCTCCGCCCACTGCGGGTATTTGGCCGTGAATTTCTTGGCGTCGAATTTCGGCGTCAACACCTCCGGGTCCTTCATCAGGTACTTGGCTTCGGCGGGGATGCGGGATTGTGAGAATCGTCCCTTGGATAGGCGGGTGATTTTCTTCCCATCGACCGTGATGTGCCGGTTTCCTGCTGCTAGCATGATGGATTCGGCGAGGGTGTCCCTCTGCTGCTTCAGCTCCGCGAGCTGCGCGTCTAGGTCGCGGAGGTGCACCAGATCAGGGTCCCCGTCGGGGAGTTCCTCTACATCGTCTTTGTCCAGGTTGAGGGTGACGCGTGTGATGCCGTCGATAAGGTCGGCGGGCGGCTCTGGCGGCACCTCTTTCTGCAGGGAGCGATAGAAGGCGCGGGCGTACTCTGCGATGCCTTCAAATAATTCTTTGTCCCCGGGGGCGTTGTAGATACGGGGAATCAGCGGCCGATCACCAGACACGATGGCAACCACATCACCATCCTCGATACCGGAGACACCGGCCTGCCAGATGGTTTGCGCCGCCACATCTGCCGGCAGCTCTGTTCCTGGATCCCCCCACTTCTTCACGGATGCGGAGGTTTTGAATTCCAGGCGGTGGTATGCCCGGCCGCGGCGTGGGCGTGCGTCCAGGGTGGCGAGATTCGGGAAATCGAGGCTCGTGTCCGTGTAGGCGATTTCGCGGCTTCGTCCACGCGGGCGGTTTAGCTGCCAGCCTGGGTGTTTCGCCGCCCAGTACTCGGCTAGTCCTGCTTCTAGGGTGTGGCCAGTGAGGAACATGTCCTCTTTGGTGGTGTCGGTGGTTTCTGGTTCTGCCCAGTCGCTCATTTCCATCCACAGGTCCCCCTGGGATTGGTACGGGTCGATGCCGAGGATTGCGGGGATCTTGCTGGCCGTAATCATGCGGCGCCATTCCGGGGTGCCCGGCGCGGGCGGGTTCTTAATCAACGTTGCCATTAGTGTTCCTCCTTGAATTTCTTGTTGTAGCTATCTGCGAGGAGGGTGATTTGCAGCATGGTCTGGTCGAAGTTTTCTTCCTGGTCGCTCAGGTCATCGAGCCTGGACTTGGACACCGGCTTGTCATACTCCATAGCCGCTCTGAGTCCGTTGAGTCCACGCCTGGTACTGGCCGCATAGGCTTGTAAACGCTCCTCTAGATATTCAAGATCGTCGAGCCAGACCTCATTCATCTTCTTCTTCCTCCCTTTCCTCTTCTGGTTCTTCGTTGATGGCGATGCGCAGCCAGTCGTCCGGGCTGACGAAGCTTGGTAGCCAGGGCATTAGTCGGCCCCCACGTTGTATAGGTAGTTGTCAAATAGGTTCTCGAGTGTGTCCGCGAGGTGGAGGACGGCATAGGCGTTGGCAATGGTTGCCATGGCTTGTGCGCGCTTCGCGTCCCCTGGCTCCTGCGGGACGTTTTGGAAGAAAGCTTGCAGGCCGTCAAGGATGCGCACGGCAGTGGCTCCGTTTGTTTCGGGGATTCCTGCTTCTCTATCCTCTGATCTTCCTTGCCGGAGCTCCTCCATAATGAAGCTAATTAAATTCATGTCGTTATCCTTTTATATTTCTATTCCTTCTGGGATGGTCGGATAGGTGATGAAGCCGCCGCCGGTTTTTCTGCATTTGGGGCACTCCATGATGGGGATGACATCGTGGTGAAAATGGTCATCGTCGTACCCCCAGCCTTCATGCTCGTAGCCGCAGTGTGGGCAGGCGAAGGTTCCCTTGAAATCGCGACGGTATTGCCAGGTTTTGTTTTTCAAATACATGAGAGGGGGGTGTCTTTCTTTAGGTGAGTAGTAGTGCGAGTGCGACAGATGCAGCGGTCATGATCGCAATGACGGCAAGCAGAAAATAGAGGTCGAGGCGGTTCATCAGATGCGCTCCAATAGCTGGACGATGTGGGTAAGGAGATCGAAAACAGGGTGGCCACCCAGGTACTGGGCGATAGCCACGTAGGGGACGACGGGTGGGTTAGTCATAGTGGTATTCCTTTCCGGTGATTTTTTGGAGGATTTTCTCGGCGGTCATGAGCTTCTTGGCGGCACCCTCGTAGTCGCCGTTTTCGTTTTTGCGCATACTTTCGGCGATGCGCTTGTGGGCGACGGCGACCTCGGTGAGGATGTCGGAGTGGCGGTTCATGTTTTCGAGTTGCTTCTCGAACTCGGCGACGCGCTGCGCGTGCTTGCGATCCATGGCGGAGATGACGTCTTCAAGCTCGTGGACACGGGTTTCCGCACTTGTTGCGCGGGCGGATTCCGTTTTGATGGATTCCCCCAGTTCCGCAAGTTGTGTCTCTGCTTCTTCTGCGCGGATTGTGGTGTCGTGCAGCTCAATTTCCACTGCCCGGCGCGCCTCGTCGGCGTATTCGCGGGTGTAAGTTTCGGGGACGATCTCCATCACGCGGCTGGCTGTGGCGCCGATGAAATCAAAGATCTCTTCCAGCTTCTCCGCATCAGAGGCGGAGGCGTCGAGGACGGCGAGGAGATTCACGGCACTGATGGCGTTCGTTTTGAGCAGCTCAAGCGGGTTAGTCATGGCTGCACCTCGTCAAGTTCAGTGATGAGTGCCTTGAAAATGTCGAGAAGGATGTCTACATCCCCAAGGTCGAGGTAGATACTGGCCAGGCTGCCCTGCAGGGTGCGAGGGTTGATGAAGATGGCACCATCACCATCTTTGGCTATGCAGGAGCGAAGGTAGTTGACGAAGACTAGGGGCTCGCTTGAGGGGCCATCTTCTTCAATGATTTTTTGGAGGGCTTCAAGGTTTTTGATGGCGCAGCCGAGGGTTATTTCTCCGAAGATTATTTGTATGAAGGAGTCGCCAATCGCCCCATCTGCTATCATCCAGTAGGTGGGATGGTTGGGGTGGGGCCTGAAGGCGAGGGCGATGTTGTCACAGGTGTGTAAGTAATGGGGGTCCATTAGTGTGTCTCCTTTTCGGTGTTTTCCTTGGTAGTTGTGTGTGATGGTGAGGGGCTTGCCCTCGCGGGCGCAGATGTATGGGGCACATTCGGTGACGCGCGGCTCCATAAAATATCGGTGCCCTGACTCCGAATAGCGGTACCAGCGCCTACAGACGGGGATGGTCATCGCGCGTGCACCTCCGTGGGTATCCCCGTGGTGGGATCGGGTTGCCAGGTGGGTTGCTCGGTGACGGCGAGGACAAGCATCGCTGCGAAGGCGATGGCGACGATGATGCCGGCGACTGTTTGAATAAAGTTGCTCATGATTCCACCTCTCGAAGCTCACGTCGGAGCCTGCGAAGCTCCTCCACATACATGCCAATCCGGGTTTTTTGCTCCGGGTCGTCCAGTAGGAGATCGCAGATCAGGCTGCGCATGGTGTCCATTTGCATGCGGAGTTTTTCTCGTTCGTCGAAGCGGATAATGAAATCCGTTACGGTGTCGGGGCTCATGCTGTTTCCTTTGGTGCGAGTTGGTCGATGACCGTGCGGGGGGAAGCGGATGGCGGTGCCGAGCTGCTGGGCTTCCATCTCCTGGAGGAGGGGGTCAGTATTCGACAAGGAAATCACCGACTTTCTGCAACTGGCTCGCGGGGATGCGGTAGGGGCTGTGTGGCATGCGTTGGCGGGCTTTGATTTCCCGGCGCGCAATCATCTGCCTGACGGTCTGCGGGTGCATGCCCGTCTCGTGGGCGAACTGGGCCACCGTTAAGTAGGTGGGGAGCTTCTTAGTCATTTAGCCCACCACCTGCAATGTCTGTGTGCCGTCGATGCTGAACGTCCCATCCAGGAACCGAGAGGCGAAATACCGCTGCCCCTTGCCGGTGACCTTGGGGGTTTTGCTGACTGATACTTGCCCGTCGGAGTGGGTGACGGCGGTTTCCTTCACTTTGAACAAACCCAATTCCATTGAGCGTGGGGTGGGCATGTTCCAGTCCGTGCCCTTGCGGGCGATGAGGAAACCGTTAGTACGCATCCACTTAAACAAACGGTTCGCGCCAATATTGATGCCGTTGCCCTTAAGAATCTTTGCCAAGTCACCCACGAGGATCTCCGACTTCGATGTGGCGACGGCGTCGGCGAACAGCACCTTCGGAGCGTTTTCCCGGCGCTCATGCTCAAGCTCGGCCCGCCGCTCACGCTCCGCCTTGAGATCAGTAGCCAGCTTGATGATCGTGTCCGGGTCGGTAAGCACCTGCTCGATGGTGTGCTCCGTCATGTACGCACCATGCCTACGAATCGACGGCAACACCTCGTGGGAGATCCACCGCTTGAATTCTCGGGCTTCTGGCTTGTAGGACATGAAGATCACTTCGTACAGTCCGGACTCGTTGACGGTGTGCATGTTGCGCGGAATCCCGTCGGATGTGGTGACCTTCGTAGAATTAAGGTCACGCTGGTCAACGCGCTTTTTAACCGCTGCAGTGTTGGTGAGCACACCGGCGTGTTCTTCAACAAGTTGGGATGTGCCAGGCACGGAGATAGTGGCAAGCTGGTTGTCCATGACGTATCCTTTCAGTGTGTTTTTGGTTGGCCCCGCTTCGGCGGGGCTTTTCTTATTTGGTGGGACTATTTTTCGGTCTGGATGCTTTCTTGAAGTTCCTGCATCCACTCCGCGTACCCCTTGGGATCGAGCAGTTGATGCGGTGGGAGCACTACGGCTATGTGGTTTTGGTTTTTGCTGCTCATTGCAGTGTTTCTTTCCTTAGGCTGCTTCTGTTTTTCGTGGCGTAATGTCGAGCATCGTGCCGTAGGGGCGCCCGGTGAGATATTGGAGTTTCACCAGATCGGAGGCGCTCGGAACGGTCTCGCCCTTGTACCACTTGCGAACCGTGTGAGCGGTCTTGCCGAGCTTGTTGCCGACCTGCTCAAAGCTCGAGAGGTCAAGTTTTTCCCGGAGCTGGTCAATGACCGTGGGGTCTAGTCGAACTCCCAATGTGGTCTCCTTTCATTTCCGCGTCCTTTCGTTGCGGTGTTTTCATTATGACGCACTTTTCGCAATTACGCAAGTGGAATTACAAAAAAGTTTGTTTGCGCTGTTCATAGCTATTTCCATATTGACGCGGGTGTTAATTTTTGGTACTGTTCATGGCATGAGAGAGACGCACAATGAATGGTTCGCGAGAGTGACGCGCGGTGACTCGAATCGTCAGGTCGGCACTAGAGCAAAGGTTTCAGATGTCACACTCGGCAGGCAGCTAAAAGCAGGCGAGCTGAGTGCGGACATGATCATCAAGATCGCGCAAGCTTACGAAGAGTCACCCGTCGTAGCCCTCGTGGATCTGGGCCTGATTAGCGCTCGCTGGCTCACTGAAATCGGCACTACTACTGCCCTCACGAGAGCCACAGATGAAGAGCTGACAAATGAGCTTCTACGTAGGCTGCGCCTCATCCCAGATGAGCCCGCCGACCAGCTGGCAAAGAGGCGTTCGAAAAAGCGCCCTCATACGGACCCAGATGATGGCATAGTGCGTGAATGGGATGACAGCGTGCCGTATGCTGCTGATAGCTCCCCTGATGAGGACGCTCTACGTGAGGAAAGAGGTGAGGACCTGATTGACTGATATCAGCGTCGATGCCCTCATCGACGTAGCCGAACGGCGAGGCTACAAGGTGAGGTGGCACCGGCACGGACCTAAAGCCGCCTGGCTGCCACCCCGTACCATCAGCCTCCGAACCGGCATGACCGACGTGGCCACACTCTGTGCCCTGGCCCACGAGCTAGGACATGCAGAAGCCGGCGACCCACCCGGCCACACCGGCGCTGCCGAGCTCCGCGCAGACCGGTTCGCAGCCCGCCTACTCATCGACCCAGCCGAGTACCGGGCTGCGGAGCTCATCTACGGCAGCCACCCGGCGCGCCTTGCGCATGAGCTTGGCGTCACTACCCATATTTTGACCACCTGGGCGTCGCTCTACGAGCACACGCCCGCAACCTAACAACGGAAGGAACCCCTAATGCCCCACTACACAACCACCCGCGACCTCACTATCCCCGCAGAGCAAGCCCACAGTATCCTGATCCAAGGCCTCCCCACCATCAAGGATGTCACCGTGACCGATGGCGGCAACCCCATCAAAATCGACCGCAAAAGGCGCCTGATGGCCAACCGCCACGCCATGACCGGCGTGCTCACCATCGACGGCAGCACGCTCCGCATTGAGATCGACGGCATGGGTAGTATGCAGCGGAAATTCGCGGGAGAAATCACCGACCTACTCCCCGCTGACGCGGTTGATGATCACGGTATCGCCGAGGTGCTGGCACGCACGGATAAATCCGCTAAATTCTTCGCAGGGCTCGAGGTCGAGGGTCTCCTCGACGAAATGCGCCCGGGTGAGCGCCTCCAATTCATCACCAGTGGTGTGACCGATGGGAAAACCTGCGCGATCTTACTCACCGACAGGCGGGCGATTCTTAAAGACACAGGGCTGGGGAGCTCTTTCATGCGTGAGATTGAGCCGAAGGCCGTAACCTCCATCGAGACAGGCACCTCGCTCAAGGGTGATTCGGTGAAAATAACCGCGTCGGGCTCCACCATTGAGGTGACGACGCTGCCGAAGGGGCGGGGTGCGGAATTTGCCGACCGCCTGCGCAACCTTCGGGATACCGGCACCCCACCGGCCTCAACTCCAGCCCCTGCCCCGGCTTCTGGCGGCATGGAGCAGCTGCAGAAGTTGGCCGAGCTGCACGATGCCGGCATCCTGACCGATGAGGAGTTCGCTGCCGCGAAGGCGAAAGCTCTCGGTCTGTAAGGCAAAAATGCCCCTCCGAGGTGGGCGCCGCTTGATAAAACACCCGCCCGGAGGGGCTGTAAATCTTACCGTTTCACAGGAAAGACAAGGACGATTGTAGCAGATGGCCAGCATAAAACCATACGATGCAGCAACAGGCAAACGCTGGAGGGTGCAGTATGTTAGCCCCGATGGCAGGCATCGCACAAAGCAGGGCTTCAAGAGGAAGGCTGATGCACAGGCATGGGCAGACCAGAACGCGACCCTCGTACGCTCCGGCGAGTGGGTTGACCAGGCCACCCAGAAACGGCCTGTGAGTGACTATCACAAGCTGTGGGATGCACGCCTGGATAAGCGCGCTGAGGGCACCAGGAGGGTCTACAGGCCGTGCTGGGAGCAGCATGTGAAGCCAGTGTGGGGAGACAGGCCAGTGTCAAGCATCAGGCCGTCAGAGGTGCAGGCGTGGGTGGATGAGCAGACCGTGGGGGCAGTCATGGTTAAACGCATGGCGAACATCCTCGCGCAGATCCTGGACATCGCGCTGAAGGATGGGGTGATTAGGTCTAATCCTGCGAGGGGTTTGGATTTGCCGAGGAAGCCACAACCGAAGCAGGTGTATTTGACGGCGGGGCAGCTTGCGACACTGGCTGGCGAGGCGAAGCACCCGGAGATCGTGTGGCTCATGGGCACCGTGGGGTTGCGCTGGGGGGAGCTCGCCGGGCTTCGTGTCCGCTGCGTCAACGTCTTACGTAGCCGTCTGCTTATCGAGGAGGCTGCAACCACAAACGGGGCCGAGGTCACGATTGGGGAGACGAAAACGCATGAGCGTCGTGAGGTGGCTGTGCCGCGTTTCGTCATGGACAAGCTTGTACCCCTCTTGGAGGGGAAGGCTCCCGAGGAGTGGGTGTGGCAGCGGGCGAGTGGCGGGCCGATGCGCAGACCGACGTCGGAGATCGGCTGGTTCGACGCCGCCGTTACCCGCTGCATGGCAAAGGACGAGTCGTTCCCTCGGATCACGCTGCATGGTTTACGGCATGTGGCTGCGGGGCTGATGATCTCGGCGGGGGCAAATGTGAAGGCCGTGCAAAGGCAGCTAGGGCATAAGTCGGCGGCTATGACGCTTGATGTGTACTCGGCTCTTTTTGATGATGATCTGGATGCGTTGGCGGGGCGTGTGGAGGATAGTTTTTCGTCTGTTCGTGGAATATTCGTGGAATCGTCTAAGTCCGGTGGTCGGTAGGTGATGAAAATAGCCCCTCACCTGCGGTGCAAGCGGGGGGCTATGTAGAGCTGGAGACGAGACTTGAACTCGCAACCTACGGTTTACAAGACCGTTGCGCTACCGATTGCGCCACTCCAGCGGGCTGAGGTTGTATCGTACCAGTTGTGACCGCTTTTGATGAAGTCGACCGCATGTGACAGGCTGAAACCATGGGAAATATCCTGCGTACCCTCCGTTTACGGGCAAACACCAGCGACCGCATTGCCACCATTGACGCGGCCAAAGCCGCTCCGCCGCCGTCGCCCCTCCAACCCATCGAACTGACCAACGAGCACCAGGTCGCCGGCGTGCTCCTTCTCGGCGCGCGCGTCGGCGAAATTCTCATCACCGCCGGCACGGCGAACCGCGACGTCCAGGCGCAGATGCGGTCGGTGATCAACGCGTACGGGCTATACGACGTCCACATCGACGTCACACTCAACACCATTCAGCTGTCCACGCACATCGGCGACGAGGACGGCGACACCACGCCCGTCACCGTGCTGCGCGTCGTGCGACGGGGCGCGATGGATTTTTCCAAGCTTTCCCGACTCGACCGCCTCATTCGCTCCATCCGCGCGGGCGCCACCAACCCGGCGACCGCCGACCGGCAGCTCGCCGAGCTGTGGAACTCCAAGTCGCCATACGGCGTGGGACTGGAGCTCATCGGCTGGGGTGCCCTCGCCGGCGGCTTCGCCATGGTGCTCGGTGGCACGGCCGTCGTGGGGCTCGTCGCGTTCATCACGGCGATGGTGATCATGGCGGTATTCAAGCTCATCGGCAAGGTAGGCCTCGGCGATTTCTTCTCGCTCATGGCCGGCGGCTTCATCTCCGTCATCCCAGCTGCGGGCGCCTTCTGGCTGGCCAGCGAAACAGGCTCTTCCATCAACCCGTCGCTCATTATTGCCTCGGGCATCGTCGTGTTGGTGGCAGGACTCACCCTTGTGCAATCACTGGAGGATGCCATCATGGGCGCGCCGGTCACCGCCTCCGGCAGGTTCTTTGAGGCGATGCTCAATACCGGCGCGATCATCGCCGGGGTCTCCCTCGGCCTGAAACTCTCCCTCGCACTTGGCATCATGCTGCCCGCCATCGAAACGCAAACCGCCCCCGACCTGCAGCACGCCACCGTAAAAATCATCCTCGGGGGCATCGCCGCCGCCGGGTACTCGCTGGCGTGCTACTCGGAGTGGACCTCCGTGTGGGTCTCTGGCTTAACGACGATGATTGGTTCCGCCGCCTTCTACCTCCTGTTCCTCCCCATGGGGCTCGGGGGCATCTTCGGCGCGGGGCTCACCGCCACCCTCATCGGCCTCATCGGTGGTCTGCTCGCCCGCCGGTTCCTCATTCCACCGCTGATCATTGCCATCGCCGGCGTCACCCCGCTGCTTCCCGGCCTGCGGATTTACCGCTCCATTTACGCCATCATTCACGAGCAGCTGCTCGTCGGGATCTCCTCCATGGCCATCGCGCTGGCCACCGCGATTGCACTAGCAGCCGGCATCGTGCTCGGCGAATGGATGGCCCGCCGGATCCGTCGCCCGAAGACTTTCAAGCCGTACCAAAACATCATTCGCAGGCGGTATAGCTTTAAACGTAGTGGTCGGTAGCGTACAATGGCGCCGAAGAAGTAGTTATCTATCGGAGGTTTGATTTTCGTGGCATTTAGGACGTCTCGGGATCGCGAAGCGGAAGCAGAAGCGCAGCAGCAGCTGGAGAAGGAAACCGCAACCGCCGCGCGCAGAGTAGTGGCCTCATACTCCGAGGACTACCACGACGCCGTCATGCTCTCGTCCATGCTCGGCATCACCCCAGAGGGCTTCGTCTACGCACAATATGCCGAGGCCGAGGGCATCGAAATGCCGACGACCGACACCAAGAAGAAAAAGAAGACCTCCAAGAAGTCGAGCCGGAAGTCGACGAAGAAGTCCACCAAGAAGACGTCGAAAAAGACAACCAAGAAATCGACGAAGAAGTCCACCAAGAAGACAACGAAGAAGACCAGCAAAAAGACGGCTAAAAAGGCCACCAAGAAGTAGTGACCGGTAACGCCTCGTTCCTCATCGCCGCGAATCGCCTCCCCGTAGAGCGACGCGGCGATTCTTGGCGCGTCAGCCCCGGTGGCCTCGTCACCGCCCTTACCCCCATCCTCACCGAACACAACGGCACGTGGATCGGCTGGGCCGGAACCCCCGGCGACGCCCCCGAACCCTTTACCACCGACTCCGGCATCTCCCTACACCCCGTCGCCCTCGACGAAGACGACTACCGTGGCTTCTACGAAGGATTCTCCAACGCCACCCTGTGGCCCCTCTACCACGACCTCATCGTCCCACCTGTCTATAACGCCGAGTGGTGGGAACGCTTTCAACTCGTGAACAGGCGCTTTGCCGAAGAAATCGTCGCCCTCGCCGCCCCCGACGCCACCGTCTGGGTCCAGGACTACCAACTCCACCTCGTCCCCGGCATGGTCAAAGCCATGCGCCCCGATGTCACCGTCGGGTTCTTCCTCCACATCCCCTTCCCCTCCCCCGACCTCTTCGCCCAACTGCCCTGGCGCGAAGAACTCATCCGCGGCCTCTCCGGTGCCGACCTCGTCGGCTTCCACACCGCCCGGTCCGCGCAGAATTTTTCGGAATGTGCGGCACGGTATGTGGGGACGCCGCCGCGGACGGCGGCACTGCCGATATCCATCGACACCCCACGGATAGCTTCTGGTGCGCAACCAGGCACTATCCGTGAGAAACTGGGAACCCCGGAGAGGTTCCTCCTGGGCGTCGACAGGCTAGATTACACAAAGGGAATCCTGCCCCGCCTGCTGGCGCTCGAGGAGTGCTTCGAGCGCGGCGTGCTCGACCCGAAGACGACGACGATGCTGCAGATCGCGACCCCGTCCAGGGAACGCGTCGAGCATTACGAGAAGACCCGCGCCGCCGTGGAGAGGCAAGTTTCTAAGATAAACGGCCTGTACGGAGACCTTTTCCGCCCGGTGGTGCAGTACGTTCACCACACCGTCGACGCCACCGACCTCTACTCCCTCTACGCCGCCGCCGACATCATGCTCGTCACCCCCTTTAAGGATGGCATGAACCTCGTGGCCAAAGAATACGTCGCCTGCCACCCCGACGGCACGGGCACGCTCGTCCTCAGCGAATTTGCGGGTGCTGCCGAGGAGCTCACGCAGGCCTACATCTGCAATCCGTTCGATGTCGAGTCGATAACCGACGCCATCACCGCCGCTGCCGGCGGCGAGGGCGACCCGGAGGCTGCGATGCGGGCCATGTATGCGCGGGTGAAGGAGTACGACGTGCACAGGTGGGCAAGCGACTTCCTCGCGGAACTGGGGCGGACGCAGTGAGAAAACTCTTCGGCTTAGCGCTTACAGCCGCGCTCGCGCTCCCCGTGTCCGCGTGCGCTCCCCCACAGGATGAGCACATGTGGCAGGTGTCGCAGGTGTTCTTCAACTCCGATGCCACGCCCACCCCACCGGCACCGATGTACCTCGTGCTCGGCAGGCAATCCTTTGCCGGAGATACCGGCTGTGGCCCCATCAACGGCAAGCTGCGCACCAACGACGCAGATGAGACGATCACGATTGTGCGGGTGCACACGCCGGAGCAGATGACGTGTGAGGGCGCGGAAGAGTTCTACCACGGAGAGCTTTTGCGGTTTTTAACTGGGACTTTGCACATGGAACGCGACGACGATGAGTTGACGCTGCGAAACGATGCGGGCGAGTCTATCCATATGGTGTACTGATGTTTGTTATTTCAGATTTTGACGGGACCCTGGCCGAATTCAGCACGGACCCCATGAACGTGCCCATCAACGAAACGGCCATGCGCGCCCTCGACGAGCTGTCCACGCTCCCCGGCGTCCGCGTGGCGATCCTCTCCGGGCGGTCTCTGGAGCACCTCACTCAGCTTGTCGACGTTCGCGACGCGGTCATCCTCGCCGGCTCCCACGGCGCCGAGACGCTGGGCCTTACAACGGTTCTAACCCCTGAGCAGCGCGAACAGTTGGAAAAACTGGATCACGAACTGGAAAAGCTCCTTCACGACGGCGCGTGGGTGGAGGTCAAACCCTTCGGGCGCGTCCTGCACACCAGGAAGATGACCTCCGGAGCGGCGGAGCTTGAGGCCGAGGCGAAGAAGATCGACTTCGGCGGCCGGCTGCAGGAGGGCAAGGCGGTTGTCGAGTTCTCCGTCTCCGACGCGTCGAAAGGCGACTGGATTCGAGCAAACCGCAAGCCGGGAGAAAAGGTCATTTTCCTTGGCGACGATGTCACCGACGAGACCGGCTTCGCCGCCCTCACCGAGGGCGACACCGGCGTCAAGGTCGGCGACGGTGAGACGCAGGCGACCGTCCGCCTCGCCGACGTAGAGGAAGTGGGGCGCTACCTCACGGAACTCGTCGAATCGCTGCGGTCCGACCGGGGATAAAGGTCGTCGGCAAGATGGTGTGGCGCGGGGGAGCCCCGGCGATGAGCGCGTTGAGCATGCGCCCCACCTCGGCACCCTTGCGTTTGTTGTGCTGATCCACGGTGGTGATCCCCAATCGCACCACCTCATCGATACCGTCGAAGCCCGTCACCGCGATCTTCCCGTCCGTGAATGTGTAGGCCCCCAGGGCCAACGAATCGGTGGTGCAGCAGATCGCGTCGCGGCCCGGGAAGCGCTCGAGCAGCTCCTCGGCAGCACTCATCGCCGTGTTCTTGTTGTTGATGTAGCGCTCAATGACCGGCACGTTTGTGATCCCCGCCGCGCGGAACACGGCGAGGGCTCCCTGCACGCGAGAGCGCTGCACGTGATGGCTGGCGTTATCCAGGCGGGCGGCGCTGACGGGGCCGTCGTTTCGTTCCCGATCCAAGCGGATGCACACAATGCCAGGCTTGGTATGCCCGGCGTCGACGAGCGCCTGGGCCGCCGGTGCAATCGCGTCGAAATCATCAATCCCCACAAACGGCACGTTTTCAGGACAATACGGCTGGTCACACACCACAACTGGTAGGTGGTGGCGAAGGACCTCATCCAGGTACGGGTCGCGCTCCCCCACCGAATACACAGCGAACCCGTCGACGGCCACACGCCCAACAAGTTCGGCGGGGGCAAGCGTTTCGCCGAAGGCAGGGACGAGGGTGAGCGAGTAGTTCGTGCCGTAGCTCGCCTCAGACATACCGGCGAGGAAGTCAACGGACGCCTTGTCCTCGAAGGCGTAGGTGAGGTCGTCGGTAAACAGCACACCAATGTTGCCCGTCTTCTGCGTACGCAGGCTGCGGGCCGTGGCGTTGGGACCCCGGTAGCCGAGCTTTGCCGCAGCAGTGAGGATGCGGCGCCTCGTCGCGGGGCTGAGCTGCGTGGGATTGTTGTACGCGTTGGAAACGGTGGCCACAGACACGCCCACGTGGGCTGCGACCGTTGCCATGGTTACCCGTTTTGGCACGTCTACTCCTCACCCAAGTTGACAACGATTTTCAAAACCTTATCATAGCCAACATGAAACGTTTTTCAATAGCGTGTGCATGTGCACTCCTCGCCCTCGCCGGCTGCTCCTCCACCACGGAGACGAACAGCACCGACGAAGGCGCCATCAACCTCGTCGCCACCACCTCCGTCTGGGCGGACGTGGCCGCAGCGGTCGCAGGAGACGGCACACAGGTCACTCCCATTATTAGCGGTAAAGACGTCGATCCGCACTCCTTCGAGCCCGTCGCCAGCGATATGGCTGCTCTCGAGCGCGCCGACATTATCGTCGCCAACGGTGGCGGGTACGACGCGTGGGCGTACGCCAACCTGGATGACGGCCAGAAGGCAAACGTCGTGTCGCCGCTACCCCTCACCCCCCACGGAGAGGAAAGTGGCGCTCACCAGCACGGGGACGCTGAAAACGGGGAGGAAGAGCACCACCACCATCACGAGCATGGATCCGAGCACGTGTGGTACGACCCGCACGCCATCGAGCATGTCATGAACGATGTGGCCGAGAAGATCACCGAGCTGGGTGGCACGGCAACGGTCGAGGAGGCGTCGGCAAAGGCGGAAGCCCTGGAGCAGAAGGTCGCAGAGCTTCCCGCAGGCAAGGTCATGCAAACCGAGCCGATTGCCGATTCCATCATCGCGGATTCCGAGCTCACCGACATCACGCCGGAGGCGTTTAGGGATGCCACACTGAAGGAGTCGGAGCCTTCGGCAGCAGCGCTTGACGAGTTCCTCACCACGCTCAGCTCCGGCGAGGTCGACGTGCTCATCTTTAACCCGTCGACAGCAACGGATACGAGCCAGCGGATCCGCGAGACGGCGGAAAAGGCACACGTTAAGATAGTGGAGATCGCCGAGGTTCCGCCGCAAGGCACGAACTTCCTCGATTACTTCGATACCCGCCTTGACGCATTGAAAGAAGCACTCTCCTAACTGTGCACGTAGCCCTCACTCACGCTAGCGCCCACCCCCTGTGGCACGACCTCACACTCGAGGTTGCTGACGGTGAATTCATCACCGTCCTCGGCCCCAACGGGGTGGGCAAATCTACTCTTCTGAGAGTCCTCCTCGGCCAGCAACACCTCACCGGTGGCTCGTACACGTGCGACGCGCGGGTGGGCTACATTCCCCAACAGCAGATGTTCCCCCGGGACCTACCGCTGCGCGGGGCGGACCTCGTCCGGCTGAGTACCCGCCATGGTCGCACCAAGGAGTACCTCGACAACGTCGGCGCAAGCAATCTCGCCACGCTGAGAGTCGGAACGATGAGCGGTGGGCAACAGCAACTCATCCGGCAGGCGCAGGCCTTCGCCCAGGAGCCAGAGATTGTGCTTGCCGACGAACCCCTCCTCTCCCTCGACTCAAAAGCCCAGCGTGCCACCGTCAACCGCCTAGTGGACCATCCCGCGGCCGTCATCATGGTCACCCACGCCATCGCGCCGGTTATCGACCACACCGACCGCGTCCTGTACATCGGACCGCACGGCCACGCCCTCGGCACGCCCGCCGAGGTACTCACAAGCGACGTCCTCACCCGCCTCCACGGGCACGAAGTCACCGTCGCCACCATCGGAGGAAAGCTCGTCATCGCATGATTTCTCAAACAATTGACCTGCTCAGCGTAGGATTCGTCCAAACAGGTCTCATCGCCGCTGCCCTCCTCGGCCTCATGAGTGGCATCATCGCGCCGCTTATCGTCATGCGCGGCATGAGCTTCGCCGTCCACGGCACAAGCGAACTCGCCCTCATGGGAGCCTCCGCCGCCCTCCTCTTCGGCTTCAACGTCAACGCCGGTGCCGTCATCGGCTCCGTCATCGCCGCCATCCTCTTGGCGCTCTTTCAGGGCGGATCCCACCATGACAGCGTCGTCGGCGTCATCATGAGCTTTGGGCTCGGGCTCTCCGTGCTGTTCATTTACCTGTATCCGGGGAACTCGAAGGCGGCCATGTCTCTCCTCACCGGGCAGATTGTGGGTGTATCCAGCACGTCTGCGTGGATTTTGGGGGTTGTGGCGGTGATTGTTATCGCGACGGTGGCGGTGTTTTTCCGGCAGCTGCTGTTTACGTCCGTGGATCCGGTCATGGCAGCGGCCACGGGGTTGAACCTGCGCGCCTACGCCGTGCTGTTTGCGGTCCTCGTGGGCTTGGCGGCAGCACAGTCGGTGCAGATCGTGGGGGCTTTGCTCGTCATGGCGCTGCTCATCACGCCGGGGGCTGCCGCCTGCGCGGTGACGAGCAACCCGCGGGTGACGATCGCCTTGTCGACGGTGTTTGCGCTTGTCGCAGCCGTCGGCGGATTCGTCCTGTCACTCGCGCCAGGACTGCCCGTCAGTGTGTTCGTGACGACGATCAGTTTCGTAATTTACCTCGTCTGCAGGCTCGTGGGGTGGCAGCAGAAGAGGGCACTCCACGCGTCGGAGTGAAACCTACTGCTCTTCTGCTGAGGCCTTGTTGCGCCTTTGGCGGGCAAACTCGGCAAGCACGACGCCGGCTGCGACGGAGGCGTTGAGGGACTCGACCCAACCCTCCATCGGGATGGTGACGATCGTGTCGCATGTCTCCTTCACCAGGCGGGACAGGCCCTTGCCCTCGGAGCCGACAACGATGACCACGGGGCCCGTGCCGTCGTAAGAATCGTGGGTGTGCTCACCGCCGGCAGCGAGGCCGATCGCCTGGTAGCCGGCCTCCTGGAACTGCTTCAGGGCGCGCGTCATGTTGGTAACTTTGGCCACCGGCACGCGGGCTGCGGTTCCCGCGGAGCTGCGCCAGGTCACGGCTGTGACGGAGGCGGAGCGACGCTCGGGGATAACGACACCATCGGCACCGAAGGCCGCCACGGAGCGGATAACGGCGCCGAGGTTACGGGGGTCGGTGATGTTGTCGAGGAAGACGACCATGCCGTCGTGGGTGATGAGATCCTCAAGGTCCGCGTAGTGGTACTCGGGGATCTGCAGGCCAATGCCCTGGTGGAGGCCGTTGCCCGTCATCTCGTCAAGCTTCTGCTTGGACACCTCGACGATCGGGATGGAGCGCTTGGCTGCGATATTGACGGCCTCGACAAGACGCGGGTCGTTCTTCGTGCCGATGGCGACGAACATGGCGACGGCGGGCACCTTGGCGTGCAGGCACTCGATGACCGGATTGCGACCGACGACGAGCTCATCGGACATATTTGGCTTGTAGTGGCGGCCGGAATCCGACCGCTTTTTCGCCTCGGCTGCCTTGTGGGCCTTGTGGTAGACGCGGTCGACGGCCTTCGGGGTCGGCCCCTTGCCTTTTAGTCCACGCCGGCGCTGTCCGCCGGAGCCCTTAATTCTCTTAACCATTTACTACCTTCCACGTCGTGCCGTCGGCACCGTCCTTGAGCTCAATGCCGGCGACGGCGAGAGTGTCGCGCACGGCGTCGGCGGTGGCCCAGTCCTTTTCTTCGCGGGCCTTTTGGCGCTGTTGGATTTGAACCTCGACGAGCTTAGCCAATGCGTCGGAAGAATCCGAATTGGCGGATGCCCAGGTCTCCGACTGCGGGTCGACGCCGAGGATGGCAGTCATGGCGCGAACCTGGCCGGCAAGCTCCGCGGCCTTTTCCGGGTGGGCGTTGCCCTCACGGACCGTCGTGTGGACGACGGCGAGGGCTGCGGGAACGCCGAGGTCGTCGTCAAGCGCGTTGACGAACTGCTCGGGGAGTGTTCCCGGGGTGACCGGACCCTGACTGTTGACGAAGTCCTCAATGCGGCGGTAACCGGCGGCGGCCTCGTGGAGCGCCCCCTCGGAGTACTCGAGCATGGAACGGTAATGCGCAGACCCCAGGTAGTAGCGCAGCTCCACCGGGCGGACGAGTTCCACAACGTTGGGGACGGAGAGAACGTTGCCGAGCGACTTGGACATCTTCTCGCCGGACATCGTCACCCAGCCGTTGTGCATCCAGTAGCGGGCGAACTTGTCGCCTGCGGCCGTGGCCTGGGCGATCTCGTTTTCGTGGTGCGGGAACTTGAGGTCGAGGCCACCGCAGTGGATGTCGAACTCGCTTCCCAAGTACTTGGTGGACATGGCCGTGCACTCGATGTGCCAGCCGGGGCGGCCGCGGCCCCACGGGGTGGGCCAGGAGGGCTCGCCGGGCTTGGCGGCCTTCCACAGGGTGAAGTCGCGCGGGTCGCGCTTGCCTGTGCCTTGGGACTCACCCTGGTCCAACTCGTCGATACGCTGACCGGACAGTTCCCCGTAGCCCTCGATGGTGGCCGGAGTGGCGTAGACGTTGCCGTCGGCGGCGTAGCCGTGACCGTTGTCGATGATGCGCTGCATGTAGTCGACGATTTCGGTGATGTGGCCTGTCGCGCGGGGCTCGATCGACGGCGGGGTGACGCCGAGGATGCGGTAGGCCTCGTTGAAGGCGCGCTCATGCGTTGCTGCCCACTCCCACCAGGGGCGGCCGTTTTCTTTCGCCTTGGTGAGGATCTTGTCATCGATATTGGTGACGTTGCGGACAAAGGCGGTGTCTAGCCCCTTGGCTTCCAGCCAGTTCCGCAAGATGTCGAAGGCCACACCGCTGCGGACGTGCCCGATGTGCGGGATGGATTGAACGGTAGCACCACACAGGTACACCGAAGCATGCCCCGGGCGGACCGGGACGAAATCCTGGAGGGTGCGTGTCTTGGAATCATAAATGCGGAAAGTCACGCACCACAGTCTAGTAGACGAGCGCAGTCGCTACCGCAGCTCTCCCCTCCCCGGAGCCCGTAAAGCCCATGTGGTCGGTCGTCGTCGCCGAGATGGACACGGGACAGCCAAGGATCTTTTCGATGGCGGCTTCCGCCTCCGCCCGGCGCGGCCCCATCTTCGGGGTTTGGCCGACAAGCTGGCAGGCGACGTTGCCGATGGTGAAGCCCTCCTGCTCGAGCTTTGCTCGAGCAGCCTGGAGCAAAGCGGTGCCGGAGATGCCCTTCGTCTCCGGAAGGTCTACTCCGACAAACGAGCCGAGGTCTCCTAAGTGGGATGCGGACAACAGGGCGTCGACAAGCGCATGAGAGACGAGATCCCCGTCGGAATGGCCCTCACAGCCGTCGTCGGAGGGGAAGGACAGGCAGGCGATCATGCAGGGCTTGCCGGGTTCGATGCGGTGGGCGTCGAAGCCGATGCCCGTTCTAGGGAGTTTCACTGGGGACCTCGAAAACAGTCTCCTCCGCCTCGCCGGCGATGTGCTCGGCGAGCAGGAGGTCAATGGGGGTGGTGATCTTGAAGGCCATCGGGTCGCCGGTGACAGTGGTCACTGTATGGCCTGCGTGTTCCATGATGGAGGCATCGTCGGTGGCGTCGAAGGGGTGGGCGAAGAATTCCTCGTTGGCGGCGCGGAGGGCAGCGAGGTTGAAGCCCTGCGGGGTCTGAACGGCGCGCAG
>ERZ1031137.68-NODE-68-length-25815-cov-22.039984_pt1 | contig 25815 bp, 20 predicted proteins | sample MGYA00517293_ERZ1031137 | MGnify/ENA primary metagenome ERZ1031137 (study PRJEB33718, sample SAMN03159763) | human skin metagenome | collected 2014-05-20 | study: EMG produced TPA metagenomics assembly of the PRJNA266117 data set (Human skin bacterial metagenome...
CGAAGTGCGGTAAATCTGTGGATAACTCAGCCAGAGCCAGAAAAGTTATCCACAGTTCGCAGGAAACGATAGGCCCCTGTGGGTAACCGAGCTGAAAGGCACGCAAGGTTTCGATAATGTTTCGGGCAGCTGAGTGCCAGGTGCAAGTTTGATAACGATTGTGTAATTTTCCGTATCTGCCACTGACGTGCGAGAAATTGCTAGGTACACTAGGGTCTCGCGTATCAATCGTTAGTAGCTAAAGGAGTGAAAATCGTATGACAGATAATGATTTACCGGGAAGGTCGTCGGGTTCGTACGGCCAGAACCCCTATGATCAGACCCCCGAGGGGTTTGATACTCCCGGTGATCGCGGAGCCGCCGGTGGCGGCGCCTTCCCCGCATATCCTGGCAGCAACAACTCGGCTGAAGGCAACGGGGCGTTCCCAACTCACGCCAGTGGTGCCGGGGAATATCAGCCATTTACGTACACAGAGCCGGGTGAGGAGCTTGTGCAGTCCAACAGCACCGTGACCCCTGTTGGAGCGCTGGGATTTGGTTTCTCGCGCTTCTTTAAAAACATCCTGCCGTGGTTGGGAGTCATCCTCCTGACGTTTGCTGTGTCCGTCGTTTTTTCGATTCCGACGCAATTTTCTGGACTCGCAGCTTTGGCCAGCCTCGTTTCTGCTGCAATTAGCATTATTTTCTCCTGCGCTATGCTGACCGGCGCGGTGAAGAACGTGAGCAGCACAAAGGTGCCGTTCAAGGAGTTCTTCAGAAATGTGGCCTGGCTGCCGATCATTGTTGTTAGCCTCGTTTCGGGACTGATTGGTACCTTCATTCTCGCTGGGCTGTTTTTCCTTCTTCCCGGTCCGCGCAATTTCCTCTCGGAGCTGGTCGCCCTTGATCCATCCGTATTGGAGGATCTGTCGGACCCCGCAAATCCGGAAGCGTCGTCAGCTGCTTCTGAAGTATTCATGAACCTTCCCTGGGGAGGCCTCATCACGGGAGTCGTCATTGTCGCCGTCTTGTACCTGCTTCTGAACCCGATTTTTAACTACTGGGTGTTCTACGCTGCCGATCACCGCGCAGGCATTGGTGGATCGATTACCCAGGGTTTCAACGATGCTCTGAAGAATTACAAGAACCTCCTTGTGTTTGAGATACTCGCAACGCTGACTGCGATTGTGATCAGCCTGTTCAGCCTCTTTATCTTGGCTCCGTTTGTTGTCGCACCGATAATGATTGCCCGCGCGCTTGTCTATCGCCAGATGAGCAGGGGTCCGATTCCGGCAAGTGTTGTGCAGTAGCTGCTTCGGCCGGCGTTAAACACAAAAAATTCCGCGTTCACCGTGAACGCGGAATTTTTTTACATGCCTGCTTCCTGCGGGTCGAAAAGGACGAGTATGGAGGTTTCCGCGCCGAGGGGAACCCAGGCGTGACCGGGAAGCCCGAACACGTATTTAGCCGCATCCGTGAGATGGAGGTCGTCGGCTGTCTTCTTCGGCAAATACGAGGCGGTGAAGGGGGTGAGCCCCTTGTCGCGGCCGAACCGGGTGAGTTTGCCCGCGGCTGACGGCGGTAGCGCTGGGTTTGCCCATGCCCACGTCCACGTGCCGTGGGCAACGGTGGCAATCGGTAGGCAGCGGGCTTGGCGCGACGGCGGGAAGAGTACGTGGGTGAAATCGGGGGATAGCTGTGGCGGGGTGTTGCCCATCGCCTGCATGAGGCGTTGCTGTGCGTTCTCGCTGGGGCCTTTGGTCGCGGCGATCATCGCGTCGAGGTTGTCGTCGCCTACGCCGACGATATGGCCTGCGGGGTGGACGTGAACTTGCAGCTGCGTCGGGTTGCGGTGCAGGTAGGTTGCGAGTGCGCGGGTGGTGGCGTGAGCGGGGTTGTTCATGAGGTATGTGCCGGTGGCGAGGATTGCGTCGCGGGCGGAGGAGGGGATGCCGTTTGCGAGGACCACGATGGCGTCGGTGTCTGTTTGGGCCTCGTCGGTTGTCCATTTGTCGAGGGCTTTGCCGAGGGGCTTCCATACGCCACGGGATTCGGGGGTGGTAACGCGTGGCACGATGACGATGGGGCCGGCGTCGAAAAGCGCGCAGGCGGCGGTGAATAGTGCGTCATCGACGGGTTGCGGTTCCGTCGTCGTGAGTTCCGGTATGCCGAGGCCCCGTTCCGCGACCTGCGGGCAGGTCCACCGCATGTGGTCGCCGCTGATGGTGGCGAGGGGGAGCGCGTCGTAGTCGGTGCTACCGTGTTTGGTGGTGACGCGCAGGAGACGCTCGTCGGGGCTGAGCTGTACCCCCACGACCTGGTTGGCGGGGATTTTCCTCCCCGCGCGTGTGATGACCCCGTCTGCGATGACCTCGTCGAGGTTGGTGGGTAGGGGTAATTGCTTGTCGACGCCTACCCGTGCCACTGGTTCCGGTTTGTTGTCTTCGTTCGGTACAAAGGTGCTCACCCGTTTAATAGTATCGAACAAGAACGAGTCTTAGGGATGGGAAAGCCCATACGTGGGATTTACACCATTTCGTAGAAGGTCAAAGGTCCAGCGCACATTCTTAATGACGGCCTTCTTGGACAGGTTGGGGTACTGGTAACCGGTGGCCTTGAGCCCTGCCTCCGCGGCGATGCTGAGGATGGTGTAGCACTCAAACTCGGAGAGATCTGTCAGCGGAGTCAACTGGTTGAGTCCCTCGGACAAGACGGTGGACCACACCTTTGTCGTCGTCCCGTAGTCAATTGTTTCCAGGATTTGGCCGAGGTGGTAAAGAGAGAGGAGGGAGCTGGGGGAGTTGAGGTCTTCCTCCAGACCCTCCAGGATGATGGTTTCCACCGCGTTGAGGATGGATTCCTCTTGCTTAATGTGCTCGATAATCTTCTTTCGCAGCTCCACCAGGTGCTTTTCCAAATACCACCGCAGCGCCGAGTCACGTGATGGGAAATAATTATGGAAAGTTCGTGGGGAAACGTCCGCAGCGGCCGTTACGCGCGCTACAGTGAGCTTATCAATGCCGTCGATAAGAGCAATTCTTACAGCGCATTCAGCAATGAGTTCTTTCGTGGCCGCTTTTTTCGTCTCTCTCAAACCGTTCATAGCAGTTAGCTAGTTTAGCGTGGAAAAACGAAATGGTAAACCGGCCAGGATCGGCCAAGGTTAATAAATTGATTATAACCGTTATGTAATTGAGTTTATTAATCTGCAACCAGCGTCTCCAGCTCAAACTCTGGGTGTTCCTTCTCGATGAACTGGAGCCTCCACTTATCTCCAAACAGTGCAATAAGTTCACCGTCGGTGCGGGTGAAGATTTCCACGCCACGCTGCTTGCGGAGTTCCTCGGCGGTTTCCGGTGTCGTCTTGCGGGCTACGGAGTAGGGCACCGGCTCGGTCACCGTCTCCACGTTGTACTCGTTTTCCATGCGAGCCTGCATGACCTCGAACTGCATCGGGCCGACGGCAGCCATGACAGGGTTCGCCTCGCCACGGACATCGTTTTTGAGGATCTGCACAACGCCCTCGGAATCGAGCTGCTCCAATCCCTTGCGGAACTGCTTGTACTTGCCGAGCGACTTGGCGCGCAGCGTGCAGAAGTGCTCCGGTGCGAACTGGGGCATGGGTGGGAACTGCACTTTCTTGCCTGCGTAGATGGTGTCGCCGGGGGCAAGGGAACCCGCGTTGACGAGGCCAACAATGTCGCCAGGGAAGGCCGACTCCACCGTCTCGCGCGAGCGGCCGAACACGGTCAGCGCGTACTTGGTAGAGAAGCTGCGGCCAGACTGTGCGTGGGTGACCTGCATCCCGCGCTCGAACTCACCGGAAACCACACGCATGAAGGCGAGGGTGTCGCGGTGCTTCTTATCCATACCTGCCTGGACCTTAAAAACAACACCGGAGAAGGGGTCATCCACCTCGCGGGTTTCGTCCATGGCGGTCGTCGATTCCGCTACCGCCTGCGGGGCGGAGTCGCGCGGGTGCGGGCGCGGTGCCAAGGCGCACAGGGCATCCAGGATCTGGTGCACGCCGAAGTTCAGCATCGCCGAGGCGAAAATCATGGGCGATGTCGTGCAGTCGAGGAAGAGCTCCTCGTCGTGGATGGCACCGTCCATGGCCAGTAGCTCCGCTTCCTCTACAGCGCGTGACCAGTCGTCCGGCTCCTTTTTCTCTGCTTCCTCGGGGCTGTAGTGCTCCTCCGGGGCGATGGTGGACCCGCCGGCGGTGCGCAGGAAGTGGATGTACTCCTCGGGCTCGCCGTCAAGCGACAGGCGGGCGAGCCCCTTGAAGTCGCCCGCCTCGCCTACCGGCCAGAATAGGGGGGTGGGCTGCAGACCAATTTCGTCGACAATCTCGTCAACAAGCTCGAGGGGTTGCTTACCGGGGCGGTCCCACTTGTTGACAACGGTGATGATCGGCAACCCCCGGGCCTTACACACACGGAAGAGCTTGAGCGTTTGGGGTTCGAGTCCCTTCGCACCGTCGATAAGCATGACCGCAGCGTCGACGGCGGTGAGAACACGGTACGTGTCCTCCGAGAAGTCGGCGTGACCAGGCGTATCGACGAGGTTAATCACGTACGGCTCGCCCTCGTGCCCCTCCGGCTTGTACTCAAACTGCAGAGCCGAGGAGGCGATGGAAATGCCACGGTCTTTTTCCATCTCCATCCAGTCACTCACCGTCGCCTTGCGGCCGGCCTTGCCGTGGACCGCACCGGCCTCGGCGATGACGTGGGCGTGGAGCGCCAGCGCCTCCGTGAGCGTGGATTTACCAGCGTCGGGGTGCGCAATAACGGCGAACGTGCGGCGGCGGGAAGCCTCAGACAGGATGGATTGATTCATGGGACATAAGGCTACCCGCAACACGCCCCACGGACGGAATCACATAAATCGCCCCTCATAGCATCGGAGCGCACAGGTTGAAACCGGGGTTAATAGCGGTCAAACTATGTACTTTCGTGTGTGATGGGGCTTACAATTGAAGAAGAAAGACAGAATAGAAAGGAATGCGATGACACAGGTATCGCATGCGGATTCACACAAAGTGAATATCGAGGACTACGTCTCAAACTCACCGCAGATCCCTAAAGAGAAAGAGCCGCCGAAAGATCGCACTCACTGGCTCTATATCGGGGTGATCGTCGCCGTCGTCGGCGGTATCGTCCTCGGCGTTGTGGCGCCCGACGTGGCTGCCATGTTTAAACCGCTCGGCACGCTTTTTGTCAAGCTCATTACCATGATTATTCCGCCGATCATCTTCTGCACGATCGTGCTGGGAATCGGCTCCGTGCGTGCCGCCGCGAGTGTGGGCAAAGCAGGTGGCCTTGCGCTTATTTACTTCATTACCATGTCCACCCTCGCCCTCGGCGTGGGGCTGCTCGTGGGCAATATTATTGAGCCCGGCTCCGGCATGAAGATTGAGCCGAGCGAGGAAGCAGCAGAGGCAGCAGCGGCAAAGGCCGCTGAAGGCACAGGCAGCGGCCTGTGGCAGATGATTTCGGACATCATCCCCGATACGCTGTTTTCCGCCTTCACCTCGGGCTCTGTTCTCCAGGTGCTGTTTATCGCATTGCTGTTTGGCTTCGCCGTCCAGTCTATGGGGCAGGCCGGCCAGCCCATTCTCAACTTTGTGGGGCACCTACAAAAGGTTGTCTTTAAACTCTTGACGATGATCCTCTGGCTCGCCCCCGTTGGTGCCTTTGGCGCGATGGCGGGTGTCGTCGGCTCCACAGGCCTCAACGCCGTCAAACAGCTCGCCATCCTCATGGTGGCCTTCTACATCACGTGTTTCCTCTTCATCTTCATTGTGCTTGGCGCCGTGCTGTTCACCTTCACCCGGCAGAACATCTTCCGCCTGGCCAAGTACCTGGGGCATGAATACCTGCTCATTGTGGCGACGAGCTCGTCCGAGTCGGCACTACCCAACCTCATGCGCAAGATGGAACATGCGGGTGTGGAGCGCTCCACCGTGGGCATCGTCGTGCCCACCGGGTACTCGTTCAACCTCGACGGCACCGCGATCTACCTCACGATGAGCGCGATTTTCATCTCCGACGCCATGCACATGCCGATGTCCCTCAACGAGCAAATTGGTCTCCTCGTCTTCATGATCATTGCCTCCAAGGGTGCCGCCGGCGTGTCCGGTGCGGGCATTGCCGTGTTGTCCGCGGGCTTGCAGTCCCATTCGCCGCAGTTGCTGTCCGGTGTGCCGGTGCTGCTCGGCATCGACAAGTTCATGTCGGAGGCCCGCGCGCTGACCAACTTCTCCGGTAACGCCGTGGCTACCATCCTCGTGGGAAAGTGGACGGGCACCGCTGATCTGGATCGCGTCCATGATGTTCTCACCGGCAAGCTTCCATACAAGGAGACCGACGAGGACTCCCGCGTGGATATGCGTCGCCCGGACGTGGAAAACCCTGCAACCCACACCCTGTCCCCGACACCGCAGGTTAACCTCAAGCACTACGAGAACTAGCACCTCATATTTTTGTAACCGGGCGCCGCTGTGGCGCCCGGTTTGCGCATGAAAAAACCGGGTACCCGCAGGTACCCGGTTTTGTGGAGGTGAAAAGGGGAGTGTTACTCCTCGTCCTCGGAGGCAGCCTCGGCCTCTTCAGAAGGCTCAGCGCCAGCCTCAGCGCCGCCGGCCTCAGCCTCAGCAGCTGCTTCCTCGATCTCTTCCTCTTCCTGCGGCTCCACGATGTTGATGATGAGGAGGTCTTCCTCGTCGACAAGCGTGGCACCTTCCTCAAGGGCAATGTCCGCGGCGGTGATCTGGGAACCAACCTCGAGGCCCTCGACGGAAACGGTGAGCTCGTCCGGAATGGAGAGCACGTCGCACTCGATGCGCAGGGTGTCGACCTCCTGGAACACGAGGGAGCCAGGTGTAGCTTCGCCCTCGTAGACAACCGGAACCTCAACCTCAACCTTCTCGCCGCGCTTAATGGCGAGGAGGTCGACGTGGTCGATCTCGAGGGAGAGGACGTTCTGGTCGATGTGCTTGATCAGGGTGAGGTGCTTCTCGCCCTCGATGTCCACGTCAACGACGGCGTTGGTGCCGTGGTTGCGGACGATGGAGGTGAGATCCAGGCGGTCGGTGGTGAAGTGTACCGGCTCGGTGTCCTTGGAGTAGATCACACCGGGGACGAGGCCTGCGCGACGTGCGCGGCGGGCAGCGCCCTTGCCAAATTCGTTGCGGGGATTGGCAGCGAGATCCAGGGCCTTGTGTGCCATGAAAAATTCTCCTTCAAAAAGTCGTAAGTTTGTACCATCTCCGCGAGGAATGAAAAAACCTGCGAAGACTTTTCTCGTCGAGTCTTCGCAGGTTACACACTCTGCTCATCGCGTCGATAACGGCTGTTTACCACAGCCCTCGCCGAGACGAGCGAAATTTTACCACACTACCAGCGGCGGACAAACTCCCTAACGCGGTTGACACCCGTGACCACCTTGTCGGAAATGCGATCCTGGAGGGAATCGCCGAGCAGGTGCTCGGACAGGTGCCAGCCGGACAGGCCGTTGAGGCCACCGCCCGGCCACGTTGCCGCACCGATGAGGTAGAGGTCGTTGACCGGTGTCTTGTACGTCGAGCCGCCGAGCCACGGACGGAACAAGAACATCTGACGGATGTGGTGCGAGCCACCCACGGAATCGCCGTTGACCAGGTTCGGGTTGTGGCGCTGCAAGTCAAGCGGGGAGCGGACGTCGCGGGCGGTGATGTGCTCCTTCAAGCCCGGTGCGTACTCTTCTAGCTTGTCGACGACTCGGTCGGCGTAGGCTTCCTTCATATCGTCCCAGCTACCCGGGGTAATTTCGCCCTTCGAGTCGCTGGTCGGCTCGAACGGCAGGCACCGCACCTGCACCCACAGGACGTGGGTGCCCTCGGGCGCGCGGGTTGGGTCGGTCGCCGTCGGCTGGCCGACGATGAGCGTCGGACTATCCGGCAGGATGCCCTGGATTGCCTGCGTGTACGTGCGGGACATGTCATCCACGTACGGTCCAATGTGGACGTACTGGAAGTCCTGGATTTCCTCGCCAGCGGTCCACGGTGCCGGGGCATCGAGGGCGAGGTGCACCATCATCGTTGCAGGACCATACTGGTAGCGGGCGGCCTTCGAGCGGACATTGTGATCGATGGCGCTGGACTTGCCCAGCAGCTCGTTGTAGAGGGCGTTGGGGCCGGTGCCGGCGATGACCGCCTCACGAGCTTCGATAACCTCGCCGTTTGCGAGCTTCACGCCGGTGGCCTTTTGCCCCTCGGTGAGGATTTCCACCACTTCGGCATCGGTGGTGACCACACCGCCGAACTCCTTAATGAGTGCCACGAGCGCCTTGATGAGGTTCTGGGCACCACCCTTGGCCAGCGTCATGCCATTTTCCATATCGGCAAAGGTCTCCATGAACGGGAACATGGCACCGGCGGACACCTCAGGGCCGTAATCCATGTGCAGACCCCACGTGGAGATGACGGCCTTCATCTCCTTGGTGTGGAAGTACTGCTCGCCGAGCTCGCGGGTGGAGCTCAGCACAATCTGTGCCACCTCCATGAACTTGTTGAAGCCCACCTTGGTGATACCGGAGGTCAAAAGGCTCACCGTCTCTGCCGTCGGCATTGGTGCGCTGTATAGGGGGAACATCGACTTGTTAAAGATCTTGTACTCGCTGTAGAGCTCGTCGAATCCGCGGAGATCCTCCGGGGAGTGCTCGCGCAGGCCGGCGCGGGTCTTCTCGATGTCGCCATAGACCTTGATGGCCTTACCATCGGGGAACACGTTGCAATACGGCTTGGTGGTGTGTGCGGGCTCGAAGCCGAGCTTGCGGAGCTTGTCCTTCCACTTCTCGTAGCCTGGGTTGGCGAGGAACAGGTTGAGGTTCGTAGCGTAGAGATCCGCCTCGATACCTTCGCCGAGGATCTCCGTGGACTGGAGGGCGCCACCGACCTGATCGTTGCGCTCCAGCACTTGTACATCTCGACCGGACTCCGCGAGGTTGGCTGCTGCCACCAGGGCGTTAATGCCACCGCCGATAATTACAAAATCACGTGTTGTCATAGTTCCAGACTACCAATTATTCAACCCCTGCATCGGGGGACAGTTTTTCCGCGAAACAATTTTAAGCCTGTGGAAAACGGTGGTTATCCACAGGCTTCGGAACAATCGCCCGGACGCGGGAGACACCCGCGTGGATCCGACCCTAGGGTGCAGGGCATGAACCTTTTACCAACGGGCTTGTCGTTCTTCCGACGCATCCATGAGATGGCAGATGGAAACTCCGACGCAGCCGCCACGCTCGCCAGGGAGCTTGGGTGCACGACGCGCACCGTGGGCTCGTGGATCGCAACCGCCAACAACTGGGTTGATATCGATGCGGAGACTGAGCGCGCAGTCGCTAGCTTCTCCATCGAGCAGCTCGCCATCATTTCCCGCGCCATGAATAAATCCCACGAGCCGGAATCGGTGCGGGCTGCGCTGGTGGACGCTACCTCCAGCGGCCTCACCTGCGACCAGCTCAAACGCAAGGCCGACGAAGTCGTCCGCGCAACAACACCTAAGAAACCCCGTACGAGTCTTACCTTTTCCACCACGGCTGACGGCACCGACACCAAGTACGCGCAGCTTGCGCTGCCCGCGCTGGAGATGAACCGATTGCAGGCGCTGGTCCGCAAACACTGGCCGACCGGCGAGGACGCAAAGAACATGACAGAGTCTTTGCGCAACGGAATCGGATTGCTGCACCTCCTGGCGTCGAAAAGCGAAGAAGAGCCCGACCCCTGGGACATCACCCTCACACCGGCGTTTCCCATCGCGCTACCCGGGTCGAAATACATTGGCGACGGGAAGTTCGTCACCACCTCTGGCGATGTTCTTCTCGGCGAAGACATCGCCAACAGCCGCTTTTCCGCCTACGGCTACACCGTCATTTACGACGGCGACGGCAACATCGGCTGTTGCTACCTTCTCAAAGCCAACCGGTTTGCCTCAAAGCAACTCCGCGTCGCACTCGCCATCGACCAGATCTTCTGCGCCCATGACACCTGCACAAAACTTGCAGCCTTCAGTCAAGGCCACCATGTCTGGCCCTACAAAGCAGGAGGCGAAACAACCGCCGACAACATCGTGCTCGCCTGCAGGCCCCACAACCTTCTCAACGACGATGACCGCTACATCAACGGCACCGAGAAAAACGGGTGGACCGGTCGCGACAAAAACGGCAAGGCGGGGCACAAGCGCCCACACGATGAGACGTTCTACTACAACAACACCCCGGGGACGGAGAGATCGGGACGCGCCATCATCGAAGCTGAGCTGGGACTCACCAGTTAACACCTGCCGGAGGTAGCTAGGCGCGCATACGAAAAAGGCCTTGCGGAGCAACCCGCAAGGTCCATCAGGCGTGCCTAAACTAGGCCTGGCCCTCAAACAACGTGGTGACCGAGCCGTTTTCGAAGATCTCGTGGATCGTCCGCGCCAACAACGGGGCGATCGGGAGAACCGTCAGATTATCCCAGCCTTCGGTGTCCTGTGGCAGGGTATCGGTCGTGATGATCTCGCGTGCACCGCAGGCATTGAGGCGCTCGCGGGCCGGACCCGAGAACACACCGTGGGTGCAGGCGATGATGACGTCCTTGGCGCCGGCTTCCTTCAGCACACCAACGGCGCCTGCGATGGTGCCGCCGGTGTCGATCATGTCGTCGAGAAGCACACAGGTGTGACCCGCAACGTCACCAACAACGCGGTTGGCAACGACCTGGTTGGCGACGTCGACGGAACGAGTCTTGTGAACGAAAGCGAGCGGGAGATCGCCGAGGGTGTTAGCCCACTTCTCAGCGGTCTTCACACGGCCGGCATCAGGGGACACAACAACGGTGTCAGCCATGTCGTAGTTCTTCTTGATGTAGTCGGTGAGGATCGGCATGGCGTGCATGTGATCCACCGGGCCGTCGAAGAAGCCCTGAATCTGGTCGGTGTGGAGGTCGACAGCAACGATGCGGTCGGCACCTGCGACCTTGAGGAGGTCGGCGATGAGGCGAGCGGAGATGGGCTCGCGGCCGCGGTGCTTCTTGTCCTGGCGAGCGTAGGGGTAGAAGGGCACGATCGCGGTGATGCGCTTTGCAGAGCCACGCTTCAGCGCATCGATCATGATGAGCTGTTCCATGACGTTTTTGTTCATGGGCTGCGTGTGGGACTGGATTACGAATGCATCAGAGCCTCGGACGGATTCTTCGAAGCGGATGAAGATCTCACCGTTGGCGAAGTCACGTGCGGTCGTGGGGGTGAGCTCGATACCGAGCTCCTTGGCCACTGCTTCGCCGAGGGCGGGGTTGCCGCGGCCCGAGAATAGCATCAGTGCTTTTTTGTTGTCTCTCCAGTTGGAACCGGACATGGTCTTGGGGGGTTGCCTTCCTCGTTAGTTTTCTGCGTTGCGTGCGTTGGCACGTGCGGCAGCTTCGGCGGCTGGGGTGCCGGGTCGTTTGGCCTGCACCCAGCCTTCGATATTTCGTTGTTTGCCACCGGAGACCACGAGGGCCCCTGCTGGCACGTCTTCCTTGATTACTGTACCCGCACCGGAATACACGCCGTCACCCACGTTGACTGGTGCGACGAACATGGTGTCGGAGCCGGTTCGCACGTGGTCACCGACGGTGGTGTGGTGTTTGTTGACACCGTCGTAGTTGACGAAGACGCTGGAGGCTCCGATGTTGGAGAACTTGCCGACGGTCGCGTCGCCGATGTAGGTCAGGTGTGGCACCTTCGAGCCTTCGCCGATGGTCGCCTTCTTGGCTTCGGTGAATCCGCCGAGCTTGGCATCCTTGCCCAGGTCGGTGCCGGGGCGAATGTAGGTGAAGGGGCCGACGTTCGCGCCGGTGCCGATGTGGGAGTCGAAGCCGTGGGTGCGGACAACAGAGGCACCCTCGTCGATGGTCATGTTGGTGAGGGTGGAGTCGGGGCCGATCTCGCAGTTGTCGGCGATGCTCGTTGTACCGCGCAGCTGGGTGCCCGGGTAGATGGTGACGTCGCGGCCGATGGTGACATCGGCGTCGATGAAGGTGGTGTCGGGGTCGATGAGGGTGGCACCGTCGCGCATGGCTTGCTCGCAGCGGCGGCGGTTGAATTCCTTGTTCATCGCTGCCAGCTGGACGCGGTCGTTGACACCGGCGACGAGGAGGGCATCAGTGAGGTGGAAGGCGTGCGCGTCGTCGGTCTGTCCAACGACATCGGTGAGGTAGAGCTCTCCCTGCGCGTTGTTGGTGTCTAGCTTGTCGACGGCTCCCCGGAGCAATGCGGCATCGAACGCATAGACTCCGGAGTTCACCTCGTTGACGAGCCGTTCGTCGTCGGTGGCATCCTTTTCCTCAACGATGCGGTCGACGGAGCCGTCGGCAAGCCGGAGGATGCGACCGTAACCGTGCGGGTTGGGGGCGGTTGTGGTGACGACGGTTGCGCCGGAGGTGTGTGCCTCGTTGAGGGCGGCCAGGGTGTCGGTGTCCAACAGGGGGACATCGGAGGTGGTGACGATGACGGTGCCAGTGAAGTCGTCGGGAAGTGCTGTGAGCCCGATGCGTACGGCGTCGCCGGTGCCATTTTGTTCTTCCTGCACGACTGTTGTTGTGGGGATGCCGATGGTGGCGATGGCTTCTTCCACCTGATCGCGACCGTGGCCGATGACGGTGATGAGGTGTGCAGGGTGGAGCCCGTTGGCGGCGTGGAGTGCGTGGGACAGCATGCTGCGCCCGCCGACCTCGTGAAGCATCTTCGGACGTGCGGACTTCATGCGGGTGCCTTGCCCGGCGGCAAGAATAATCACGGCGGTCTGTGTCACTGTGCGCCTTTCGTCTTGGTATGTAACAAAATCCCCCTTTATTGTACGACGTTAATTGTTGGTGGATGGATTAATCCACCAAGTAGAGGATCTCGCTTAGATTAAGGCGACGGTAACTCGAAAAACGAGGAAAAGGTTTAGACTGTGTTGTAGTTATGGGACACATGAAAAAAGACACGAGGCATGTTGGCTGCACCGGCGGTCAGGCAGATGATTCTGCCTCCGCCGGTAAAGCCGTGTTCTCTCGTCGCTCGGTTTTGAAAACCTTGGGAGCGTTGCCTCTTGTGGGATTGGCCGGGTGTGCTCCTCAGGTGCGTGGCTATGGGGGAGAGCCACGTGAACTGCCGATTCCACCGTTGGCGGAGCCAGAGGTTCGTGATGGCGTGGAGTGGACGACCATCGAGGCGCAGGCCGGGATGACGAATATTCTTCCCGATGTACAGACTCCTACCTGGGGGTTCAACGGATCCTTTTTGGGGCCGACGATGCGTTTCAAGCAGGGCCACAAGGTGGGTGTCAAGGTGATTAACTCGTTGGATGAGATGACCACCGTCCACTGGCACGGCATGATTGTGCCCGGCGAATGTGATGGCGGTCCGCACCTTCCCATTGAGCCGGGGGAGTCGTGGGAGCCGTCGTGGGAGGTTGTTAATCCTGCGAGCACGGTGTGGTACCACCCGCACCCGCACGGTGTGACGGGTTTGCACGCCTACAGGGGGCTGGCGGGGATGATCATCATCGATGACGACAACCCGGCTGCGGAGAAACTGCCGAGTGAATACGGTGTGGATGACATCCCGTTGGTGTTGATGGATATTCGCTTCAACGAGGATGGCACCCGCGATGAGACGGATTTGCCGGATCTTGGCCTGCTGGGCGATGTGCCACTTGTCAACGGGATTACCAATGCGCATTTCACGGCGAAGCGTCGTCGGACCCGGTTCCGCATTTTGGACGGGTCGACAATGCGCATGTTCAACCTGGAGCTGACCAAAAAGAAGAAGTTTACGGTGATTGCTTCTGATGGCGGCTACCTGAATAACCCCATGCCCGTTGAGCGAATTCCGATGAGCCCCGGCGAACGCGTGGAGGTGGTGCTCGACCTGGAGCCGGGCGAAGAGGTGGAGCTGAAGGCGACACCGTTCCCGGACAAGTTGGATGTGCCCGATGACGAGGGGACTCCGGATTTCGGGTTGAAGGATGCGTACACGCTCCTCACCATTACGGGTCCGGCAGAAGATGCGCCGATGCTGGGGGAGTTGCCGCGGGATATGAATCCGAGCGCGGAGGAGGTGCCGGATCTGTCTGGTGCCCCGACGCGTGAGTTTGGGTTGAAGGGGTTCCGTATCAACGATGAGGTCATGGATATGCAGCGGGTGGATTTCACCGTGGATCATGGCGATTGGGAGGTATGGACCTTCTCCAACTACGACACGGACTGGCTGCACAATATGCACGTCCACGACACGCAGTTCAGGATTTTGTCGTTGAAAAACACGAAGTCGCTGGTGATGACGCGTGGCTGGAAGGACACCATTCTGTTGCCGCCGAATGCGTATGCGAAGGTGGCTGTGCGGTTTACGCAGAAGTACACGTCGACACGGTGGCCGTATATGTATCACTGCCACATGCTGTATCACGAGGATATGGGCATGATGGGGCAGTTCTTGGTCACGAAGCCGGGTGAGCTTCCCGATCCTGTTATGGGTAATGGCGATGAGGGCAATTCTGAGGTTGCGGCTCGTACGGGGCAGTCGGATTACGCCCGCCACCGCCACTAACGGGTAGCGCCCACAAAAGGGACAAATAAAAATAATGAGACCCTGCTCAAAGCAAAAAGCAGGGTCTCATTTTTCGCTTCCCCGCCAGGACTCGAACCTAGAATGTCGGTACCAAAAACCGAAGTGTTGCCATTACACCACGGGGAACTGCAGTGCTAATAAACTTTACAACATCGGGTCGGGGGAACGCACATCGCCCGCTGGTAGCTAACCTACGGCGTAGTAAAACGGCTATGATTTATATCATGGCACGAAAACGGATGACAGGTGAGCAACGGCGCGAGCAGCTCCTCAGCATTGGGTTGTCGCTGTTTTCTGAGCGGGGGTTGGAGGGCACCTCGATGGAGGAGATTTCCTCCCGCGCGAATGTGAGTAAGCCTGTTGTCTATGAGCACTTCGGTTCCAAGGAGAAGCTGTACGCGGAGGTCGTCAAACGGGAGGTGACGAGGCTTCGGGAGCTTACTGAGGGGGCCATGGTTGAAGGTAGTTCCCGGTACCGTATTGAAAAGGTGACGCTGACGCTGCTCAGCTATGTGGAGGAGCATCCGGACGGCTTCCGGATTCTCGTGCGGGATGTCCCGTTGGAGGAGGAGAAGAGTTTTTCCACCCTGTTGGGGGAGGTCACCAATCGTGCATCGGCGTATTTGGCGGAGGCCTTCCGGCGGACGAACCTGGATCCGACGTTCGCGGCGTTGTACGCGCAGGCGCTGGTGGGGATGATCTCGGGGACGGCGCAGTGGTGGCTGGATGTGCGTGAGCCGGAGAAGGAAGTGGTGGCAGCCCATATTGTGAACCTGTGTTGGAATGGGTTGAAGGATATGGAGACTGCGCCGTCGCTGAAGCTTTTGAAGTCTGATACGAAGAGTGGCGAAGGCCATATTTCGGCACCGGATGCTGCCGTCTAGTGCGTAAACTGTGTTGTCGCGCGTATAGTGGCGTGGTTGCCGGATTGTAGAAGGGGAGTTGTAGCTGTGCCGACGCTGAACGGAGTGTTGTCCGTTGCTGGGAAGGATCGGGCGATTGCGGGGGCGGTGAAAAACATTGGGGAGGAAACTCTTCATGTGACGGCTCCTGATGAGGTGCGCCCGTGGCTCGTTGGCGCGTTGTCGGCTCATGTTCCGTTGCTTGTCGTGACGGCGAGTGGACGGGAGGCCGAGGATCTCACGGCGGAGCTTGCCGCGATGGTGGGGGACAAGGTGATGTATTTCCCGTCGTGGGAGACGCTGCCACACGAGAGGCTGAGTCCTGGTGTGGACATCATCGGCGCGCAGGCGAAGGTTTTGCATCACCTGGATTCTCTCGATGTGGTGGTCACTGCTGCTCGCGGGTTGTCGCAGCCGTTTGTTAGTGAGGTAACGGGGAGGGAGCCGGTCAGGCTTACGGTGGGGGAGGACTCTCCGTTTGAGGAGCTTATCGACGCCCTTGTGTTCCGGTCGTACACGCGCGTCGACCTTGTTGCTGCTCGCGGTGAGTTCGCCGTCCGAGGCGGCATTATTGATATTTTCCCCACGACGGCGAATGACCCGGTGCGCGTGGAGTTCTGGGGTGATGAAATCACTGAGATCACCACGTTCGCGGTCGCCGATCAGCGTACCTACTCCGATGGCGGACTCGATGCGGTGGAGCTGTACCCGGCGCGCGCCCTGCCTATTACCGAGGAGATTAAAAATAGGGCTGCGGAGCTGGCACACGCCTACGGTGGGAACCAGGCTCTTGCCCAGATCCTGGGGAAGGCGGCCGAGGGGATTGCAGCAGATGGCATGGAGACCCTCATACCTGTGCTGACAGACTCACCGCTTGTGACACTCGTCGACAAGCTTCCTGAAAACGCGCACGTCCTGCTTGTTGATCCGGAGCGTATTCGGACGCGCGTGGGGGACCTGAAGGCAACGGACACCGAGTTCTTGGAGGCCGGATGGGAGCTGGCCGCGATGGGTGGCACGGGGCCCGTTGACCACAAGGATCTGGATTTGGAGCCGTCGAGCTACCGGTCGTTGGAATCCATTGAGGTATCCGCGAAAAAGGCCGGTCACCCCGTGTGGACGCTCACCCCGCCCGGGATCATGACCGGTGACGATGCGGATACACTTCCGCTTACCTTTGCCGAACCCGTGCGTCCGCGTGGCGATGAGAAGAAAATCTCACAGCTCATGTCGCAGTTGCTCGCGCACACGCTGGCCGGCGGGGCTGCAGTCTATGTCTCGCCACAAAAGGCGAACTGCGCGCGCTTTGCGGACAAGCTCCACGAGCGGGGAATTGCCAATATTCGCGGCACGGATTCCATGTGTCCCAAGGCCGGTGCGGTCACCATTTACCAAGCCTTTTCCCACAACGGGGTGGTGTTCAACCCCGCTGGCAGCGACACCCCGTTGGTGGTCGTCACCGAGACAGATGTGACGGGCAACCGGGTCGGTGACATCGCAGGAGCCAAGCGTCGAAAAGCAAAGAAGCGCAACCGGGTCGACCCGTTGGCTCTGACTGCCGGCGATTACGTCGTTCACGAGACGCACGGCATCGGCAGGTTTGTGAAGATGACGGAGCGGGAGGTGCGCACCGGCGATGACACCTCGCGGCGCGAGTACATCGTGCTCGAGTACGCGCCGAGCAGGCGCGGTGGCCCGCCGGACCAGCTCTACGTCCCCATGGATTCGCTGGATCTGCTCAGCAAGTATGTGGGCGGGGAGAAGCCTGCGGTGTCCAAGATGGGCGGCGCGGACTGGAAGAGGACGAAGAAGAAGGCCCGCGGCGCGGTCAAGGAGATTGCGGCGGAGCTCGTCGATCTGTATGCCAAGCGCCGAGCCGCGCCGGGGCATGCCTTTGCACCGGATTCGCCGTGGCAGACGGAGATGGAGGATAACTTCCCCTACGTCGAAACGGAAGATCAGATGCTGGCCATCGACGCGGTGAAACATGACATGGAGCAGCCGGTGCCGATGGATCGCGTCATCATCGGCGATGTGGGCTACGGCAAAACTGAGGTCGCCGTTCGGGCGGCGTTCAAGGCCGTCCAGGATGGCAAACAGGTCGCAGTCCTTGTTCCCACGACGCTGCTTGCGCAGCAGCACGAGGCCACCTTCCGGGAGCGGATGGATGGCTTCGGCGTGACCATCCGCCAGCTGTCGCGCTTTACCCCGGAGAAGGAGTCCCGCGAGATTTTGCAGGGGCTTGTCGACGGCTCCGTGGACATCGTCATCGGAACGCACCGTCTCCTCCAAACCGGTGTTCAGTGGAAGGACTTAGGGCTCGTCATCGTGGATGAGGAGCAGCGCTTCGGCGTGGAGCACAAGGAACACATTAAGGCCCTGCGCGCCCATGTCGACGTGCTGACCATGTCTGCCACGCCGATTCCGCGCACGCTGGAAATGAGCATGTCCGGTATTCGCGAGATGACGACGATTCTTACCCCGCCCCAGGACCGGCGACCGGTGCTCACCTACGTCGGTGCGCAGGAAGATAAGCAAGTGGCAGCGGCCATCCGCCGTGAGCTGTTGCGCGATGGCCAGGTGTTCTGCGTCCACAACAGGGTGAAATCCATCGAGGAGCGCGCCCACCAGCTGCGTGAGCTCGTCCCCGAGGCGCGCATTGTCGTGGCCCACGGACAAATGAGCGAGGAGCAGCTGGAAAAGACTGTGCAGGGCTTCTGGGGCCGTGAATTCGATGTGCTCGTGTGCACCACCATTGTGGAAACCGGGTTGGATATCGCCAACGCGAACACACTCATCGTCGAAAATGCCCACCACATGGGGCTGTCCCAGCTGCACCAGCTGCGTGGTCGAGTGGGTCGCTCGCGAGAGCGTGCCTACGCCTACTTCCTCTACCCCAAGGGGCAGATCCTCACCGAGACTTCCTACGAGCGCCTGACCACCATCGCCCAGAACAACGACATGGGCGCTGGCATGGCTGTGGCGATGAAAGACCTGGAGATGCGTGGCGCCGGCAATGTTCTCGGCGCGGAGCAATCCGGACATATCGCCGGAGTCGGCTTCGACCTGTACGTGCGGCTCGTGGAGGAAGCAGTGGAGGCCTTCCGCGCCTTGGCGGATGGCAAGCCACTGGATGCCACGGATCAGCAGCCGGCGGAAATCCGCGTCGATCTGCCCGTCGACTCGCACATCCCCGACGATTACATCGCCTCCGAGCGGCTCCGCCTGGAGATCTACCGCAAGCTGGCGGCCAGCCGAACCGAGGATGACCTTAGCCACGTCGTCGAGGAAATGTCCGATCGCTACGGTCCCATCCCGGAGCCGGTCCTTCGGCTGCTCAGCGTTACTCGCCTGCGTCATTTGGCGCGCAGGGCGGGGATCGTCGATATTTCGCTCCAGGGCACGCGTGTGAAGCTGCACCCGGTGGAGCTACCGGATTCCAAGCAGGTTCGACTCAAGCGTGTGTACCCGGGGTCGTCCTACCGGCCTGCGGCGAAGGCCGTGCAGGTCAAGGTGCCGAAATCGGGTGTCGGCCGGGTGAATGATAAGGAACTGCGTGATACCGAACTTGTGCAGTGGGTCGCCGATGTCATCGCCTCGTTGTGTGACCAGGCCGTGGTGGATGTGACCGGCTCGCAGGGAGACAAACAACAAAAGAAGAAAAAGGTTATTTCCGTCGGTGGCGGGAGTAAACGCAACTCTTAGATGGTGGTTTAGACTATTCCCATGGCTGTGCTTCTGCTTGATCCCAGGTTCCCCGATGTCCTGCCGTTTTCTGCGGCGAAGATGGAGGGGACGAAGGCGACGTACACCGCTGAGGTGCCGGTGAGTGTGCGCTGGGCGCTGTGCGATTCCTTCCCCACAGTCAGTGGAGAGGAGGCAGAGCTCCTTGTCACCACTGATCTGTCTGGAAGCGAAGCGAAAAAGTGGCTCGCTGCCGGCCACGAACTGTTCCAGGTGCCGACGACGAAGCTGCGTTACCCGGAGGTGACAGAGGCAGCCGATGTTATGCGTGCCGCCCGCACGCGTGGCGAGTGGGAAGCAGGGCAGACCCACGAATCGCTACTTCCCTATCTGAAAGAGGAGACTGCGGAGTTTATTGAAGCAGTGGAATCGGGGGCGAGCGACGAGGAGATCAAAAAAGAGCTATCGGATATTTTCCTGCAGATCCTTTTCCACGCGCAGATCGCCAGCGAGCGGGGTGCCTTCGATCTAGGAGACGTGGCACGCGCCTTTACGGAGAAGATGCGCTCGCGCGCACCGTACCTTTTCGACGGCTCGACCGGACATGTGACTACCGAGTTTCAAGACAAGCTGTGGCAGGACGGTAAGAAACGGGAAAAGGAAGGCGGAGCGTCGACAAGCTCCAAATACGTCTCCATAGACAACCAGGAGTAGAACCAGATAGCGATCCCCCGGACGGTGAGTGCAGAACTCACCGCCCGGGGGATGCGTCTTTGGGAGGGCTTTTAGGAGCTGAGGGAGGTGACCATCGGCAGGTACTGAGCCAGGTGGCTGGAGCCGATGGAGGCGAGGAAGTCCTCGACTGGATCAGGCTTGACAATGCCACACTCCTGGGCCTTGCCACTGACATCGGCGGTGGTCTTTGCCTGAAGGAACTTGATTCCCTCGAGGTTTCGCAGGGGGCCTTCGGTGATGAGGTTGGACTTTTCGTCGAGTTGGCGCTGCAGGTCGGCGCGTGTGGTTTCCGGTGTGATGGAGACGATGAGGGGGAGGCCGGCACGCAGTGCGTCGCATTCCTGCGGGGTGACCTCTGCGCTCGCTGCCGGTGCGGAGAGGATACCCGCAGTGCAGGCGGTGGCGGCGGCGAGGAGCGTCGCGAGTGTTTTCTTCATGGTGAACCCTTTCAAGAAGGTGGGTATAAAGGACAACAGAAATGTTACTACAGTGACTAAAGTGACGCATGTGATTTACTGAATAAGAATTTCCTGACAGTGTCGCGGGCACCCTGAGGGGCATCGAGGAGGGGCCACGCGAACATGTATGATTTCGGGCTATGGCGAAAAGCGTGCGGACAGTGACAGGATGCGGGTGTGGACTTGCAGCAGCACTCATCGCTGTCATCATGAGTGTCGGGCTTTTAGTCCAGTTCATGGGTGCACCGCTGCCAATACAGCCACGCATGCCGATCCCGGACGACGTGCCACCGGCGGCAGCAGAAACGGCCCCGCACATCGATACAAATACGCCGGGGAGGACCTCCGATAAGCTGGCCTTTTGGGCAGATCCGCTCTCCAAGCAGCTCGGTTTTTCGTCGGCTGCCCTGCGCGCCTACGGCAACGCGGAGATTATTGCCAACGAGTCCTATCCAGAGTGTCACCTGTCCTGGAACACGCTCGCTGGAATTGGGTTCGTGGAAACGCGTCACGGCACGTATACCGGGCGCATCTTCGATGGTGCCTCCATCGATGAAAATGGGGTCGTGCAACCAAACATCTTCGGTCCCCAACTGGATGGCACGTCCGGCTTTGCGCTCGTGCAAGACACGGATAACGGCGAAATTGACGGCGATCCCGAACTTGACCGTGCTGTCGGCCCGCTCCAGTTCATTCCCGAGACGTGGCGACGTTTCTCGCGGGATGCGGACGGTGATGGGGTGCCCAATCCACAGCAGATTGACGATGCTGCCCTGACTACCGCCGTTATGTTGTGTTCGAATGGTGGTGATCTGTCCACGCCGGAGGGGTGGACGAAGGCTGTCCGCTCATACAACCAGTCCACGGAGTACGTGCTGAGCGTGCGCGATGCAGCTGCGTCCTACGCTTTGGGGCAACCGGCGTTCAAAGTCGGAGCAATTTCCAACATTTTCTAACGGGAGAAAGGAATTTTCCTTTCACTTTCGCCCGATTCTGTCCGCCGCGGGTATGCTGTGACCTCGACTAATGGCAGTGTATCCGCCCGGATGTGATTAATCCCACGGAAAAATGTTTGTTTATGTCCGTTCTGGCGGAAAATGTCAGGTAGGATAGGTGGCGGATTGCGCATGCATATCAAAATGACTCTGCGCTAGCAGCGTAGTAGGCCATTTTGGGATACGGTACAAAGCAAGACCCGCATTCCCCGCTGGTTTTACATCGGGGAATGATGACGAAACATATTCAAGGCTAGGAGGCCTGTCAGATGACTTACATTGAGGATCTCACCGCTCGTGAAATTCTGGATTCCCGTGGTAACCCGACCGTCGAGGTAGATGTCGTCCTCGCCGATGGCGCCTTTGGTCGCGCTGCCGTTCCGTCCGGCGCATCCACCGGTGTGCACGAGGCTCACGAGCTTCGCGACGGTGGCGACCGCTACCAGGGCAAGGGTGTCGAGAAGGCTGTTGCCAACGTTGACGACAAGATTGCTGATGCCATCGTCGGCATCGATGCCACCGATCAGCGCCTCGTTGATAACGCAATGATCGAGCTGGACGGCTCCGAGAACAAGTCCAACCTCGGTGCTAACGCCATCCTCGGCGTGTCCATGGCTGTTGCTCGCGCGGCTGCACAGTCCGCCGACCTCCCCCTGTACCGCTACATTGGCGGCCCGACCGCTAACGTTCTCCCCGTTCCGATGATGAATATCCTCAACGGTGGTGCTCACGCTGACTCCGGCGTTGATGTCCAGGAGTTCATGATCGCCCCGATCGGCTTCGATTCCTTCCGTGAGGCCCTCCGTGCAGGCGCTGAGGTGTACCACACCCTCAAGTCCGTGATTAAGGAGAAGGGCCTGTCCACCGGCCTCGGCGATGAGGGTGGCTTCGCTCCCTCCGTCGACTCCACCAAGGCTGCCCTGGATCTCATCGTTGAGGCCATCAAGAAGGCTGGCTTCGAGCCTGGCAAGGACATCGCCCTTGCTCTGGACGTTGCTTCCTCCGAGTTCTACAAGGATGGCAAGTACCACTTCGAGGGTGGCGAGCACACCGCCGAGGAAATGGCTAAGGTCTACGAGGATCTCATCGCCAACTACCCGATCGTGTCGATCGAGGACCCGCTGCAGGAGGACGACTGGGAGGGTTACACCACCCTGACCGCCACCATCGGCGAGAAGGTCCAGATCGTCGGCGATGACTTCTTCGTCACCAACCCGGCCCGCCTGAAGGAAGGCATCGAGAAGAAAGCTGCGAACGCCCTCCTCGTGAAGGTGAACCAGATCGGCTCCCTCACCGAGACCTTCGACGCTGTGGAGATGGCACACCGTGCCGGCTACCACACCATGATGAGCCACCGTTCCGGCGAGACCGAGGACACCACCATTGCTGATCTCGCTGTGGCTCTCGGCTGTGGCCAGATCAAGACCGGTGCTCCGGCTCGTTCCGAGCGCGTTGCTAAGTACAATCGCCTCCTCCGTATCGAGGAAGAGCTTGGTTCCGCCGCTCACTATGCTGGTGCCGAGGCTTTCCCGCGCCACAACAAGTAAGCGTGTAATTCCTGACTAGCAGGATGAGGCCGTGTCCCATGTGGGCACGGCCTTTTTCTGGCCACTCCACGGGGCATTCCCGAATCGGTGCCTCGGACTATTATGGTGTAGACATACACTTCGATCCCGACCCTGAGGACTACGTCGCTGATGAAACCCACTCGCTCTGTTCCTGTTACCCGTCGCTTGGCCGATGAAGCGCGCCAACCTACGGGTACGAGTGGGGTAGGGCGCGCACGTGGCAGGGGGAGCGCAGGCGTCAAGCTGACACCCGGGCATTGGGTGATCGTCATCCTCACCGTCATCATCGTGCTCATCGCCATCGCCATCCCGTTGAAGAATTACTTCCAGCAGCGTGGCGAAATCGCTCGGTTGGAGACCTCCATTGCTGCGAAGGAACAGCGTCAGCGGGATATCGCAACGGAGATCGACAAGTACTCCAACGATGCGTATAGGGACGAGCTCGCGCGCAACCGCTTTGGCACGACAAAGCCAGGCGCGCTGGCATACCGCATCAACGACCCACGGATGACGGATGACAACTCGTTGACAAGTGTCGCCGAAGACCTTATCGTCGAGTACCCCTGGTACGAGGAGCTGTGGCGCTCCGTTACCGTACCTGCAGACCCGGAGGAGATGGAAGCAGCGGGGGATGTGGCACAATAAGTGCCATGACATTTACCCCTCTTGCAGCTGACCTTGCCCGTGTAGCAGAACAGCTGGGTCGTGAGCCCCGTGGAGTTGTGGCTATTGCTTACCGCACCCCGGATGGTGAACCCGCCGTGATTACTACCTCTCCTAGGCTTCCCGACGGCACACCTTTTCCGACTCTGTATTACCTCACGGATCCGCGTCTGACCGCAGAGGCAAGCAAGCTGGAAGTGGCCCACGTCATGCGCTGGATGACCGCGCGCCTGGAAAAGGACGAGGACCTCGCCGCCGACTACCGGGCGGCCCACGAGCATTACCTGGAAACCCGCAACGCCATGGAGGACCTCGGAACGACCTTCTCCGGTGGTGGCATGCCCGACCGCGTGAAGTGCCTCCACGTCCTCATCGCCTACGCGCTGGCGGAGGGGTCTGACCGTGTCCGGCTCGGCACCGAGGCCGTCGCTCTTGCTGCGTGGCACGACGAGACGCTGCGTGGGACGGCGATCCCTGCAGACTGGCCGACGGTAGAGGATCTGGGCATCGACCCGGCCCAGTTCGACTTCACCCACGCGGAGGCATAACACCCATGCGTCGAATAGCAGCAATCGATTGTGGCACCAACTCCCTGCGGCTCCTTGTCTCCGATGTGGGCGAGGGGGAAATCCGCCAGGTCACCCGCACGATGGAGATCATCCGCCTGGGGGAGGGCGTGGACGAAACCGGTCGGATTAACCCGGCCGCGATTGAACGCGCCCGCACCGTTTTGGAAAAGTACGTTGACCACATGATTCGCGAGAACGTCCGCGCCGTGCGGATGGTCGCGACCTCCGCCTCCCGCGATGCGGAAAACCGTGATGAATTCTTCGACATGACGGAGAAAGTTCTGTCCAAGGTGCAACCGGGCGCCCGCGCTGAGGTGATCGACGGCACGGAGGAAGCGAAGCTGAGCTTCATCGGTGCGGTCAAGGATCTGCCCCCGACGGAGGAGCCGATCCTCGTTATCGATTTGGGTGGCGGCTCGACCGAATTCATCGTCGGCAAGCAAAACGGTGAGATCCTGGGCGCGTACTCGACGCGCATGGGGTGCGTCCGACTTACGGAGCGTTTCCTCCACACCCAGCCACCGACGGCTGATGAGATCGATGCCGCGCGTGCCTACGTCCGCAGCGAACTCGCCAAGGTTGAGCAGACGGTGCCCGTGGATAAGGCGACCGCCTACGTGGGCTGCGCGGGCACGTTTACCACCTTGTCGGCCATTGCCCAGGGTCTGGAGGAGTACGACGAACAGGTGATCCACATGTCCACTCTGCGCACCCAGGGCCTGAAGCTCGTGACGCAGGACCTGCTGGAAAAGACAGGCGCGCAGCGTGGCATGCTTCCCGTCATGCACCAGGGGCGTGCGGATGTCATCGGTGGCGGCTGCATAGTCGTTGAGGAAATCGTGGACTTCATGCACCGCCTGGCGGGCTTGGACAAGATCACCATTTCTGAGCATGACATTTTGGACGGGATCGTCGCCGGCCTGGCCAAGCAGATGCAGTAGCCAACGACCCAATTTTCTCTCCGGAGATGCCGTCGTTTATTCTTAGACGGTAGCCACACCTGTGGCGTCCCCCTGTAGCCCAATCGGCAGAGGCAGTCGACTTAAAATCGATTCAGTGTGGGTTCGAGTCCCACCAGGGGGACTTTTTCTCACTTTTTTCGGGTCTTACTCTTTCAAGCTTTTCGACGACCTGTCACTCCCCCTCCTCGAACGCTGAGGGAGTTTCTCCCTCTCATACCTAGACTGTTACCCTGCGTTTTTCCAGCAGTCCGAAAAAATGTACCAAAATCACACGTTTGAAACTTTCGAAAGTTACTTAACTGTTGCTTAATCCCGCTGATGGGGGTGATGTGTGATTGGTTGTGCATCCACGGGATGCACGCGATGATTGGTGCAGGTTAAAAAGATAGTAACGCAACGCAAGGGTGCTACAACGTAAGTGAGTTCCTCTTACTTTCGGTACACTTCGTACGGCAATCGCGACCAGGTGCGGTACGAGGTGAAGCAGTGCTCCACCGTGGGCGGGAGGGTACGCCACCTTGGTTTGCGTTATTTGGCTGGAGGGAAAGTGAAGTCCTTCTTCTTTATGGCCACACTGTAATTACCTACGGGGCCGAGGAAGGATTATTCAGGGGGACCGACGCCAAAAATGATTGCTGGGAAGCAATAGCTGGTGTCTTTCCGTGCAGAGCAGGTATAAGGC
>ERZ1031137.70-NODE-70-length-25494-cov-11.101223_pt1 | contig 25494 bp, 24 predicted proteins | sample MGYA00517293_ERZ1031137 | MGnify/ENA primary metagenome ERZ1031137 (study PRJEB33718, sample SAMN03159763) | human skin metagenome | collected 2014-05-20 | study: EMG produced TPA metagenomics assembly of the PRJNA266117 data set (Human skin bacterial metagenome...
CTACACCTCTCTATTCGTCGGCAGCGTCAGATGTGTATAAGAGACAGCTCCCAGAAGGAATACCCACCCGCACCCTCGGATGGAACGCCCTCGCATGGGCAGCCAAATACCTACGCCACCCCAACGGCATCCGCGCCGGGCAACGATGGCAATTCACCCGCGAGCAAGCCCGCTTCATCCTCTGGTTCTACGCCGTCGACAACGACGGCCGGTTCGTCTACTACCACGCAGCCCGTCGGCTGGCCAAAGGCTCCGGTAAGTCACCATTCGCAGCCGTCATGGCCCTTATCGAGCTGCTCGCGCCAGTCCGGCTGGACCATTTCGACGACAACGTTCTCGGCGGCTGTGTCGGCAAGCAGCAACCCATGCCACTTGTGCAAATCGCGGCGGTCTCCCAGGACCAGACCGAAAACACTATGCGCATGGTTCGAGCCATGGTCGCAAAGCGCGCCGCACCCCAGCTCAACCGCGACTACCAAATCGACGCGGGCAAAACACAAATCAATGTCGAACCCGCAGGAAAACTGGAAGTCATCACGTCTTCGGCAGCGTCCGCTGAAGGCGCAGAAGCGACGTTCATCATCGGCGACGAGCTCGAGCACTGGACCAACTCCAACGGCGGAACCGAACTACACCGCACGCTCCTGGATAACCTCGCCAAGTCCGGCTCCCGCATGCTTGAAACACTCAACGCCTGGAAACCAGGCACCGGCTCAGCCGGAGAAGAAACATTTGAAGCCTGGACGCTACAGGAAGACGGTCGCACCAAATCCGACCGCAAAATCCTCTACGACGCACGCCAAGCCCCACCAGACACCGACCTCGCTGATGAAGCCAGCCTGCGCGCCGGGCTGGCTTTTGTGTATGAGGATTGCCCGTGGGCTGACTTGGACGCGATTGTGGCGCGTATTTGGCACCCGAAAGCGCGGCCTGATGATTCGAAGCGGAAGTATTTGAACTGGCCGACTGCGTCGCTGGACTCGTGGTGTGATCCGCAGGACTGGGCGCAGATGTCCAGGCCTGACCGTGAACTCGTCGATGGCGAGCAGGTTGTGCTGTTCTTCGACGGTTCATTGTCGAATGACCACACCGCACTGATTGGCTGCTGCATGGACGATGGGCACGTTTTCACCGCTGGCGTGTGGGCCCCGCCGCCGGACGGCGTCGTCGACGTCGAGGCGGTAGATGCAGGCGTGCAGCGGGCGTTTGACCGCTTCGAGGTGCTGGCATTCTTCGCAGATGTCCGTGAGTGGGAGAGCTTCGTCAAGGTGGATTGGCCGGAGCGCTACGGCGACCAGCTGCGCCTGTGGGCAACACCTGGGGCGCGCAACCCCGAGCCGATTGCCTGGGACATGCGCAGCAAGGACTTTCCGTTCACACAAGCATGTGAGCTTGCGGCCGCCGAGATTGTGCAGCATGCGTTCACCCACGACGGCAACCCGCTTTTGAGTGAGCATGTGCGCAACGCTCAGCGGCATCTTGGCCGTTATGGCGAGACGGTGCGGAAAGAGTCCCGTGCATCACAGAAGAAGATTGACGCGGCGGTCTGCATGATTGGCGCTCGCATGGTCTACCGCATGGTCAAATCCGACCCGTCACTTAAGGCAGAGCCGGTCGATGACACGGCATTTTTCTACTAGGAGGGCACGTTATGAATGAGTCTCAGGCACGTGACGCAATCCGTGCTCTTTTGCAGGACCACTCGGTGCAACGACAGCATTTCGATGAAATTAACCGTGCGGTACAGCCGTGGTCAGACACCGAGGCGGCGCGCCGTATGGATGTGACGCAGGGGAAGAACTATCACCGGCACTTGCAGATCGCGAAGATGTCTCAGACCCCGTTTCTTGGGCTTGTGCTGGACACCTATGGGCAGTCACTCAAGGTCGAGAACTATTTCTCGGAAGGCTCAGTGCAGGCCAGGTCGTGGCACCACTGGCAGACCAACCGAATGGATGCGCGCCAAACCGGTCTGCACCGCGCGGCGCTGCAGTATGGCACTGCGTATGCGTCGGTGCTGCCGTCAACGCTCAATGGGGCGCGTATCGGCGTGCATTCACCTCGCCGGCTGGTTGCCCGATACGGGGAGGACATGACGTGGCCGGATACCGGGGCGGCGACGCAGACGGAATTCCCGATAATCGCCATGGTCATCGACAACGGCCACCTGTGCCTCTACGACGAAGAGCGTGTTTACTTCTTCGGAGTCGAAAATGCCCCGGATGAGCCGTTGGCGTGGCAGCAGCGCTATTACATGTCGCCGGAGAACTTGCCGTTTATCGAATATCGGGAGCACAACGTTGGTGTGACGCCCATTGTCCGGTATCAGGACCGCATGATGGCTGCCGGCGAAGAAACCAACGGCATCATTGAGCACCTGCTCGCGTTGTCGGCCAGGATTGACCGCACTAACTATGAGCAGGGTGTCGCGCAGTATTGGGCGGCGTTTAAGCAGCGTTATGTCACCGGTTGGGCTCCGAAGTCGGAGTATGAGGCGATGCGGCAGGCCATCAGTGACACGTGGACGTTTGCGAACAAGGATGTGAAGGTCGGCCAGTTCGATGAGACGGACCTGACGCAGTACATCAAGGCGCGTGAATCGAGTGTGCGCGACTTCGCTGCAGTTGCCCAGGTTCCCGCACAGTCACTTGGTGCGAATGCGATTTCCAATATTTCTGCTGACGGCCTGGCGGCGTTGGAGACGTCTAAGGATCGTAAGGCTTCTGAGATTCAAACCTCGCTGGGTGAGTCGCATGAGCAGATGCTGCGCCTGTGTGCGCATATTGCTGGCGATGAAGAAGAAGCCGGTGACTTCGCCTCTGAGGTCAAGTGGGCGGAAACATCGGCTCGCTCGTTCGCCCAGACGGTTGATGGGCTCGGCAAACTCGCCACCATGCTTGGTGTACCACCAGACGAGCTGTGGTCGGATATCCCTGGTTGGACGCATGAGCGCGTCAAGCGGGCTAGGGAAGCACAAGCAGGCCGCGGAAGCGGATTGTTCGACGTTGACCAGCCGGACGGTGGTCAGGAACCGCAAACCGAACTGTAACGGCATCACAACAATCGACATGCGAGGAGGTGAAGGCACATGCCAACGCAGGACGCGAAACTCCGTGATATCCAACGCCGACTAGAGCGCGACGTTGCAGCGAAGATTGATGAGTTCGGTGTGCCCATGGATACCGACGCGGTTTATGACATCGCCGTCGAATTGCACCCCATCGTCGTAAAGTATCGGCAGGAGGCTTACCGTGCCTACGTCGAGCAAATGGGGCGCGACATGGCGCAGCTCGGTTTAGAAGTAGCCCCGGCACGAATCCAAGGCTACGGCCCCCACGCCACCTACGACGCATTGGCTAGAGCAGCAGGATTCGGCGAGAAACCATCAAACATCATCCTCGAGCTCGTTGACGATGAGACCAAGGAACTCATCAAGAAATCCGTACCGGCCTTTGCATTCCCCAATCACCCGCGAGTCATCGAGCAAATGAGCGCACGCCTGACCCGCACCCTCATGCGCCACACACTCAACGCCGGCCGAAAAGCAGTCGAAGACACCGCACGGCTCGGAAGAGTCCGCAACGCAACAACCAAACGCCCAATCGGACGCCGAATCGGCTACGCCCGAGTACTCACAGGACAAGAATCCTGCGCCTTCTGCGCCATGCTCGCCTCACGCGGCCCCGTCTACTCCGAAGACACCGCCACGCGCCGGGCTGATGGGCGTCGGTATCACGATGGGTGTGACTGTCGTGCGGTTCTTGTTATTGAGGGGCAGCCGTGGGAGGGGGAGCAGGAGTTTCATCGGTTGCAAGCAGCCTGGCGGGAGGCAACATGGGAGGACGGGCGGCCTGTCGATAATCAGTGGAATCGGTGGCAAAAGGCGGTGCACTCAGGGAAAGTCAAGTTGAGGGCAACCAGTGAAACGCAAAGACAGGGAAAGTTAAGTCTTAACGGAGTTAAGCCTGCTGCTCATGAGACGAAAACATACAATTTTTTGGTATCTCAGGGCCATGTTGTTGAGCTAATTCCGCGAAGTAATACTAGTAAAACTGCAGACTGCATAATCGACGGCATCAAGGTAGAGATAAAAGCTCCACAAGGAAGTGGTAAAGAAACCATCTATCAATTGGTGAGAAACGGCAGTAAACAAAGTGCGACTCTAATTATTGACCTCCATCGGTCTAGCATTCCAGTCGACGAAGCAATTCTCCAGGTAGATAGAGCGATGGCACGGTATACTCGAGTTAAGCAGCTAACTATTATCACTCGTGATCGGAAGGTGGTGAAGAAAACTTGTGGCTGACAGTACTTCTTTTGAATCTGATGCAGGAATTAGAGACGTAATTAATCTCTTCAAGCAAGTCGGAGAGTGCACCGCTCTTTCTGTTGATGAAGATGATGACTTGACATTTCGGTTTGGAACTCCAGGCGGGGCCTACGTCACTGCTTTCTGGGATTTGAAGCCGGATATCGACGAGTATGAAACCGTGGTCGATGTGTATGAGCAGTCAGACAAAGGGGCAGCTTCACGACTTTTTAAATATGTGGCTACAGCTTTTGATGATAAAGCCGTATTACGAGCACCTGATTCGGCAGAAGTTATTGCGAGAGCCAGTGGCGGCCATATCGTATGGGAAAACAATACAAGTAGTGGTCTGAATTAAACACTTATGTATTTGAAAATACCGCTAATACGGTGAACTTTAAGTACTGCTAAATAGCCATGGAGTAGCCACATTTGCGGGAGTGCGAGTCCCCGCCATGGCACTACCCCGCACCACAAGAAGTGGTGGCGGGGTTTTCTTATGCCCGAAAACAGATTTACCCAGGAGGTAACTCATGTCGGAGGAAAACACCGCCACCGAAGCCAGCGCCGAGCAGGTGGCGCACACCGGAGCCCAGGAGGAACCGGGCAATACTGATGCGCAGCCCGTGCCCGAGCACTTCCGAAAGGAACTCGAGGAAGCACGACGCGAAGCAGCACGCTACCGCACCGAACGCAACGAACTGCGAGCAGACGCGGAGAGCTGGCGCACCCAGCAGGAAGCGGAAAAGACGGAACTGCAAAAGGCCACCGAGCGCCTAGCCAGCCAAGAAGACGCATTCAAGGCCCTGGAGGCCGAAAACACCCGCCTTCGACTGGCAGCCCGCTACGGCATCGCCGAGGAAAACCACGACCTTCTAGGCTCAGGCAGCCCAGAAGAAATCGAAGACCGCGCCAAGCGGCTCGCAGCGATGCAGAAGGAACAGACCCGGCCACCGTCAAACACCCCGGTGGAGCAGCTCGGTGCCGCAGTCCGCTCGGAGCCGGAAACTCCACCAAACGCATTCCCTGCAGGATGGCCAGTCTAAACCCGGCTGGCCATTTTCCATTTCAACCTGATTGGAGGACGCAATGGCTTCCACGCCGATGCATTTCACCCCAGCAACCAACATCACCGGCAAGGCTCAGGGCGACATCGCCCAGGGCACCTTCGTCGTCATCGCCGCCGACATGGAAGGGCGTAACCCTGTCGTCAAGGCAGCTACCGCCGACGCTGATGCGTTCGGTGTCGCAGCCCACGACGCCAAGGACGGTGAGCACTTCACCATCTACCGCCTCGGTATTTACGAGCTGGTCGCCTCCGGCGCTATCGCCGCAGGAGACAAGATCTCCACAGCCGCTGGCGGCAAGGCGAAGAAGGCAACCGACGGCCCCGTCGCCGGCATCGCTGTAACCAAGGCCGCTAACGGCACCGTAACGGTCGCCCTGAACTAAGGAGGAAACACAATGGCACGTGACCCAATGTTCCCGCTTTCCGGCCCCAACGTTGAAAACGGGGCTATCACCATCGACATGATGCTCAACGAGCCAACCCGCATCGACAACTATGCGGCACAGCTGGTTGAGCGAGACCTCCTGTCGAAGGTCATTTTCGGCAACGTCACCACCACCGGCGGCGCGCTGCTGTTCGACCAGCTGGTCAAGAACACGCCGACCGCAACCGACAAGCCAGGCATTGTCGCGCCGGGCTCTGAGTTCCCGGTGCTGCACACCCCGGATGGTGAGCCGGTTGTCGCTCGTGTCCAGAAGACCGGTGGCAAGTTCGGTGTCACCGATGAGGCACGTATCCGCAATGATGCGATGCTGCTGCAGCGCAAGATTTCCCAGGTCTCCAACACCATGGTGAAGGATCTGGACGAGCGCGGCATTTCGGCGCTGACAGAGGCAATCGACAAGATTGACGGCACCTTGAGCGTCGCATCTGGTGGTTGGGATAAGGCCGCCGAGGTCGCCGCAACCGCGAAGACCGCGAAGACTGGCGAGGGCGAAGTCATCAGTAACCTGCTGGACGCTCAGCTTGCTATCGAGCAGACTGACCTTGGCTACAGTGCTGACACTCTGGTGCTCAACCCGGTTGACGCTAAGAACCTGAAGCTGCTGCTTGGTGTCGCCAACTACCAGGAGATGCTGGGCACCTTCGGCCTGACTCTGCACTCCACCAACGCCATGAAGAAGGGCGAGGGTCTGGTGCTGCAGGCTGGCATGGTCGGCGTCATGGGTGTCGAGTCCCCAATCTCGACTGAGACGTGGCGTGACGCCTCGACTCAGACGACCTGGTCTCAGACCTGGGCGACCGTCGCGTTCGGTGTCACCGATCCGCTGGCCATGGTGAAGCTCAACGGCCTGTCTGCGGGGTAGCGTATGTTTGCCACCTATAGGGATGTTCGCCTGCGGTGGCAGACTGCCCCCGCTTCGGTTACAGATGAGGCCATCGAGGCTGTCCTAGAAGACGCGGAAGCATGGCTGCGGGCAAGCTACCCGCAAATCCCGGCTACCCCGGATGAGAATCTGCGTAAGGTTCTCGCGCTGGTGTCGGTGTCTATGGCGAAGCGAGCTTTGGCCGCCACTGACCGGGGCGGTATCACACAGCAGCAAGCCACTGCGGGGTCGTTCTCGCAGTCCACCTCGTGGCGGAATCCGGACGGAGACTTGTTCCTTTCCGGCCAGGAACGGCAGATGCTGGAATCCGCGTTGCAGGATTTCAGCGCTGACCGGGCAGTGAGTATGGAGGCAACCGGATGGTAGCGGACGTATTTCCCTGCACGATTCCTGTGACGGTGCACCGCCACGAAGACGGGGCAACAGACCCGTATGGCAACCCTCTTCATCGCTACACCAAGGACAAGGTCATGGTGTTTGCGGTGCAAAAAGGCGGCACACCGGCAGTCACCGCGTCGCACCCTGAGGCCGCGGAGTTTGATGCGGTGGTCTACGCCCCCGTGGAAGCTGGCATCACCGACCGTGACCGCATCGAGGTCGATGGAATGGTCTACGAGCTGGCCGCCCCGCCGGGGAATTGGGAATCCAACCCGTGGTTTTCGCCGGGCCTGGTCGAGTGCCGCTGTAAGCGAATGGAGGGCTAGATGAAAATCAAGTACAACATTAAGGCATTTGAGGAGATTCGTCGCCTGCCCGCAGTGGCGGCAGAGGTTGACTCACGTGCCGCGCGTATCGCTGACGCCTGCGGCGACGGGTACGAATCCAGCCCCTATGAGGGCAAGTCTCGTCACCGCGCATCGGTCATCACGACTAACTACAAGGCTGCTCGCGATAACGCGAAGAACAACACGCTATTGAGGAACATCAATGCGGGAAGCTGACCCACAAGCCCAAAAAGCGTTTATCGACCTGCTGCACAGAATCTGCGGCGGTATTCGAGTGAGCACTCGGTACCCGCGGCAGCCGAAGTTCCCTCATGTCGTGGTCACGCGGGTTGGAGGGGCGACACCGAACCGTATCACCGATGCGGCAACGATGTCGGTCCAGGTCTATGCAGAAACGGAATACGAAGCCGAGCAGGTTGCCGGGCTGATTCGCCAGGCGCTCCGCAGTGAGTCGTGGAAGGGCATGCGCCTTTCCGGCCACAGGGTGCGGGGGTGGCGGGAATACGCTGCGCCACAGCGGTTCCTCGACCCCGACCGGGAAAACCTGGTGCGGTTTCAGTATTCCGGCCAGCTCCTCATATCGCTGCTGACTAACCAGTAACCAACTTAAGCCCTGCGCGTCGCGTGGGGCTTTTCTCATGCCCCAAGGAGGCAAAAATGGCAAACGTCAACAACATCACGTCAACCAACCCCGGCAAGAACGGTGTGCTGTTCCGCGCACCGCTGAACACCGCCCTGCCGGAAGACACCATGTCCGAGCTTGACCCGGCATTCGCTGATCTCGGCATCGTCGGCGAGGACGGCCTGGCTCAGGCCATTACTCGTGATACCGAGGACAAGAAGTCTTACGGCGGCGATATTGTCTACACGCTTCAGACCGACTACGGCCAGGAGCTCACCGCCACGCTCTATGAGTCCGCCAACATTGACGTACTCAAGACCGTCTTCGGTGACGACAATGTCCAGGAGACAAGCGAGGGCTTCAAGGTTCTGCACAACAAGAAGAAGCTGCCGCGCTCCGTCTTTGTTGCTGAGCACCTGACCGACCAGGGCACCAAGCGCCAGGTCATCCCGATTGGCCAGGTTGTCAACCTGGGTGACATTCAGAACACTCACCAGGACATCGTGATGTACGAGGTCACCACCAAGTGCTTCCCAGATGCCGACGGCAACGTGATGTACGAGTACTACTCGATCAGCACCGCCGACGGTGAGGTAGCACAGTTCGGTATCACCACCGCTGTGATTGCCCCGGCAACCCAGGGCAAGGCGTACACCGCCACCCTGCAGGCATCCGGCGGTGACGGTAACTACAAGTTCACCGCAGTCGGCTCCCTGCCGGCAGGCCTGACTCTCGCTGAGAACGGCAAGCTCTCGGGAACCCCGACCGGCTCCGGTGAGGAGTCCTTCACTGTCCGTGTCGCCGACGGCGCTGGCGCCACCGCGCAGCGCACCCTCACCCTCAAGATCAACCCGACGGAGTCCTAACCGTCGTTCTCACCCCAGGCCACTGTGTGTCGTCAGCTTTTCATGAGGGGTTCAGCTGACGACGGCCTGGGGTGAACCCACCAAACCCCTCATGTAACCCCTCCAGATTTTTTCTAACTCTTATTAAGGAGACCCCTCATGGCTTTCGAATTCGTACCAGCATGGGACGCCCGTACTCAGTTCACGTGCGAAATCCCGACCAAGGACGGCAAGTCGAAGACGTTCTCTGTGCCGCGCATGGAGTTCATCGACGATGAGACCTACGCGACGTTCGCCAAGTGGTTTAAGGACAACCCAGACGACAAGCTCCTGGAAGACGGCCGCCGACCGGTCAGCGAAGCGTTCGACTTCTTCATCACCGAGCTGGGTATCGACGACGCACAGTGGTTCGTTGACAACCTCGTTTTCGGTGAAAAAGTCCAGCTGTGGAATGAGTGGAATCGACTCACTGATGTTCCGCTGGGGGAATCCTAGTCCTGGCCGGGCTTCTACACCGACCAGGGTTTAAAACCGCGCTGACCTACGATCTCATCGAGAAAGGGCGCTCCATTCACCAGCTCGGAAGCCCAGCATTGTCGTGGGCTGAGCTGAAAGCGTTCCTCGCATGGGCGCCGGAAGGAAGCGCGGTCAGGCGTCTTGATGACCCGCTAGCGGAGTACAAGGCGCCGCAAAACCAGCTGTTGATGAACACCATCGACACGCTGGCATGGGCGAACTGGCAACGAGCGCGGAGGAAGACTGCGCCGAAGCCACGCCCAGTTATCGACCAGCTGAAAGAAGCTGTCGAGCGGCAACGACGCGCCAAGAATGGCCCGAAGAATGCTGCCGAACTGCAAAATACCCGCGCTGAACTCGCACGCCGGAGGAAACTCCAGCGGCAAAACAAGCCCTAGGAGGACGCTATGGCCGTCGAAATCGCAGCTGCCTATATCTCCATTATCCCGGAGACCAGCAAAATCGCCCCGGGTATCAACAAGGCGATGGGTGGGGCGGAAAAGTCCGCGTCGAAGTCGGGCGAATCGATGGGCCAGAAGCTGTCTTCCGGCATGGGCAATGCCCTGAAGAAGTCGGCTGTTGGTGTCGGTGTGGCCGCTGGCGCTGCCATTGGTGCCGGGCTGACCAAAGGTATTGGCAGGTTGAACGGTATCGAGCAGGCGGAAGCCAAGCTCCGCGGCCTCGGCCATTCTGCGTCGTCTGTGGGGTCCATCATGGACAACGCGCTGGCGTCGGTGAAGGGCACCAGTTTTGGCCTGGAGGAAGCCGCCACCGCTGCCGCAGGCGCTGTCGCAGCTGGTATTAAGCCTGGCCAGGAACTCGAGCGCACCTTGAAGGTCGTTGGCGATACCGCCACCATCGCGGGCGCGTCGATGGGTGAGATGGGCCAGATTTTCAACTCTGTCGCAGCCCGCGGCAAGCTGCAGGGCGACGACATGATGCAGCTGCTTTCCCGCGGCGTTCCTGTCCTGCAACTCCTCGGGGAAGAACTTGGTAAGACCTCTGCAGAGATCAGCGACATGGTCACTAAGGGGCAGATTGATTTCGCGACGTTCCAGAACGCTATGGAACGTGGCATGGGCGGCGCTGCGCTTGAAGCGGGTAATACCGTCGAGGGCGCGTTCCGCAACATGGGCGCTGCGGCCGGCAGGCTCGGCGCCACTATCGCAGGACCATTTTTCAACCAGGCCGCCGGCGGTTTCAAGGGTGTCACCGACGCGCTTGATGCGATGAACGCGCGCGCTAAGCCGGTCATGGAAACGTTCGATGCCTATCTGACGTCGACAGTGGTGCCCGGGCTACAGAATCTCGCCAGTTCGGCGGTGGATGCGTTTCAAGCATTCATGCATTCTGCGACTGTTGCCCGCACGACTGAGGTGTTCCGTCAGTTGTGGGAGGCCGGTAAGGGGCTTGCTCCGTCGTTGGTGAGCATTGGTGCGTCTGCGGCACAAGCTGCCGGTGCGCTCGGCGTTGGTACCTGGAACCTGTTCTTGACTGCACTGCAGACCACTGCCGTCGCGGCTAAGACGTTGACCCCGCCGCTAGAGGCGATTTCGTCGTTCATGGAGTCGCACCCAGCAGCCGTGACTGCAGCCGTGGCAGCCTGGGCGGGCTTTAAGACGCTACCGGGTGTGGTCGGCAAGGTCACTGACGCGGTGACGAAGCAGAAGACCGCTATGGCTGAGTCCCGCTCGTCGATGCAGCAAGGCGTTAAGGATATCCAGGCCTACTACCGTGCTAGTGGGCAGGAAATCACCAAGTTTGAGGCGCAGCTGCAGTATCTCGGCACATCCTCGAATCAGGCTATCCAGAACATGGCACGCGGCTATGAGCGTGGCTCGGTGTCGCTGCTGAAGATGGCCAAGGCGCATAAGACCGCCGCTGTTGAAGCGCGCATCAACGCCATGTGGTCTAAGGACGCTTTCACCACTATCGACTACATGGCGCAATCCGTCGGCCATAAGGCCGCGGCTAGCCTGCAGCGGTTCGGATCTGTAGCCGGTGGCATCGCTGGCGCCGGTCTGCAGACCATGAAGGCCGGAGCCAAGGGCATCATCAACCTGTTTGGCGGACCATGGGGAGCAGCGTTGGCCGCCGGCACTGCAGTCGTGACGACGCTTATCGCGGAGACCCAGAAGTACAACCGTTTCCAAGATGAGTCTGCCCGCTCCGCCACGCTTGCGTCCAGTGCGTTCCGTGACATGTTCAGCGCCATGGCTTCTGGCGGTGACGTTGTCGCTGCAATGGGCAGCAGTGTTCAGGATGTGCAGTCGCATCTGGAGCAGCTGGCCAGCAACGGCCCGGGCTGGATGTCCCGCGTCGGCATCGCCGTGAACGAGGCGGGGCACAACATCGGTAAGGCCATGGGAACGATTTCCCAGGAGACAAAGTTCGCTGATGAACAGTGGCGCGATTCTTCGGATTCGGCTGGCCGCGCAGCGGAGGCTATTAAGCGGCTTGGCCTGTCTAATGAGGAGCTTGCCCAGCAGTTGACGGGTTCGTCTGCCCAGTTTGAGGCCTTCAAACGGAAGCTGATTGAGTCTGGTGAGGGTGGCGCTGACGCTGCCGCACAGATGCAGAAACTGCGTGATGAGTACAACCGCGCGCAGGGTTCACTCGATCGTGTGGGGCCGGCTGCTGCGAATGCTGCTGCGACGATTGAGGAACTTGCCGGTAAGACCGGTGACGCAGGCGACCGCGCTAACAAGCTGAATCGTGCGTTCATGGAACTTGCTGGCGTGGAACTGTCGGCCGCTGACGCGTCGGCGGAACTGACGAAGGTCGTGGATCAGGTGTCCGGCAAGATGGAAACGTTTGCTGGTGCCACCATGCAGGCCAACGGCCTGCTGGATACGACGACAACAGCGGGCGCTGCAGCCCACAATGAGCTGGAAACCCTTGGTAACACAATGCGAGATAGCGTTGGTGCCGGCAATGACATCAAGGATGTGTGGGCGCAGTCCTCCGGTGTGCTGGATAGCCTGCAGCAATCGTTGGGCATGACTGACGCCGAATTCCAGAAGCTGCTCAAGGCCTACGGCATGACGCCGGAGCAGATTCAAACGATTGTGGATGTTCAGGCTGACGAGGCGAAGACGCAGCTTGCATCGGTAGCTAAGAGCTTCGCGGGACTCGACGGTAAGTCTCTCGAGACAAGATTGATTGTTAGTGACGAGGGTGCTCGCAAGAAGCTCGAAGACTTTGGCATGAAGGTCAAGGTCGTCGACGAGCAGACCGGCGAGGTCACCATCACCGCCAAGGATGAGCAGGCGGTTGCCCGCTATGACTGGTGGGTGAACCACGGAATGCCGGACATGGACGGTAAAACCGCCCAGATGGACGCATTTCTCAACACCGACCAGGTCAAGGTGTCCTCGGCGGAGGCGCGGTCGATTCTTGACCAGTTGGACGTGTCGACCACGAACCCGACGGCGCACCTCATCATGGATGAGTTTCGCCGCGACGGTGAAATCGCCCGTGGCGACCTGGAGTGGCTGTCGACCATGTCAGCTAACCCCAAGGTTGACCTCGACACGATTCTGCTGGATACCAAGACCGGCACGGTTAATACGACCATTGACAATCTGAATGGGAAGACTGCTCGGCCGAAGGCAGACCTCGACGCCAGTGCGCTGTTTGCAACCGATGATTTCGCTAAGGCGCAGCTTTACACGCTGGATCTGCAGCGTCCGATGCCATGGGCAAGCATGAACATCGACGGCCTGAATGCGCAGCACATTGATGCGTTGAACAAAGTTGGCCTGCTCGATGGTCAGCGCCCGACTCCGGCAGCAAACCTCAACATTGCGGATTTGACTGCGGAGCAGCAGATCGCAATCGCCCAGATTTTCGACCTGGACTCGCAACGCCCAACGCCGCTGGCTGACCTGACTAAGGACCAGCTGGACGTGAAGGTTGAGGATGCGAAGCGCAGGCTGCAGGAAGTTCACGACAAGAAAACCGAGCCGAAGGTCAGCGCAGAGACGCGCGCGGCAATCGAGAAACTTGGTGGTGTCAAGGACCTCCTTGGGAAGCTGGTAAGTAAGACCATCTTCATTGACGTGTTCCGCCGCGACCACAAGTCCGGCAACCGTCATGGTGGGCGTTTCGCTCGAGGTGGGCGCTACCCACGCTTCGCTCACGGCGGCACCTACCGCGATGCACTGACCACCAAGGACCAGCCACATGACGGGTACCGACTACCCACCGCCGGGCCAGGCACCAACGAAGTCGACGGGTTCCTGGCCTACGACTCGTATGGCATGCCAGCAGCACGCCTCGACGCCGGTGAGTGGATCATCAACCGCCGCAGTTCCGCGAAATACGACAAGGAACTGCAGCAAATCAACAACGGGACGTTCCCGAAGTTGCCGGGCTACGCCGACGGCGGAGTTTTCGACGACATCATCAACGCCGAAACGCCACCAACCGCGCAGGAGTATCGTGCGTTGGTTGACGGCAAGATGGTTCGTGGCGTGCAGGCGGAGCGGCCACTCGACGGCGCGCCGTACGAGAACTTCCCGAATCGTCGTGGCGCGTGGGGTGACTGCTCCTACACGCAGGGCATTCTGGCGGCCTTCGGCCTTGGCATGGACCCGTGGCCGCGTAAGTTCTCCACCAGTACGCAGCTGGCGTGGCTGCAGCAGCACGGTGCGAATATTGGTATCGGGCCTGCGGGTAGTTTCCGTATGGGCTGGTACGACAATGGTGGCGGACAGTTCGGCCACACCTCCGGTACTCTGCCGGACGGCACCAATGTTGAGATGGGTGGTGGCCCGGGTGGCGGCAAGGTTGGCCCCGCAGCAGCAGGGTTCAATCATCCGCAGTACACGCACCACGCGTGGATTCCAGCTGGAAGCGGCACAACAGCCGCATCTAGCGCAGCGGAAGCGCCGGACGAAACGAACACAGGCGATGAACTGGCACCATCAGCTACAGCGTCATCGTTTGAGTCCGACCCTGACGTCGCGCCACTGTCTCCTGCTGCATCTGCATCCGCAGACTCTCTGCAGGCCACCCCACCCGGTGGCGACTCACTGTCCGGCTACGCGGGCAGTGTCGTGGCGGCATTCGTTTCCGGCCATATCGGCGACGCCTTGCAGATCGCTGGGTTCCCTGACCAGATACCGCCGATTTTCAAACTCGGCAGTGTCTGGTTCCAGGCAGTCAACGGTGGGGCTGAAAAGCTCCTCAACTACCGCAAAAACGACGACGCCATTGTCGAAGCCGGGAAAACAACCGAAGCATTGCCGGAGAGCCAGCAGGCCGCGCCGGGCACTGACGGTTCGGTAATCGATGAGGGCAGCCTGGAAGAGGCAGTCGATTCTGCGGTCGAATCCCCGGATGTGCAAGGGGAGGAGGCAGAACAGCCCGAAGAGAAACTTTCGGGTGTCGATGCGGTTAAGGCCGCCGTTAAGAAGTCCCTGAAGGCGTTTGGTTGGGATTCCGGTGAGCAGTTCGACTCGATTGATTTCATTGTCGAGCATGAGTCGAATTGGGATCCGAATGCGGTGAACCCGTCATCGGGTGCGTTCGGTCTTTTCCAGCTGAACCCAGCCTCGGGCACGCTGCAGCAGTACCTGCCGGATAGGTCACCTGACCCGGAGAAGCAGGGTGAAGCGGGTGCTCGGTATATCCAGGACCGGTACGGCACTCCGGTGGCTGCTGCCGAGTTTTGGCGCGCGAACAATTGGTATGACTCTGGTGGCCGCGCCACCGGTGTTGGTCACATGTTGAAGAACACCATCAAGCCCGAGCGCGTCTTGAGCCCTGAGCAGACGAAGGCGTTTGAGGACCTGGTGTACAACCAGATTCCTGCGATGCAGGACACCCAGCCGCAGGGTGAGCCTCCGCAGCCAGCGGAGCAGCCCCAGGACGCGGCGACGGTAACTGGCCAGGAGCCTGCGAAGACGCAACCTGAGCAGGCGACTGGCTCGCTAGAGAACGCAGTCAACGAGGCGCTGCCGATGTTGATGGCTCAAAACAGTTGGGCTGACGCTGCGAAGCTGGTGACATCCTCGGCGGTCAGTTTCGCCGGGAACATGGCAACGTCTGCCGCCTCAGGGCTGACAGACTCCGCGTTCTCCGCGGGCATGTCAGCGCTGGGTATGGCTGGCACGCCGACCATCGGCGCGATGGTTGGTTCTGCCACCGCACCGGTAACCGGTGCTCTTGGCCCAGCAGGCGGCGCGGCAGCTGGCATGGCCGCAGCTCCGCTGGGAGCAATGCTGGGGCAAGTCATGCCTATGACCCCCGGTGATGTCGTCGGAGCAGCTGGCGGGGCAATGACCGACCTGGCCGCGTGGTACTCCGGCGAAGTCGCCTGGGGCGTGACGAACGCGTTCGAAGAGTACTCGAAGGACATTTTCGGAAGCGTGCTTCTGCCGTTCCAGGACATGAAGCAGATCGTGGAAAACCCGGTCGGGTACATGGCGCAGCAAACCGGCCTGGATGCGCCATTGGCTATCGCCCAGGAGCATCTGGGACCAGCGATGTCTGCAGTCAGTCCTGATGGTGCCGCCGTGGTCAACAACTTCATTGCCAATGACACCGACGGCATTTTTGCGAAGTATCGCGTGGAGCAGGCCAAGGCATCGGCCGGAAAGATTGGAGTGCATTAATGGATGACATTCGGGAGTTCGGCCTGACTGTGATGGGCTGTGACGGCAGTGTGTGGCCTATCCATGGCCCTGAGTCATGGGGCAGGAGTGTTCGCCTGATGGAGGGCGACATGGGTGAGTTTTATGAGCCGCCGATTAAGACGGTTCATAAAGCCAGGGTTGGGCAGCCGGGCAGCAGCTATGTGGGCTCGAAAACCATGGAGCGCCATGTTGTGTTGAATGTGGACTTTTTCGGCGAGGATTGGGCGCATGACAAGTCACGGTTCATGCGCGCTTTCGCCCCGGATAGGGACACGAAGCTGGCTGTCACAACCCCCATGTCCGGCAAGCGGCTCCTGACAGTCCGCCTGGAAGAGGGCCCGAAGTATTTGGATAATCGTGACCCTTTTTCGCTGGCGGCTGCGTCGTACCAACTGGTCGTTATCGCTCATGACCCGTTTTGGTACGAGCCGGTGCCGTTTCGGCAGAAGTTCGTATTCAACGGCTCGAACTGGGCGGGCGACGGCATCACCGTCAACAATCATGGTGATGTGGAGTCGTGGCCGCAGTGGGTACTGACCTCCCCGGCGAAGTTTGGGCTTCCAGACCAGCCTATCGGTGAGGCTTTTGACACTGACCGCATGATTTTCATGCCCTGGCAACCCGTCGGCCGCACCATGCTGGTTGACACTAACCCAGGTGCGGAGATGGTTGTGGCCAACGACAACACCCAGGCGTGGGCGGATTTGAACGGCCAATTCTTCAAGTACCCAATCCCGCCAGGAACCCCGGACACCAGACTGCCGGTGTATGTTGACCCGTTCCCGCTGCTCGATATTCCGCTGCCGTACCAGTGGCGCATGTGGATTGCCCAAAAGCTCCGCGAGCTCGTGAAGGCAATCGGGCTGGATAAATTCTTGGCAATCACGCCGGAGGAAATCGGGAAGAAGATTTCCGAATGGATGAAGGGAACCATCCCTGACTGGGTGCCGATTCTTTCTGACGACCTCATTGCAGATTTCACCGGCGACATGATCGCCTACGGAATCCGCCAAACCTACGGTTCCTTCGCCAACATCGCCGGTGCGACTGCGGAAATCAGAATCCCAAGGAGGTGGCAATCACCATGGCTGTGACCGTGCAAGGCGCATCCGATGAGCAGCTCGACGATATCTACGAGCAGGCTATCGCAGCGCGGGAAGAACGGCGTCGCCGCCGTGACGAGCCACCGCTTATCCGGATTTGGGAAAACAAAACGGTCGGCATGGTGCTCCGTGGCGTGGTGGCTGCCGAGTACGCTGGCTTTTTCGAAATCGAGGTCAATGAGACCGCCCCGGCGCAGATCGCTCTCCCGTTTGACCATCATCTGGCGAAGTTCTGCTGGGAACGACGCAAACGTGAAAAACAAAACGTGGTGCTAACCATCGACGCCGCGGGGGAGCGATGGGGCGGGCTAATGAGCAACTGCACCCTCACACAGGACGAAGACCTCGCCCGCACCGTCACCGTCGACTTCGTTCACGACTATGAAATGTTTAAGCACCTTCCGTGCTGGGCGAATCCGCTTTCCCCACCAGCGCTGCAGATTCCTAATGCGTGGTCGCTTTTTGCAAACGCAATCTGGGGGCTAAAGGTCACGCTTTTCGCCAATCTGCTCCGGCTCAACGGGTCGCTCTGGCAGCTCCCGGATGACCCTCTCGACCCGGAGTCCTGGCTGGCGACGCTGGACTACAAGCGCTGGCAGATGGTAGTTAAGCCCTCACTGCTCACCACGGACACTAGCCCGCTGCGGTACATCCACTCGGAGTTCGAAAACTTCCACGACGTGGCTAAACCAATCTTGGAAGACTGCGGGCTGATGGTTACGTGCCGCCGGTGGCTGATAGGCGACCCGCAGCCGTGGCCGGGCGCTGGGTTGAAACGCAACGGCCAAATCGTCGTCGACATCGTTGACAAGTCCGGCTGGTACGGGCAAACCTCCACTTTCGGCAAAATTGGTTCCGGTCTCGTCCGCACTGGCCTGGAAATCGCCGATAACCTCGTCGATGAAACCCGCATCATCCTGGATAAACCACGCCGAGCCCCGCAGTACAGCGTCTCCGGGTTCCTGGGCGTCGCCCCAGAACAACCCTGGGTCGTCTACCGCACTAACGGCAAGACCAGCACAGTCAACAGCGTGTCAGCCAGCTACAAACCCGCCTCTGTCGCGCAGGTCACGGTCGGCGGTAAATCCGCCCCAGGTGTCAATGAGCTCATTAGCGCGAACATCAAACTGATCTTCAACATAATGGGCTCATTCATCCTCCAGCCAGCGCTCGGCTCCGTTGTCGAATCAATCATCCGCCCCTGGTTCGAAGACCGGCTCTTGGCATGGATGAGTATCAAATCTCCGCTCCGATCGAAGAAGCTCGGTTGGGCGCACTTTCCAGAAAACGTCATCCACCACTCCGGGCAGGCCTACACACTCTCGGCGCTGTTGGCGATGAGGAAAGAGTTCCGCGACACCAACGAACAATGGGCCTTCGAAGTCAACATCGGCGACGGCGCACCATATCTCATCGGCGCGCCGGGCTTTGGTCATTGGACGATTGGTGACCGTATTGGCTGTGAGGAGCCGGGAGCAGATGACGGGTACGTGCAGGTACTGCAGTGCCGCAAGCTTCGTCTTGAGTGGGATGCGGATACTCCGAAGGAGTGGACGGCAACGTTGGGTGTTCCACCGTTGCGTGACCCGGTCGAGTGGGCGGTTGACCAAATTAATACTGTGACGTCGAGTTTTAAGAAACATGGGTGGTTGTAAATGAGTTTGCCAACGCTGGAAACAACTTATGACGCGGATGACCCGACACAGTTCATGCTGTGGGCGTGGGTGAAGCTGACTACCGGTAAGGGGGATTTTGGGGTTCCGGAGGAAACGGCCGCGGCGCTGTCGCAGATTTTTTGGCGCCGTGGGTTCCGTCATCATCCGGAGCTGCAGATGGAGTTTTATAAGCCTCCGTTTGATGGGGCTGGGTGGTGGCAGGGCCAGGCCGGTCTGTGGTTGCCGGCTGATGAGCCTGGCGTGCCGCCGGAGGACGTGGTGTCGAGGCCTGCGGAAATCGATGTAATTATGGCGGCGCTGACACCTGAACAGAAAACAGCGCTCCGTAAGAAACTGCACGAGGAGGGACAATGACGGCGCCAGAACCGAAAGACTATGGAGTACCAGCCGGTGCGATGCGCCCCGGTGACCTGGGGAAGCTGCAGAACATCAACGGCGACTCCATCAACTGGGGTCAGCTGACCGGCATTACGGCGGCAGCAGAGGAAGCCCGAAACGGGTTCCTGCAGGGGTTGCGATCTATGGTGATGAAACCTTTGCTTGATATTTTCAGCGGCAAGAAACCAAAAGGGTGGGAGGACGTCTCGGCTGCTTTCCAGGATGGGCAGTTGAAGCTGACAAGCCGGGTAGACCTGCTTGATGGGCTGCGGGGCTATTGCTCTGCGTATCAGTCGCTCAACATCACGTCTCGGGGATCGAGTGGTAGTGAGCGAGTGCGGCGGCTGCCGTTTGATAAGCAGATTGGTCCACATAAGGGCGCGCATATTGACCGAGTTCGGCAGGGCATTGTGTTGGATGAGCCAGGCGCATGGTTGGTATTCGTTCAAGCCAAGTGTGACCAGACTGGTTGGCTTCCGGGGCCTGGTGAAACGGACGGTTCTTCTGTCACGCTGCGCGTTTACACGCCGGATGGGCAGGAGTTTTCGAAGCACACCACCGCATCTGTATCAGGAAAATTCGAAGACTCACTAGTCATTATCCGGACGGTAGTAGTCCCTGAGCCCGGTTATTGGATTGATGTGAAGTGTTGGTCTTCGCGTTGGCGTTGGTGGCTCGGTGGTACGGAGTTCTCCGCGTTGACCGTCGTAAAGCAGGATTCACGTCTTGATAACTCTGGCGAAGTGACTGTTCCGAATGAGGATGCGGTGATTCCTGAACCTACTAATCCGGATACGGAGGTTGAGCCATGACGGTTTTAATTGGCGATGTGAAGGATGTGGGGCTCGCCCCTACGGAAGGCACGGTTACTGTTTTTTCGACGGTGACGCGTCGGGCTACGGGTACGTCGGGGATTGTGACTCGTGAGCGTCGTGACTATGTGTTGTCGGCTGGCCGGTTTAGGACTGGTGAGCTTGATCCTGGTCGGACGACGGTTGAGCTTGTGGCACCCGGGGTTTTCGAAAGCTGGACGTTTGATTTGCCGACCGAGCGCACCGTCAGCCTGGCAGATATGATTGAGAACTCGGAGGAGTATCAGCCGTCTAATGCTGTGGTGAACGCTGCAAAGGCGGCTGCTGCTCAGGCTGAACTCTCTGCTCAGCGTGCGTCGGGGTTTGAGTCTGATGCTGAGCGCGCGCGTGATGAGGCTGTGCAGGCGCAGGCTTCTGTGCAGCGTGTGCTGGATGGTTCTTTGGCGTTGGTGCGCGGCGAGTTCACTGATTTGACGGATAGGGCGGAGTCGGCGGCTTCGCGTGCTGAGCAGGCGCGTGACGCGGCGGAGGGCTCTGCTGAGGGTGCCGCTGGTTCTGCCACCTCCGCGAAGGAAGACGCTGACCGCGCGGAGGCTGCCGCTGGTAAGGCGGCGACTACGGCGGCTGACCAGACGCGGGCTGAGCTTGCGGGGTTTGCGCAGTCTGCGGCGCAGTCGGAGCAGAATGCTGCGGGGTCTGCGTCGGCGGCGCAGGGGTTCGCTGAGCGTGCGGGTGTGGCTCAGTCTGAGGTGGCTACGGTTGCTGGGAGGGTTGAGGCTGATCGTGTGCGTGCGGAGTCTGCTGCGCAGGGTGCGGAGGCATCGGAGTCGGCTGCTGCTGGTTCGGCTGAGTCGGCGCGGAATGCGGCTGATGCTGCTGGTGGCGCGCGCCTTGGGGCTGAGCAGGCTCGTGATGAGGCGTTGCAGGCTGCGGAGTCGGCGCAGGTTGGCGCTCCGGAGGACGGGTGGCCGCGTGAAGCGTTGTCGCAGGGTGTGCGTGAGTCTTTGACGCGGGCTGATAACGCGCTCACGACTGTTCCGCGCGCCACAGGCCAGGTCGCTGGCGGTGTGCAGCTTGCGGGTGACCTGGCTGGCACCTGGGACGCGCCAACAGTGCCCGGGCTGGCCGACAAGCTGGACAAACAGCCGGTGTCGGAGTCTGTGACCGCTGGTTCGCTGGTGCAGCGAACCGAGGGCGGGCAGGTGAAGGCGGCTACCCCACAGGCTGACGATGACGCGACCACGAAGGCGTATGTGGACGGGATTCTCCCGAAATATGAGTATGACTACAATCCCACACCGTTGACGATGGCGCTGCGTACTGGAACGGGCACGATGCGTGTTGGTGACGCGGTGGGGTCGAAGGACGCGGTGACGAAGGCGCAGTTGGATGCGCTTGTCGCGCGTGTGCAGGCGTTGGAGAACACGGCGGTCACGTCCACCACCTACCGCACTATCGCCCGTGGCACCGGGTCGCGTTCTGACACTATCTACATCCAGGAGTAGCAATGCCAGTACTAAACCGTGTGAAGGGTATCTACCGTGGCAGCGCGCTAGTGCAGTTTGTGCGTGTCGCCGGTCGGGTCATCTGGCAAGCCAAAAAGATTGTGGGCTGGAACCACATCGCCGGGCCAGTCACAATTGACGGCATATCCGGCATCAAACAACGTCTCGACTTCAACGACGCAGCCAGCGTGAGAGCCTTGCAGGTTCTCGCCCAGTACAAAGAAATCGCGGTCGGGAAACCAGGTGGGGAAGCCATTGAGGTTGTGGACAAAGAGATTAGAAGTGGCAGGGTACGTGTTTTTCTGCCCGCTAAACCGCTAGACCTCGGGTTAGCCCCAGGAGACTCCGTGACGTTCTACCAACCGGTGTGGGGGTAAAAATGGTTGTACTCAACAAAGCCAAGAGCATTCGTGTTGGGGGGGCTAGTGAAAACAGTGACCGTCGGCACCAAAAAAATATGGCCCTCACGCACCATCACCGGATACCGAGTAGTAGCCGAATTCACGTCACGAGCCCGCTACACCAACCAAGTCGCCACGCAAAACGGCGAACAAACCCTACTCAAGCCATACATCGGCGTAGAGGACTTAATGATTCGCGCGAAAGGTAGTTCACAAATGCTGCCCGTGACGAAGATTGTCACTGATGTTTATGGGGTTATTTATACGGACGGCAATCCGATAGATATCGGTATCCAGCGCTATACGGTGTGTGAGCTCTTAGCCCCTATCTACGCCACCTAGCCCCCGAGTGGGGCTTTTTTCATACCCAAGGGAGGACAAAGAGATGACAATATTCGGTGTTGATGTCTCAGAACACCAAAACGGCATGAGCCTCACACAAGCCAAACGCGAAGGCATCAGCTTCGCAATCCTACGGCTGTGCGACGGCACCTACCGCGACAAAGTTTTCCACTCGCACCTCAAAGACGCAGAACGCGCCGGGCTTCTGATTGCGACCTACTGGTACCTGCGCGCACCGTCCGAGGGCACGACGATTGCCCAGCAGGTTGATGTCATTGACCAGCAGATGGGTGGGCGCCGTGACCTGCCGGTGTGGATTGATGTGGAAAGCGTCGCAGGAAACCGGAAACTGCTCACTGAAGCGGACGTCTGGGCGGCTAAACGGGAGCTAGAAAAACGCGGATACATTGTCGCCGGCATTTACAGCGGCGCGTGGTACTGGGAGAACATGCCCGGTGGCGAACCGTCAATGTCCGGACTCGGAGCTCTGTGGGTATCCAACTACGGCCACAACCGAACACTGCCATACCGCGCCGCATACGACGGTGACGGCGGCGACAACCACAGAGGGTGGGACTACCCACTCGGCAACAAGAAGCCAGACATTCTGCAGTACGGCTCAAACGGCCTCGTAGCGGGCTTCAAGGTTGACGTCAACGCGTACAAGGGCACCATCGACCAACTCAAACACCTTTTCACAGGCACCCGCGCGACACCGCCTGCGCCCCGGCCGGAACGAGAAAGGAAACCCATGGAAAAAATGCTCGACTACCGGCGTGACCAGATCTGGCAAGACACCGGCTACAACTGTGGCCCCGCGTCGGCTCAAACCATCATTAGAGCCGCCACCGGTGTTCTTCTGCCGGAGGCGACCCTGGCACGTGAAATGGGCACAACGACTCGTGGCACCGACTGGATTGGCCAGATTAAGCCTGTGCTCGACAGGCACGCGCCTGCGGGAAAGTGGGCTTTGGCGGAAATGCCGAATGACCCGCCAACCGGGGCGCAGCGAGACCAGCTGTGGCAGCGAGTCACCGCCAGCATTGACGCAGGGTTCGGCGTGCTGGCCAACATTGTGGCCCCACCGTCGAACTACCCGCGCGCCAGCTACAAGAGCCGTCAGAACCTCGCGTACTCCGGAGGCACGGTCTACCACTACCTGTGCGTGATGGGCTATGCCGTCGATGACGCGGGGCAGCGGCACGTGTGGCTCGCCGATAGCGGCTTTCAGCCCTACGGGTCGTGGGTCACGTTCGAGCAGCTCGCAACGATGATCCCACCAAAGGGCTATTTGTATTCCACTGCGGTGAAGAAAAAGGAGGCACCTATGACCGCACCGCTTACGCTCAACACTCCGTGCAAGAGCCATGTTCCTGGCTCGAAGCACATCGCACCACTTGCTGACTACATCATGTATGCGGACGCGGGAGTGTTCGCACTGCGGCAGCAGGTAGGAGAGCTGCAGAAGCAAAACGCCGAAGTACTCAAACAGCTCGATGAGCTCAGGCAGCTTGTCGCTGACAACAAGTAAGCACCCCACCGGGGTGCTTTTCTTTTGCAGAAAACAACCCACAAACAACTTCTGCCAGCGCAAACGCTGCCAAGTTATTCGGAGTTGTTTGAAACAATTAGGAGGAAACCATCATGGAAACCATTCGTAATTTCATTCCAGCGTCTGCTCGTGCCACCTGGTACGCGGTAGCGTCAGCTCTCGTCGCAGCGCTCGTATCCTGGGGTGTCCTGGACGACACCGCAGCACCAGCCATCACCGGTGTCATCATTGCAACCGTCACCCTCATCTTCGCCCTGCTGCACTCTGACACACCGTGGCGTCAGGCCGTCTACGGCCTCGCCGCAGCAATCGGTGTCCTTGGCGTGTACCTCGGCTGGGGAAGCGAAGTACAGATGGATGCGCTGCTGGCAGTTATCGCCCCGGTCCTCGGCCTCGGTACCGCTGCAGCCACCACCAACGCCGGCGAGTACGTCGGTGAGCACCGGCTGGGCGAGTAGGGGTTGGCGCGGTGACGGAAAAACTGTTCAACCCGCGCCTGATCGCTACGGTCTGGGCTATCTACGCTGCAGCCACCAGCGCCGGATACTACGGGCATTCGGTGACCGCACTCACACCAGTTGAGGCAGCGCTGCCCGCCGGTAGCCCAGCACTCGCATGGGCGGCCGCATCGCTGCTTCTGGCTATTGGTGCGGCTACCCCGCCGAAAGGGAAGTGGGCCGCGCTTGGCAGAGTCAGCCGAACCGCAGGCATTGCAATCTGCGGGGCGTTGCTGACGATGTGGGCGAGCTCGTATGCGATTGACGCGATTCGCGATGGGTCACGAATGTGGGTAAGCGCGAAGAATTATCTGCTGTTGGCTATTACTGCGGCTGCGTCTGCCACAGTGATGGGACGAAACCGCTCCCGTGGGGAGGTTGCGTATGGAGATCAACTGGGGAAGCTTAATTAACTCCATTCCGGGCGCCTTAGTTGGCATTATCGTGGCGTGGATTGGCTGGAAAGGCCGTAAAGAAGAATCATCGGTGATGTTCAACGGGACGCTTCTGCAGAGCCAGGACAATCGGATTAAGAAGCTTGAGGATAGGCTCGATAGCGTCGAGAGTCGGCTGCGAGACACGGAGGCGATGCTTCGTGTGGAGGAGGACCGGACGCATTTGCTTCGCCGTGGTCTCACGGATGCGATTGATTGGCTACGCGAGTTTATTGATTGGGCGCGTTGTGGTGCGGAGGGTGCCGCACCGCAGCCGGACTTGGCGAGACTAACCGGGATCGTGGGAGATTCGCAGGCGCTACCGACAGCCCGGAATCCACCGACCGAGACATAAATCAAGAATCTTTGCCCCGCTGGTTTGAGTTGTTCGGGATTTCCGAACAGCTCGCTGGCGGGGCGTTTTTTCATGCCTTGAGTCAGGCAAGCGGGAATCGTAAACAGGTTCGAGCTGCCCATGATTGCAAAACCGCAGGATTCAGCAGGCAAAACGTGGCTCATTTTTGGCTCACTTTTGGCTCAAAATACCCGTGAAAGTGCGTGAAAAAGAGTGAAAGATAGTGAATACTCAGACAAGTAAAAACCCGCCCCCACCAGGCTAAAAGCCAGGTGAAAGCGGGTTTTAAAATCGTGCCCCCGGTGAGACTCGAACTCACACTGGACGGGTTTTGAACTGTCTCTTATACACATCTCCGAGCCCACGAGACTCCTGAGCATCTCG
>ERZ1031137.74-NODE-74-length-24394-cov-21.180369_pt1 | contig 24394 bp, 22 predicted proteins | sample MGYA00517293_ERZ1031137 | MGnify/ENA primary metagenome ERZ1031137 (study PRJEB33718, sample SAMN03159763) | human skin metagenome | collected 2014-05-20 | study: EMG produced TPA metagenomics assembly of the PRJNA266117 data set (Human skin bacterial metagenome...
AGTCCCTAACTCGGGGTCACTTGGCGCGTACGCAAACAGGCAAACACTGCCCAAATCACAACGCCATGACCTGCGCTTAGGCCTGGCGTGCTTGGGCGCGCTCGATGACGACGGCGATGATGATGGAGGCAAAAATGATGGGGATCATGATCCACCCGTTGTACAGGTGGTGATTACCGGAGCCAGCGAAGGCGAGGCTGACGGTCAGTGATGCGGCGATGGTGAACCGGGTGAGCCAGCGCGGTGGCTGGATAGTGCCAACAAGGGAAAGCGGGCTGGCGTAATACCAGGGGAGGGTCACGGAGTTAAACACCATGAGGGAGGCATAGGCTGCGACGGTGCCGCGAACATTGTCGCGGGTAGTTTTGCGGAAGTACCACCATGCGACGACGAGGCCGGCGAGCATGAGCAGGCTGGTGACGGTGCGCACGCCACCGAGGAGGGCGTTGTAGGAGAAGTCGGGGTCGAATAGGCGGCCGATGGGGGTGATAAACCCGGTGAGGAGGGAGGGCAGCGCCAGTGGGTTGATGACTTTCGAGTTGCCGGTGACCTGCGATACCCATTCCCAGCTGGTGCCGGAGACGATGGTGACTAATGCGACGGTTCCGAGTGTTTCGGCGGCGAGGACGAAACCTGAGCCGAGGAAACCGACGACGGGGTGGATGCCGTAGCGGTTGTGGAGGCAGCGGACGGCCATCCACACAACGAAAGGTAGGGCGATGACGGCGGTGGCTTTGAGCGAGACGGATACGGAGATGACGGCTACGGCTGCGACGATGTGCCAGGGGCGTTCGGTGACAGCCCAGTACAGGCCGAGGCTGACGAGGCCGACCATGACGGATTCGTTGTGCATGCCGCCGACCATGTGGAAGACCATGGCGGGGTTGAGTACGCCGAGCCACATCGCGAGCCGGGGGTCGCTGCCGATGCGGTGGGCAATTCGGGGGACACACCAGGCGATGAGGGCAAAGCCTGCGACAGACAGCAGTTTGTAGGCGATGACCCCGAGGGTGACGTTGTCGCCGACGAGGCGGGTGACGCCTTCGCCGATCCACAGGTGGAGCGGTCCGTAGGGGGTGGTGGTGTTGCGCCAGTCGTGGGAGACCTCCATGAGGTAGGGGCCTGGGTTGACGGCTGCTCCCTGTTTGTAGGGGTTGAAGCCGTCGCGAAGCATGGCGCCCTGCATGAGGTAGGAGTAGACGTCGCGGGACAGGATGGGGGCTGCCACCAGGAGTGGGGCGGTCCAGGCAAGGAGTAGTGTGCGAAGGCGCACGTGGGCGAGGCGCATGCCTGCGATGCACCAGGCGAGGACGAAGAGGATGAGTCCGCACCACAGGACGATGTTGGAAAAGGATGCGCCGTGGCCGTAGGACAAAAAGTCGAGGTGTAGCGCGCGGAGGATGCCACCCTTGTAGCGGATGGCGCCGGCGCCGTAGCTGCCGAGCGCGATGAGCGCCGAGCCGATGGTGCCGAGAATGAGAGGGCTAGGGGCTTTCTCGGCGATGCGGGTCAGCGTTTTTTCTGCGGGGGTCATTTGGCGCGTTGGGTGGTCTTGATTGCGAGGTCGGTGAGGATGGTGGAAGTCTCGTCGGAGATGGATGCGGTGTCCAGGTAGGCCAGGCCGGCATCGCGTAGTGCAGTGATGCGGTTTTCCATTTCGCCTGCGGCACCGGAGTCGCGGATGATGGCTGCCAAGCGGGCGATGGTGCCGGGGTCGGAGGTTTTGCCCACGTTGTCCTGCAGGTATGCCGCTTCCGGTGTGTCTTTTAACTTGTCGACGGCGACAGCAAGCAGCTCCGTACGCTTTCCTTCGCGCAGGTCGTCGCCTGCTGGCTTGCCGGTGACCGTGGGGTCACCGAAGACCCCGAGGAGGTCGTCGCGAAGCTGAAAAGCAATGCCCAGATTGCGACCGTAACCGGCGAAGGCTTCGAGAGTTGCCTCGTCGGCACCGGCGAGGAGACCGCCGATCTGTAGCGGTCGGGAGATGGTGTAGGACGCGGTCTTGAAAATGTTGACGCGACGGGCGGTGTCCTCGCTTGTCTCGCCCACCGACTCCGCACTGATATCGAGAATCTGGCCACCGATGACCTCGGCCCGCATGGCATTCCATGCGGGACGTGCGCGCATGAGGTCAGCGATATCCACGCCGGACTCAATGAACATGTCTTCTGCCCACACCAGCGCAAGGTCGCCGATGAGGATGGCGACAGACGTGCCAAACTCGGCCGCGTTATCCGCCGTACCTGTAAAGCCGGGGTATTCGCGCAGGTAGCGTTCCATCCGGCGATGGACTGTGGGATTGCCACGGCGGGTATCCGAGGCATCAATAATGTCATCGTGGATGAGGGCGCACGCCTGGATAAATTCGAGCGAGGAGCAGGCGCGTTGGACCGCTTCGTTGGAGGCATCGCCACCTGTGCCCACATATCCTGCCCAGGCGTACAGCGGGCGGACGCGCTTGCCACCGTTGAGGACAAAATCGCTGAGTGCCTCCGCGGCTTGGTCTACGTGCGAGCCGATGGCGCTAACCTGTGGCCTGCGCGAATCGAGGAACTTCCGCAGATTTTCAGTAACGCCTGCCTGGATAAATGTGAAATCAAATGTCACGGATTCTCCTTGTATGCGAAATCGGCCACTCGGTGCGCCAAATCCTCTGGGTGCACTTCAACGATACCGGCCACGGTGTGACGGAAGCAGTTACGCCTCCCGCTGCGTGTACAAAACAGCGAAGGGACGGCTATCGCCGTAGAAGTAGAAATTGCGAAGCAGATCGCGAAAACCAAACTCGGGTGAGCGGTAGAGGGAAAAGGCACGGTTCGCCTCACCCGGGACTTCAGGGGTGGACAGCAGCACGAAGGGGAGCTCCGTACTTCCCACGAGCGCCCGAAGGAGCTTTCGGCCGATACCTGCAGACTGGGCTGCATCGCGAACGTGGATCTCGGAGACTTCGAAATAGTAGTCAAGTAGACGGGCGGAGTCCACGCCGACTGGGTTGCGCGTGCACACGCCACGGGCGATTTCTCTGTGCCACCAACTGTCACGGTCGGCATTGTGCCCGTAGCAGACGCCCAGGGGAGTGTCGGGGTAGGCGGGATCAACTGCCTCAAAGGCGCAGAAGCCGTCCAACCGGCTGTCGAATTCCCACGCGGCAATACGTGAGGCGCGCAGGCGGGAGTCGTACCGCATCGCCGCCATGTAGATGCTGACGTACTCCTCGACGTTTGCAAGGAACCGCTCCTCAGTAAGCGGAACGACCACGGCACGTGCGGGATCGGGGCCGGCGAGCTCGTCTTCTGGTGGGTCCGTAGGTGTGTGGGGGATCGGGGAGAAGTTTTCCACCAGCCATGAGACGAGCGATGTCGTCGGTTTATCCATAAAGGACATGGCAGGGTTCTCCTCTCCCGAGCTAGTAGGCGTACCTCTCCAGTGTGTCACGGCGTGGACTTATGTGGGAGCAAGTTTGCCTCCAGGCAGGGAATTAGAATGAATGTTCGAATATATGGGTGGGTGTGTAGTGGGTCGTTCATAAATTAAGAGGCAACAGATCAGAGCAAGACAGTAAGGAGGAAACGTGATGGCGGGAAACGTCGTATCGGCAACAGTGAGGTCGATGAACCGGAAGGATCCCTCGGGAGTCTTTATGTCTAAAGCCCACGGACTCCTGCTGGCAGCTGAGCAGTCGTTGGCGGCAGGGCAATATGCTGATGCGCTGGAACAGGGATACCAGGCAGCGCTGCGGATAGCGGGGTCGCGCATTAGCTCCCTGTCGCAGCGGAAACGGAAACGTGCCGGCGTGAGCGTGTGGGAAAAGCTTGCCATCGTGGACGAGGCGGGGGAAGAACAGGCTCGTATTTTCGAGCCCTACTCCGCTTCTCGTTCCCGCGTGCTCAACGGGATTGACAAGGGTGTTTCCGCGGAATACGTCCGTGTCCTGTTGGGGCACGTCGCCGAGTTCATTGACTACGTGGAACGCGAGCGGGGGTGGCTTTCCCCTGCGGCGTAGAACACCGTAAGATGGGAGGTGGCTAGCGTCCACGTATAGGGAACAATTCCAGATGCTTGTTCGTTAGTAGAAAGTGAAGAGACATGGTGGATTAGAAGCGCGCTAGCTTGTAGTTCACTATGTTGAGGTCACACACCACTTTTCTAAGGGAGGACACGTGGCGCTGACAGATAAGGAAAAGGAAACGCTCCGTGAAATGGAGCGCCTGCTGGAAGCCGACGACCCGAAATTCGGCTCGTCCATGCGCTCTGCCGCCCGCGTGGGTTCTACCCAGCCTGGGTTTAGCCTTCGTGGCATTGCCCTTGTTGTCGTGGGTATCGTCCTTTTGGTCGGTGGCGTGGCACTGGCGTCGGAGAGCATGTGGTTTATTGCCCTCAGTGTCATCGGCTTCCTTGTCATGTTTGGCGCATCGCTGTGGATGCTGAATGGTGGCGGCAAGGTCGCCGGTCAGTCTCGCAAGCCGAAGTCGTCGCGGCAGACGCTGCGCGCCGTCAAATCCGGAAAGTCTGGTGGCGATGTAAGTAGCCGTATGGAAGAGAACTTCCGTCGTCGGTTCGAGCGCTAAAAGAACGTAAGTAGAAAGCCGGTCTCCCCGTGAGGGGGAGCCGGTTTTTTCGTGTCCCCACTTTCCCCCACCGCGGATCCCCACTTTCCCCCACGGCACCCTTTCGTTGCGTGGTTTCTGGGATTTTCTACTGTGGCGTGTGGTGCTGTTGAGCTCTAAAGATGTCGAAAGTGGCTCCGGTGAGGGGTAAAAAGGGGGTGGTAGCAGGTGAGCGTAGGGTGGCTCCACCACCTTTTTTATCTGTGTTGACGTGCGGTTTTGTTATTTCTGAGAGAAATTTATCGTGTCTCGTGGTTGAAAGTGGGGGAAAGTGGGGTAGTGTGGACGGTGTTGGTAGGTGAATAAGGGACGTGTCCCTTGGCAACCCGCCACGAGGTAAACGGATCCAGCTGAGACGCTGACTGACTGCTCATCTGAGTGGGGAAGGGAGTAACCGAGATGTTTCTTGGTACTTACACCCCAAAAATGGATGACAAAGGTCGCCTCACGCTTCCGGCGAAGTTCAGAGATGACTTGGCTGGCGGGCTTGTGGTGACAAAAGGTCAGGATCACAGTTTGGCCATCTACCCCAAGGACGAGTTCGAACAACGGGCTCGCAAGGCGGCACGAGTGTCGCGCACGAAACCAGAAGCGCGCGCGTTCATTCGTAACCTGGCTGCGAGTGCAGATGAGCAGCGTCCGGACGGGCAGGGGCGGATTACGTTGTCCCCGGCACACCGAAAGTACGCAGGTCTGTCAAAGGAATGCGTGGTTATTGGCTCCGTGGATTTCCTCGAGATCTGGGACGCACAATCCTGGGTCGATTACCAGGCTGAAACAGAAGCTGATTTCTCAGCTGCTGAAGATGAAGTCTTGGGTGGCCTTCTGTAACAAGGGGGCTTCCCGCTAGCGCGTAGCGCGTGCAGGAACTCTGCTCGAGTGGGCGGGGCCTTGTTCTGATGTACTTCCCCGATATCAGAGCGGGCTCGCACTCGGGCAGGGCTCTGTACGCACTCAACTCACGGTGGCACTGTGTGCCTCGGAAAACGAAAGGGCGTCGACGGAAAAGAGCTCACTGGAAGGAGGGGAGTGGCGCATGAATAACCGCACAGACGTGCACGCTGACGGTGCCACGCCGACCCCTTCCATGCAGCAACTACGTGACCTGAAGGAAAACCATGGCCACGTTCCTGTTCTTCGCGATCGGATGATCGAACTCCTCCGCATGGGCATCAGCGCTGACGGCGCAACCGGAGTTGTTGTGGATGGCACACTCGGGGCGGGTGGGCACACGGAGCATTTGCTGGCGACGGATCCCACTGCCCGAGTGATCGGCGTTGACCGCGATGCGGAAGCCCTCGCCAACGCAACCGCCCGTCTCGCCCCTTTTTGTGATCGTTTTGTCGGCCTCAACGTGCGCTTCGACGAGTGGATGGAGGCCGCACAGGCCTATGAAAACCCAATTTGTCAGGATGCAGTGAGCGTTGGCATTTCCGGGGCTCTTTTTGACCTGGGGGTCAGCTCGATGCAGCTGGACCAAGAGGAGCGCGGCTTCGCCTACAAGGTGGACGCGCCTCTGGACATGCGGATGGACCCGAGCACGGGCATCACGGCTGCCGACATTCTCAACACGTACTCGCACGGTGACCTCGCCCGCGTTCTCAAAACGTACGGCGAGGAGAAGTTTGCCGGAAAGATCGCCTCGGCGGTGATCCGCGAGCGGGAGAAGGAACCGTTCACCCGCTCCGGGCGTTTGGTGGAGCTCCTGTACGAGACGATCCCCGCGCCGGCTCGGCGTCACGGCGGGCACCCAGCAAAGCGGACGTTCCAGGCATTGCGCGTGGAGGTCAACCAGGAGCTGCGGGCGCTGGAGCAGGTTATTCCGGTAACCGCTGACGCCCTGCATGTGGGTGGCGTGATGGTGTACATGAGCTACCAGTCGCTGGAAGACAAGATTGTGAAAAAGGCGCTGGCCAAGCTAACCACGTCCACCAATCCTCCCGGGTTGCCGGTGGATCTCCCCGGCACCGAACCCCACTTCGCGCTTGTGACGCGGGGTTCTGAAAAAGCATCCAAGGAAGAAATCGACCAGAATCCGCGTGCCGCATCTGTGAGGGTGCGGGCAACCCAACGAGTTCTGAATGGAGACAGGTCATGACGCTTCGCACACGGCCCAGTACGAGAAGTCGGCGTTCCCTCACTCGCCAGCAGCGCAGCGCCAGTAGGCGACCAGCCGGTACGCTGGTGGATCACCGCAGCGAGCTTCGCTCACGCACCGCGGTGCCGAAGTCGCCTAGCCAGTTCAAGCCCGCACGGCAGCCGCTGCCGGCGCGGCCGTTTGGTGAGTCTCCTGTCACCCGGCCGGAGCACTCCTTTGGGCGCCGTCTGGGGTCCAAGCAGATCACGTCGTATCGCGGGCGCAGGGTCGTCCACGAAAAGGCGGATTCGAATACCGTCCGCTTCGTCGTTCTGCTTTCTGTTTTCTTGACGGTGGGCGTTGCTATTTCTGTGTGGCTCTCAGGTATCGCCACGCAGCAGTCCTTTGAGCTGAACAGGCTGGCCCAGCGGGATACGTCGTTGTCCCGGGAGCTGGAGACGGCCAACCGTGACCTTGAGGAGCTACGCAGTGGGGCGGAGATTGCTCGTCACGCACAGGCGACGGGTGCGGTTGTCGCAACGGAGCCGGGCATTTTGACAACGGATGAGTTCGGCGCTGTCACTGAGCAGCGTCCGGCGAACCCGGCGGAGTCGCGTCCGCTGACGGATGTCAACGATGCGCCGGTTCGCTCCAGCCGGGCTTCGAGTTCCCCGGAGTCTACGGACGAGATCTCCGATTCGGTTGTCCAGGTCCCACAGGAGGCGAGCACCCCGATGCTGCGCTCCAACGCCGGGCTGGCACCGTATGATCCCAACGAGAGGTAGTTTTTCGGGCTTGTCGACGGCCTGTCTACGGCCATCGTGGCTCCGTAACGCTTAGGCTGTGCGATAGCACAAAACAAAGGAGTGAGGATGCAGTCGAGGCCGTCGAAAAGCCACCAAAGCGCAACCAAAAGCGCGTCGGCAATGCTGACTTCCCGGGTGAAGATCGTCAACATTATCGCGGTTGTCCTCGCTATTGCCATCGTCGGCAGGCTTGCCCTCGTGCAAGTTGTATGGGGGCCGAAGCTGGCGCTGCAAGCAGAAGAGCAGCGCACCAGAACCTACGTAGACCCCGCGCGCAGGGGCAGTGTCGTCGATCAGACCGGCAAAGAGCTGGCCTACACCATGCAGGCGAGCACGCTCACCGTTTCGCCCAACATCCTGCGCAAGGAGCTGCCCATCTACATGCGTGGCCAGCTCCTGGAATCGGGATCCTACGAGCAATACACCAACGATCAGCTTGATGAGCTCGCCGTACAGAAGGCGACAGAACGCATTGACGAAATGGCCCGCGAAATCCCCGTCATGGTGCGCGAGTCCGCAGCCAACGCCGATGACATCAAGGAAGAAGACATTAAGAAGAAGCTGCTCGCGGATTCTAACTACGAGGTCCTCGTCCGCAATGTGGATCCCGATGTGGCCGCCAAGGTGCGCGAAACCTACTTCGGTATCGCAGCCGACCACCAAGATATTCGTCAGTATCCAAACGGCGCGATTGGCGCAAACGTCGTGGGGAAGGTGGACACCGACGGCACCGGTCAATTCGGTCTGGAGGTGTCCCAAGACAACCAGCTTGCCGGTGAAGACGGCAAGAAGACCCAGGATGTGGCGGCATCGGGCGAAGCGATCCCCGGTACCCTGCGCGATGTCACACCGGTGACCGATGGCGCAGATATCAGCCTGACCATTGATCTTGACCTGCAGACCTATGTGCAGTCCCAGGTACAACAGGCGAAAGACATGTCCAAGTCCAAGGGGGCGGAGGCTGTCGTCCTTGATGCCAAGACAGGGCATGTCCTCGCGATGGCTAACTCGGACACGATCGATCCCACCGGTGATATTGAAAAGCAGCTGAAGAAAGACCGGACCTTTGGCAATACCACCATCAGCAACCCGTTTGAGCCCGGCTCGGTAGCGAAGATCATCACTGCAGCCGCAGCCATCGAGGAAGGCGTGACCCAACCGGATACCGTGCACACCGTTCCCGGGGCAATCGATATGGCAGGGGTGACCGTTCGCGATGCGTGGGAACACGGCGACGTCAACTACACCACGACCGGAATTTTCAGTAAGTCCTCCAACGTGGGAACGCTTATGCTCGCGCAGATGGTGGGCGAAGAAAAATACGCCGAATACCTGGATAAATTTGGTATCGGACAAGCCACAGGCATTGAGCTTCCACAAGAATCGGCAGGTCTGCTGCCTGCCCGCGAACAGTGGAGTGGCGGCACCTTCGCTAACCTGCCTATCGGCCAGGGAATGAGCTGGACGCTGCTACAGATGGCGAGCGTGTACCAGGCCATCGCCAACGGTGGTGAACGCATCGAACCGCGCATCATCGATCACGTCACGGCCGCCGACGGCACCCGCATCGACCAGCCGGAACCAGAACACACCAAGGTGGTAAGTAAGCACACCGCATCGACGCTTCTGGACATGTTCCAGGGCATTACCCAAGGCGACCCCACAGGCGTCAACCGAGGCACGGCACCAGACGCGGCAATTGCCGGCTACCAGGTTTCCGGCAAAACCGGTACAGCGCAGCAGGTGGATCCCGTGACCCATGCGTACTCTAATTCGGACTACTGGATCACGTTTGCGGGCATCGCCCCCGCCAACGATCCACGCTTTGTTATCGCCCTTATGCTGGACGATCCCGAGCGCGGAGTACACGGCGGCGGCGGTCAGACCGCAGCGCCGTTGTTCAAAGACATTGCCTCCTGGCTCATCGAGCGCGACAATGTTACCCCCGTCCCGCCGGGCGAGCCCCACGTTTTACAAGTACCGTAGCGGGCAGCAGGGGAGCACCCGGTCCACGTGGGCTTTTTTAATCCGTGGGACAAAGGTGCATACTGTTACGTCGGACTGAGATAAAAAGTAAGAAAAGGAACGTAAACCAAGTGGCTGTGACAATCGAACGTATCGCAACCGAGTGCGGCGGCGACCTACACCTACGGCAGGGGTCTGCGGACCTCGAGGTGTCCCATATCGCCATCAACGGTGGCGATGCCCGCCCCGACGGCTTGTTTGCCGCCGTTGCCGGCACACGCAGCCACGGCGCCCGGTACGCAGGCTCCTCTGAGGCTGCTGCCATTGTCACGGATAAGCCCGGATACGAAATCCTGAAAACCGCGAAAGAAACGCGCCCCGTCATCGTTTTCGATGACCTGCGCGCCAACCTTGGCGCTGTGAGCTCCCTCGTGTGCGGAAACCCCTCTGCGGACATGACCGTGATCGGTATTACCGGCACCTCCGGAAAGACGACGACAAGCTACATGGTGGAGGCAGGGCTCGCAGCAGTAGGCGCCACCGTGGGGCTCATCGGCACCACTGGTACCCGCATCGCGGGGAAGAAGGTTCCCACCTCGTTGACCACACCCGAGGCGCCGACGCTGCAGGAGCTGTTTGTCACCATGCGCGATGCCGGTGTCACCCACGTGGTGATGGAGGTCAGCTCGCACGCTATCGCGCTGGGGCGCGTCGGTGGCGTTGATTTCGATATCGCGCTTTTCACCAACCTGTCCCAGGATCACCTGGACTTCCACCCGACGATGGAAGACTACTTCCATACCAAGGCGAAGCTTTTCGTTCCGGGCTCCCCGATCCGCGCGAAGAAGTCAATTATCTGCATCGACGATAAGTGGGGCGTTGACCTGACTCGTCTCGCAGGCCCCGCAGCGACCACGGTATCCACCAAGGGAGCACCGGCTAACTTCGCGGCGACGGATATCAAGACGGCTCCGGATGGAACCTCGGAGTTCACCATCACCTACAAGGGCAAGAAGCAGAACGTTTTGCTTCATATTCCGGGAATTTTCAACGTTGCAAACGCAAGCCTCGCCATCGCTGCGGCTACCTTCACAGATCTGGATATCCGCGCGTTCATCGACGGTCTTGCCAATATCCAGGTTCCCGGGCGCATGGAGAAGATCGCCAACGATAAGGGCGTACTCGCCGTTGTTGATTACGCACACAAGCCGGCGGCACTCGAGGCTGCCATCAAGGCTGTTCGAGACGAGGTGGAAGGGCGCGTAATTGCCGTCTTCGGGGCTGGCGGAGACCGTGACCACGGCAAGCGTCCCATGATGGGTGCTGCAGCTGTGGCGGGAGCTGATGTCGTCATTATCACCGATGACAACCCCCGTACTGAGGATCCAGCAACCATTCGGAAGGCGATTGAGGATGGGGCGAAGGAATTCGTTGCTTCGCACCCCGGCCGCCGTAGCGTGGACATTTGCAACGTCGACGGGCGTGGCGCAGCCATCACCCTGGCCGTGAGTAAGGCACACCCTGGCGATGCCATTATCGTCGCCGGTAAGGGTCACGAGCAGGGACAGCTTGTCGGCGAGGAAATGAAGGACTTCGATGACCGCGTAGAGCTTGCCAATGCTCTCGCCAACGAAGCCGGTTCGGAGGGCACGCAGGAAGACTAGATTCCTGGTGCTGTCACGCAAAGCTACTAATCTGACTTGGGTAAACCGGAACACCACCGGTACGACACAACCGAAAAGGACGGATCATGATTCCATTACGCCTCGGCGACATCGCCACAATTACAGGCGGGGAGCTCGTAGACGGTGCGGAGCCTGACACGATCGTCAGTGGCCCCGTCGAATTCGACTCCCGCAATGTCTCCGAAGGTTCCCTGTTCGTCTGCCTGCCGGGTGCCCGCGTCGACGGGCACGATTTCGCCGGCATCGCCGTGGAGCAGGGCGCTGTGGCGTGCCTCGAGGGCCATCGCACCGGTCAGCCGGGAATCCTCGTGGATAACTCGGATACGGCGGAACTGAGCGATTCCGCGTCCTCGTACGTTTTAGAAGCCGATACCACAGGTGAGGGGCAGGCGGTCATCACCGCACTGTCCAATCTCGCGCGTGCGCACACGAAGATAGCTGTCAGCGAGTACGGTCTCACGGTTATCGGCGTGACCGGTTCCGCTGGCAAGACATCCACTAAGGATCTCATTGCCAGCGTTCTCCGGCAGGCTGGCGAAACGGTTGCTCCACCCGGCTCATTCAACAACGAGCTTGGGCATCCCTACACCGCGTTGAAGGTGGGGGAGCATACGACGTATCTGGTCAGCGAGCTCTCCGCCCGTTCCATCGGCAACATTGAGCACCTGGCGCGCATCGCTCCGCCATGTATCGGGGCTGTGCTCAACGTCGGTACCGCGCACATTGGCGAGTTCGGCTCCAAGGAGAACATCGCGCGCGCGAAGGGAGAGCTCGTTGAAGCGCTGCCTGCAGCAGATGATGGTGGAGTGGCAGTCCTTAATGCCGACGATCCTCTTGTCATCGGCATGCGCGATCGGACAACTGCACGGATTGTGACGTTCGGTGTCACAAACCCCGCATACGTTCGGGCTGAGGATGTAGAACTTGATGCTGTTGCCCGACCGGCCTTTACTCTCACCATCGCCGGCGAGAAGCCACGTCGCATCCAGCTGCGGGTGTTTGGTCGCCACCAGGTGTACAACGCCCTCGCAGCCGCTGCCGTGGGGCACGCCGCAGGCCTCGACTGCGAGTCCATCGCCGACGCGTTGAGCGAGCATGTCTCCTCGTCCGAGTACCGCATGGATGTGCGTACCCGTGCCGACGGGGTGACCGTTATCAATGATTCCTACAACGCCAACCCCGATTCCATGCGCGCAGGTATCGACGCACTCGCGTTTACTGCCTCGGGCCGGGAGAACTGCCACTCGTGGGCAGTTCTTGGCTGTATGGGTGAGCTGGGCGATGACTCGCTGAGCGAGCATGCTGCACTGGCTGAGGTGCTTTACAACCGCCATATCGATAACCTCGTCGCCGTGGGAGACAACACGGCGATGGGCGCTTTGGCCCTGGAGTCTCGGCGTTACGGAGTTAATACCGAGGTGGTTTCCACTACCGAAGAGGCTGCGGATATAGTTTTAAGGCACCTGAAACCAGGGGATGTGGTCTTGGTCAAGGCTTCAAATTTGTGTGGTCTGTGGGCTGTTGCTCACACGCTTCTCGCATCCCCTGGAGATCCGGGTGCGGAAAATGTATCCGATAACTCGAGTAGCAATTCGCGTGAGGTGAAGTAGCGCGCATGACCCAGATCATCATTAGTGGCGTCATTGCCTTTTTGTTCTCCATCCTGTTCACCCCGTATCTGATTAGGAAGTTCTCCTCTGAAGGTCTGGGGCAGGAAATTAGGGAGGACGGCCCCAAGTGGCACCTGGCCAAGCGGGGTACCCCCACCATGGGTGGTATCGCCATTCTCTTGGGCATCATCGTTGCCTACTTTGTCACCTCCATTTACGCCTCGATCAAGGGATACGGGGGTTTCACCGCCTCCGGGCTTCTCGTTTTGGGCTTAACGGTGGCGATGGGTGCGCTCGGCTTTGCCGACGACTTCATCAAGCTGTACAAGAACCGCAACCTCGGGCTGAACAAGACGGCTAAGCTCGCCGGCCAGTTTGTCGCGGCAATTCTCTTCGGCATCCTTGTTGCTCGCTTCCCTGATGAATCAGGACTGACACCGGGGTCGACGAGCCTCAGTTTTCTTCGGGATATCCCCACGATCGACCTCGCCTTCGGCGACGGTGGCATCGTCGGTGCGCTCGGCTTCGTCGTGTTCCTGGCCTTCATGTACATCCTCATCTCTGCGTGGTCGAACGCGGTGAATCTTACAGACGGTCTCGATGGTTTGGCTGCCGGTTCGACGGCCATGGTGATGGGTGCCTACACCCTCATCACGTTCTGGCAGTTCCGTAACTCGTGCTCGGTCGAGGTCGAGACCTCCTGCTACCAGGTACGTGACCCGCTGGATCTCGCTGTGTTGGCGGCGGCTGGACTCGGTGCCTGCCTCGGCTTCCTGTGGTGGAATTCCGCACCGGCAAAGATCTTCATGGGGGATACGGGCTCGCTGGCCCTCGGCGGGCTGGTGGCCGGTCTGTCCGTCACCTCCCGCACAGAGCTGCTCATGATTATCATCGGCGCCCTGTTCGTTGTCGAGGCGGCATCCGTGGTCATCCAGGTGGCTAGCTACAAGGCCACTAAGAAGCGCGTCTTCCGAATGGCACCGTTCCACCACCACTTCGAAGCAGGCGGTTGGGCCGAGACGACGGTGGTCATTCGTTTCTGGCTGCTTGCTGCGATGTCGAGCATCGCCGGCCTTGCAGCGTTCTATGGAGATTGGTTGACATCCGCCCCGATGTAGTGCGAGCTATCTGTAGCGGTACCGAATCTTTTCGGTACCGCTTTTTTATTTCCCACACCCCTGTGACGCGCGGTAAAATTGTGATTATTGTGACTAACTAGAAAGTGTGTGGCGCTTGGGAGGTGCATCCCCGATTGTCCCCCACGAGTGAATACACTTAGGGCCACACGAGGAACTACCGGCAGCGAACCTACAGAAAGTGCAGTGGATATGAGTAATTGGACCGGCTCGCTCCCGGAGCAGCTCACGGGGCCAATCGTCGTCGCTGGCGCGGGGGTGTCCGGTTCGGGCATTGCGCGCCTATTGTGCGCGTGCGGGGCGGATGTCACGCTTGCTGATTCGAATGTTGAGGTCGGTGCGCGGGTCGCTAACGAGACGGGCTGTGGTTTCATCCCCCTGGCCGATGCGGAGGAAAACGTCGCCTCCTATCGAGCCGTCGTGACCTCTCCCGGCTGGCGCCCGACGTCGGAGCTGTTTGTGCGCGCCGCCGAGAAGGGGATTCCGGTCATCGGTGACGTGGAAGTTGCTTGGCAGCTCGATCAGGCAGGCGCCTTCGGCGAGCCCCACACGTGGGTCGCGATCACTGGCACGAATGGAAAGACCACGACGACGGGTATGGCGGCAGCGATGCTCGCCGGAGACGACCCAGAACACCCGCAGGCACTGCCGGTGGGGAATATCGGTGTGGCCGTCGGTGACGCACTTGCTCATGAACCGCGCGTCGACATCCTTGTTGCTGAACTTTCCAGTTTCCAGCTGCACTACTCGTCCGCTCTTACTCCCGCGGTGGGGACGGTGCTCAACCTTGCCGATGACCACCTCGACTGGCACGGCAGCTTTGAGGCCTACGCCGCTGCAAAAGCAAAGGCGCTGAAAGCCAAGATTCCCGTGGTCAACGCCGACGATCCTGTCGTCCGTGACCTCGCGCCTGAGGCCATCAGTTTTACGCTGTCTGAACCGAAACCAGGCCAAGTAGGAGTCCGCGACGGCTACATCGTGGACCGGGCATTTTCTGATGATCTTGTCATCGCCCCGGCAGAGGGCATTTCCCCTCCCGGGCTAGCAGGCATTTCCGACGCCCTGGCAGCTACGGCCGTCTCCCGCGCGCTCGGCGCGACACCCGAAGACATCGCCAAGGCACTCGCCTCGTACTCCGTTTCCGCCCACCGTGGTGCGGTGACTCACAGGGGATCCGGTGTCACCTTCGTGGACAACTCCAAGGCGACCAATCCTCATGCAGTCACCATGGCACTGAAGGGCGTAGACCGCTACATCTGGATCGGTGGCGGGCAGCTCAAGGGCGCGCATATCGATGACTTCCTCGCACAAAACGCACCTCACATGAAGGCAGCAGCGCTTTTGGGTGTGGACCGGGAGATGCTTCGCGCAGGTCTGGAAGCTCACGCGCCAGCCGTGCCGGTGTTTGTCACCGATTCGACGGATAAGCACGAGGCGATGCGCGACATTATGGAATTCGTCTACCGTGTTGCCGAACCTGGCGATACGGTGATGCTCGCTCCGGCTGCGGCCTCCCTAGACATGTACCAGGGAATGGCAGAACGCGGAAACATCTTTACCCACCTGGCCCGTGAATACTTCCCCCACACCGAAAGCGACGGTGCGCACGATGAATCGTAACGAGTCCACGTCCACAAAGACCACCTCGGAAGGACCACTGGTCACCTGGTGGCGTGCCCAGCATGCCAAGCCGCTCATGGATTATGGCGTCATCATGGTGACGATCGGGCTGCTTACGGCACTGGGGCTTGTGGTTGCGTACTCCACCACGACGACATGGTCGGTGGTAGACGAGGACGCAACTGTGTGGAGCTCCGCTGTCCGCCAGACGGTCTACGTGGTGCTGGGGCTTTTCGCTATGTGGTTGGCCATGAAGATCCCCCTCGATTGGGTTCGCAGGTTCTCCCCGCTGCTCATGATTATTTCCCTCATCCTGCTGGGCCTGGTGCTGGTCATCGGTACCGGTGCTGAGGAAGTGGGTTCGCAGTCGTGGCTGCGGTTGGGACCGGTGTCCTTCCAGCCCAGTGAGCTTGCCCGTGTGGCGATCGCCATCTGGGGTGCGCACTACCTTGCTGGATGCCGGGCACCGGGAAACAATTTCCACCCGCGGCAGTGGGCGTTCATCGGGGTGTCGCTTCTTACCTGTGGCCTCATCATGCTGCAGGGCGACTTCGGTATGACCGCCACGACGATCCTCATCGTCGCCGCGCTGCTCTTCTTCACTGGCATGAGTTGGGCATGGATCGGCACAGGCTTCAGCATCGCCGTGTTTTTGCTCATTGCTCTCTTCCTCTTCGGCTCCGGCTACCGTGCTGAACGCATCACCACGTACGCAGATGCTCTCACCGGGCACTTCGAGGAGACGCGGTCGAGCGCCTTCCAGACGTATCAAGGCTTCCTCTCACTTGGCGACGGTGGCCTCCTCGGACTGGGACTCGGGCAGTCCCGCGCCAAGTGGTACTACCTGCCGGAAGCAAAAAATGACTTCGTCTTCGCCGTCATCGGTGAGGAATTGGGACTGTGGGGTGGCGTTATCGTCATTGGCCTCTTTGCGGTGCTCGCTGTCTATGGGTTCCGCACGGCGATGAAGAACACCCGCCCGTTCATGTCCCTCATGTCTGCCACCCTCGTGGCCGGCATTGTGTTCCAGGCTTTCTTCAATATCGGCTACGTCATCGGGCTTTTCCCGGTTACTGGTGTGCAGCTGCCTCTATTGTCCTCGGGCGGTACGGCGACGGTGATCACGTTGGGTGCACTTGGCCTTGTCGCCTCGTGTGCGCGGCATGAGCCGGAAGCGATCTCCTCGATGCAGTACAACGGTTTCCCCACAATCGACCGCCTGTTGCGTCTTCCCGAGCCCACACCGAGCGATGGCACCCTCGGCGCAGGGCGCGCCACGCTGCCATCGGAGGAGGAGCTGGAAGCCCAGCGCGCACAGCGTGGACAACGCTCACGGGCACAGCGCCCTGTGGGAACACGACCACGTCGTCCACGACCCCAGGAGAGAACCCCACGCGAGACGGTTCGGCATGACTTCTATTCCACGGACAGGTTTCGGCACTCTGGTTCGCGGGAGTCGCGCCCGTATAACACGGAGCGTTACCGCGCGCACGGACGAGATTCAAGGAGAACAAGGTGAGTAAAGTACACGATCCGCTATCGATTGTTGTCGCTGGTGGAGGAACGGCAGGCCACATTGAGCCGGCACTTGCCGTCGCAGAGGTACTCCGCGATGACCACGGAGCGCGTGTCACCGCTTTGGGTACGAAGAAAGGCTTGGAAAAGGACATCGTTCCCGAGCGTGGATTCGACCTGCGGATGATCCGCCCAGTTCCCGTCCCGCGGAAGGTCAATACGACCCTGGCAAAGCTCCCGTTCAACGTCATTCGCGCCGTGCGGGAAACACAGAAGATCTTGGCTGATGTGGAAGCCGATTGTCTCATCGGATTTGGTGGCTACGTGTCCGCCCCTGCGTACATCGCCGCGCGGTTCAGTGGCATCCCGTTCTTCGTCCACGAGGCCAACGCCCGCGCAGGGATGGCCAACAAGCTCGGAATTGCGCTGGGAGGTATCGGCCTGACCGCTGTAGCAAACTCGGGGGTCAAAGGTGATGTCGTCGGTGTTCCGATTGCCCGTCGCCTCTACCCGGGGGATGGGGAAACGCAGGCGAAGCAAAAGGCACAGGCCTGTGAGAAGTGGGGTCTGGCCCCGGACAAGCGCACCCTGTTCGTCACGGGTGGCTCGCAGGGGGCTATGAGCCTCAACCGTGCCTTGGCCGCTGCAATGGAATCGATCACCGCTGCGGGGTTCCAGGTCCTGCACGCCTATGGGCCGAAGAACAGCGCACCGGAAGACCACGAGGCGTACACGGCCGTTCCGTTCATCAAAGATATGGACCTCGCCTATGCGGTGGCGGATCTCGTCGTGTGTCGAGCAGGTGCGATGACCGTAGCCGAGGTGACAGCAGCGGGCATCCCCGCGATCTATGTGCCGCTACCGCACGGCAATGGTGAGCAGGCGCTTAACGCCACCCCCGTGGTATCGACGGGAGGCGCCACGCTCATCGCCGATGCTGAGCTGACAGGAGCAACCCTTGCTTCCCAGGTGCTAGCTATCCTCAACGATCGTGAGATTCTAGAATCTATGAGGGAGGCGACACGCCAGAGCACTCTGGGGCACGCCTCGGTTGATATTGCCGAGCGCGTCATCGCCAAGGCATTGAGCTTTAGGAAGGGCAAATAAGTGGATCTCCACCGCGTACACATGGTCGGCATTGGCGGTGCAGGAATGAGCGGGCTCGCCCGCATCCTGCTGTCCCGGGGTGCGGTAGTCACCGGTTCGGACGCTAAAACTTCTCGCGTCGTCCTGGCGTTGCGGTCCATGGGAGTGCAGATCGCAAACGGGCACGCGAAAGAAAACCTGTCACTGTCCGGCGAACTGCCGACTGTGGTCGTGACTTCTTTTGCCGCTATTCCCAAAGACAATCCGGAGCTGGTCGCTGCCCGGGAGCAGAGAATCCCTGTCATTCGTCGCAGCGACCTGCTTGCTGAGCTGATGAAAGATCACATTCAGGTTCTCCTCGCCGGCACGCACGGCAAGACGTCGACCACGTCCATGGCTGTCGTTGCGATGCAGCAGGCAGGCCTAGACCCCAGCTTTGCCATCGGTGGCCAGCTGAACAAGGCCGGAACTAACGCTCACGATGGCACGGGGCGCGCGTTTGTGGCAGAGGCCGACGAGTCGGATGCCTCGCTGCTGAGCTATGCGCCGGATGTGGCCGTCGTGACGAACATCGAGCCTGATCATCTTGACTTCTTTAAAACGCCGGAGAAGTACTTCGAGGTGTTTGACAAGTTTGCACAGGTGGCTGCCGATAATGGCGGTGAGCTTCTTGTGTGCATGGAGGATGAGCACGCCTCGCAGCTGGCCATCTCAGCTCCGGGGACAGTGTATGGCTACGGTTTTTCCGAGACACTCGCCTCGTTCCCCTCGGTTACCCCGCTCGTCGCCGTGGACTCGGTGGAGCTTACCGCCTATGGGTCCGTTGCCACGATGCATGTGCACGTTCCTGGGGGAGAAGTACTCCCCGTGAAGGTCACGGTGCGCACACCGGGCAAGCACATGGTGCTGAACGCAGCCGCCGCACTGGGCGCGACTTTCCTCGCATCCAAGCGCGAAACGGGTTCTTTCGCTGCTGCGACGCTCAGGGAGCTTGCTGCAGGAATCAGTGATTTTACTGGTGTCCGGCGTCGCTTCGAGCTCAAGGGGACCGTCGAGCATAGCCCGTTTGCGGGTGTCACGGTCTACGATGACTACGCGCACCATCCCACGGAGGTCGCCGCCGTGCTGCGCGCGTGCCAGGCGAAGGCCGTGGGGGAGGCCCGTGCTGCTGGAAAGTCGGACGAGGAGCGTCCGCAGGTGATTGTCTGTTTCCAGCCACACCTGTACTCCCGCACGATGAAGTTTGCCGACGAGTTCGCTACGGCACTGTCTCTTGCTGACCATGCGATTGTGCTGGATATTTACGGCGCGCGCGAGGAACCGATCGAGGGTGTCACGGGTGCGCTTGTGGCGGATAAGATCGACGGCACGGGCGAGTACGTCCCGGGATTCAACGATGCGCCGGCTGCTGTTGCCCGTGTGGCTAAGCCGGGCGATATCGTGTTGACCATGGGGGCAGGGTCGGTGACGATGCTTGGCGCGGAGATTATTCGCTCCCTGGAAGAGTTGACGGACTAGAAAGAAACGAGGACACACGCGCGTGAAGAAGCTATTCCTGGGCATCGGCTCCGTCGTCGCCGTGGTGGCGATTGTCTGTGGGCTGATTTTCTTCGCGCCGTGGTTCGCGGTGAAAAACATTGACGTGCGCGGGGCGGACCGCGCGTCGGTGGAAGAGATCCAGCAGGCGACGGGGGTACGCGAGGGGGAACAGCTTGCTTCGGTTAACGCATCCGGGGCAGCCCGGGATGTGGCGGCCCTTCCGTGGGTGAAGAAGGCGACGGTAGGTAAGAAGTGGCCGTCGACGCTGTCTGTCGAGGTGACGGAGCAGCAGGCTGTGGCGTTCGTGAATGCTGCGGATGGCCCCACGCTCATCAACGTGGAGGGGAAGCCCTTCGTCGTTGATCAGCCACCGCTCGGCACAGTGGAGATCACGGGCGCGTCCGTGGAGGATCCGGCGGTGTTTACCGCCTGCTTGCAGGTGGTGGGGGAGCTCACGGAGGGAGTACGCAAGGATGTGGCCCGGGTGAAGGCACCGAGCCAGTACGAAATCACGCTGGAGCTTCTCGACGGTCGCACGGTGTATTGGGGTTCGGCCGAGCAGGCGCATAACAAGGCGGTTGCGACAGAGCTCGTTCTTACTCGCCCCGGCGAGCATTTTGATGTGTCCAACCCCCAGCTCGTTACCGTCGAGTAGCGAAAACCTCGCACGGAACAACCGTAAGAACCAACTGTAAACCTTAAACCTCAAGTAGAGGGTGGAGACACGCCGCGCAGTTGGTAGAACACATTTTGCTTGTCGTGGTTGAAAATTGGAAGGAACCTTTAACCAGGAGCCCTAGCAAGCAGAATTTGTACAGAAAGGCGAGCTTACCCATTATGACCTCACCAGATAACTACCTCGCCGTCATTAAGGTCGTCGGTGTCGGCGGCGGCGGTGTGAACGCGGTTAACCGCATGATCGAGGAGGGGTTGAAAGGTGTTGAATTCATCGCCATCAACACCGACTCGCAAGCCCTCATGTTCTCCGATGCTGATGTGAAGCTGGAGATTGGTCGCGCCGCCACCCGCGGCCTCGGCGCCGGCGCGAACCCCGAGGTGGGGCGCACCTCCGCGGAAGACCACAAGAATGACATTGAGGAGATCCTCAAGGGTGCGGACATGGTGTTCGTCACCGCTGGTGAGGGTGGCGGAACCGGTACCGGTGCCGCTCCTGTGGTAGCAAACATCGCGAAGAAGCAGGGCGCGCTCACCGTCGGCGTTGTCACTCGCCCGTTCACCTTCGAGGGGCGCGCGCGCACGAAGCAGGCGATGGAGGGCATTGATGCACTCCGCGAGGTATGTGACACCCTCATCGTCATTCCGAACGACAGGCTCCTGCAGCTTGGCGACGAAAACCTCTCCATGCTCGATGCCTTCCGCGCAGCAGATGAGGTGCTGTTCAACGGTGTTGATGGCATTACCCGCATCATTACCACCCCTGGCATCATCAACGTGGACTTCGCCGATGTCCGCGCCGTGATGAGCGATGCCGGCTCCGCCCTCATGGGCATCGGCTCCGCCCGCGGCGAAAACCGCGCTGTCACCGCCTCCATGCAGGCCATCGAGTCTCCGCTGCTGGAGTCCACGATCGAGGGCGCACACGGCCTCGTCGTGTCCTTCGCTGGTGGCTCCGATATGGGACTCCACGAGGTCAACGAAGCCGGTCGCCTCATCGCCGAGAAGGCCGATGAAGATGTCCAAACCATCTTCGGGGCAATTATCGACGACAACCTCGGCGACGAGATTCGCGTCACCGTCATTGCCACCGGCTTTGACAACAAGAACAACACCGACGATGCCAAGAAGAAGGCAGAAGAGGTCCCCGGTGGCCACGCAGAGTCCGCCGCCGTCCCCGGTGCAGACGAGGAGCGCTCCTCGCACAGCTACGCAGCCGATGTCACCCCTGCACCGAGCGAGTCTGAGTCCCTCTTCGGTGGTCGCTACACCCACGATGACCAGGCTTCCCGCCACCGCATCGTGGATGAGCCGGACCAGCGCGAGCGCCCCGCAGACCGTAGCGAGCACACGGAGCGTCGTGGTCTCTTCACCGAGCGTGAGGACTCCTCCCGTTCCTACCATCGCGGCCCCGACGATGGCGACGACGACCTCGACGTGCCGAGCTTCCTCCGCTAGGGCAGGATCACATGGCGAACACGAATGCGGCTGAGCGGCCGGTGAGGATCTTCTTCACCACCCGTAGCGGCGGAGCATCGCAGCCCCCGTACCAGGGACTCAACCTCGGCGATCACGTCGGGGATGATCCCGCGGCTGTGGCACGCAACCGCGCGCACGTGGCGGAATCCATCGGACTGCCCGTCGACCGTTTCGTGTACATGGAGCAGGTGCATTCGCCCACCGTCACCGTGGTCGATTCCACGACCCCCACGCCTGTGGAACTCACCGATGCCATCGTCACTACCGAGCGTGACCTGGCACTGGTCGTCCTCACCGCGGACTGCGTTCCCGTGCTGCTATCTGATGCCGACCACGGCATCGTTGCTGCCGCGCATGCAGGCCGGCTGGGAGCGCGCAATGGGATCGTCGAAAAGACAGTGAAACAAATGGTGAGCCTCGGGGCGACCCCAGCCACGATGCACGCCTGGATCGGCCCTGCAGCCTCCGGCCGGCACTACGAGCTGCCGGCAGACATGGTCGCCGATGTCGAAGAACACCTGCCGGGCAGCGCCACCAAGACGGTGCAGAACACCCCCAGCGTGGACTTGCGGGCAGGGATCGTCCGGCAGCTGTACAGGCTCGGAGTGGTCGCCATCCACACCGATCCAAGATGCACCATTGAAGACAAAGATTTCTTCAGTTACCGCAGGGACGGAACGACGGGGCGCCAAGCGTCCTTCATCTTCCTCCCCTCGGAAAATGAAGGTAACAAACAATAAAGCTGGCCTAGAGCCAGCGCTCTCCCAGCCACCGGTGAGTGGCAGAGAGAAACGGACGAGAGGTTGAAAGGAACGACAGTCATGGCACGGGAAGACGAAATTGCCACAGGACTCAAGAAGGTGCGCGGGCGCATCGCGGAGGCGATGAAGGTTGCGGGCAGGACCGATGAGGTGCGTCTCCTCCCCGTGACCAAATTCCACCCCGCCGAAGATGTTGCCATCCTCCACTCCTTGGGGATCGACGCAGTGGGGGAGAACCGGGATCAGGAAGCCAAGAAGAAGGCTGCCGAATTCCCGTCGATGGCCTTCCACATGCTGGGTCAGATCCAGACGAAGAAGGCCAACTCCGTCGCCCGCTGGGCAACGGCGGTGCAATCCCTCGACAGCCTCACGCTTGTGCACGCCCTGGACCGGGGAATGCAGCTCGCACTCGACCGTGGGGACCGTAGCACCGATACCCTCGATGTCTACCTGCAGCTCTCCCTCGACGGCGATACCGCCCGTGGCGGTGCCGTGGCAGAGGACATTCCGGCTCTGGCTGATGCCGTGGGAGAAACCGAGCACCTGCGCCTCGCCGGACTCATGTGTGTCCCACCCGTGGACAGCGATGAGCAGCAGGCGTTTACAACGGCTCTCGCGGTGAAACAGGATCTCGATAACCGTGTCAGCAAGACTCTGGAATTTTCCGCCGGGATGTCCGCTGACCTCGAGGTGGCCATCGAAAATGGTTCGACACTCGTGCGTGTCGGAACCGACATTTTGGGACCACGTCCAATACCGTAAAAATCAACAAATCACATCGATAACGCAGCAACGTCAAGTGCGCTAAGGAAGGACCACACACATGACAAACGTTCAGAAATTCAAGGAATTCTTCGGCTTCGGACCGGCAGAGGACTACGTTGCAGAAGACGAGTACTACGGCTCCGCTCGCCCCGCCGCCGATTACAAGCAGGAGTCTCGTTACGAGCGCTCCTACAGCGGCTACAGCCAGCCCCGTTACGAGCCGTCCGTCGTTACCGTCCACCTGAACTCCTACCAGGAGGCCCGCCAGCTGGGCGAGCCCTTCCGCGATGGTGACGCCGTGGTCTTCGACATGACTGCTATGGACACCGCCGATGCACGGCGCATCGTGGACTTCGCTGCCGGCCTCGTGTTCAACGCTCGAGGCACCATGGAAAAGGTTGGTCGCAAGATGTTCGCCATCATCCCTGAGGGAATGGACATCACGGTCTCTGAACTGGAGCGTGCCGCTCGCCGCTAGGCGGTCGATCCCCCTTTTCCAGCACATTTGACGCTGCGTGCCCCCGGCCTATGCCGGGGGCATGTGTTTTAGATAGAGTTAGAAAACTGTGAGTACTGTTATCTCCATCCTGCTCTTTCTCGTGCGGATCTACACGTGGATTCTCATTTTCCGCATCATCATTGAGATGATCGGCTCGTTTTCACGCGATTTCCGCCCGCCCCGCTGGTTCTCCCTCATGTCTGAACCACTGTTCGTCGTCACCGACCCGCCGGTGAAAGCGCTTCGTCGGCTCATCCCGCCGTTGCGGATGGGAAATATTGGGCTCGATATGAGTGTTCTCGTACTATTTTTCGCCCTCCAACTGGTTCAAATACTGCTTTCTGCGATGGCCGTCTAATGCGCCTGCAACGTGCGCTTTTGTACTAATTCTGCTGGTTGCATACCGATAAACCGGAGGGTTTTAGGTGTGACATGCGTGAAGAATGGGTACACTAGTGAAAGAAAAACAATTAAGATTAAGTACAAGTTGATGTGCAGCCCGGTTGGTTGCACTCACCTTAACCGGTGAAACCACCTAGGTAAGTGAAGGGATCTGTCAATGCCGCTGA
>ERZ1031137.79-NODE-79-length-22946-cov-22.041064_pt1 | contig 22946 bp, 18 predicted proteins | sample MGYA00517293_ERZ1031137 | MGnify/ENA primary metagenome ERZ1031137 (study PRJEB33718, sample SAMN03159763) | human skin metagenome | collected 2014-05-20 | study: EMG produced TPA metagenomics assembly of the PRJNA266117 data set (Human skin bacterial metagenome...
TTACAGGACAGCCACCGCAGCGCTACCGTAACTAGGGTGAGGATTACTCGCCTCGCAGCACTGCACCGTGGCGTTCGGCAGCGAGGTCAACAGCTGCATGGCGTGCAGCAGAGGCCTCATCGTCGGTAAGCGTGCGATCAGGAGCGCGGAAGGTCACAGCGAAGGCGAGGGACTTCTTGTTCTCCCCCAGAGCCTCCGAGCGGTAGACGTCAAACAGCTCCACCTTCTCGGCGAGTTCGCCAGCGCCTTCCTGAACGGTTGCGCGAACAGCCTCGGCAGGAACATCCTCGTCAACAACGAGGGCGATATCCTGCAGGTTCGTCGGGAAGGCCGAGAGCACCGGTGCCGGAGCGGAAGGCGCAAACGGGAGCGCGGACAGATTCATCTCCATCGCACACGTGCGCTTGGGAAGGCCAAGGCGCTCCAGGATCTGCGGGTGCAGTTCGCCGGCATGACCGACGACCGTGCCATCAACGAGGATGGCGGCGCAGCGACCGGGGTGCCATGGCAGGTACTCGGCGTTTTCAACGGTGATCTCCACGTCAGCTGCACGAGCAACCGTGCGGGCAGCCTCAATCGCATCGGCGAAGGTGTAGGCGCGTCCTTCGCCCCACGGGCCTTCGAACTCCACGTTGCCACAGGCAACAGTTGCCGCATACAGGGGTTGGACGGGAAGGGTGTCACGGAGGTGTGCAACCTCTTCGTCGCTCGGACGGGAAGAGGTATCGAGCATCGGGGACTTCCCGTCACCATGGTTAATGGCAACCTGCTCCACTCCGTAGAGGGCAAGATCGTTCGCACCGCGCACGACGTTGCGGCGTACTGCGTCAAGCATCGACGGCAGAAGCGTCGTGCCGAGCACTGCCCGATCGGCCTCTAGCGGATTCTGAACGGTGACGACATTGCGACGCTCGTCATCCTTGTTCAGTCCCCACGTGTCGAACGTGTCCGTCGCGATAAACGGGGTTGGAAGAATCTCCACGTAGCCGTTGTACGCTAAAGCGTGGGTAACGTGTCGGCGACGCAGCTGCGACTGGCTCAGGCCATCACCTGCTGGTGCCTGCGGGATGAGAGATTCGATCTTGTCCAGACCCTCCAGGCGTGTGACTTCCTCGACCAGATCACACTTCTCCTGAAGGTCACCGCGCCATGTGGGAGGAGTAACAGTAAGGGTGTCACCATCGCGCTCGACAGTCGCACCAACTTCCTCCAGGCGGCTGACCACAGCATCAGCACCGTAATCGTAGCCGGCGACGGAGGCCGGGTGATTCACATCCATGGTGATCGGCTGCGGGGTGGCGACATCACCGTAGAGGAAGCGCTCGTCCGTGGCCTCGCCACCAGCGATCTTCACCAGCAATGCGCAAGCAACGTCGAGTGCGGTCTCCACGAGCTGTGCGTCCACACCACGCTCGTAGCGACGTGACGCATCAGAAGAAATCTTGCGACGACGGGAGGTGCGGGCAACGCGCACAGGCTCCCACACTGCAGCCTCGAAGAAGACGTTTACCGTCTTGTTGTCCTCAATCTCCGACGTCGTTCCACCCATCACGCCTGCAAGCGACTGCGGACCGGTCTCGTCACAAATGACCACGTCCTCCTCATGCAGCTTGTGCTTGGTGTGGTCGATGGCCTGGAACGCCTCACCCTTCTTCGCATTGCGGATGGTGAGACCACCGGAGATCTTGTCTGCGTCGAAGGCGTGCATCGGCAGGCCAAGAAGCAGCATGACGTAGTTGGTCACGTCCGTTGGTGCGTTGATCGGGCGAAGGCCAGACAGCATCAGTTCGCGCTGCAACCAGTAAGGAGACTCTGCCTCCGGATCAATTCCCGTTACGTGGCGAAGGCCGAAACGACGCGTCTGCGTCTTCGGGTCGATGGAAATCTCGATCGGTGCCTTGTCCGTGGCAGCGGGAATGGACGGCAGGTCGAGACCTGCGACCTCCGGCTGCTGGGCCGGATCGACAAAGTTGAGGTTGAAGGCGCTGGCCAGCTCACGGGTCAAACCACGGGCAGACAGCGCGTAACCGCGGTCAGGCGTGATGTTTACATCGAAAACGGTTTCCTTCAGTCCAAGCTTTTCTGCGGCAGGCTCACCAGGAGTACCAAAGTCATCGGGAAGAGTAATGATGCCCTTGTTCTGGGCGTCGGTGAGTCCAAGTTCAGCTGCAGAGCAGATCATGCCCTCGGAAATGTGGTCGTAGGTCTTCCTGGCGGAAATCTTGAAACCGCCGGGAAGGACGGTGCCGGGAAGGGAGATGACGACAAGATCGCCCTCCCTGAAGTTCCGCGCGCCACAGATGATGTTCTGGAGTTCGCCGGTACCGTTGGCATCGCCGACATTTACCTTGCAGTAACGGATCGGCTTTTTGAAACCGGTGAGTTCTTCGATGTTTTCTACACGGCCGAAGACGAGCGGGCCCGTGGTCTCCTCGATGGGCTCGTAGCCCTCGGTCTCGAAACCGACGCGGACGTATCCGGAGTCGAGTTCTTCACTGGTGACAGACCAGTCGGATTGATCAGGATTGCTGGCGCTGAGGAGGCGAGTGACCCAACCTTGAGAAATAAGCATGATGTGTTACGGCTTCTTTCGAAAGTTTTAATTACGTGTCAATAGGTTCTTTGTTGGTGCGCTGTGCTTACCTTTTGCTTCGCGGTGATTTCACGAGGAGCACAGCGCTGGAGCGTCAGCGCCTCCTAGGCGCGAACACCGAAGGGAGCGGTAAAGCGGATGTCGCCTTCCACCATGTCGCGCATATCGCTGAGTCCGTTGCGGAACTGCAGCGTGCGTTCCAGACCCATTCCGAAGGCGAAACCGGAGTACACCTCCGGATCAATACCGGCGGCGCGCAGCACGTTCGGATTGACCATGCCGCAGCCGCCCCACTCGATCCAGCCAGCGCCACCCTTCTTGTTAGGGAACCATACGTCGACCTCTGCCGACGGCTCCGTGAACGGGAAGTAGTTTGTGCGCATACGAGTCGTCGTGCCCTCGCCGAACAGGCGCTTGGCCAAGTGGTCAAGGGTGCCCTTGAGGTGGGCCATCGTCAGCCCCTTATCCACGGCCAATCCCTCCACTTGGTGGAACACTGGAGTGTGTGTGGCATCGAGTTCATCGGTGCGGAACACGCGACCGGGGCAGGCAATGTACACGGGCAAATCGCGGGAGAGCAGCGTACGCACCTGCACCGGGGAGGTGTGCGTGCGCAAGACCTGCTTGGACCCCTCAGGCCCCACATGGAACGTGTCCTGCAGGGTGCGAGCAGGGTGATCAGGGAGGAAGTTGAGCGCATCGAAGTTGAAGTATTCTGCCTCAACCTCTGGCCCCTCGGCGATTTCCCAGCCCATGGATACGAAGATGTCGGCAACCTCTTCACTAAGGGTGGTGATGGGATGCATGGCACCCACCTGGCGACGTGTCGACGCTACGGTGACATCCTCGCGCTCAGCGACGAGCACCTCCGCGTTGCGCTTTTCCTCCAGAACTTTCTTCACCTGGGCGTAGTGCTTCTCCACTGCGCCACGGGCCATGTTCACCAGACGGCCGGCATCCTTACGCTGGTCTTTGGGAAGGGACCCGAGTGAGCGGCGCGCCTGCGGAATGGGGGCAGCGTCGCCGAGGTGGTCGTGGCGGGCAACGGAGAGCTCCTCCAGGTTGCTCGCCGCGTCAAAGGCAGCGATCGCCGCATCTCTGGCATCGTTCATATCCTGTTCGGTGATCTGCACTTCGCTCACTTTTCGCAATTCCTCTTTTTACGTACGTTTTCCTATTCTCAAAGGACGTTCCGCCGGCGTAGTGAGTGCACTGGCAAGCTCATCGCCACCACGGTGTACGTCCCGCCACAGCCACTGCCTATGCAAAGAATTGAATCCTCGCTGCACAGTAGTGTTTGTAAAGTATTAATGTAGTCGAGCCTTGCTCGAAGTACCCACTCGGTCAGTCTTTTTCCACACAAGCAGCTTCACATGTCACCACGGAGCTTCCCCTGTTGCCAAGAATCAGCACTGCCACGGCAGATGAAACTCCGAGCCTGTGCCTAACGGATTTCCGGGATTGTGGCACAGGAACGCAGCGCATATCCCGAGCCAATGTTCGGTTTCCTTCTGCAACCCGTATCGCCAGAATTACAGGGTCTATTCCTCGTCACCTTTGACTATGTTTTCATCCTCTGATGACCGACCGCCACCATCGACGGTGGCCTGATCTTCTGCCGGGCCCTCAGACTGCTGCGCCTCCGCTTGGTACTTGGAGGACTCAAACAGGCAAATCGATGCCGCAGTGGCGAGGTTTAGCGATTCCGCGCGACCGCGGATCGGGATCCGAACACGGTAGTCAGCCTGCGCCTGGAGTTCCTCCGGCAGGCCGTGCGCCTCGTTGCCGAACAACCACGCTGTGGGTTGCGATAGGAGTTCCTCGGCCTCGGTGAGGTCGACTTCACCGTCTGCCGCCGTGGCCACAATAGCTAACCCACGGGCACGCAACATACTGATGACTTTCATGATGTTGCGCTCTCTCGCTACCGGGATATGGAAGAGTGAACCAGCAGAGCTCCGTGCCGCTTTGCCAGACTGCGGATCGACGGTATCACCAGCGAAGAGAACGGCATTGGCCCCCATCGCATCTGCAACGCGAATGAGCGTTCCTGAGTTACCGGGCTCATTGGTTTCCACGGGAACACTGACAAGCGTCGGCTTGCCTGAAAGAACATCCCGTGGCGACCACAAAACCTCTCTGCAGACCGCAAAAATACCAGTGGATGTCACCGTATCTTGTAGGCTCTTTGCTGCCTTCTCATCGATGAGATGCACGTAGGCATCCATGGCACGGGCAGCATCAACAATGTCGGTAAAACGTGTTGCAGCAGACTTCGTGACAAAGACGTCCGTGGCAGCACCTGTGGCCACGGCTGCCTCAACACTGTTTTCGCCCTCGACGAGGAAGCGCTTCGCCTTCTTTCGCGTGGCAGACCGCTTGAGCTTCGCAGCATTAACCACTCGAGGCGTGCGCTCGCTGTAAATCTGCTCACCGGAATCCGTTGTAGTTACCTGCTCCTCCGACGAAGACGCGCGAGCGTTCTCTTCCTTACGCCGGTAACCGCCCCGTGGCGAACCATTCCTACGGGGATGGTGATTCCCCTGGTTTCCGTGGTGAGAGCGCCCACCACGCTTGTGACTCTGATTATTTGCGTGATTATTGCGCTGGTTGGCACGCTCCGCAGAACCAGAGTGTGATTCTCGACGCTGCTCATGAGCCTCGGTGTCACGGCCAGAATCTCTTTCGGAATTGTGCTGGTTTTCACTGCGGGACCGCGAGCGGAACCCTCCTCCGGTGCTCATGGGCGCATCGGCCTCCCGTTCCCATCAGTACCACCGTTGATGATGAGCATGAGGAACTCGACAAACAGCCAAACAGACAGAAGGCCCCAGCTCACCAGTGCGAAAGGAATTCCCAAGATGCTCACGAAAAGCACCCAGCCCACGATGTTCAAACCCAGCTGGCCAATTCCGTGATTCATTTTGCCCAAGTAGAAATTGTGTACGCCGAAACCTCCGCCGACGAGAAGCAGTACGAGAGCAAGGATCCAGTTCTTATCACTCACCGGCGACATACCCTGTGCGAAACCGTACGCGTTGTTCATCGGCGCCGGCACCGACTGCTCGCGCCAATCCTGCTCTGCGGCCTGCTGCCACGTCGGTGCACTGTCATTGCCCATCGGTGTGTCGAAGGACGTTTCCCCAAAGCGCGGTGGATTCTGTGGCATCTGCCAGCTCCCCTGCCCAGCCGGCGAACCAGGCGATTGGTGACCATTCTTGTGCTTGATCGGCATGCCATCGCGGTCAAAGTCATCCGGGTTATACGGTGATGACATCGTGTCCTGCTTTCTTCTCCATCGGTAACGATCACAACCACTGCATCACGGCGCAGCGGATTCCTTTCATGCGGGTGTACACGCAATGGTAGCGCGAAACCCTTTCTCCTCTATTTACTACGTCGATATTTCGCCACTTTCGGCGCTTTCCGTATGTCTGAAGCCTTGTAGCGTCTGGTGGGGTCCCCGCTGTGCCTTTATTGTCCCTTCGTCTCCCCTTTCCTTCGATTGCCGATCTGCCTTGCACGCCGCGGTTCCTACTGCCCCGTACTACCCAGCCAGCCTTACCGCCATCTTTACCGAGTACTCACGATTGATGTTTGGGCAATAATGATGTTCCTGTGGCGCTAGCGAGCCTTTGGCTACTGTACTGATAAAACCAGCTATCCAGAGCGTACCGATCTAAAGTACCGATCACTCGCCACCACACCGCTAGCCTGAGTTTCTTAAAATCCCCCGCCAATCGTTCCAATCTCTATCACACGAGCAGCAAAAGATGTAGCATTCTTCCTTTTCATCCATAGGGTACTCAGTGGCTGGCCATCGGACTCTACTGCGTACTTCGCATCACAGGGACCAGCCAAAGCTGTCTAGCGAATTCAGAAGTACCGGTCCCCACCGCAAAAACCCACATGGCAACGTCTATAATCGGCAAAAGGTAACGCGTGTTGCCCCTCGAGGGCGCGCCCCGCCCGCTGAAATGAAAGGCCTTCTGTGACTGCTCAATCCGATGTGTACGCACCCGAAAAACGAGCAATCAACCGGGTGGGCATCATCACGAATCCTGAATCAGGAAACCGCTCTCAGGAGGCTACAGCCGAGGCGGTCGCAGAATTCGTCCGGCATGGTGTCAACGTCACGTCAGCGACGGGTCTTGATCCCGAATCAACACGGGATATTGCCTCCTGGATGATCCGCGATCCGCATATCGACGCAATTGTCGTCTCCGGTGGGGACGGTCTCATCCACCATGTACTCCAGGCCCAGGCCGGAACAGACGTGCCGATGGGAATCATTCCTGCAGGCACCGGCAACGACTTCGCCCACCACTATGGGATTCCCAGGAATCCGGTAAAGGCCGCACGCCTAATCGCAGAGGGGAAAGTACAGCACACCGACCTCGGTATCCACACAACTGAAGATGGCACCAGCGAGTACTTCGCTACCATCACGTGCTGTGGCTTCGATTCTCGCGTAAACGACCGGACAAACCGTCTCACCTGGCCGACGGGGACCCCGCGTTACGTGTTGGCAGTGTTCCTCGAGGCACTCAATTTCCACGGCTACCCGGCAACGATCACGCTCGACCATGACCGGGTGTTGGAACAAGACCTGTTCACTACGGTTGCTGTGGGTAACACAAGTTCCTACGGCGGTGGCATGAAGATCAGTCCCGCCGCTGATCAGACCGATGGACTTCTAGATATCACGGTCATTAACGGTATGAGCCTGCCCCAGGCGTTGAAGACGTTCCCCAAAATCTTTAAGGGAGAGTTTTCCAGCCAGGATGGGGTCAACACGTACCACGCCAAGAATGTCAGGGTAGAGCTCAAGGGAGCGCCTGTCTACTCCGATGGTGACTTCGTTAGCGATCCGCCCATCGAGATCGAAGTCGCCCCTGCCACTGGTTTCTTCCTCGTCCCCTAACCCGACGACAAAGATTTATTTCCGGCTGGCGCCTCTGTTTACCTGCGGACATTCACCGAAGCAGCAAGCAAGACGATCCACCAGCGCACTGTTCTGTTTTACCTCCTTTGACGAGTGTGGATCCGATTGATACCACTCCGAATACGAAAGCCGCCCGCCAGCTTAAAAGCCGGCGGGCGATCTCTATGGAACCTAATACGAAATTAGGCAGCGTTCTTCGGTGCGTTGACGTCCTCGGGGAGTGCGTTCTTCGCAGCCTCGCAGATTGCGGAGAACGCAGCGAAGTCATTCACAGCGAGTTCAGCGAGGATCTTACGGTCAACCTCGATCTCAGCAAGGCGGAGGCCCTGGATGAGACGGTTGTAGGTGATCCCGTTCATACGCGCAGCGGCATTGATACGGGTGATCCACAGGCGACGGAACTGGCTCTTACGCTTACGACGATCGCGGTAAGCGTAAGTCATGGAGTGCAGCCACTGCTCCTTAGCCTTACGGTACAGGCGGGAACGCTGGCCACGGTAGCCCTTAGCGGACTTGAGGATTTCGCGACGCTTCTTCTTGGCGTTAACTGAACGCTTCACACGTGCCATCTTGATACTTCCTTCGGTTTATAGCTTGATATATCGGACTATGGGCGAGGCGAGTTATGCCTTGCCAAGAAGGCGCTTTACGCGCTTGACGTCTGCCGGGGCAACATCCACGGTGCCCTTGAGACGGCGGGTGCGCTTCGAAGGCTTGCTCTCAAGAAGGTGGCGACGGCCTGCACGCTCACGGCGGAGCTTGCCCTTGCCAGAAATCTTCACACGCTTAGCCATGCCCTTATGGGTCTTCTGCTTCATGGGATAAGTCCTTACTCTTTCAAAAGTTCTGCTTGCAGATGGTTTACTTCTTGCCCTTGCGGACAGGTCCGAGAACCATCGTCATATTGCGGCCGTCCTGCTTCGGGCGGGACTCGACGGTACCGTAGTCCTTAACGTCCTCCGCGAGACGCTCCAGCAGCCGGTAACCAAGCTCCGGACGGGATTGCTCCCTACCGCGGAACATGATGGTCACCTTTACCTTGGAGCCCTTCTCCAGGAATCGGACGACATTGCCCTTCTTCGTCTCGTAATCGTGATCATCGATCTTGGGACGAAGCTTCTGTTCCTTGACCACAGTCTGCTGCTGGTTCTTCCGAGCCTCGCGAGCTTTCTGTGCCTGCTCATACTTGTATTTCCCGTAGTCCATGATTTTGCACACGGGAGGCTTAGCCTTGGGTGCGACTTCGACCAAATCAAGGTCGGCATCGTACGCGAGCCGTTGAGCATCCTTAATCTTAACGATGCCAACCTGCTCACCACTAGGTCCGATAAGACGAACCTCGGGAACTCGGATTCGCTCATTGATGCGAGCTTCAGCGCTGATGTGGACTCCTCAATTCACAGAAATAATTTTTACGGTTTTCTTCGACCGCGCACATTGCTTTGATGGACAGTCAAGCGCTTTCCCCATACAAAAATTCCCACCTGCTGTTTCCAGCACGTGGGAGATCCGTACGCTCTGCACCCTAAGATGAGAGTAAAACCATTATCCTTCCCAGTTTTCACTGGGCGGCATCTGGTGGGAGGGACCTCCACTTGATGTACACCGCCGTTAACGCGGTAGCTGTTGCAATATAACACACCTTCGCCCAACCGCCAAATTCATGACGAAAAGACCTGGTATACCACCAGTCACCTGTGTGCTACACAACGGGTACAGAATAGTACAGAGCACGTCCCGGGCAACACCGCCTTGGACGGGTTTTCCATGTAAAGCCACGCCCCGCATGACAGCACACGCTTTCTGCTTAGCAGATAAGATGATGATCCATGTTCCGTCGGCTCACTGCAATAGTCACAGTTTCCAGCGTCCTCTCATCTCTAACTGCAGTGACCCCGGCCGGTAGAGCCGGTGCTCATCCTCTTTGTACCCCGGTCTATGTCGTGCAGGCAGCCGGCACGGGATACTCAAGCAGAACGCAGACACCCAATCCCCTGCCTGTCTACATCAACGGCTGGAACCCAACGGACGAATTGCAGCGACGGTTTGGGATTCGCAATGTCGCTGGCTTTAACGTCTCCTACCCTGCAAGCCTCGGACGGGTGAGTACCTTCACTCCTAATCCCAACGGAAACGAAGCAGCCACCTACGGGGAGTCCGTCCTCGCGGGTGTAGAGACAGCTACGAGCGAAATGTCCCGCGTAGCACGGGCCTGCCCGGCGACAAGCTTCTTCCTCATCGGGTATTCCCAGGGGGCATCGGTAGCTGGAGATGCAGCAGCAGAAGTAGCAGCTGGACATGTAGCCGATGTTTCCCCAGACCGTGTCGGAGGGGTCGTCCTCGTCGCAGATCCGGGCCGCTCCCCGGTCATCGAAAAGCCAGCCAAAGAAGAAGCGGAGCGAGCAGCAGCTAACGGCGGTGTGCCGGGAACCAACGGCGAGGTTCTCGTTGGCGGAGACACGGGTGTGCTAGCTGGACGAGTGGGGATGACAGGTGCTCGCCCGACGCCTTTCACAGGACTTGAGGGCAAAGTCATTTCCCTTTGTAACAGCAACGACATGGCGTGCTCCATTCACGAGAGGTCTTTGATCCGCGATGTGGCGGACTATGCCAACCGCGTTGAGTGGCCGGGGCCATCCGATACGTTCACGGCAGAAACCATTGCACGCCTGAAGGCGCAGCTCGATGCCGGGGTGCCGTTAGAGGAGGCGCTCGTCAACGCGGACTTTAACTGGCTGAGCATCATCAGCATTATTTCAGCGATCTTGGAGGTCGCTGGTTACCTGAAAATTGTCAACGACCACACCCGGCCTGATCTCAATTTCTTCCAGCTCGTCGCCTTATCGGTCATCGCGGCTGCACCTGGCCTTTTAGCAAAGGGAAACACAGCTGAATATCTTCTCCCCGCAGCCGACGGTCTCGCATCCCAGGTCGCCACTTTCTCGCCGGAAGCTGCCGCCACGATCACTCTTGTTGCCGAATCGATGCGTCTCGTCTTTACTGCTGAGCAGCGGTTCCAGGCACCGGGAGATGCGCGCGCGGCGGCGACAAGGCGAGATGCCACGAGCCTCAGCAACGCCATCGCCGACAGGACGGGGTTGACCCCTCTCTTGGCAGATCCCGCCAACACCAACCTCGTTGAGTCGATGGCCGTCGCCGGAGACTTCGGCTTCGCTCACATCTCCTACTTCGATGACCATTTCATGGTTGGAGACAAAAACGGCACGGACTTCGCCGATGACTGGCTTGCTTCTCAAGTATCCGCCATTGTCGGCCCGGTTAACGGGAGCTCATCTTCCTAAACGCGGGAAGACGACGGTGGTCTCCAAGAGGACGGCCAGTCCACGCCACACCAGCAATGCGGCTAGGCGTCGTTTTTTTGAAGCCACTTTTCGACGCCCACCGTCACGTTATGCCTCGGTCGGGCGACGGCGTACGGTCCCTATTTTGCTGCTGTAGCTTTTCGACGCGCCTTATCCTCGGCAAGCATGGGCGCCAGATATTTTCCTGTGTAAGAGCCCTTTACCTTTGCTACCTGCTCGGGTGTCCCCTGAGCGACAACGCGGCCACCACCGGAACCACCTTCGGGCCCCATGTCGATAATCCAGTCTGCAGCCTTGATTACGTCGATGTTGTGCTCAATGACGATGACGGTATTGCCCTTGTCCACAAGTCCGTTGATCACGAGCATGAGCTTGGAGATGTCATCGAAGTGCAGGCCAGTCGTGGGCTCATCCAGGATGTAGACGGTGCGCCCCATGGAGCGCTTCTGTAGCTCTGCCGCGAGCTTCACGCGCTGCGCTTCGCCACCGGACAAGGTGGTTGCTGCCTGACCGAGCTTCACGTATCCCAGGCCAACTTCATCCAGGGTATTGAGGTACCGATGAATGGACGTAATGTTCTTGAAGAACTCCGTCGCCTCAGAAATGGGCATGTCCAGTACTTCCGCAATGTTCTTGCCCTTGTAACGCACCTCAAGGGTTTCGCGGTTGTACCGCGCACCGTGGCACACCTCGCAGGGCACGTACACATCCGGGAGGAAGTTCATCTCAATCTTCAACGTGCCGTCACCCTGGCAGGCCTCGCAGCGCCCGCCCTTGACGTTGAACGAGAACCGTCCGGGCTTATAGCCACGAACCTTAGCCTCATTCGTCTCCGCAAAGAGCTTGCGGACCTTGTCAAAAACACCGGTATACGTTGCCGGGTTGGAACGCGGGGTACGGCCAATCGGCGATTGATCCACCTGTACGAGCTTGTCCAAGTTGTCCAAGCCCGTGACATCCTTGACATGGCCAGGTACTTGGCGCGCCCGGTTGAGCTTATTCTGCAGGGTCTTAGCCAAGATCTGGTTCACCAGAGTGGACTTGCCAGAGCCACTGACACCGGTAACGCACGTCAGCACCCCCTTGGGGAAGTTTACGTTGATGCCCTTGAGGTTGTTTTCCTCCGCCTTCACCACGGTGATCATGTTGTCTTTATCCACGGGGCGACGCGAATCTGGCACGGGAAGAATCTTCTTCCCGGAAAGGTACTGGCCGGTAAGCGACTCTTCGCAGTCGTAGAGGCCTTCCGGGGCTCCTTGGTAGACAACTTCACCGCCGTGAACGCCGGCGCGGGGTCCGATGTCCACAACGTAGTTGGCTTCGCGGATTGTGTCCTCATCGTGCTCAACGACGATGAGGGTGTTGCCGATATCTCGCAGCCGCTTCAATGTCTCAATGAGACGGTGGTTGTCGCGCTGATGGAGACCAATGGAAGGCTCGTCGAGCACATACAAAACGCCGGCCAATCCAGACCCGATCTGTGTGGCCAGCCGAATGCGCTGTGCCTCGCCACCAGACAACGTTCCGGCAGCACGGGACAGTGTGAGGTAGTTCAGCCCCACATCCTGGAGGAATTTCAGGCGGGCATCAATTTCACGGAGGATAGCCTCGGCGATCTTCTGCTCCCGCACCCCCAGATCCAGATCACGGATGAAATCTAGAGAATCGTCAATGGACAGCTCCGTCAGCCCCGCAATGGAGCACTCGCCGTGCTCGTGAGAAGCGAGGCGGACGGCGAGAATTTCATCGCGAAGACGTGCACCGTTACACGTGGGGCACGGAACTTCGCGCATGTAGGCAAGGAGACGATCCTTCGAGTTTTCGGACCCAGCCTGCTCAATCTTGCGGTGCACAAAGTTCGCAGCGCCTTCGAATGGTGCGCTCCAGTTGCGCATCCGGCCATAGCGGTTCTTGTACCGCACGCTCACTTTCTCTTTGGTGCCGAAGATGAGAGCCTTTTGCTGCTTCTTCGTTAATTCGCTGTACGGCTGTTCTGGGTCAAAATCGAGAGCTGCACCGAGCCCCTTGACCAAGGCCCGGAAGTAAGAGCTGTTCGGCGAGGAGCTCCACGGGTGGACAGCTTCGTTGGCTGGTGCATCAGGATTTGGAATGAGGAGGTCAAGATCGACCTCCTGTTTGAAGCCAAGTCCATCACACGCAGGGCAAGCACCATAGGGAGAGTTGAAGGAGAACGCGCGGGGCTCAAGATCCTCCACGTCGAGGTGGTGTCCGTTGGGGCAGGCCATCTTCTCAGAGAAGGTGAGTTTTTCGTCGGAGTCGATGAAATCGGCAACGACAACACCGTCGGCAAGGGCAAGTGCCTGCTCGACCGAGTCGGTGAGACGCTGCTTCTGCGACTCCTTCACCTGCAAGCGGTCCACAACCACGTCGATATCGTGCTTGATCTGCTTCTTCAGCTTCGGTGGATCCGACAGCTGGTGCATTTCTCCATCGACGATGACACGGGAAAAACCCTGCGCGGCCAGATCCTCGAAAAGGTCGACGTGCTCGCCTTTGCGGGTCTTGACCACGGGCGCAAGAATCTGGAACTTTGATCGCTCCGGCTGCTGCAGAATCTGGTCCACAATCTGTTGCGGTGTTTGCTTGGCAATCGGCGCATCACACTCGGGGCAGTGCGCGGTTCCTGCCCGTGAATACAAAAGACGCAGGTAGTCGTAAATTTCAGTAATCGTTCCGACAGTCGATCGCGGGTTCCGGTTGGTTGATTTCTGGTCGATGGACACCGCAGGCGATAGCCCCTCGATGAAATCCACATCGGGCTTGTCCATTTGGCCAAGGAACATGCGAGCATAGCTGGATAGGCTTTCTACGTACCTGCGCTGCCCTTCAGCGAAGATTGTGTCAAATGCGAGGGAGGACTTCCCTGAGCCCGATAGTCCGGTGAAAACAACGAGCTCATCGCGTGGAATATCCACGTTTACGCCCTTCAAGTTGTTTTCTCTCGCCCCGCGGACAACCAACCGATCAGCCACTTACACGATCTCCTTTTGCGCTCTTGCCGGCAACTCCCATAGAGCCACCAATACCGTTTCGAACATACCAGCGAACTGGGAAGTTCGCTAAATTTAGCACGCTTTCACACAACCGCCCAGACACGGGTTTTATTCCTTGGTCTGGTCGTGAAATGCTCGACAGCACACCGAACGATTCACTATCCGCATTCCACGGTTCGGTGCAAACGCCATTCGTTCGCAGCGCACTGAGCTCTTGTCCAAACCTCTGTCACATCCTGCGCTGTCGAGACGACGACCCCTGTGGGGGTACTTGTCTATCCTGGGAGCCATGACTTTGAGTTTGCACCATATCTCCGTGTCTTCGATGGACAACAACTGCTACCTGCTGGTCGAAGGATCCCATGGGCTACTTATCGACGCCGCGGCCGATGCGCCCGCCCTGCTTGATCTCGCATCCTCCGCCGGATGCATTATCACCGCAGTGCTCACCACCCACCGCCACCACGATCACGTCGGCGCATTGGAAGAGGTGCTGCGAGAGACTGGTGCTACGCACTACGCTTCTGCACTCGATGCCCCGGCACTCCCCTGCCCAGTGGATGTCACGCTCAACCACGGTGACACCCTGGAATTTGAAGGGCACAGCTTCCCCGTCATCGTTTTACGCGGGCACACCCCAGGTGGCGCATCAATTTTCGCGGAAATCGATGGCCAACCGCACCTGTTCGTAGGCGATAGCCTCTTCCCCGGTGGAGTTGGTAAGACCAACTCGCCGGACGAGTTCACCCAGCTGCTGGGCGATGTCACCGAGCGCCTGTTTGAACAGTACCCCGATGAAACCATCGTTCACCCAGGTCACGGCAAGCCGACCACGCTCGGTAACGAACGCCCGCACCTTTCCGAGTGGCGAGACCGTGGCTGGTAATAGTGCAGCTACGGTACACTTAATACAGCACTAGAGAACGAACTTTTAAAGGAGCGTTACTACATATGATCCGGAAGATTATCCGACCCATGATCGCAGCCGTTTACGTTGCGGATGGTGTCAAAGCACTGAGCAAGCCGGAGGATTACGTCGAGGGAACCAAGAGCGTTCTGGACAGCGCCCGTGCCGTTCTCCCGTCCCAGTACAAGGGATACGTGCCCACCGATGCCACGATGGTCACCCAGGCGGCAGCCGGTACCCGCGTCGGCGCCGGTTCCCTACTCGCATTGGGGAAGGCACCGCGCCTGGCAGCCGGTACTCTCGCAGTCCTTTCGGTGCCCACCATTTACGCCCGCAACGCGTTCTGGAACACCGACGATGACCAGGAGAAGGAGGAGCGCAAGAATGGTCTGCTGACCAACCTCGCACTCCTCGGTGGCCTCATGGTTACCTCCCTGGACACCGAAGGCAAGCCGGGGCTTGCATGGCGTGCCAAGGATGCCGGTCGTCGCGCCAACAAGTCCATCCAGCAGGCTCTGCCCGGCAAGAGTGAGCAGGAAGAAATGCGCGACAACTTTGTTGAGGGCGCTTCCAACGCCCGTGACAACATCGTTGAGGGCGCAACTGCTGCTGGCACTGCTGCAGCCGGTTTCTTCTCCGATGCTGGCGACAAGCTTGCCGATGCCTGGAACGATGTCACCGACTACGTCGAGGACAACAAGGACGACTGGCTTTCCGCCGCCAAGAAGAATGCCAAGATCGCCAAGAAGCGCTTGGTGAAGGCAGCTGACAAGGCCCAAAAGCGCGCCGCTGAGGCTGCCGATGAGGCCCAGAAGCGTGGCGAGGAAGCTGCGAAGAGCGGCAAGAAGTCCGCTCAGAAGCTGGCTAAGAAGGCCGATAAGCGCGCCAACAAGCTGAGCAACAAGGCAGAGAAGGCTGCAAACAAGGCGGAGAAGAAGCTCTCCAAGAAGCTGGAGAAGCTGAGCTAACAGCCTGATTTGAAGTCAACGCAGAAGAGGCACCCTGGAGATTTTTTCCAGGGTGCCTTTTCATTCGCTCCATCGTCCTCACCACCAATGGGTGCCCCATACCGTGACATCGTGACTTTCCACCCGGTGAAAAACGTAGCTACGCCGTTACCTTTTGATTTTTCATGAGCTGAGGCTGCGGAATTATCTTGTTAAGAACAACTATGTACGTCACGATAATCGCCACCTGGGTGAGCACATAAAGTCCAAGCTTTTCCGTCGTCAGGCCAGCTTCAACTGTAAATCCTTCGGAGATGTTTACTAGCTGATGCGTAATGATGCAGGGCCAGAGGCTTCCACCCCGATAGACGAGGGTGACGAACAGGAATCCAACGGCGACCGCGAACACCATTTGCAGCAACGTGTCTGTGAGAGACTGCCCGCTTCCGTTTACGCTATTTACGATATGGCCAATCCCGAAGGTAACACTGGAAATGACAACTGCTTGACGCACGCTATCTTTCGCGATGGCACGGAAGAGAAAACCGCGGAATATTAGTTCCTCCAGAAAACCCACACATAGCATGAGACAGATATAGAATGCCGTTTCCAAAAACGTGTAGCGGAGATTGAGGCCATTCCATAGACCGCCACTTATGAGGATGAGGAGCGGCACATAATAAAGGAAGCGCTGTGCTGGTAGTAACGGCCGTTGGATACCGTAGCGCTGACAGAGCCCATTGCGTCGAAGGAAAGCAATGAGGATGCCCGTCTGGATGACGGCGAAGAGGGCGCTGACAGAAAATCGGACACCCACCGCATCATTGAGTGTGAAGGCTATGGATTGCAGAACGCAGTAAATAGCAATCCAGGAAAGTGAGAAATATAGTTCGCTCTTGTCATACAGTTTCTTCATTTTGGCTCCTCCTGAGCAGCCAAAATCGCGCCATGCAAAGCGCGAGTCAGGTGAGAAATGACTAACGCTTCGTCGTATTCGATGTGGTGATTCGAAAGCAGACTGGCGTAACCATGGGTGAGCAAGGCAAGGGTCATAAACACTTCTTTTGCCCGCCCGAGACCTAAACTGGTCTCCTTTTGCAATGCTGAAAGTAGTGGACGGAGCTCGTCGCTATCGACGATCTCCATAATGGTGCGGTGTGGCGAATAGCCTGACTGAAAGAGGAAACGAAAAAGCGGTGCCTCTTCCCAGGCAAAGCGGATATAGTTCAGGCCGATGCGGAGAAACGGCATTACGTCATCGGACTTCCCACTGAGCAGAAATTCCGTGTGAAAAAGGTCCGCTCGTTTATAAGCTTCTTGTCTGAGGATCTCCATCGTCTTGAAGTGGTACATGACTGGTTGGGTCGAACATCCCAGGTGCTGTGCGACCTGTCGCGTGTTCATCTGTTCTATCCCAGACTCACGGACGACGCTAAAGGCTGCGTCAACGATATCTTCTCGGGAAATCTTTGACCGGGGCGGCATTCTCAGTGCTTTCTATTACGATTGTTATATAACACCTGTAATTATACTCCGCCTCAGGAGATACGTGGGTTCCCAGATGATTTTGTTCGTGAATGTGGAAACGGGTATCGCACAGGGGGATGAAAAATTTCGCAGCGCGTGCCTCCCCCTTGGCACGACGTATGAATCGTGGCTTTTGGTAGTGAATACCAACATCCTCACCGCCGCTTTCTCCCCTACTACCACACATCCATCCACCACCAGTCCATCCTTCCCTGATTTCCACGTACCCCCTTCTCGTACTTTCACCACCCCACTCTCCCCCGCCTCGCGGTCATTCCCACCATGTGTTCTTTCCCATTACTGTTCACGTTGTTTGCGAGAGTGGAATGAAGCGCGCCCATAGGTTGTTCCAATGCATGGAAGGTGGAAAGAGAATACGGTCTAAAGAATCGACGTTGCGTATCACGGAATGACCTGACAAATGGCGTGACAGCTCTGATGCGTGCTCATGCGAGCGGCTCCATTTTGAGTCAATGGCTCCCACGGTGCGCAGAGCTTCGTGTTCTGCCTCCTCGTCAAGAGATGGAGTATTCTAGGTTCCTTGACGTTTCCAATGTCTACCGGCTTTGGAACAGATATCTGGACAACCATCTGGAGGTTAACCACACGTGACTGACAATGATCGCCAGAAAAACATCGCGATCGCAGCAGAACAGGAGTACGTGGATGCCCTGTTTCGTCGCATCGACGGCGACATTGACACCGCACGGGCACGGCTTGAATCAGCCGTGAAGAAGCTCGACACCAACAGCCCTCTGGCCGAGGATCTCGTCCAACGCGAGGTTGAGGTGGCGACTCTCGCCAAGAGGCTGGACCGCATGAACCTCGCACAGGTGGGCCTTGTCTTCGGCCGCATCGATGTTGAGGATGCAGACCCGGAAAATCCGGTTCCGGGGAAAGCAGAGCAGGACCGTCGCTACATCGGACGCCTCGGAGTGGACGCTCCGGAGGATCATTACAGAACTCTGCTTCTCGATTGGCGTGCTCCAGCTGCCCGTCCCTACTATTTGGCCACCACTGCTCAGCCGGAGGGCGTCCATGTGCGCAGGCATATCCGCATGTCCTCGCGGACGGTAACCGACATCACCGACGAGGTTTTGAACCCCGATGCCCGCAGCGAGACGGCAGGTGGGACCCACCCAGCAAGCGATACCGTTGCAGGCGAATCGGCGCTTTTCGACGCGCTCAACCGCGCGCGTACCGGCTACATGTCCGACATTGTGGAGACCATCCAGCGTGAGCAGGACACGATTATCCGCGATCCGTCCCATGGTGTCATGGTCGTCGAAGGAGGACCGGGGACAGGCAAGACCGCCGTCGCTCTCCACCGCGTGGCATACCTGCTGTACACGTGGAGGGATCAGCTAGCAAAGACCGGCGTTCTACTTCTGGGGCCGAATACGACGTTTTTGGACTACATCTCCCGTGTCCTCCCAGAGTTGGGCGAAACGGGTGTGGTCCTGCGAACCGTCGGTACGCTGTACCCGGGCTTTACTCCCGTTGCCCAGGAAACTCTTCTAGGCAAAGAAATCAAGGGCAGTGAGGAGATGGTGACAATCCTCTCGGCCGCGCTGCAGCGTTATGAGGTCGTGCCCGATGAGCCCATCACTATCCAACTCGATGGTGTCCGTGTTGACATCACACCCGCCATGGTTAAAAAGTCCCGCACTCGTGCACGGCGCTCACGTAAGCCACACAATGAGGCTCGTGGAATTTTCGCCGATCAGCTCGCTGAGCTCACCGCCCAGAAGCTGACCGAGATCATCGGCGCTGACCCGCTGGGGGGCGACAATCTGCTTTCTGCTGCAGACACAGCTGAGCTAACCGACGAGCTGCTTGACGAGCCACAGTTCGCCGAGGTTGCTGATTCTCTGTGGCCAGAGCTCACCCCGGAGGACGTACTCGCTGAGATGCTCAGCGACCGCGCGGTTCTCGACGAGGTCGCCGGCGATTACGACGACGAGACCCGTGACGGCCTTTTCCGCGCGGACGGATACGCGTGGACCGACTCCGACGCAGCGCTGGTGGATGAGCTCGCCCATCGCATCGGCGTACTGGATCCGGAGGAACAGCGCAAGCGCGAAGAAAAGGAATGGCAGCAGCAGCTCGCTGAGGCGCAGGAAGCCCTCGATGTGCTCCAGTCCTCGGAAAATACCGACCTTGATGATGAGCTCGAAGCCGAGATTCTTTCCGCCCACGATGTTATCGACGCAGAACAACTGGCGCGTCGCCAGCGGGAGACCGACAATCGCACCACGGTGGAGCGCGCCTCCGAGGACTACACCTGGGCGTACGGACACGTCGTCGTCGACGAAGCGCAGGAGCTCACCCCCATGGAGTGGCGAATGGTCATGCGGCGCTCCCCCAACCGGTGGATGACGCTTGTGGGAGACACTGCTCAGACCTCAGCCCCGGCAGGCGTTGAGAGCTGGGAGGAGACCTTAGAACCATTCGTCGACAAGCGCTTTAAGATCCATCGACTAACCGTGAATTACCGCACACCAGCGGAGATCATGGAATATGCCAACGCCCTCCTCGAAAGCATCGACCCCGATCAGGAGCCCGCGACGGCGATTAGGGAAACTGGAGCACCTGTGCGCTTCCTTCCCGCGGGAACCGATCCCACGGCTGTTGCCCAGGAATTCTCTGACGGCAGGCTTGTCCAGGTCATTGATGCGGAGAACGTGCACGACATCAAGGGCTTGGAATTCGACCACGTCATCCTCGTGGAGCCGAGCAACATCATCGACAATTCCCCGCAAGGGTCGCAGGACCTGTACGTGGCTTCGACGCGCGCCACGCAAACGCTCACCATTATCGGCGAATAACACGCAAAACCCGCCGGTGCACAGGCGTGTTGCACCGGCGGGTGACGTTTCCTCCGCCGATCGACCGTAAAAAGCCGATGGCGACTGGGATGACGTTACTGAACCGTGTGGACGATCATGACGTCGCACTCAGACTGGCGAGCGACATCAGCTGGGACGGAACCCAGCAGACGACCGGTAAGGGAGTTGATGCCACGGTTACCCACAACAAGCAGGTCCGCGTCGTTCTCATGCACGATAGCCATGAGAGCCTCAACCGGCGTACCGGGCTTGATGGCGGTCTCGATGCTGGTGGCACCTACCTCTTCGGCGGCAGTGCGAGCGGACTCGAGGTTCTTCAGCGCCGGGTCATCACCCAGGACCGTGACAGAATCCTTGCGCAGGGTCTTGGTGGCCTGCTCCTCGTTCTCGTAGTACGCGCAGCCGATGATCAGCTTCGCATCGAAGGATGCTGCGATCTGTGCAGCGCGCTTCACTGCGAGCAATGAAGACTTTGAACCGTCAGTTCCCACAACGATGCTCTTGTAAGCGGACATTCGTTACCTTCCACATATTTTGGTTAATTGCCTGAACTCCAGATTACATTGTTGACTAAATGCCTGCTTCCTTTAACCCCCTCAGCTCCTTTTCCAGGCTGACAATCTCATCGCGCAAGCGGGCGGCAAGCTCGAAGTTCAGCTCCCGGGCAGCAGCACCCATCTGGGCACGCAGATCCTTAATCAACTTTTCTACCTCGTCCTGCGCCATGGTGGAGACGTCGTAATCCTTGGCTACAACCGCATCACCACTCGGTGTCTCGGCTTCGTCTCCGTCCTCGTAGACGAGGTCGAGAATGTCGGCGATCTTCTTTCGTAGCGGCTGCGGATCGATGCCGTGTTCCTTGTTGTACGCGATCTGCATTTCACGTCGACGCTCCGTCTCATCGATCGCCTGCTGCATCGAGTCAGTAATGGAGTCCGCGTACATGTGCACCTCGCCGGAGACGTTACGTGCGGCACGGCCGATGGTCTGAATGAGCGACTTGGTGGAGCGGAGGAAGCCCTCCTTATCCGCATCGAGGATGGACACGAGCGATACCTCCGGGAGATCCAGGCCCTCTCGCAGCAGGTTAATACCCACGAGCACGTCGTATTCCCCGAGGCGCAGCTTGCGGAGCAGCTCCACACGCTGCAGGGTGTCCACGTCGGAGTGCATATAACGCACCCGCACGCCGTTTTCCTGCAGGTATTCGGTGAGGTCCTCTGCCATTTTCTTGGTCAAAGTGGTAACCAGCACGCGTTCCTTCTTCTCTGCTCGCACCCGAATCTCATGGATAAGATCATCGATCTGGCCCTTCGTGGGTTTGACCACGATCTTCGGATCAACAAGGCCAGTCGGACGAATGACCTGCTCAACGAACTCGCCACCGGCAGCTGCAAGCTCGTAATCACCGGGCGTTGCAGACATGTACACCGTCTGCCCTTTTCGCTCCTCGAACTCTTCCCACGTCAGTGGACGGTTATCCAGCGCAGAGGGAAGGCGGAAACCAAATTCCACGAGGTTGCGTTTACGGGAGGCATCGCCCTCGTACATGCCGCCGATTTGGGGAACGGTAACGTGCGACTCATCGATAATGGTGAGGAAGTCCTCGGGGAAATAGTCAATAAGGGTCGGTGGCGGATCACCGGCCTCGCGGCCGTCCATGTGGCGCGAGTAGTTCTCAATGCCGGAGCAGAACCCCATCTCCTCGATCATTTCCAGGTCGTACTCCGTGCGCATGCGCAGACGCTGGGCTTCCAGAAGCTTGCCGCGGTTTTCGAAGGATTGAATTCGCTCCTCGAGCTCCTCGCGGATTTGCTCAATCGCCTTTTCTACTCGCCCCTCGGAGGCAATGTAGTGCGTTGCAGGGAAGATGCGGAGGACATCCACGTTGCGGATGATTTCCCCTGTCAACGGATGAATATAGTAGAGCTGGTCAACTTCGTCACCGAAGAATTCCACGCGGACAGCCACCTCTTCGTAGGCGGGGATGATGTCCACGGTATCGCCCTTCACCCGGAATGCTCCCCGCTTGAGGTCATAGTCGTTGCGCTCATACTGGATATCTACAAGGAGACGGAGGAAGCGATCCCGGTCAATTTCCTCGCCCACTTCGATTTTGAGCGATCGATCTAGGTAAGACTGTGGTGTACCCAAACCGTAGATGCACGAGACGGAGCTCACCACGACAACATCGCGACGTGACAGCAGCGCGGAAGTCGCCGAGTGTCGCAGACGTTCCACATCCTCATTGATGGAGGAGTCTTTCTCGATATAGGTATCTGTCTGCGCGATGTAGGCTTCCGGCTGGTAGTAGTCGTAGTACGAAACGAAGTACTCGACAGCGTTGTTGGGCAGCAACTGTCGCAACTCGTTGGCGAGCTGGGCCGCAAGCGTCTTGTTCGGTGCCATGACCAGGGTCGGTCGCTGAACCTTCTCGATCAGCCAAGCCGCGGTTGCGGACTTACCTGTACCCGTAGCACCCATGAGCACAATGTCCTTCTCGCCGCGTCCGATGCGCTCGGACAGCTCCTTGATCGCCTTCGGCTGATCGCCGGCTGGCTCGTAGTCAGAGATGACCTCAAAGGTCCCCTCGCGCCGCTCTACCGCCTCAACAGGGCGAAAGTCAGAGTGCGGTAAAACGGGGTGCTCCATAGGAAATGCCATACGTACAGTCTACGGCGGCCGGGCAAATCCGAACCACCTGCAGTATTCCTACTGGTACACAGACGAAATATGCAGGAACCACTATCTTTCCACTTTGCCCAATCTGCCAATCTGCCAATCTGCTGGTGGGCTAGCTCTTCAACATTCACGCGCGGAGCATTCACGTGTGGGCTAGGT
>ERZ1031137.81-NODE-81-length-21909-cov-11.456255_pt1 | contig 21909 bp, 20 predicted proteins | sample MGYA00517293_ERZ1031137 | MGnify/ENA primary metagenome ERZ1031137 (study PRJEB33718, sample SAMN03159763) | human skin metagenome | collected 2014-05-20 | study: EMG produced TPA metagenomics assembly of the PRJNA266117 data set (Human skin bacterial metagenome...
GTGTGGGGGCGGGGATTGGGCGCGAAATGTGTACGGGATATCGCAACTGTGCCTGGGGTGTAGGGTAGTTCCCCTATTAGTCGGGTACGCGTAAGGGGCAGAATTCTCGGATCCCCTCGACACCGCTGGCCACGAGGACTAACGTTCCGATGGTGATTACGCTGTCGCGGCAGACCACTAAATCACGTCGGGGAGTTCGTCCCACGACGTTGGTGGTGTGGTGCTATGTCGCCCTCATAACCGTTGGCACGGTTTTGTTAATGCTGCCGATCTCGGCAGCCAATAGCCACCCCACGGGGCACTGTGCCCCGAGCCCTGGGAATCTGTGCCTGCCCACGGCGCTGTCTGATGCTCTGTTCACAGCCACCTCGGCAACAAGCCTGACCGGCCTGATCACCGTAGATACGGCTACCCATTGGTCAACCTTCGGCAAGGTTGTCATCATGCTGTTGATTCAGCTGGGTGGCCTTGGGTTCATGACCTTGGCTTCACTTTTTGGCCTCTTCGTTGCGGGAAGACTCGGCCTTAACCGCCGTGCCGGTGCGCGCGTTGAGGGCCGCGGTATGGACATGGGCGAGATCTCATGGGTTGTCCGTGCTGCCGTTAGCTTCACGCTGTTGGTGGAGTTTGTTGTGGCAGTGGCACTTATGCTGCGGTTCCACCTAGGTTATGGGTACGGCTGGGGGAGAGCTGCGTGGGAGGGCTTGTTCCATGCCATCTCAAGCTTCAACAATGCCGGTTTTGCTCTGTATACGGACAACGTCATTGGGTTCCACAGTGATGCCTGGATACTTTTGCCGCTGGCCTTCTCTCTTATCGTTGGTGGTCTGGGTTTTTCTGTTCTGCTCGAGGCTTGGCGGCACCTGAAAGCGTGGCTTAGTGTCTGCACGCGAGGGCAGTTACCTAAACGCTGGTCTCTGACTACTCGCTTCACTATCAAAGGCACCATCCTGCTGATTGCTTTGGGCACAATAATGGTGGCATTTGGTGAGTGGTCCAATGCCATGTCTGGTTTCACTACAGGGGAGAAGATACTCAACTCATTCTTCGCTAGTGTGAGCCCGCGTACCGCGGGGTTCAACGCGCTCGATTACGCGGACTTCCACCCATCGACACTGCTGGGCACTGACTTCCTCATGTTCATTGGCGGCGGCACCGGTGGTACTGCAGGTGGCGTGAAAATCACGACGTCGGCAGTCATTCTCGCCGCCGTTCTCGCGGAGATTCGCGGTGACACCTCCGTGTCCGTGGCTCGGCGGCGCCTCAATCCAAAGGTGCTGCGTCAGGCCCTCGTCGTTCTTGCATTCGGTATTGGCCAGGTTTTTCTGGCAGTAATCGCCGTCAGTTTCCTAGCGCCACAGTTTTCTACTGACCAAATCCTTTTTGAAGTAGTCAGTGCCTTCGCCACGGTAGGCCTTTCCACAGGTATCACCGCTGACCTGCCGGTGGCAGCACAGGCAATCTTCATCGTGCTGATGTTCGCCGGACGTGTTGGCCCAATCGCCTTGGCGACGGCCTTGGCCGCCCGCCCACGCCAGCGCATCTACGAATATCCAGAAGAAAGGCCCTTCATTGGCTAACTCGAAATTCAATCCGTTTGCTGGTTTTGCAGAGCATTTCGCCGACCAAGTCAGCTCTTCTCCTGTTGTAATCCTTGGCATGGGGCGTTTCGGACAGGCGCTCGGCGAGGAGCTGGTCGCTGGCGGTATCGAGGTTCTCTGCGTAGACCATCGCGAAAAGGTGGTTCAGGAGCTGTCTTCGACCTTCGACCACGTGGTCACCGCCGACACCACCATGCCGGAAGTACTGAAGCAGCTCGGCGTCGATGAAGCCGAACGTGTGGTCATTGCAATCGGCAGTGATATCGAGGCGTCGTTGCTGACCGCGTCCGCACTGGTGGACATGGATGTGCCGCTGATTTGGGCAAAGGCCGATAACCAGGCTCACGCCAAGATTCTGGGCCAGATCGGTGTGCACCATGTCATTCGCCCGGAGGCCGACACCGGCCGTCGTATTGCGCACCTAATCGGCGGCAAGGTCCAGGACTTCCTGGAGTTCGATCGCGACTACGCAGTCGGTAAGGTCGCCCCACCAATCCATTGCCTGGATAAGACGGTGGCGGAGATTAACCAGAGCGCACCGATTACGGTCGTCGCCGTACAAAAGCGCGGTCAGCGCTTCCGCCCCGCGCTTGCCGACGACCGCATTACCGCAGGTGACCTGTTGATTGTCTCCGGTGCCATTCGGCAGTTGGAGACGTTCGCCGGGGAGTAGGCGCTGATTGCTACTTGTCGCCGTGGCTGTCGATTCCGTCGACGCCTGTGACCGTGGTCAGCAAAAACACGGAATCCGCTAGAGCCTTCACTCCGTGCTTGACGTGGGTGAGCACTTTGAGATTGCCCTCGGAAATCGTGGTTTTATCGGCACCGGTGATTTCAACTTCGCCAACAAGCACAAGCATCGAGGCTGCGGGCGGCGAGTTATGGGCGGAAAGCTCAGTTCCTTCAGTCAGTGCGATGAGAGTCTGGCGTAGCGGGCCGTCGTGGACAACAATTTCCGCAGCGCGGCCATTGCTATTCGCTTTAGCTTGAGTCAGAAGGTCGTCTTGTTGTGAATTAATATTCACAGCGTCCTAGCTCCTTGGTGAAACCACAGCGCGCAGAGCACGCGCTGCCTCTTCCGGATTTGCTGCCTCGGTTAGTGCGCGAACCACCACAATGCGCTCCGCGCCAGCGGCGATAACTTCGCCGGCGGTCTCGGCGTTGATACCGCCGATTGCCCACCATGGCTTTACCGGGTCACTTGCGCCGCGGTCGTGCGGGCGCACAATATCGGCCACGGAATCCTGGTGGGACTCCGCTGAACCCTGTGCACGCGCCCTCCGCACGAGTGCCGCAGCTTCACGGACCATCTCGACTCCGACGGGCTGACGGTCGGGCTTCGTCGGGGTGGCATACACCGGACCGATCACCGCGTAATCGATGCCATCGTCGGCAAGCGAGGTGGCGAACATGTCCAGATTTCGGTTGGATCGGCCGATGAGAACCTCGGGGCCAACGATCTGGCGGGCCTGCTCGGTGGTGAGGTCTTCCTGACCCACATGCAGGATGTCTGCGCCGGTCAGCGCGGCAATGTCGGCGCGGTCATTGACGGCGAAGAGCTTGCCGTGTTCAGCGGCGACCTCGGCGAGGGTCTCCACAGCGGCAATCTCGTCGCGGGTGTCGACTTTCTTGTCGCGCAGCTGGATGATGTCGGTGCCGCCTTCGTAACAGGCGTGCAGGAATTCACGCAGATCACCGCGGGATGCGCGCGAGTCGGTGCAGAGGTACAGGCGGGCGTCGGCAAGCAGGGCGCGTCGTGTTGTGCGAGTGGCAGCTGATGAGGCGTTCATGTCCCCATGTTAGGCGAGGTTGAGGATGCGGTGTCGTGACGGAGAGCCCGAAGTCATATGATGGGGGAGTACCACGTTCCGCGGGAGCCGTACTCGGTATCGATGAGATGCCGCTGGCTGAGAGGGCGAATAACGCCGACCGCTTTTACCTGATGCGGGTTATGCCGCCGGAGGGAGGAATGGCAGTGAATGCTGCCGCTATGGGTGCCGCCTCGACAAGTGAGGGCGGCACAGGGGATACGTCGTCAAGCGTTGTTATCGCAGGCGCGGGCATTATCGGCTTGGCGACGGCATGGAGACTACTCCGCCAGGGATTCGATGTGACCGTCCTCGATGCCGAGCCCGTTTCCGGCGCAACCTTCGCCGCGGCTGGCATGCTGGCGCCGGTTGCCGAAGTCGTGTGGGATCAGCCGACGCTGTATCCGCTGATGGTGGAATCGGGCAAGCTCTACCGCGACTTTGCCCTGGCTATCGCCGAGGAATCGGGCCACGATGTCGGCTACATCGAGAATTCCACGTTTGTTTGTGCGGGCGATGCTGCCGACCGGCAGACACTCAGCGAGCTCGTTGAGCTGCAGCATGACATGGGCATGGAGATCAACCGCATCACCGCCACCGAGGCGCGCCGGGCAGAACCGGCACTGGGGCCGGGCTGTGTTGGTGCGGTGGATATTCCGGGAGATCACCAGGTCAATCCGCGTCTGCTCGCAGAGGCGTTGCTGACCATTCTAGGAGACCGCGTCATCCGCACTCGCGTGGAAGAGGTTATCTACGCTTCCGATGCCGACCCCCGCCGCGCCATCGGTCTGCGCGGGACGGACGGAAATGACTACGTCGCCGATGAGGTCGTTTTGGCTGCGGGGCTGAACACCGCCGACATCACTGGCCTGCCGGAGAATCTGAATCTGCCACTGCGCCCGGTTTATGGAGATGTGCTGCGTCTGCGCGTGCCGAAGCGCCTGCAGCCGCTGGTCACTCGCACTATTCGCGGTGTGGTTCAGGGACGTCCGGTTTATATCGTCCCGCGTGCTGACGGCACCGTCGTGCTCGGCGCTACCTCGCGTGAAGATGACCTGACCGGTGTCTCCGCCGAAGGAGTCCACCAGCTACTCCGCGACGCATACCGCCTGGTGCCCGGCATTCTCGACTGCGAAATCTACGAGATGACCGCCCGCGCCCGGCCTGGCTCCCCAGACGATGTCCCCATGATTGGCCGCGTGGCTCCAGGACTGACCGTGTCCACCGGCTACTTCCGTCACGGCATTCTGCTTACGGCCATCGGTTCCAAGCTCACGGCCGATGTCGTCGCAGGTCGGGAAAATGACAACGCCCCGGCGCTTCTTTCCGCCGTCAATCCATTCCGCTTCAGCGATTAGAGGAGGCTCGCTTATGTCCACCACAACACTCAATGGCGAAGGCTACACACCGGCTGCGGGGGAGATGGTCGCAGATCTCGTCGCAAAGCACACGGGGCACGCGCTTAACGACGACGGCACTGCCGCGGACGGCACCCGCCTGGGAATCGCGGTAGCCGTGGATGGTGCGGTAATCCCGCGAGCCAAGTGGGCGAGCACGCCCGTGACAGGTGCAATCGACATCGTGACAGCAGTTCAGGGAGGCTAGAGATGACCGCGAATTCCGCACAAGCAAACATGTCCGCGCAGGAAAATGAAACTGGGGCGGCGAGCGGACTTACACGCGAACCGCTGCGCATTGGCGGGCTGGAGTTGAACTCCCGTCTGATTATGGGAACTGGCGGTGCGACCAGCATGGATACGCTGGAGCGCGCGCTGGTGGCTTCGGGCACCGAGCTGACTACGGTGGCGATGCGCCGCTTTACGCCCGGCACGAAGCAGAACGTTTTTGAGATTCTGCAGCGCAACAATATTGCGGCGCTGCCGAATACTGCGGGGTGCTATACCGCTCGTGACGCGGTGCTGACTGCGCAGTTGGCCCGCGAGGCGCTGGAGACCAATCTGCTAAAGCTCGAGGTCATCGCCGACGAGGACACGCTGCTGCCGGACCCGGTCGAGCTGGTTGCGGCAGCGGAGCAGTTGGTAGCTGACGACTTCGTCGTTTTCGCCTACACCAACGACGATCCGGCGCTGGCCAAGCGGCTGGAAGATCTGGGCTGTGCAGCTGTCATGCCGGCGGGCTCGCCGATTGGCACTGGTCTGGGCATTCTTAACCCACACAACATCGAGCTGATTGTGGACCGCGCGAATGTGCCCATCATCCTGGATGCGGGCATCGGTACCGCGTCTGAGGCAGCTCAGGCGATGGAGCTTGGCTGCGATGCAGTGCTGTTGGCATCCGCAGTGACCCGTGCACATGATCCGGTGGGCATGGCCACGGCGATGCGCTTCGGCGTTGAGGCAGGACTGACTGCTCGCGAGTCCGGCCGCATTCCACGGCGTCGACTAGCCCAGGCGAGCTCGTCGTTTGAGGGCATCATCACTGAGCGCGTCAGCGGCGCACGCGAGCAGGATTCTCTGTAATGGCTGAGCAGGGGGTCAATCTTTCGGACCGCGACCTGCGCCGGTACGCCCGGCACCTAACACTTCCGGGCTTTGGTGCCGAGGGGCAGCGAACTTTGCGAGCCTCCCGCGTCCTCGTCATCGGAGCTGGTGGCTTGGGATCGCCTGCGCTGTTGTACCTGGCCGGGGCAGGGGTCGGGCACATCACCATCATTGACGATGACGTGGTCGACGAGTCCAATCTTCAGCGCCAGGTCATTCACCGCGAGTCTGACATTGGTCGCCCGAAGGCCGAATCCGCCGCCGATGCCGTGCGGCGCCTCGACTCCGAGGCATCGGTGACCGCAATTGTCGACAGGTTGAGCGTCGACAATGCCGAGAAGCTCTTTGCCACTCACGATGTAGTGCTCGACGGCGCGGACAATTTCGCCACCCGCTATCTGTCTTCCGATGCTGCGGAGCTGACCGGAACGCCGCTGGTCTGGGCCACAATCCTGCAGTTCGCAGGACAACTGTCCGTCTTCTGGCCTGGCCACGGCCCCATGCTTCGCGATCTCTACCCCGACATCCCCGACCCCGGCTCCGTGCCGTCGTGCGCCGCAGGCGGTGTCCTCGGCGCAATGGTCGGACAAATCGGCTCCATGATGGTCGTCGAAGCTATCAAGGTGCTCACCGGTGTCGGCAAGGTCGCCGTTGGCAAACTCGTGCTTATCGACGCCCTGGAGGCAACCACCCGCACGCTGTCCTTTGCAGCCGACCCGGAGCGCGAACCCGTTTCCGACTTGACCGAAATTGCGCAGGTGTGCGCAGCTTCGTGGACCGAGGATGAGGAGGCCCCGGCGCAGAGCGTGCGCAGCATTGGTCCCAACACGGCGCACGAGCTTCTTGCCGAGGGGGTGCCTCTCATCGATGTACGCGAACCCGAAGAGCACGCGGAGGTCGCCATTGCCGAATCTGTGCTTGTGCCACTCGGCGACATTCGCAGCCGTGGGTGGGCTGCGATTCGCGAAGCGTGGGCTGAGCGGAACCTCCAGTCGAACTACCCACGAGTTCTGATTCACTGCCACTCGGGTGCCCGCTCGCAACAGGCAATTGAGCTGTTGGCCAGCGAGATCGAGGCTGATGGCGCCATACCGGAGCTCATCAATCTGGACGGGGGCATTGTGGCCTGGCAGGCTGCAGGGCAGGAGACCGTCGTAAAGCGTGGCGGAACGCACTAATTAGTGGCTACCGCCACGCGCTGTTGAACAGTGTGCCTACGCCTGCGGCTTCAGCGTTGTCGACCACAACTCGGTGCCACGAGTGGTGAGCAGGCGGACGGTCATCTCGCGTGAGTCGCCGTCGATATCGACTTCGCCGAAGTGCTGGAAATCCTGTGTGGGGTCGGCGTTGGCATTGTCTTTACCCGGTGCGTGGACGTACTCCACCTTCGGCCCGAAGGTCGAATCCATTTCGTTGGGGCCGAAAGCGCCCGCGTGGAGAGGACCGGAGACGAATTCCCAGAAGGGTGCGAAGTCGGTGAACTGTGCGCGCTCTGGGCTGTAGTGGTGAGCCGCGGTGTAGTGCACATCGGCGGTGAGCCAGACGACATTTGAAACATCTTTAATGGCGCTGAGCAGGCGGGCGATTTCACGTTCACGTCCTGCAGGTGCACCGGCGGCACCATTGGATACGCTTTCTTGGTCACCATCGTCGCCGTCGGGGACGATGATGCCAAGCGGTAGGTCATTAGCAACAATCTTCCACGTCGCGCGGGAGTCCTTGAGGGAGTCGATTAACCAGTTGGTCTGCTTTTCGCCAAGGATTGGTTCTTCAGTTGTCGAGCGCGGATTATTGGAAGTGTTTTCTCCCTTGTAACTGCGCATATCCAGAATGAATATGTCTAGCAACGGGCCGTAGGAAACCTTGCGGTAGACGCGCCCATCTACAGCCATTTGTTGATCAATTGGCTGCCACTCATGGAAGGCCTGGTAGGCACGCTTGGCCAGGGTGTTGACATCGCGCTCGGTATAGCGATCATCGTCTAGGACTTCGTTGGGGTACCAGTTGTTGACTGTTTCGTGGTCATCCCACTGGACTAGCTGCGGAACCTGCGCATTGAAGGCCAAGTAGTTCTTGTCCATGAGGTTGTAGGAGTACTGGCCCCGGTACTCTTCGAGAGTTTCAGCAACCTTGGATTTGGCCGGAGTGACATGGTTGCGCCACACAGTGCCGTCGGAAAGCGTGACGGATTCATCCAGCGGACCGTCGGCATAGCAGGTGTCGCCTGAGTGAATGAATAGGTCTGGATTGCGCTCCATCATGGTGGAAAAGCCGGTGTAGCCACCGATTTCGTCGTTAATTCCCCAACCCTGACCTGCGACATCGCCGGACCAGTGCAGGCGGATGTTGGATGCGCGGTTTGGGGCAGTACGGAAGGTGCCGATAACGGGATCAGAGCAGATTCCAGTATCTGCCTCTTCGAGCGTGACGCGATAGAAGATTTCCTGCCCCGGTTCGAGACCGACGACACGTAGACGTCCGGTGCCGTCAGTGTCTGGAGTTAACAGAGAGTTACTGCGGAATACCTTGGCATTCTGGAAGCTCTCAGTTGCAGCAGTTTCAACCACCATGTGGGCGGGGCGGTCTGAGCGAGCCCAAATTAATGCGCCGTCGCCGCGGATATCGCCACTTGCAACGCCGTGGGTGAGCTGTGGCCGAGAACGCAGTAACCCTGGGGAGGCCAGTGACGGCGAACCCGGTGTAGCTGAAGCCGCAGCTCTAGAGGCATGAGCGAGCGTGACTGAAGTGGCAAGTGCGGTGGATGCGCCTAAACGTAGAGCGCTGCGACGGGAAAGCTGCATGGAGTCGAACGATAGGTTTTCCACTTTGACGTTCAGTTAAACCAGCGTGAACTCGAAGGAAAAAGTCGCAATTACAGCACAAAGGCTTAGTTATTGAGAATGACTGGGCTTCCTTTTGTAACGTAGATAACCGACTTGGGAGGAATGTGTCTTCCGAGCTGTCTTTTCTGAGACAGACAATCTAGAAGTGAAAGGCGCTGACCCCGATAATGGGATCTACACAAACGCCACAAGTAAAAACGCAAGAAAAGAAGTCGGGCGGTTTTCTTAAGAACCTGCCGACCGACCCGTTGATCTTCACGACGGCGATGGGTTTCATTGTCCTCTTTGTGGCAGTGACCATAGCGCTGGGGGATACCGCTCGGGATGCCTACTCGGCCGCTTCCGATTGGGTTACGTCTAACATGGGCTGGCTGTTCATCGGTGGTGTCTCGGCAAGCTTTATCTTCCTCATCGGCTTGTTTGTGTCCCGCTACGGACGCATCCAGCTTGGCGATGATGACGAAGAGCCCGAATACACCATCGCCGAATGGTTCGGCATGCTCTTCGCCGGTGGTACTGGCTCCATGCTGATGTTCTGGGGCGTGGCTGAACCGCTCAACCATGCCTACAACCCGCCGTTCGGTCAAGAGCCGATGAGCCGCGAAGCTCAGAACACTGCGATGGCATTTACCATCTACCACCTGGGTATTCACATGTGGGTCATCATGGCGCTGCCGGGGCTCGCGCTCGGGTACTTCATTTACAAGCGTCACCTGCCGCCGCGCGTCTCCTCCATCTTCGCGCCGCTGCTCGGTACCCGCATCTACTCATGGCCGGGCAAGCTTATCGACGCCGTCGCCATCATCGGTACCGTCGTCGGTATCGCGGTATCGGTGGGCATGGGTGCGCTGCAGATTAACTCCGGTGCTGCTCGTGTAATCGGTACCCCGGAAAACTCGATGGTGCAGCTCATTCTGATTGCCATCATTATTGTGATTGCCTCGATTTCCGTGGCCCGCGGTCTGGACAAAGGTATTAAGGTGTTGTCCAATGCGAACATTTGGGCCGCCATGGCATTGATGGTCTTCGTGCTGCTCATGGGCCCGACATTGACGCTGCTGCGCCAGACCGTCGATACGACAGGTGTCTACTTGGATGCGCTGCCTCGCATCATGTTCTGGACTGACTCCTACGACGTCAACCCGAATTGGAAACAGGGCGCCTGGACGGTCTTCTACTGGGCCTGGACAATCTGCTGGTCGCCATTTGTGGGCATGTTCGTCGCCCGTATTTCCCGCGGCCGTACTGTGCGTCAGTTCATTGCCGGTGTGATTGCACTGCCGACAATCGTGTCAATCATGTGGTTCTCTATCTTCGGCCGCGCTGGCTTCGAACTGGAAAATGAGCAGCCGGGCATTCTGACGGAACCAGTCGTCGAAGGAGGGGATCCCTCGCCGGCTCTATTTATCCTGCTGGAGCAGTACCCACTGGCAACCCTTGTCAGTGTGTTTGCGCTCTTTGTGATCATGATCTTCTTCGTCACCTCCATTGACTCCGCTTCGATGGTGATGGACATGATGTCCACCGGTGAGGAAAACAAGGCTCCGACCTTCTACCGAGTGCTGTGGGGCGTCATGATCGGTGCTGTGGCAGCTTCTCTGCTGCTGATCTCTGGTGAAACCGCACTGGAAGCGCTGCAGTCTGCCGTGATTGTTATCGGTGTACCGTTCTTCTTCCTCCACTTTGTGATGATGTACTCCTTGGTCAAAGGCATGAGTGATGACCACATGGCAGTGCGCAAGCCGGTTACCCGCCAGTGGGAGAAGACCGATACTCCAGAGAAGTTGGAGAAGCACGAAGCCGCACCCGCGCCGGGCTACGACGAAGAGGGCAATGAGCTGCCGCGCTTTGAGTACACCCACGATGAAGAGGGACGTCTGGTTATTCAGTCCGATGTGGTCGTTGAAGGCGAGTTTGAGTCTGGCGAAAAGTCGGAATCAGAGAGCCCAGAGGAGTCGGGGACGAAGTCTGAGTCGTAGTAGAGCACGGTCGCAGTAGTGCCCGGCACTTGTGGCCACGCTATTCACCTATCGTTGCGCTGTAGCGTGGCCATCAGTGAGTAGCTCATCGATAGGAGCGAAGGCAAAGGCCGTAGCCAAACAAAAACGCCGCCCGGCGGAAACCATAAGCAGTTTCCGTGGGCGGCGTCGCTGTGTTCGTCGTAAAGCAAGTGTGGCGTTAAGCCGTGATTAGCTTTACTCGTAGGTGCCTCGGAGGTCCTTGTAGTCCTCATCGTGCCAATCCACGTTGGCCTGGTCCTTGGTGGTGACACCGACATCAGGCTGATGCGGGACCTTCGCAATGATGTTGCGGCGGGCGCGGCCGGCGCGGAGCTGGCTTTCGATGCGCTCAGCAAGGTTGGCAAGGCCGAAGTTGATGGCAATGAGAATGATTGCTACGACGACCAGCGATGGAATCATGGCGCCGTAGTACTCGCCAAGCTGGCGGCCAGAGCGGACAACCTCGACGTAGCCAATCATGTAACCCAGCGCGGAGTCCTTCAGCGCAATGACCATCTGCGAGATAATCGCCGGCAGCATGGCGGCGACTGCCTGCGGCAGCAAAATAGTGACCATCGTCTGGCGGTGGGAGAGACCCAGCGCAATCGCAGCCTCACGCTGGCCCTTCGGCAGCGACTCGATGCCGGAACGCAGTGTCTCGCCAATGACGGAGCCGTTGTACATGGTCAGGCCAAACACAACGGCGGCAAAGCCGAGGTAGTTCGACGGAAACAGCTGCCAAAGCGCGAACACCGAGTAGGCAAACAGCATGAGCACCAGCACCGGAATGGCGCGGAAGAACTCGACAATCACCGAGCACAGCCAGCGCACCGGTGCGACCGGGCTCAGCCTGCCGACGCCCAGGAGAGCGCCAATAACCAGTGCCAACACAATAGAGACCACAGCCGCGATAATGGTGCTGACCAAGCCGGGCAGAATGTACGTGGTCCAAGTGGTGGATTCGAGGAAGAACGACCACTTATTCGCCTCGAACTGGCCCTTGTCGGCCAGTTTCATTCCGACCCCGGCGAGGATCGCAACGGTGATTGCAGCCACGATCCAGGTGAGGGTTCGGTTGAAGCGCTGAGCCTTGGGGCCCGGCGCGTCGTAAAGAACTGTTGCGCGAGTAGCCATTAGCGCTTCACCGCCCATCGCTTGCCAGCCCAGCCGAAGAACAGGCCGGTCGGCAGAGTCAGAATAATAAAGCCGACAGCGATGATGCCGAAGATAATCAGGATATCGCTGGCGTAGTTTTCGGTCATGGTCTTCATCAGCAGCGACGCTTCAGCCACACCGATTACCGAGGCAATCGTGGTGTTCTTGGTCAGCGCGATCAGGGTGTTGCCGAGCGGCACGATAGCGCCACGGAACGCCTGCGGGAAGATGATGTAGCGGAAGCTCTGGCCGAAGCTAAGCCCCAGGGAGCGGGCGGCTTCGGCCTGCCCGAACGGCACAGTATTAATACCGGCGCGCAGGGACTCCGCAACGAAGCACGAGGTGTAGGCAACAAACGCCAACACCGCGAGACGGAAGTTCTGCTTGACAATGAAGGAGTCATTCTCCGCAGCCAGCAGCAGCCCCAAGTTGTAGTAGAGACCCATCGAGGCCAGCAGCACAATCAACGTCAGCGGGGTATTGCGGACAATGTTGATGTACCAGGTCGACAGGGTACGCAGGATTCCCACGGGGCTCACGCGCATAGCGGTGAGAAGCGTGCCAAAAATCAGGGAACCAATTGCCGAAGCAATCGTCAGTTTGATGGTTACCCAGAAAGCCGGAAGCAGTTCCGGCCCCATTTCACTCCATAGTTCTGGATTCATTGTTTGCTCGCACCCCTTCCTACTTCTTCTCTACAAACGACAGATCGCCGATTGCCGGCTTGTCGTCGAGCTCGAACTTGTCGCCCAAATGCTTCTTCAGGATCTTCTGAAGCTCACCGGTGTCGTACAGCGACTCCAGCGCCTCATTGATGGCCTCACGGCTGGCATCATCACCCTTGGGCAGGCCGATGCCGTAGTACTCATTGGTCCAGTAGGAACCATCGGGGTTGCGCAGCTCGACCACGCGGAAGTCGTCGCCGAAGCGCTCCTTGTAGCGCTGGGCGAAGCCCGCGAGAATGGTCGCATCGGTGGTCAGGGCATCGACGACACCCTGCTTCACACCTTCCGCGCACGCGGCGTAGGTATCGAACTCCTGCAGCTGTACCTCCGGCAGAGCGTCCTTGACCTTCTGCGCTGGGGTGGAGCCGGATACAGAACACAGGCGAGTGCCCGGGGCGACGTCGTCAAGCCCCTGGATGCCCTCGGAACCGCGCACTAACAGTGCCTGGTGCGTGACCAGGTACGGGCCGGCGAAGTCGACGGCAGCCAGGCGGCCAGCGTTGATGGAGTAGGTGGCGGCGATCATGTTGACCTCGCCGTTGTTAATCAGCGTCTCGCGCTGAGCGGACGGGGTCTCGCGCCACTCCATCTCGGGCACATCCCAACCGTTCTTGTTGGCGATGTACTCAATGACGTAGCGGGAAACATCGTTGTCGACGCCCGCGAACTCACGGTCCGGAGTGCGCTCACCGAGGCCCGGCTGGTCAAACTTCGTACCCAGCGTCACGTGCCCGGCTTCGATATCGGCCAGCAGGTTTCGGGGTCCGCCGCTACCGCAGGCCGCGAGGCTCATCGTCGTGGCAACAGCTACGACAGCCGCCGTAACTCGCTTGCCGACGACACCTCGGCGGCCCTGGTTGCGACTGCGTCCCCGGCCTCCTCGTAATAGTGAAAGCTTCATGGTGACCAGCCCCGCCTAGTGTCCGACGATCTTGGCCAAGAAGTCCTTGGCGCGATCGCTCTGCGGGTTGGTGAAGAAGGTCTCCGGGTCGGTGTCTTCGACAATCGCACCGTCGGCCATGAACAGGATGCGGTCGGCCACGCGGCGGGCGAAGCTCATCTCGTGGGTGACACAGACCATGGTCATGCCGCCCTTGGCCAGGTCGGTCATGACATCGAGGACCTCGTTGATCATTTCCGGGTCGAGCGCGGAGGTGGGCTCGTCGAAAAGCATGACCTTCGGGTCCATGGCCAGGGCGCGTGCGATGGCGACGCGCTGCTGCTGACCGCCGGAGAGCTGCGCCGGGTACTTGTCAGCCTGTTCCGCAATGCCGACACGGGCGAGCAGCTTGTCCGCACGCTCGCGGGCCTCGGCTTTGGAGATCTTGCGGACCTTCAGTGGGGCCAACGTGACATTGTCGCGAATGGTCATGTGGCTGAAGAGGTTGAACTGCTGGAAGACCATGCCGACCTCAGCGCGCAGGCGGGTGAGTTCCTTACCTTCTTCGGGAAGGAGCTTGCCGTTGATGCGAATTTCGCCGCTGTCGATGGTTTCCAGGCGGTTGATGGTTCGGCACAGTGTGGATTTACCAGAGCCGGAGGGGCCGAGGATAACTACGACCTGGCCAGCTGGGATTTCCAGGTTGATGTCGCGCAAAGCGTGGTAATCGCCGTAGTGCTTGTTCACCTCGGCAATCGAAATCATGCTCTGTGGTGTGGATGATTCAGTCATGGGGGAAAGTATAGGTGACTCACGACACATAACTGCTATCGGTGTTCCTTTTCAGACAGCCGTCCGTGATTGTGGTTTATGTCCCGTGATAGCGGTTTGTTGGCTGATTAGTTCTGAATAGTTACGTGATGGCGCTGCGCAACAGGCTTGCGGCCATGTACGAACCAGTAGAAAACGGCAGCGAGAACCACCACAGCCGCCAGGCCCGCGTACATCTTGTCGAAGCCCACTGCGGTGGCGACCGAACCCAACACGATTGGGCCGAGGCCGATGCCCGCGTCGACAAGCAACAGCAGCGTCGAGATGCCGGTGCCGAGCTTGTGTGCCGGGGCTAGGTGTACAGAGATCGTCTGGCAGGCCGGCATCAGAGTGCCGTAGCCCAGGCCGCAGAGCGCACCGGCGACAATGACGTGCCAGTCAGCGCTAGCGAAAGATAGAACCAGCAGCGAGATAGTGAAGCACACCAGGCCAATCGCAATTACTGGGTTGTCTCCACGGCGATCCTGCAGACGTCCCAGCGAGAAACGCGCCGCCATCATCGCCACCGCATAGGCGATGAAGAAGAAGCTGGCGCCCTTAGTCAGGCCGCCCAGCTGCGAATATCGGTTCAGGAACGTAATCACGCCCGCGTACGCCAAGCCAATGAGCAGCATGAACAGGCCAATCGGAACGACGCTCGGTGTCATGATGTCATCGAAGGAAAACGCGCGCTTCGTCTCGCTTGCCGACGAATCCTCGGTGGCCTCGGCCTTGTCTGCCACGGTGGTGGGCTCGGTGTGTTGTGGGAGCACTAGCGCCAGCACCAGACCTATAACGGACAGGCCGAGGGCGGTGGCGAAGAGGACGCTGTAGCCGACCGAGCCAATGAGAGCCAGGCCAAGAGCTGGACCAATGGCCGTGGCCAGAGTGGTGCCGAGTGATATGTAGCCGGTGCCCTCTGCACGTCGCGAAGCGGGAATGGCGGTCTGGGCGGCGGCCATCACGGCGGTGGAGGCGAAAGCGTAGGTCAGGCCGTGGATGATGCGGATCGTAATTAAGATCGGCAGGGAAGCGGCCCAAATATAGGCGGCGCAGGCTGCAACGATGACAGTGAGCGAGCCGAGCATGATTTTGCGACCACCGAAGGTGTCCACCAAGTAGCCCGAGAAGAGGCGAGCGATGGTGGCACCGACAACGAAAGAACTGGCGGCGAAGCCACCGGCGGCGTCGGAGGCGGAGAAGCGCTGGACGGCGTAGAGCGCCATGACCGTGATTGAAAGGTAGAACACCAGGTACATGCTGAAGTTAATCAGCCAGCTGATTATGAAGGCGGGGGAGAAGAGCTTGTCTTGTCCGCGCTGCTCGTCCTGCTCGTTCTGTTTGTGCCTGGTCTGTGTGGTCGTATGCGTTGTCATGCTGAAAGTACGGTCTCTTTTCTCGTTTGAAAACAATCGTGGAATTAGTGCTGTGGCAAAACTGCTTTCCGGTATTTGTATCGTGCAAAAATGCAGTTAGGGGTCGAATTATAACAATTGGTTTGTATGATGCAAATGCATTCCCGTGGGATTAACTCTGTCCGCGGCACGCTAGAATAGGTGAGGAATTAAGCAAACAGATACATCTCGCAGACCCACTAACGGGCCGAAATAAGGCGACATAAGGACTGACTGCCACCGTGCGAAACGACGACCTGGCCGCGCTCGTTTACGAGAACATGCTGCTGTCCCGGGTGAGTTCCAGCGGCTACCGACCACACCGCAAGGACATCCTGTTAGATCGCTCCGCCGCGGCACTGCTAGCGCGACTGGAAGCGCAGCCGGATATGACAGTCGCGGAGCTCTCCGATGCACTGGGGTTGGACATTTCTACAGTGCACCGCCAACTGGCCGCCGCTATGCGCCAGGGGTATATCGCGAAGAGGTCTGCGCCGTCGTCAAGCGCCAAAGTGCATAGCGCAACTGATAAGGGATTGGAGTTGCTGCACCGGGAGATTGAGGAGCGTAAGAAAACCGTCGATGACATCACTTGCGACTGGGAGGACGCGGAGCTCGCAGAGTTCGTGCGATTGATGCGCAAATTCAACGAAGGCGTGGAAGAAATGCGTGGTCACCCATGGCCTAGATAACCGCGGATGCCGGGGTCATGGAATACTTGAGGGCGTGGCTGAGAAAAAGAAGATTGCAAACGTCCTTGCTAACCGATACGCCTCTGCGACTCTGGCGGAGTTGTGGAGCCCTGAGTACAAGATCATCCTCGAGCGCAAGCTCTGGATTGCAGTTTTGAAGGCCCAGGTCGCCCGCGGAATTGAGGTTCCGGAGGGCACTATCGAGGCGTATGAAAAGGTCATCGACCAAGTTGACCTCGACTCCATTGCCGCCCGTGAGCGTATTACTCGCCACGATGTGAAGGCCCGCATTGAAGAGTTCTGTGAACTGGCTGGCACCGAGCACATTCACAAGGGAATGACCTCACGAGACCTGACTGAAAACGTCGAGCAGCTGCAGGTTCTGCAGTCGCTGAAGGTCGTGCGTGACAAGGCCGTTGCCGTTGCCGCCCGCACTGCCGAGAAGGCCTCCGAGTACCAGTCGCTGGTCATGGCGGGTCGTTCCCACAACGTCGCCGCGCAGGCAACGACTCTGGGCAAGCGCTTCGCCTCCGCTGCGGACGAGATGCTGCTGGGTATCGAGCGCGTAGAAGACCTGATCTCCCGCTACCCGCTGCGCGGCATCAAGGGCCCGATGGGTACCGCCCAGGACATGCTGGATCTGCTTGACGGTGACGAGTCCGCGCTGGCCTCCCTGGAAAACGAAATCGCTGAAGGCCTCGGCTTCGACCGCGTCTTTGACTCCGTCGGTCAGGTTTACCCGCGCACCCTCGACTTCGACGCTCTGTCCGCGCTGGTCGAGCTCGGTGCAGGGCCGGCATCGCTGGCCACCACCATCCGCCTGATGGCCGGTAATGAGACCGTCACCGAGGGCTTCAAGGAAGGCCAGGTCGGCTCTTCCGCCATGCCGCACAAGATGAACGCCCGCTCCTGTGAGCGCGTCCACGGTTTCCAGGTCATCCTGCGCGGCTACATGACCATGCTCTCCGAATACGCCGGTACTCAGTGGAACGAAGGCGACGTTTCCTGCTCCGTGGTCCGCCGCGTTGCACTGCCGGATGCATTCTTCGCCATGGACGGCATGTTCGAAACCTTCCTCACCGTCCTGTCCGAGTTCGGTGCATTCCCGGCCATGATTGACCGTGAGCTGGAGCGCTACCTGCCGTTCCTCGCCTCCACCAAGATCCTCATGGCAGCCGTCCGCGCTGGTATGGGCCGCGAGGAAGCCCACGAGATCATCAAGGAGCACGCCGTCGCCACCGCACTGGATATGCGCGAAAAGGGCGCCGAGCAGAATCTCACTGAACGTCTCGCTACAGATGAGCGTTTCCCGCTGGATGCCGCAGGGCTTGCCGACGCTCTGGCAGACCGCCACGCTTTCATCGGTGCCGCAGAATCTCAGGTTGACCGCGTAGTTGCGCGTGTGCAGACCGTCGTGGACAAGTACCCAGAGGCCGCGGCCTACAAGCCGGGCGAGATTCTGTAGCTTCACGTGCGTCACGCGCGAATCGCGAAGCGCGAAACGCGCAAACGTGCAAACGTAAGTACCTTTGAAAAACTCTGTCACGTTGGTGGCAGAGTTTTTCGTCGTTTGTTGGCGAAACCACCAGTGAGCAGCCAAGTTCCTCGGTACGATGAGCGGTAAGTATCGAAACCTCTACGCGAAAGGTGCCCGACGTGACATCGGCTGTTAGGACTTCGCTTTCTCGCCCAGGTGCCACATTGAATGTGCTGCGCTGGGTCCCAGAAAATGACAAGGGCGCGCCCATTACTCCTAAGGGAGTGGTGCAGATTGTCCACGGCATGGTCGAGTACGCCAACCGCTACGCTAAATTCGCCGAGTACCTCGTATCCCAGGGCTATGCCGTCGTCGCGCATGACCATCGCGGCCACGGTATGACCAAGACGGATGCTGGCATCCCGGGCTACTTCGCTGACTACGGTGGCTGGAATCTAATTCTCGAAGACCTCCACGCAGTGCGCCAGTACGTTGATGCAGAATTCCCAGGCAGCAAGCACTATATTCTCGGCCACTCCATGGGCTCGCTTCTGACTCGTAACTACATCGCCAAGTACGGCGAGGGGCTTACCGGCGTCATTATCATGGGCACCGTGTCGTGGCCAGGAGCTAAGGGCGATGCGGGAATGAAGGTTGCAAACCTGCTGGCTAAGATTCGTCCTACCGCGCCGGGCAAGCTGCTCAACACCCTCACCTTTGCTGATTACAACAAGGGCTTTGAGCGCCGCACTAAGTTTGATTGGCTCACCCGCGACCACAAGATTGTCGATGCTTATATTGCGGACGACAAGTGTGGTTTCGTTCCCACCAATGCCTTTTTCCGCGACCTTCTCGTCGGCACGCACTACGCGAATTCGTCTGAAGCCTATGAGAAAGCGCCTGATGATCTGCCACTTTTCGTGGTTTCCGGTGCCGTTGATCCGGCGGGTGGCGCTGCCTGTGTGACTGAGGTCGTGGGCAAATACCTGAACGCAGGGAAGAAGGACGTGCGCTTTAAGGTCTACCCGGATGGTCGCCATGAGATTCTCAACGAGTTGAATAAGGAAGAGGTCTACGCCGACATTTTGGCGTGGTTGGAGTCCCGCTAAGGGGAGCTGGTTAATAGGCGAAAGGGGATGCGGACGTTTTTTTGGACAGTTTCAATCTCACGCTACATTGACTTTTCGGTATTCGGCAATGCTCAAACCATCGAGGCTGATCTTGATTCGGTGATTGTTGTAGAACTCAATGTATGTCGCGATTGCTTCTTTGAGCTCTTGAGGGTTCTGCCAGGTTCTGCCGTAGTACATTTCGTTTTTCATTCGGCCGAAGAACCCCTCGCATGCTGCATTGTCGGGGCTACAACCTTTCTTCGACATCGAGCGAAGTATTCCGAACTTCTCGGTCATACTTCGCCAGCTGCTGCCTCGATAATGTGCTCCGCGGTCTGAGTGAATCACCAAGGAGCCATCCATTGCCGGCTTTTCGGTTGCGATTGCTGCGTACAAAGTTTCTTCTGCTAACTCCATGGTGGGATGAACACTTGTTTTTGCTGCCACGACCTTCCCGTCAAAACAGTCAATGATGGCAGACAGGTACACGCGACCTTGGTTAGTAGCGAAAACACTGATGTCAGTCAGCCACAACCGATTTGGATGCTCAGCATGAAAATTACGGTTCACCAGGTTAGGTGGTGCGGGAGAAATTTCCCCTTGATAGCTGGAGTAACGCCACTTTCGTTTCGGGAACCAGGGACGAATTCCCTCTTCGTGCATGAGACGGCGGACGACCTTCTCACTGATAACGATCCCGCGATGGCGCAGTTCCCACCAAAGTCGGCGATAGCCGTAGGTGTTATTCGACTCAGAACTAATCTCATGAAGCAATTCGCGGATATGCGCGTGCTTATCCGGAGCAAATCGCTGTTGGAGTTGGTAGTAGAAGCTTGATGCCGCAAGATCAATAGCAGCAAGCAGCATAGATAACGGAAACTCGCCGCGTAACGCGTCAACCACTTCAGCCTTGTGCTTATTGCTGAGCTGCCCCGGGATGACGCTGACGTCTTTTTTTACAAGTTCCAGCTCCTTTTCCAAAACAGCCTTGTCAACGAGCAGTTGAGCCATTTGCTTTTTCAGTTCTGCAGGATCATCGGCTAATGATTTCTCGAATGCTGCTCGGGTGGGCATGCGAGTGTGCTCTTTGCGTTCTCTTTTCGACATCAAACCCCATTTTCCCTCTTCACGGTGGCGTTGTGCCCAAGAATAGACACTCATCTTTGAGCGCAGCTCGCATTCCACAGCGGTGTCAGCTGGCCTCCAACCAGCGTTGAAGAGCTCAACAGCACGAAGCTTTACCGGCTCTTCCGGTTTTAGAGTGCGTTGATCTTGTCCTGTAGTTGTCCGGAGTGGATCAGGCACCGCAAGATGTAGTGGTTGAGGTTTCGGAATCCCAGGGCGATCCCCCGTAGGTGCTCGAGCCTGCCGTTGATGGCCTCGACCGGCCCGTTGGACGCCCCGATATCGAAGTACGCCAGGACATCCTCACGCCGGCGCCACAGAGTGCGTCCCAGTTGGGCGAGCTCCTCCAGACCTTTCGGGGCTCTTCGCGAACGAGGGTGTAGTCGGGTGAGCGCGTCGGTGGCCGGGTAGGGGTCGAGGTCTCCCGGATGATGGAAGTTCTTCACGCTCGCCATCCCGAAAGACCTCGACGTGCTCCACTCTACTTTCGCGACCCCTGACCTGACCACGTTCTGCCGCCTGGATGAACTCGGACTCGAAGCGGTCGGCCAGCTGATCGAGCGGGACCGGGCGATGATCGAGTGTCGGCCGGTCGAGGTGGACCCCTGGTGTCGGAAGTGCGGGGCGGAGGGCGTGTCGCGGGACACGGTGACGCGTCGACTCGCGCATGAGCCGTTCGGGCATAGGCCGACAACGCTTCTGGTCCGGGTCCGCCGCTACCGGTGCGCGCACTGCCGACGGACGTGGCGGCAGGACATGACTCGCGCCGCCGCGCCGCGAGCGAAGATCTCCCGCCTTGGCGTGGAGTGGGCGCTGCGGGGCATCGTCATCGACCACCTCACCGTGACCCGTGTCGCCGCGGGTCTCGGGGTTTCCTGGAGCGCCGCGAACACTGCGGTGCTCGCGGAGGGCAAGCGTCGACTCATCGACGATCCTGGTCGGTTCGACGGGGTCACCACGATCGGCGTCGACGAGCACGTCTGGCGGCACACCCGCCTCGGTGACAAGTACGTCACCGTGATCATCGACCTCACCCCGGCCCGCGACAAGACCGGCCCCGCGCGGCTGCTGGACATGGTCGAGGGTCGTTCGAAGGCGGTGTTCAAGCAATGGCTCGCGGCGCGCCCACCCGAGTGGAGCAAGCGGATCGAAGTCGTCGCGATGGACGGGCTCGCAGGCTTCAAGACGGCCGCCGCCGAAGAACTCCCCGACGCCGTCCCGGTCATGGACCCCTTCCACGTTGTCCGCCTCGCCGGCGACGCGTTGGACCAGTGCCGACGCCGAGTGCAGCAGGACACGGTCGGGCATCGCGGCCGCGCCGGTGACCCGCTCTACAAAGCGCGCCGCACCCTGCACACCGGCGCGGACCTGCTCACTGAGAAACAGACCGCCCGCCTGGAGGCTGTGTTCGCGATCGAAGAGCACGTCGAAGTCGAAGCGACCTGGGGTATCTACCAGCGCATCGTCGCCGCCTACCGGGAACCCGACAAGAAGAAGGCCAAACAGATGATGCACGCCGCGATCGATGCGATCACCACCGGCGTCCCCGCCGCGCTCGTAGAGATCCGCCGGCTCGGCCGCACCATGGGCCAGCGTGCCGCCGACATCCTCGCGTTCTTCGATCGCCCCGGCACATCGAACGGGCCAACAGAGGCGATCAACGGCCGACTCGAACACCTCCGCGGCTCCGCGCTCGGCTTCAGGAATCTCACGAACTACGTCGCACGCAGCCTGCTCGAAGCCGGAGGCTTCAGACCCCACCTACACCCTCGTTCGTGAAGAGCCG
>ERZ1031137.85-NODE-85-length-21457-cov-22.964910_pt1 | contig 21457 bp, 21 predicted proteins | sample MGYA00517293_ERZ1031137 | MGnify/ENA primary metagenome ERZ1031137 (study PRJEB33718, sample SAMN03159763) | human skin metagenome | collected 2014-05-20 | study: EMG produced TPA metagenomics assembly of the PRJNA266117 data set (Human skin bacterial metagenome...
AGCGCGCGGGAGAGGGTGAGCTCGTCGACGAACTCCAAATCCCCACCCAGGGGCATACCGGAAGCGAGCCGGGAGACGGTGAGCCCAGAGAAGTCCTTCAACAACCGTGCGAGATAGGAGGCCGTCGCCTCGCCCTCAGTGTTGGGGTCGGTGGCGAGGATTACCTCAGCGATGTCGGGGACGTCCGACGAGACGTCGGGAAGCGTTCCGCCGACGCGCCTGACCAGCTGGGTGATGTTGAGTTCCTTCGGACCGATACCACCGAGGGGGTCGAGAGCCCCACCGAGGACGTGGTAGCGGCCGGTGTATTCGCCGGTGCGCTCGATCACTTGGATGTCTTTGGGCTCTTCGACGACGCAGATGGTGGTGGCGTCGCGTTCGGGGTTGCTGCAGATGGAGCAGACCTCGTCGGAGGAGATGTTGCAGCAGATTCTGCAGAAGCTGACGCCGCCGACAACCCCGGAGAGCGCAGAAATAAGCCGCTCAACGCTGTCGTCTTCCGTGTTGATGAGGTGGAAGGCGATGCGTTGAGCGGATTTCGGTCCGATGCCGGGGAGGCGGGAGAATTCGTCGATAAGCTCCTGAAACGGACCTTCGAACATTAACCGAGCATGCCCCCGAGGTCGCCACCGTTGAGACCCTGGGTGAGCGGACCCATCTTCTCCTGGGCCATGGCCTGCACCTTGCGGTGGGCATCAGCGAAGGCGCCGATGATGAGGTCCTTGAGGCCGTCGATGTCCTCCGGATCGACGACGCGCTCGTCCATGGTGAGGTCAGAGATCTGGCCGGAGCCACGCATGGTTACGGTGACGAGTCCGCCGCCGGCCTCGCCGACAACGCTGGACTTGACGATCTCTTCCTGAGCCTGCTGCAGCTTTGCCTGCATCTGCTGGGCCTGCTGGATGATCTGGTTCATATCGGGCTGAGTCATGTTGTCTCCTTTTGTTGTTTCCAAGCTCGTTACATTCTACATTGGCCTGGCGCCGAGCTCCGTTTGGAGCAAGTCCATCGCCATGTCCTTCGGGGTCCGATGGTCGAAGTTACCCGGGTCCTCCGTAGCGGCGCGGGCCATTTCCTCTTCCATCTCCTCGTCCGTGGGCTCGGGCGGAAGGGGAATATCCGGCTCCTCGGGAACGGGTGGCGGTGGCGGATTGTTCCCGGCTTGCTGCCCGTTGTTCCTGGCCGCGATGGCGTTCATCCGCTGTTTCCAGTGCGGGACGGCCGCCTCCGGTTGGTCGGCCTCCTCGTCCTGCTCCTCCACGCGTGTCGACGGCGGTGCCACCGGCTCCCTGTTCCGTTCGACGTGCGGCGCTGGTTGCGCGGGTGGCTGCGGTGCCGGCTGCTGCGGAGCTGCTGTCTGTTGCGGTGCCGGCTCTGGTGCCGGGTGCGATTGCCCGGCAGGGATCGTGTTCCCCAGCACACACTCGACGGTGAGCGGGACGTTGAGCTCCGCCTTCACGGCATCGGCGATGTCCGCGTTGTGCTTGGCATCGTTGAGCCGGTTGGCGATCGCGCCGGTGAGGATGCCCAGGTAGAGGGTGCCGTCGCGGACGTCGAGGACCTTTGCCCCGCGCAGCAGAATCCGCGCCGTCGTATTCTTCTTCTCCCGCGAGATGTAGTTGAGGATGTCCACCCACTTGTCCCGCACGGCAGTAGCGTCGACGGTTCCCACAGGCTCCGCCTGTGGCTGTTCCTGTTCTTGCTGTGGTTCGGGCTGGCTGGGCACAGGCTGCTCTTGCTTCTGCTGTTCAGGCTCACGCGGCGCAGATTCCTGCGGCTGGCTCTGCCACTGCGGAGCTGTCTGCTGAGGCTGCTCAGGCTCCTGGCGAACCGGTTGGCTGGGCGCAGGCTGCTCCTGCTTCTGCGGTTCCGGCGGGGTCGGCGCTGCCTGCTCCTGCTTCTGCGGTTCGGGCTCACGCGACGCAGATTGCTGCGACTGTTGTAGCTGCTGGACGGGTTGGGCAGGGGCTGGCTGCTCCTGTTGTGGCTGACTCTGCGCAGCGGGTTGCTGCGGCTGAGCCTGGGCCGGTGTCCCCTGGCGCTGGGAGCGTCGGAGGTACTTTTTGCCTGCCTCGCTGACCTGCTCGGGGGCCGGTGGTGCCATGGCTGCCGGGGAGGCGGCGTTGGGGTCGATGGCGGGCTGGCCTGTGCCGACGGCGAGGAGGCGAGCCATGAGGACTTCGAGAAGGATGCGGGGGGCGAGGGTGCCGCGCATGTCCTCCAGGCCGGTGTTGACAAGTGCCGTGATCTGGGGAAGCCCCTGCCCCGTGAAGAGCTGAACTTCCTCGGTGAGCTCGGAGTGAAGGAGCGATGGGGCGTCGACAAGCCCAGAAGAGAGAGCATCGGGGACCGCTTGGAGGACCATGAGGTCGCGGAAGCGGTCGAGAAGATCGCTGGTGAAGCGCTTGGGGTCGATGCCACGGTCGATGACCTGGCCGACGAGGGCAAAGGCGCCGGGGGCGTCGTGGGTGGCGATGACGCGGACGGCGGAATCGAGGAGCGTGGAATCGGTGACGCCGAGTAGCGGGGCGGCAAGCTCGTAGCTGAGCTTCTCACCAGCGGGGACGCCGGCGAGGAGCTGATCGAGGATGGAGAGCGTGTCGCGTGGCGAGCCACCGCCGGCGCGGATGACCGGCGTGAAGACCGCATCTTCGACCTCGACACCCTCGCCCGCGCACACATCCTGTAGAAGACCGCGCATAACAGGCGGGGTGAGCAGGCGGAATGGGTAATGCTGGACGCGGGAACGGATCGTACCGATGATTTTTTCCGGCTCCGTCGTGGCGAAAATGAAAACGAGGTGCTCCGGCGGCTCCTCGACGATCTTGAGCAGCGCGTTTGCACCCTGCGGGGTGATCATGTGCGCCTCGTCGATGATGAAGATGCGGTAGCGAGACTCGCTTGGCGCGAAAACGGCCGATTCGCGCAGCTCACGCATATCGTCGACGGAACCGTGGGAGGCGGCGTCGAGCTCCGTCACATCCAGGTTGCCGTTGCCACCCGGCGCGAGCGCGCGGCAGGACTCGCACTCACCACACGGGGTGGAGGTGGGGCCGTGTTCACAGTTCAGCGACCGGGCGAGGATGCGGGCAGAACTCGTCTTGCCGCAGCCACGCGGGCCGGAGAAGAGGTAGGCGTGACCGATGTTGCCGCTGTCGAGCGCGACGGACAGCGGCCTCGTTACATGCTCCTGACCTCGGACTTCTGCGAACGTTGCCGGACGATACTTGTGATATAAAGCCACGGTTAGAGAGTCTACCTTCCCCTACCCACACTCAAGAGAGTTGTGATTCGGTCGTCCTCGGTCAGCTGGGGAAGGCCGGCTTCCCACAGGGTCGGCGCGGTGAAGACGTAGCCATGCATGCGGGCGCCCGGCTGGAGGCCCGTGAGGTCGAGGGTGAACAACTCGGCGAGCTCGTCTGCGGTGAGCTCGAGGCTGAAGAGTTCCACGCGGACCTCCTGCTGCGTCATCCCCCACACCTGCGCGCCGGTGACAAGCCCCAGGTCCTTTTCCGCCAGGCCAGCCGTGGCTACGACCCCGTCGGCGTTCGTGCCAATGGTGGCGGTGGTTCCTCCTTCGACGAAGGTTCCTCCTTCGTCGGTTCCTCCTTCGTCGGAACCGTGAGAGAGCGGTTGGAAGTTAAACGGCGAGGTGAAAAGCGTGTTCAGCCAGTACTGCGTGGCTTGGATATCCATTGGCAAACCCCCTGGGTGGAAAACATGTGCCGATACGAAACAGTGTAGCCAGTTGGGATTGTGCAGGGACTAAGTGCGAACCAAGAACAGAACGCTACCAAAGAACTAAATACATCAGCGCCGAATGCCCTATACACCTAAGCAGAATTAACGAGCCAGACGTAGCCTCATCGAGCTTTCTCAAGCCCTACCGGTTTTCTGGAAACCATGGTACAGTGACTTTGAACCGCCTGTTACGACAGGAAAGGAAGAGAGCCCTAGAACTCCAGCCGGACGACTGGACCTAGGGCTTTCATTCTTCTTTACCTTGATCGGGTATTCAAACCTTCAGAAACAACGTGAGACCCTCGGAATACTGTCCGGAATCTCTTGAAAAACTAGCTATTCGTCAGCGAACGAATCGTCTTCACCTTTGCTGATTGGTTTCCACTTTGTATTGGTTCTAGGTTGGATAAGGACTCCAACCAAGCTCAAAAAACCAAGGATTCCCATTCCTGTTGCGAATGGAGTTCGGCCAAGTAGTTCCAGTACAGCTGCTGTTGCCAGGAACAAAACAGCCAAACTAAAAAACATCCATTGACCACGCCGAATGGATTTTCCATCTTCAAGAATTGATTCAGCAATTGCCTTATTTACTGCAGCGTTAGATTTCGTGGCCTCATTCGCGGCTTCAGCGGAATTCTCCGCCATCGTCACAATTCGATTTGCCAAGCCTTGTTGAATATTTTCGTATCCTTGCAATTCACTAGGCTCGGGCAAAGGGGCAATTCGAGTAACGCGTAATAATCGATTTGTTAGTCGGTCACTCACCTCGTCAAGAATTTCGCCCTCTACGACTTCATCTTGCCCTGAGAGTCCATCGCGGTTCGGAGAGCCTGCCCCGTTTGTCGCCACGCCTTCTCCACGTTTTCCATCGGGTCGTGGATCCGAGCTGTTCGAATAACTCTTCCGTCGCTGGAGCGAGCTATCACTCGTCCCCGATTGGTCTTCCTCATGATTGGGGTGCCCATCACTCATCCCTCCTCCTTCTGATTCCTAATGATTCGTAACGAGGGAAAGTCGAACTTCGATTCTTCCATATCATTCAGGCACAGCCAATTATGCCACAGGAATTACTATCTGGCTTGACAAAGGAAGACCTACAAAGCCGGAACGACGCAGGTCTCTCTACTGGAAGTACCCAGGTTGCGGAGAGCCTTGCTCCCACGTCTGAAGAACAAAATAGGGTGATTTGAAGTTCAGATCGGGCACGGATTACACAACTTTTTCCTGAAGTTCTCGCCAGTGTCTTGGTTCGGTTTGAAAAATTCCCAGAGTCTTAGTCAAGTTCCAACTCACGAACTGAATACTCCCCGCTAGGTTCCCAGGCCACCCAACGGGAAGCTTTTCCCCAGACAGTTTGCCTCCTTACTCGGACTTGAGTCGCAGATCCTGGTGGTAGGGATCTCGCCAGTCGAGACGATCGGTGTCCTTGGTTTCGATGCCCTGGTCCTCGACCTCGGGGACGTGGGCAAGGATGTTCTTGCGGGCTCGGCCGGCGCGGAGCTGACGCTCGATGCGCTCGGCAAGGCGGCTGAGGCCGAAGTTGATGGCGATCATGATGATCGCAACGACAACGAGGGCAGGCAGGTAGTTGCGGTAGTAGGACGCGCTCATCAGGCCGGAGCGGACGACCTCGACGTAAAGGATCATGTAGCCAAGTGCCGTGTCTTTCAGGGCGATGACCAGCTGGGAGATTAGCGCCGGGAGCATCGTGGCCACAGCCTGCGGGAGCAGGATATTCCAGATGGTCTGGCGGTGGGACAGGCCCAGTGCTTCGGCAGCTTCACGCTGGCCGGTGGGCAGCGAGAGGATGCCTGCGCGCAGGGTTTCTGCGATGACGGAGCCGTTGTACATCGTCAGGCCGAAGACCACGCCCGCAAACCCCAACTGGGCGGACGGGACGATGGCGTACGTGGCGAACACGGAGTAGGCGAAGATCATGAGGATGAGCACCGGGATGGCGCGGAAGAACTCCACGATGATGCCACAGAACCAGCGGATAGCCTTGTTCTTGGACAGGCGCCCCACACCGAGCAGCGCACCGATGATGATGGCGAGGATGATGGAGACAAGTGCCGCCTTCAGCGTTCCCCACAAGCCGGGGAGGATGTAGGTGGTCCAGGTGGTGGACTTCAAGAACGGGGTCCACTTCTCGGCGGCGAGCTGGCCGTTATCGCCAAGAACCTTGAGCACCCAGGCGATCACCGCGATAGCGATGACGAAGGTAGCGATGGTGACGATGCGGTTGAATTGGCGGGCTTTGGGGCCCGGGGCATCGTAAAGGACTGTTGCACGTACTGTCATTTTTTATGCCACCGCCTTCCTGCGGGTGTAGCGGGTGAACATGAGGCCCATCGGCAGCGTGATGATGATGAAGCCGAGGGCGAAAATCATGAACACCAGGATCGTGTGGTTAGCGTGGTTTTCGATGGTGGACTTCATCAGCAGCGATGCCTCGGCAACGCCGATGACCGAGGCGATCGTCGTGTTCTTGGTCAGTGCGATAAGTGTGTTCCCCAGTGGCACCACAGCCGACTTGAAGGCCTGCGGGAACACGACGAAGCGGAACGTCTGTATGAAGCTCAAGCCCAGCGAACGCGCAGCTTCTGCCTGCCCGAAGTGGACGGTGTTGATGCCCGAGCGCAGAGACTCTGCCACGAATGTGGACGTGTAGAGCACGAACGCGAGGACGGCGAGCCAGAAGTTGTTGTTCTTGATGAAGTTATCGTTTTCCGGTGCGAGCGTCAGCCCCAGGTTCTGGTACAGGCCGATGGAGCAGAACAGGATGATGAGCGTCAGCGGGGTGTTTCGCACCGTCTCGATGTAGAAACGCGCAATACCGCGAAGGATCGCCACCGGGGAGACGCGCATCGCTGTCAGGATGACCCCGAGAATGAACGCGCCGATGGCGGAGAAGAATGTCAGTTTGATGGTGACCCAGAAGGCTCCGAGGAGTCCCGGCCACAGGTCTGCCCACAGTTCAGTCATTTTCTACTCCTTAACAAAGTCCAGGTTGCCGGCTTCATCGGCCTCCACCACGGAGGCGTTTTCGCCGAGATTCTTATCCACCATGGCCTGGAACGAACCGTCATCCTGCATGGCGCGGACGGCATCGTTGATCGCCTCAGTGGATTCTTCGTCGTCCTTGGCCAGGCCGAGTCCGTAGTGCTCGTTGGTGAACGGCTTGCCGTCCTCCTTGGTCATCTCAATGACCTCGAACTCGCCGGGGTATTGGAGGGCGAAGCCGTAGAGGATGGTGGCGTCCGTCGTCATGGCATCCACCTTTTGCTGGTGGAGCGCCTCCACGCACGAGGAGTAGGAATCGTATTCCTGCAGCTGCACGCCGGGGAGGGAGTTCTTCACCTTCTGGGCGGGGGTGGAACCGGTGACGGAGCACAGTTTCTTACCTTTGTCGAGGTCCTGCAGAGAGGTAAGGGACGTGTCGTCGCCGCGTACGAGGAGCGCCTGGTGGGTGAGCAAATAGGGGCCACCAAAGTTGACGGACTTGGCGCGCGACGCGTTGATGGAATACGTGCCGGCGATCATGTCCACCTCACCGTTTTTGATGACGGTTTCGCGGGTGGCGGATGGCGTTTCGCGCCAGGTGATGTTCGGATGGGCCACGCCACGCTGGTCGGCGATGTGGTTAACCACGTAGGTGGCCACTTCCACGTCGAGGCCAGTCATGGTCTTGTCTGGGTTGCGCATCCCGAGGCCGGGCTGGTCGTACTTGGTGCCCAGGATGACCTCGCCGGCATCAATGGATCGCACGAGGCTGCGCGGCTCGGTGGAACCGCAGGCGGTGGCAGTGACGGCGACGGCGAGGGTGGCGATAAGTGCAAAGAGTTTTTTCATACCTAGCGCCCCAGAATCTTGGACAGGAAGTCCTTGGCGCGGTTCGACTGCGGGTTGGTGAAGAACGACTCGGGGTCGGTGTCTTCGACGATCGTGCCGTCGGCCATGAACAGGATGCGGTCGGCGACCTCGCGGGCGAAGCCCATCTCGTGGGTGACCACAAGCATGGTCATGCCGTCGGCGGCGAGGGAACTCATCACCTGCAAGACCTCCCCCACCATTTCCGGGTCAAGAGCCGACGTCGGCTCGTCGAAAAGCATAACCTTGGGCTTCATCGCAAGCGCACGGGCGATGGCGACGCGCTGCTGCTGGCCGCCGGAGAGCTGTGCCGGGTACTTGTCGGCCTGTTCGGCGATGCCGACGCGAGCGAGGAGCTTGTCTGCCAGGGCGTTCGCCTCGCTGGCGTCCATCCCCTTCACCTTTGTGGGGCCGAGGGTGACGTTTTTGCGGATGGTGAGGTGCGGGAAGAGGTTGAAGCTCTGGAAGCACATGCCGACCTCGGCGCGCAAGGCGGTGAGCTCCTTGCCTTCCTCCGGCAGCGGGGTGCCGGCGATGGAGATGGTGCCGGAGTCGATGGTCTCCAGGCGGTTGATGGTGCGGCACAGCGTGGATTTTCCGGAGCCACTGGGCCCCAGCACAACGACGACTTGCCCCTTGGGTACCTCAAGGTGGATGTCTTTGAGGGCGTGGTAATCGCCGAAGTACTTATTCACGCCGTCCATACGGATCATGGCGGTATGCGAGTCATCGGTGTAATTCATGCCACAAAAACTAGTGACTTCGCCCACCATAAAACAACATGTTGAGCAATCTTAACGCCCGAGTACCTACACCCGAAATGTCAGATGTTTTTTTATTTACCCACCTTAACACGTTTTTAGCCAACCCTTAGTCTCCCCCTGACCTACCCCCATTTACTTGTTTGGTAGTTCGAAGCCGAAAGTTCCCAACATAAAAACGCCCCCGCGTGTTAAGCGGGGGCACGCTAACGCTGAAAGGGCGTTAACGCTGAAGCGCGTTAGGCCTGCTTCTCAGCGGCGGCGAGGAGCACACACGTGGCCACACCTTCCATGGCCTGCTCCAGCTCGTCGATAGGCGGAAGAGACAGGGAAAGCCGGATGTTCCGATCGTTCGGGTCCTTGTGCAGCGGGAAGGAGCTACCAGCGCCGGTGAGAGCGATGCCGGCCTCTTTGGCGAGCTGGACGACGCGGGAGGCGGTGCCGTCGACAACATCGAGGGAGATGAAGTAGCCACCGTCCGGGTTCGTCCAGCTGGCTACACCGTACTCGCCGAGGCGGTTCTCCAGGATGGAGACCACCTTGTCGAACTTCGGCGCCAGGGACTCAGCGTGCAGCTTCATGTGGTTCTTCACACCCTCGGCATCGGTGAAGAACTGTGCGTGGGCGAGCTGGTTGACCTTGTTCGGGCCGACGCCGCGAACACCGGCAACCGATGCCCAGAAGTCGAGGTTCCCCTTAGAGGAGGCGTAGAAGGACACGCCGGAACCGGCCAGCGTGATCTTCGAGGTGGACGCGAAGATGTTGAAGCGGTTCGGGTGGCCAGCCTCGGCGGCGTAGTCCAGAACCGGGTAGACCTCGGGGAAGTCCCCGCGCAGGATATGAATGGCGTAGGCATTATCCCAGAAGATGCGGAAATCGGGCGCTGCGGTCTCCATCTCGGCGAGCTCGCGGCACACCTTCTCCGAGTAGGTCTGGCCACCCGGGTTGGAGAACATCGGCACGCACCACATGCCCTTGACGGCCGGATCCTTGACCAGCTCGCGAACGGTGTCCATGTCCGGGCCGTCCTCGTTCATCGGCACCGGGATCATCTCGAAGCCGAACTTCTGCGTGATGGTGAAGTGGCGGTCATAGCCGGGAACCGGGCACAGCCACTTCAAGTCTTCCTCCTGCGACCACGGCATGGGGGAATCCTGGTTGCCGAAGATGTAGGACCAGCTAATGATGTCGAACTGGATGTTCAGCGAGGAGGAATCCTGCGCAATGATGTTGTCCACGTCGATGCCGAGGAGCTCCGCCCAGATCTCGCGGATATCCACGATGCCGCGGAGGTTGCCGTAGTTGCGGACATCGGTACCCGTCTTGTCGGTGAGGTGATCCTCGCTAGGCAAGCCGAGGAGCGCGTTGGAGAAGTTCAACTGCTCCATCGAGGGCTTTCCGCGGGTGAGATTCAAGTCCAAATTCTTGGCCTTGAGCTCGTCGTACTGTTTTTTGAGTGCAGCCAAATCAAGGGTGTGGGTCATGCCGTCCTCCCAGCAAAAATGAATCCTGTTTCGTCCACCGACCACCTTACCCCCTCGCTCCCCTGCCCGGCACCGCATGATCGAGGATGCTTGTCGACGCCCACGGGGAGACGTCCCCACGAAACCACCGGTTCGTTCGAACCACCTACTAAGTGCGCCCACCGCGAAGAAAAACTCTAGTAGACACATATCTACTTTTCGCTACGCTCAGCTGAAAATTTGATGCTGCCAAATAAGTACTGATGGCACCAGCAAAGGCGGCAGCTCCGGCACCCCGTTCGGGCCACCGTTGCAGATCAGGAACGTGGCGACCGAGAGGTCGCGGACAAGCTCGAAGCCAGCGTCAACCAACTCTTCCACGGTTTCTGACAAAGGCTGAGGATAAAAGGCATCGTTCATGCCCCACCCCACCGGCCGATACGTGGCGCAGGTATCAGTCAGCACCGTTGTCTGCAGGGACTCGGCCGAGGATCCAACAAAACGCTCCTACAACGGGCGCTGATATGTATACGCCAGATACTGCAAAATCGCCTTCACCCGGCGGTTAGGCTCAGCAGCATCGAAGCCGAGTTTTTGGAATACGGAGGCAATATGCTTCGATACGCCTGCTTCAGAAAGGTAGAGGTGAGCAGCGATATCGGAGTTGGACAAACCTTGCGCCATCGCTTCAAGGACCTCGCGTTCGCGCACCGTCAGGCTTTCGATGGCGGCGCCTTGGTGGTCATGACGGGCGAGGTTTTCGGCAATCTCGCTGCCCAGGACCACCCTGCCCTGGCCTACCGCACGCAGCGTGTCCAGGAATTCTGCTACATCCGCGATAGAGTCTTTGAGGATGTAGCCCACACCGCCAGCATTGGCCTGGCCATACGTCAGCTCGAGGACGGCGCGCGCATACGCCGGCGTGGCGTATTGGGAGCACACCAGCAGCCCAATGTGCGGGTATTCCTTGCGAATTGTGGCTGCGGCTTGGAGGCCATCGTCCCGCATCTGCGGGGGCATACGGATATCTGTTACTACAACATCTACATCCGGGTGCGCTGCAACTGCGGACAGAAGCTGAGTGGCGCTATCGCATTGGGAAATTACTTCAATCCCCTGGCGCCTGAGCATTCCAGAAAGCGAATCACGGAGTAAACCGGAATCTTCCGCCAACATTATTTTCATAGCACCACTCCTGGCTCATCACGGTGTAAAAGAAGCGGAATTGTCGCCGCTACGCGGGTCGGGCCGCCTTGCGGCGAATAGACTTCCAACGTTCCCCCGACTGCATGGATGCGTTCACGCATTCCTGCTAATCCTCCTTCGGGCACCACTCGTGCACCGCCCTGGCCGTGGTCAACGACTGAAATGTTCAAGCCCTCTCCAACGGTAATTAGGACTTCTACCAAACTGTCTGAAGCGTATTTGCGTGCATTTGTTACTGCCTCGAGGGTGAAGAAATACGCGGCAGCTAGCACGCCCTCCGGCACTTGAGGAATCGGGATGGGACAACGAATGCGAACGTATTTACTATCGCAAGCATCCTCGAGCGCTGCGACAAGTCCACGTTCATGCAAAATTTGCGGGTGAATTCCGCGGACCGTAGCACGCAGGGAGTCTAAGCTCTGCTGCAGCGCAGCGCGAGCTTCTGCGAGCAGCTCTGCCTGCTGCCCAGTAGCGGTGAGTTGAGCCTCTCCGATTTTTAATGCTGCGCTGACCAAATACTGCTGTGCTCCGTCGTGCAAGTCACGCTCAATGCGACGCCGCTCTATTTCGTATGCATGGACAAGAGCACGTTGCGAGGTTACTAGCTGTTCGAGGAGCTGCTGATGTTCCATCTTGTTGCGGGTGTGGCTGTTTTTCCGGAACCAACGCATGCCGTTAACTTTAACTGATGCCACCGTGCGTGGGGGTAGAGCTGGGTCTACCGTGACTCTATAACCAACACCATTCATCTTCGCTGGCGAACCAACTTAAATAAACATCTATGACAACACCCATACTTGCAGCAGAACAGATAACAAAAACATTCAATAGCGCCACAGTTCTGCGTGGCATCGACCTGCATGTTGCCCCCGGAGAAAAAGTAGCCATCATGGGGCCTTCGGGTTCTGGCAAATCTACCTTCCTCAATTGTTTGGCTGGAATCTTGACGCCGACCTCGGGCACGGTGACATTTCAAGGCAAGGTCATCTCCTCAGCTTCCGATGCCCAACGTTCTGCACTCAGGCTGCGAGACTTCGGGTTCATCTTCCAAGACAGCATGCTTATCCCCGAGCTTCCGGCTCGCGAAAATGTGGCTCTGCCCTTGCGCCTGACTGGAGTGAAAACTTCTGACGCACTCGATCGCGCGGATGCCCTCCTCCACCATGTAGGGCTGGGTGAGCACTCCCATAAATTACCTGCGGAGCTCTCCGGTGGGCAGGCACAGCGAGTCGCGATAGCTCGTGGCTTGGTCCACCAGCCGAGCGTGGTCTTCGCCGACGAACCTACCGGTGCATTGGATCAGGCCTCCGGGCACCAGGCAATGCAACTAATTACCTTGACATTGTCGCACTACGGTGGCGCTTTGGTTTTGGTCACTCATGACACCAAGGTGGCGCGCTGGTGTGACCGACTTGTTGAAATCCGAGATGGATTCATTCACTCTGATCAGACGCTTCGCTGCCACGAGGAGGAAAACTGATGACTACCCCTTCTTTGGCGCGTCTGACCACCGAGTTGGCCATCCAACGTTCCCACACTAAGAACCGTGACAGGCTGCTCATTTTCTTAAGCGTTCTTGCCTTTGCAATAGTAAGTTCCATTGCGACGATCACCGCCAGCGGAACGTACATGTTCTACCAACGCTATCACCACCCGTACGGCAATCTAGCCCACGCTTTGGAGCTCGATCCTTCATTCGCGATCATTCCCCAGACCTACCTCAGTCTCGCATTTTTTGCTTGTATTCTCATTGTAATTCCCGCCTGCAATTTGGCCTCACAAGCTGCCCTGGTGACAGCGCAATCGCAACACTATCGGCTTGCGGTACTGCGCCTTATCGGCTTGAATCGCCGCCAGGTCAACGTCATGGGTGCCTGCGAAGTGCTCGTGCAAGCCGTAACGGGGATCGTGTTGGGGCAAGTTCTTGCACTACTTTGTGTCCCTTTGTTTACTGGTCTGAGCTTTCAATCGATGCCTGTAAGCATCGACGAAGTATATATGCCCTGGTATTTTTATCCACTTATCGATGCCATCTTGGTCGCGTTCACGCTCGTAGCAACATTCGTGGGATTGATCCAGGTGAGCATTTCGCCACTGGGAGTAGTACGCCGTAGTGCAGCGAAACGCCTGCGAGCCTGGCGTTTGCTCGTTTTGATTGCTGTTCTGGCGGTTGCCTATGTTCTCCCTCGCTTTACAGACGAGCAGAGTACTCTTAATCAGCTGTTCTTCAGCTTCGCGGTCGTGGCACTGCTGATGTTGACAAACGACATCGTGGGCCCCTTTATCCTGCAGCTTTTGGCTCGCCCATTGGTACGCATACCGAACGTCACGGTGTCGTGGGCTTTCCGGAATGTCCTGCACAATCCCCGGACGGTGTGGCGCCGGATCTCTGGAATTTCATTCTTGGTTTTCCTGGCAGCATTCGTTGGTTTTATGCGCTTTGCTCCCGGTGATGATCTCTCCCAGGCGGCTCAATCGGTCACGGAAGCCCTCAAGCCTGACCTGAATCTGGGACTGCTTCTGGTTATCGTCATCACCTGCATCATCAACTCGGTGTCTGTCATGATCTCACAAATCGCAGCAGAGTTTAGCCGTGAGCAAAACATCCGAGCTCTTCACCGTATGGGAGTTAGTCCCCAACCGATCATCTCAGTGAATTGGATCGAAAACATCGTGCCCTTTGTCCTTGCGACGTTGAGCGCATGGGCTTTGGGAACGGTGGCTGGCAGTGCCTTCAGCGCTGGTACCGATTATGTGATCGAAGACCCAGAATCTGTCGGGGGTCCTTTGGTAGTCCTTGGCGCTATCGCTATCGGAACCATCCTGCTTTTCCTCGCACAACTGCTCAGCCTTCCTACTTTTAAGAAAATCTACAACAGCTCGCCGCAGGTGCGTACGCGCTAGAGCGACTCCACTGCGCCAGATTGCAGGAAAGCTCTGGCCTCAAGGCCATTCGTCAAAAAGGTTCAACGTGGATTCGCCTCACTGTGCAACGATTGTGAAACGCAGAGAAACTACAGCGAAAAACGAGATTGCCTTCGCACTGATGTGGATTGCAATCTACGGTGTCGCAGTTTCTCTTGGCGACGAGCTCTCGCGGTCCCTCAGTGTCGAGAAAGGCATCACGCTGCCAGTCCTGGCCACCCTCTCCTGCATGCTCCTTATCTTCGTGCGAGAAATAATGGGCGCAAGCACTACGGCTTGCGCCCTCCCCGCGTGTTTGCCACGCAGTTCCTCCACTACGTCCCCTTCATTATCCTGTTCACGGTCCACTGTAGTTCGGGGCTCAGCTCAACCGCCCAGGCAGTGAAATAGCCTGCCTTATAGGTGCAATGCTGTGCGTGGAGGTTTTCTTGAGGAGCTGATCTTCCACGGTCTCCTCTTCCAGGCGATGCGCACCCACAATCGAGATGCTCGTTTCCTCGCTCACGTTCAGCCTGGGGCGCATGGTGAACCTGATCCACGGCGGCGACATGACACGTACGGAGAATCCGTGCCAGGTGCTCTACCCCACCGCCAGCGGTTTCCTCTTTGTCAGGATCTTCTAGAAAAGGGGCAGGGTGTGGGCGCACATCGCAGTCCACGGCATCGTGCACGCCGTTGCCAACGAGGACCGAGAGAACGACCTAGCGAACGAGTACGTGGTACCGGTATTGATCGACATCACGGTCTTCGTAGGTGCGTACGCGTTGTGGCTGCAGAGGCGAGTTCCGGGCGGGTTTAAAAACACACTCTGCGTCCGATGACTTCACAATTGCGGCTTAGCTCCAAAATTGCGAGTTGCAGAAAACCCCATTCGACATGCGAAAATCCCCGGTTCCGAAGAACCGGGGATTTTCCAAACGCGGAGGATAGGGGATTTGAACCCCTGAGGGATTGCTCCCAACACGCGTTCCAGGCGTGCGACATAGGCCGCTAGTCGAATCCTCCGAGAAAGAAGAGTAGACGATGTTAGGGGTAAAACACAAAACGCCTGGTCAACGCCCCGCAGACGGCAGGCCGGAGAAACAAGGATGGCCTGTTTTCATTTCTTCGCCTAATCCGTTACACTTACGAACCAGGATCCCGCACGGCGGATATCTTGTGAACTCCCCCAGGGCAGGAATGCAGCAAGGGTCAACGAGCTCTACCGGGTGTGTGGGGTCCCCTATTTTTATCTTTTACCCCCTCGGGGAATCTCTGCGCATGCCAATCCTGTGCATAAATGCCGGGGGTTTCGTCATACTGTCGCACCCAGAGATGTTTTTGCGGCCCATCGATCTCGCAACACCAAGTAGTACGGAGCAGTCGGGCCGCATTGCAGACGGAAGATCCGGAAGGCGGCCCATCGCACTTCCATGACTTTCCATTCAATCGGAGTCGGGCTGCATTGCGGAGGGAGGATCCAGAAGGCGTCACGTTCCTGAACCGAGTTCCCCGTCCTGACTTTGATATACACTCGTGCGCATCCTATCGAAACATCTGCGACGTTTGGAGACACCAATGAGGCGTGCATGCATCCCACTGATTTCTTCCCTCCTACTCACCGCTATGTTCACAGGACTGTGGATCGCCATACTTAAAACGGTCGAAAACCCGGATTTCTTGTTTCCGGGGTGGTTCCGCCCCACGTTCCTGGTGCTCGCTGCGTTGATCTGGCTCTGGGGTGTCGTTGTTGCCGTGCGCCTTTCCATGCATCGCTTCATCAAATATTCCTTCGTCGCGGCCATGGCGTTAGCCGCAGCAGGTGTCATTTCTTTCCTTCCCACGACAGAGGATCCTGTGATCAACGTTTTTGGTTTCCTTGCCATTGTCTTGGGAATCTTCCTCGCCGATGTGCTTGGCATTGTCGTGCTCGTTGTTGCATTGTGGAGAGCACACCAGGACAAGGAATTGGAGCCATAAAAAGACTCGGGCGGACTCGAAAGAGCTCGCCCGAGTTTTTGGGGGTTGGAGGCTAGTTAGATTTCGTTCGTGCCCGAAAGAAGCGCGAAGAAGACCGCCATGCGGAGGTAGACGCCGTTGGCGACCTGCTCGAGGACGACGGTGTGGTCGGCATCGGCAACATCGTAGTCGATTTCGTGGCCGCGGATCATCGGGCCGGGGTGCATGATGAGCGCGTTCTTGTTCATCTTGTTGAGGCGCTCCGAGGTCAGGCCGTAGCGGGCGCGGTATTCGCGGTCGGAGGGGAAGAAGCCACCGTGCATGCGCTCCTCCTGGACGCGCAGCAGCATGGCGACATCGAGGTCTTTCAGGACCGAGTCGAGCTCGTAGGAGATCTCTGCGGGCCACGTCTCCACGCCTGCGGGCATGAGGGTGGGCGGGGCGACGAGGATGACCCTGGCGCCCAGCTTGGACAGGACATCGACGTTGGAGCGGACGACGCGGGAGTGGAGGAGGTCGCCGATGATGGCGACGGTCTTGCCCTTCACGTCGCCGAAGTGCTGGCGCATGGTGACGGCGTCGAGAAGCGCCTGGGTGGGGTGCTGGTGCGAACCGTCACCGGCGTTGATGACCGAGGGGCCGACGCCGTCGGGGGCGACCCAACCGGCGAGCAGCTTCGGCGCGCCTGAGGACGGGTGGCGGATGATGAAGGCCTCCACGCCAATGGCGGTGAGCGTGAGGCCGGTATCGCGCAGGGACTCGCCCTTTTTCACCGAGGAGCTGGAGGCCGAGATGCTCAGCACGTCGGCGCTCAGCGACTTGGCGGCCGTCTCAAAGGAGTTCTTCGTGCGCGTGGAGTTCTCGTAGAAAAGCGAGGCCACGCGGCGGCCACGGAGGGTGGGGAGCTTGCGTATCTCGCGGCCGGACAGGGTGTTGCGGAACTCGTCCGCCTGATCCAGGAGGTAGGTGATTTCCTCAGCAGAAAGATCCTCGGTGCTGATTAGGTGCTTCATTATTTGTGTTCCTCGGAGTAGGTGATTCGGTCGGCGGAGTCGAGTGGCTGGAGCTCACAAACGACGTTTGCGTCCTCCGGCAGGTGAGCGACGGCGGTGCCCACATAATCGGGGCGGATGGGGAATTCGGGCTGCTCACGATCGACGAGAACGGCGAGTTCGACGCGGCGCGGGCGACCGACGTCGGCAAGTGCATCAAGAGCCGCACGAATCGTGCGACCGGTGGAGAAAACATCGTCGACAAGCACAACAACCTTGTCCTCCACCCCACCGTGAGGGTAGACAGTCTCCTGAAGTGCGCGGTGCGGGCGGCGACGAAGATCGTCGCGGTAGGGGGTGACATCGAGGGAGCCGAGCGGAACCGACACCCCCGTCTCGGCCGCGATGGCCTCCTGCAAGCGCTGCGCAAGCGGCACCCCACCCGAGGGGATGCCCAACAGGGTGACATCCTCAACGCCACGTTTTTCTATGATCTGGTGCGCGATGTGTGCAATCATGTGTGAAATTTGTTCACTACCTGCAATCGACTCCATCGAGCGCCTCCTTCCCCGCCTCTCTGTGCGGTCCGTTAAAGGATATTGCCGACACCTAAGTATAGACCTCCCGACCAGCCAAGAGAAGCTCGACACCGAAACTCCTCCCCTGGCCGGGCGGACGTTTTACAATGGTGTTTTACCCGCAGACAAAAGATAGGACACCCCACACCATGCCCATGAACCTGAGCGGACGGTCGTACCTCAAACTCCTCGACTTCACACCTGAGGAGATCCGCTACCTCATTCGCCTCTCGCGACGGTTCAAGGAGCTCAAGCTCACCGGCACGCCACACCGCTACCTCGACGGCAAGAACATCGTCCTGTTATTTGAGAAGACCTCCACGCGCACGCGCTGTTCCTTCGAAGTCGCTGGCCGTGACCTGGGGATGGGCGTGACCTACCTCGACCCCGGCTCCTCGCAGATGGGCAAGAAGGAATCCCTCGCGGACACCGCCCGCGTGCTCGGGCGCTTTTTCGACGGCATCGAGTACCGCGGCTACGGACAAGAAATCGTCGAAGAGCTGGCCGAATACGCCGGAGTTCCCGTGTGGAATGGCCTCACCACCGAATTTCACCCGACACAGATGATCGCCGACATGCTCACGCTGGAGGAGAATTTCCCCGACGGGATTGCCGGCAAGAAGCTCGTGTTCATGGGCGATGCTCACAACAACGTGGCCAATTCCCTCATGGTCGTGTGCGCCAAGCTCGGGCTGCACTTTGTCGCCTGCGGGCCGAAGGAGAACATGCCCGCCGACGAATTGGTGCAAACGTGCACATCGATTGCCACCGAAACCGGCGGTTCCGTCACCCTGACCAGTGACGTTGATGAGGCCGTCACCGGGGCGCATGCCATCTACACCGACATTTGGGTATCCATGGGTGAAGACGAGGAACTGTGGGCCTCGCGCATTAAGGCCATGTCTCCGTACCAGGTCACCGCTTCACTGTTTGAGAAAGCCGCCGACAACGCCATCTTCATGCACTGTCTTCCCGCCTTCCACGACACGAAGACGACCGTCGGCGCCGACATTGCCGAGAAATTCGGCATCACCGAGATGGAGGTCACCGACGAGGTGTTTGAGGGGCCGCGCTCCCGCGTCTTTGACGAGGCGGAAAACCGCATGCATTCCATCAAGGCGATCATGTACGCCACGCTGAAGTAGGAGGTTGCCATGACTATTGCGATTGTTGGCGCTGGTGCTGTCGGCTGCTGGATGGGTGGCGAACTCTCCGCGGCTGGTGCCGATGTGACGCTTGTGGCCCGTGGCGAGGCGCTCGATGCGCTTCGCACGCGAGGGATTCGCGCTGATGGCGTGGACATTCCGGTGGGAGTAGCCGAACACGCCTCCGAGGTGGATGCCGATGTCATCGTCCTCGCAGTGAAGGCGACGGGTGCGTCCCTCGCCGAGATCATCGACGGAACGACTGCACCGATTGTGATGACGCAGAATTCGGTGGAGGCGCCCCGGCTCATCGCCTCTGTCGCTGGCGAGAAGCGCACCGTTCCCGGTGTCGTCCGCGGGTACTTCCACCACGTTGGCCCCGCGGAGGTGACCACGCACGGTGGTCCCGGTTCCTTCACCATGGGCCCCGGCGCCCCGACGCTTGCTCAGGCACTGGAGGCCACGGGGATCACCGGTATCGTCCGAGAGGATGTGCTTGTCGACGTCTGGGAGAAGGCCATGTTCGTTGAACCCTGCGGCGTGCTTGGTCTGCTTGCTTCCACCGATCTCGGCGGGCTGCGCACCACCTACCGCGACAGCCTCATCGATTTCATCACCGAGGTCCGCAACACCGGAATCGGTGCAGGAGTACCGATTCCGGAGGATGCCGTCGACCGCACCATCGCTTTCGCCGACGCCATGCCGGGCACGTCGACCACCTCCATGCAGCGCGACCGCATGGCCGGCATCTCCGGCGAGTTCGATGCGCAGGTGGGTGCCATTGTGCGGGAAGGCGACCGCAACGGAGTTCCGGTGCCGCTGCACCGACTGGCGTACAGCCTTATTTCTGGCCGCCAGGAGCACTAAACTCCCACGGCCGGGTGGGGATCGCCTGCGGGCTGTAGCGCGCGACCATGTCCCGGGCCGTCTCTGCCCCCTCGATCCCCAGTGACCTGCCAAGCATGCCCACAATTTCGGGGATCGACCACGTGCGCGCCAGCTCCGGCAGCGTCGTGGCGCCGTTGCGCTTGGCGAGGCGCTCGCCGTCCTCCCCCACGACGAGTGGCACGTGCAGGTACGTCGGAGGCGTGGCGCCCAGCGCCGTGGCGATCGCCGCCTGCGTCGGCGCGGAGGAGAGTAGGTCCTCGCCGCGCACGACGCGGTCGACGCTCTGCTTGCAATCGTCGACAACGCAGGCGAGGTTGTACGCCCACCCGGGCTCCCGCCCGCCACGGCGTAGCACGCAGTGGTCCACGGGGCCGGTGACGGTGCCGTGGAGGTCGTCGACAACAGTCATATCCCCTCCCCCGTGGAAGCGCACCGCGGGTGAACGGTCACCCATGTCCGGAATGTCCGTCCGGCCGATGCACGTGCCCGGGTAGAAGCTCGGCGGCGTGTGTGGCGCGCGGGCTGCTTCCCGGATGTCTTTCCTGCTGCAGTAGCACGGGAACGTGTCCAGGCGCGCGAGGGCGCGTTCGTAGAGGCCGTACCGGTCCTGCTGGTAGACCGGTTCCCCGTCCCAGTCGATGCCGATGGCCGCCAGGTGCTCCAGCTGCCTGCGCGCCACCTCGCGCGAGCTGCGCTGCTCGTCGACATCCTCGATGCGCAGCAGGAAGCGGCGCCCCGCTGCCCGCGCATCCAACCACGCGGCGAGTGCCGTGCGGAGGTTTCCGATGTGCAGGTCACCTGAGGGGCTGGGGGCGTAGCGTCCGGCTGGTGTTGTCATAGACATAACAGTAGCGGGCGCGGCGTGCGGGCAATAGAAAAACTCCCGGAACACCCCTTGGTATTCCGGGAGCCTCCGCAGGACCAGATGCGGAGCTTTGAATAAAAGAATAGTGATGAGTCGAAGGCGGCCCTGCTTGCCCTCCGCACAAATCCAGTGGCTGTTAGCCACTGGATTCATACTAGTTCATCAATTGTTACTCAGTCTCAGAGGGGTCCTCTTCTTCAGTGACCTCTTCGTCAGAGTAGGTGACTTCCGGAGCCTCGGAGGTCGTGGTGGTGGACTCGGCGGGAGTGGACTCCTCGTCCTTCTTCTCCGTGTCCTTCTCGCCCTCCGGCTTCGTGCTGGAACCGTTGGTGTTGGCCTCGGTGCCCTCAGCATCGCTGGAGCCGGAACTCATGCCATCGAACTTCCATGCCTTGCCGTTGATGCACTTGGTGGCGTAGTACATACCCACCAGCGAGGCGGCTGCGACCAGACCCAGGATGGAGAGGATACCGGCAACGTTCACGTTGGAGCCCATGGCTGCCAGCTGTGCGTTCGCATCCTTCAGCCACTGTGGCTGGTTACCCGGGTTGTTGATCTTCAGGCTATCGAGCTGTGCCTTGATGGAATCCGGAACTGGCAGGTTCACCTGCGTTGCCAGGGCAATGATTCCCAGCGGCACGAGGTAGAGCAACGGGTTCGCGTACCACTCGTTCGGATCGATGCACTGCTCGATGATCGTGTTCGTGTCAGCGATCTGCTTGGCAGCCGGCGTGACGACGAGCTCGAGTTCCTTCTGCGTTGCGTTGTTCGTCTCGGACTCGGGGTAGTTCACCTTCACCGTGATGGTGTTGGCGGTACCCGTGGTGGCATCTTCCGGAACCGTCACGGTTGCGCGACCGGTGGCCGGGTCAACAGTGACATCCCAGCCTGCAGGAACCGTGGTCTCGTCCAGTTCGAACGTCGTGCCCGCAGGAGCGGCACCGTGTTCGTTCACAGCGGTCAGCGCGTTGTCGAACTCAGGCGTGACCGTTACAGTCTTGCCAACTTCCGGCGTCTGCTTGTCGTACTTGCCGACCCACTTGGCGCCGTTGGCATCGACAAGGTCAGCGATGCCGTTGTTGTTC
>ERZ1031137.86-NODE-86-length-21421-cov-22.169943_pt1 | contig 21421 bp, 18 predicted proteins | sample MGYA00517293_ERZ1031137 | MGnify/ENA primary metagenome ERZ1031137 (study PRJEB33718, sample SAMN03159763) | human skin metagenome | collected 2014-05-20 | study: EMG produced TPA metagenomics assembly of the PRJNA266117 data set (Human skin bacterial metagenome...
AAACTAGACACACAAAATGGCCAACCCACACGACACGCCGAAAAGACACACGTTTTGGCGCTTAACCCGGGATTAACCCCAAATACAGGCAAAACAAAAGGCCCGCACGAGGCGGGCCGGCAGTGGTCCCAGCTGGGATCGAACCAGCGACCTTTCCGGTGTGAACGGAACGCTCTTCCACTGAGCCATGGGACCAACGTCTGAATAGGTTACACGTTTCCCCGGCGGGTAACTAATCGCCAGGTCAAAGGCCAAAGAAGCATCATCGGCTGAATCACAACGGGACAATTTCCTATTCCCTGTGCTCTGGGTGCGGACTAGTAACCGTTACGGAGGAGCCATGGGAGGCAGGTGGGCGTCGACAAGCATGAGAGGTTAGGAATTGGGGACAGTGACGGTACCTACGTGCCGAAAAACTTTTCCACAGGCAACACGCAGGGGCACATGCGAGCCCTGGAGTAGCGGATTAGTTAGGGTTATTGCGTGTCTAGTCTCGCAGAATCGCTCCGCAACACATGGGTAGCCGACGCTCCTGAGCCCCACCGCGACGCTCCTTCCTGGAATGCCGTGCTGAATTGGATGTTCTGGCCTCTCGTAGTCATGCTCCTCATCCATAGGATTTTCCTTCTATCCATCGACGGGGCGATTACCGACGACTTCACCACCGTGTACGAGGCCATCGCCCGCATGCGAGAAGGAATTCCCGTATACAACGAGAACTACATGTACGTGGATCCACACTACCTGTGGTCCCCCGGCGCGACGATCCTCCTATACCCCTTCTCCTTCGCACGTCTTGCCATCGCCCGCTTCGGATTCATTCTGATCAACGCAGGCTGTGTCATCGCCGCTATTGGTTTCTTCCTCAAACTGCTGGGGAAAAGGCCAACGAGTTTCTTGTTCCCCCTATTTGTGGTGGCCGCTTTGTTGACCGAGTCGGTGCGAAACACCCTGATTTTCTCCAACATCAACGGGATTCTGTTCCTTCTGCTGGTGGGGTTCTATTACTTCCTCGTTCGTGACCGCCAGTGGCTGGCTGGCTTCGCTATTGGTTTTGCCATCATCTTCAAACCAATTTTCCTTCCCCTCCTTGTGCTGCCCCTGGTCAAGCTGAATTGGAAGACGATCGTCTCCGGCGTGGGGGTTCCAATAGTGATGAACCTCATCGCGTGGCCGCTCGTTCCGGGCGCTACCGATTACATCACCCGCACAACCCCGTACATCGCGCAGATTCGTGACTTTTCCAACTCCTCCCTGCGTGGGATGGCGTTGTGGTCTGGTGCCCCCACGTGGTTGACCGCCACAATCTGGATTATCTTCGCAGTCATTGTTGCAGCCGGCATTCTTGCCGCACTCAAGTTCCGCTACTCGGATCGCCTGTGGTGGATTGTGACAACATCCACACTTCTCCTCGTTGGAGTGTTCTTCCTGTCCTCCCTGGGCCAGATGTACTACTCGATGTTCCTCTTCCCCTTCTTTATTGCGGTCATCCAATCAGGCTCCCTTGCCCGCAACCCGTTCGCCTGGTTTGCTGCGTACTGCATGTTCACACCTGACAGCTGGAAATCAGCTACCTTCCCCGCCGAGGGAATGTGGGCCCAGTACTTCCTTCCCACGACGGGCTGGGCAATCCTCATTATCGTCATTTCTGTTGGTGCCATCGCGCGGGCGTACAGCTCGTACAGCTCTCGTCACTCGTCTCGCCACCAGGTAGCCCCTGCTTCTGCCGGCGCCTAAGCCCCCATTTCCGGCAGCCGTACCGTCCGTGGCACATTCTCGTGGCCCCTGGGGTGGGTAGGCTAGGCGCATGACGAATTACGAAGATTTTACTGACGAACAGTGGCGCGAACGCCTCGATCCGCTCTCCTTTGCTGTGTTGCGCCAAAAGGGAACCGAACCACCGTTTTCCGGCGAATACACCGATACGGAAACAGAAGGGGTGTACTCCTGCAAGGCCTGCGGTGCCGAGCTCTTCCGTTCCCAGGAGAAGTTCCATTCTCACTGTGGTTGGCCGTCTTTCTTCTCCCCTCTCGCCGGTGACCGCATTATTGAGCGCGAGGACTTGTCGCACGGAATGCGGCGCGTTGAGGTTCTCTGCGCCCGGTGCAAGTCACACCTCGGCCACGTTTTCGAAGGCGAGGGGTACGACACCCCGACGGATCTTCGCTACTGCATCAACTCCGTGTGTCTCACTCTTGAGCCCGCTCAGCCGGAACAGTAATCAGAACCGCACGATGCAGACAGTACACACGGGCTAGGAACTGCACCGCGCAAAGATACAAAGATAAAAGCCGTGGAACGCGCTAGGCGTTTCCACGGCTTTTATCTACGTACGAGGGCGGTAACGACTGTGGAGGCTGAGAAGCGACACTCAGCTTGTCCACGACCAGGCGAAGTGACTCTTACGCCACTGACCCCAGACGGTATGTCGCCACCAACAGGCTTCTTACGGCAGGACGTTGACGATCTCTGCAATATCGTCAACGCGACGGCCGGAGTAGAACGGAATCTCAACACGGACGTGCTCACGCGCCTTGGTGTAGCGCATCGCGTGCATGAGTTCGTTAATGGTCTCCATGTCCGGTGCCTCAAAGGCCAGGATCCACTCGTAATCACCCAGGGCGAAGGCGCTCATGGTGTTGGCGAGCACGTTGCCGAACTTGCGGCCGGCCTGGCCGTGGTCGGCGAGGATCTTGCGACGATCGTTCGGATCGAGAAGGTACCAGTCGTAGGAGCGCACAAACGGGTACACCGTGATCCAGCGCTCCGGCTCCATGCCCATGATGAAGGCCGGCAGGTGGGACTTGTTAAATTCCGCGGGACGGTGAATGCTCGTGCCGATCCAGTTCTTTTCACTGGCGGCGCCGAGGAGCGTCTCACGACGGAACTGGTTGTACGCGTCCTGAAGGTCCTCCAGGTTCTCCGCGTGCCACCAGAACATGTAATCGCCTTCCGCGCGCACACCGGAAATGTTGTAGACGCCGCGGACGGTAATGCCCTTTTCCTTCAGATCGGCAAAGAAGCTGTGGAGCTGATCGATGACCTCCGTACGGTCGTCGGGAAGCACGCCCGGGATGACATCGAACACGAGGAACTGCGAGTACTGCTTGACCTCATTGAGGGCAGCAAAATCAGGATGACTGAATTTACCCATTACTGATGCCTTTCTACATCAACCTTTAGTTTCACTTAGGACATCATACTTGTTTGCGCCCACGTTGGACTAGACCGGCGTGGCTCCTACAGTTACCAGGGGCGCTTAGTTACCGTTGTGTACGTGACTGACCAACAGGTATCTTCTCAGCGTCCAAGCGCAGCAGTGCACAAGCTGACGCATGCACGGACCCAGGAAGCGGAGACTCCACAGGAGTTCACCGCGGCAGCGGAGTCCATGCACGCAGCCCAGCTGCGCAAAGAGATCGTCCTGGGGACAATTCGACCGCCACAAAAGATTGCTAAGTTCAGTCATGCAATTGGACTCGAAGTGGACAGAGAATCCGAAGATGAGGCCGTGAGCGCCCTCGACTCCGATGGTGATGCTTTCGGGCGCCTCATCCTTCTTTATGATCCCCGGTCTGAGGAGGCATGGGACTCCCCCATGCGACTCGTCGCCTACATCCAAGCAGATCTGGATAGCTCGGTAGCAAGCGATCCACTGCTGCCTGAAGTCGCCTGGGAGTGGCTGAAGGAAGGTTTGGAAGAAGCTTCCGCAAGCTATACCAACATGGGAGGAACAGTCACATCCACCGCCTCCGTCCGCTACGGTGAAATCGGTGGACCACCCCGCGCTTATCAGGTAGAGCTTCGCGCATCCTGGACTGCTACGAGCACCGACTTGTCCTCCCACGTCGAGGGGTTTGCCCATGTACTCAGTGCGGTAGCTGGCCTACCGCCAGTGGGTGTCACCAACATCGGTTCGTAGCCACATCGGATGCGCACTCGTCGTGCGCTCGGGCGCGGTACTGTGAGAACTGGTGCTGTGATGCTGGCACCATGCACGCATAGTGGCTCTCCGCTTCACGCGCTGAGCCCGTCCGAGGGCCACACGAAATACAGGCGCTGCGCCGGATGACGTAGCTAGAAAGAGTGACAGGTTAGCGATGCTTCTGACAGCCCCGCGGGATGGAAAGACCCCCTTGGTAACTACCTCCTCCGAATTGGCTGACTGCGCTGCCAGCCTCGAACCGGGAGCACCCATCGCTATCGATACAGAGCGCGCTTCCGGCTACACCTACGATGACCGTGCTTACCTCATCCAACTCCGCCAGGAAACTGCTGGCACCTTTCTTGTAGATGCAGAAGCTCTCCGCACTGAGCTTCCAACCGTCTTGGCACCTGTAGTGAACAGCTGCCCGTGGATTTTGCACGCCGCAGTAAGTGATCTTCCGTGTTTGGGTGAGGTGGGGATGACGGCACAGCAGCTTTTCGATACTGAGGTAGCTGGCCGTTTCCTCGGCTTTGACAAGGTCAACCTGGCTGCCATGACGAGCCGTATCCTCGGCATTGACCTCAAAAAAGGTCACGCCGCCGAAAACTGGTCGAAACGACCCATCCCCCGGTCGTGGCTTATATATGCAGCCCTCGACGTGGAGCTTCTCATTGAGCTGGCCGATACCCTCACCGCACTCCTCGACCGCGAGGGGAAGCTTGAATGGGCGGAGGCAGAATTCCAGCACATCATTGATTTTCCTCCCGTCCAGCATGAGAAAACGTGGCACGACGTTAAGGGAATTCGGCGCATGCACGGCGCCCAGGTCCAGGCAGCCCGGGCACTGTTTAACAAGCGCGAGCAGATTGCCCGCAGCAAGGACATCGCCCCCGGGAGGGTGCTGAGCAACAAGCTGCTCAGCCTGCTGGCAGAAAAACACCCGACCACTCCCGACGACGTGCACTCCATTCTCCGCAACCGGTCCAACCCTCATATGTGGGCCTCGGTCATCAGCCAGGCACTGGGCAAGCCAAAGGATTCGTGGGCGACATTGCCCAAGGAAGAGGGAACCCCGACAAAGAGCGCGTGGAAAAGGCTGTGCCCCGACGCGTGGGATGCCCTGCACGAGGCAACCGCTGCTGTGGCAGATCGCGCTGATGAGCTCGAGATCGATCCCATCGTGCTGGTTGCCCCCGCTGTCATTCGCGATGTGGTGTGGCAACGCTTCGCTCAGGAGGACAACACCCCCGTCGTAGACTTGCTCACGGGCTTCGGTGCCCGCCCCTGGCAGGTAGAACTTGTCGCTGGGCTCCTTGAAGAGTCCCTCCGCGGCGAATAACGTAGCGACGTCCTAGATCGACGTGCACCGCCGCGATTGCGCGTTGGACTCTGGGATGAGGAGGATACGCCCGGCGAGAAGCACCTTTCGGAGACGCATTCCTCCCCGTCTTCCCCGCTCAGATTAGTTTCCCCTTCGCCACTTCCTTCTCGTTTCTCGCCACGACAACACCGGGGCCTGTTGACTCCGACAGCTAACTCCGACTAACGATCCCCCTTTCTTGCACGTTTGCCTTCTTCTTGTTTCTCCTCGCCTCATCCTTGGCTGACCAGCGCTGTAGACGCATGCGCGAGGAGACGGCGTGGCTCACCTGCACTCACCTCATTGGCACTTTTGGGGGGTGTGTATCCCGAAAATTTTATGCATACTTTGCATTTGAGTGCATGATTAATTAGAGTTCAGGCATGGCAGTTACAGTAGGAATCGCCGGTGCAACCGGATATGCAGGAGCTGAAGTAGTGCGCCTCCTGCTCAACCACCCCGCATACAATTCAGGCGAGCTCATCATTGGACCGCTCATGGGCAACTCCAACGCCGGAGGACGCGTGGGCGCCCTCCTTCGACATATGTCGCCTCTTGCAGACCACGTTATCGAGCCGACCGATGCCGAGCACCTCCATCAATGCGATGTTGTCTTTTTAGGGCTCCCCCACGGCGATTCCGCCGAAGTCGCCCGTGAGGTGGAAGGCGATTGCCTCATCCTGGATCTCTCCGCGGACTTCCGGCTAAAGGATGCCGCGCAGTGGGAAAAGTTCTACCACTCGGCACACGCCGGAACATTTACATACGGCCTTCCGGAGCTTCCTGGGCAGCGCGAGAAGCTCACACAGTCGCGGACGATCGCCGTGCCCGGCTGCTTCCCCACCGGAGCAGCCCTCGCGGCAACCCCCGCATTAGCCAAGGATGTCATCGAACCTGAGCTGACCATCGTCAGCTTCTCCGGCGTGTCAGGTGCCGGAAAGAAAGCCTCCGTAGCCAACCTCGGGGCGGAGACAATGAATTCAGCCAGGGCCTACAGCGTGGGAGGAATTCACCGCCACACCCCAGAAATGGAGCAGAACTTCTCCCACGTGGCGGGCGAGCCCGTGAACGTCTCGTTTACTCCGGTTCTTGCCCCCATGACACGTGGCATCCTCACCACCATTGTCGGCCCGCTCAAGGACGAAAAAATGAGCTCACACGATCTCAACGCTTTGTATACGCAATGGTATACGGACGAGGAATTTGTTGTTGTCCTCCCTGAAGGCCAACAGCCCGCGACCCAAAACGTATGTGGCTCCAACTACTGCCACATCCAGGTGACGGCAGATCCGCATGCGGGTAAGGCCGTGATCACCTCAGCAATTGACAACCTCACCAAGGGAACAGCAGGAAACGCTATTCAGTCAATGAACCTGGCGCTGGGGTGGCCAGAACACTCCGGGCTCACTCACGTAGCTGTCGCCCCTTAGTAAGCGAAACAGCGCACCGCAGCGTTGTCTGCACACCATCATCGCTCTGCGCCATGGAGCTGCAGGAGCACCATCACCCGTTAGTTACAACAACACGTTACGAATCAAAGGAAGAAAATACAGTGTCTATTACATCAGTCCCCGGCTTTAGCGCAGCAGGAATTACCGCAGGCTTAAAAAAATCCGGCAAGAAGGATCTTGCCGTTATCGCTAACAACGGGCCACAGCACACGGCAGCCGCCGTTTTTACCCGGAACAAGGTCTTTGCAGCACCCGTTAAGTTGACCCGGCAGCACGTTGCTAACGGATCGCTTCAGGCCGTGATTATTAATTCTGGCAACGCCAATGCCTGTACGGGTGACCAAGGCTATGACAACGCCCATACTCAGGCAGAGATAACAGCTAAGGAGCTAGGTATCGCGACGGAGGACGTTGCGGTGTGCTCCACTGGCATCATCGGCGAACAGCTGGACATGGAAACCCTCACACCGGCAATCCCTACCGCGGTCAAAGCATTAGCAGCCACAGCCGATGCAGGCGCTGCGGCGGCCGAAGCAATCATGACGACGGACACGGTAGCCAAATCCACCTATGTAGAAGCTAACGGATTTGTCGTGGGCGGGATCGGCAAGGGCGTGGGAATGATGGCGCCATCGCTTGCCACCATGCTGTGCGTCCTCGCCACCGATGCGGCCGTCACCCCAGAAATGGCCCAGGAGGCGCTACAGAGCAGCGCCGATAAAACCTTCAACACCCTAGATATCGACGGCACCACCTCCACCAATGACACCGTTATTCTCCTCGCCAACGGCGCCAGTGGCTATCAGCCCAGCCAGGACGAACTCAACAGCGCAGTCCGGAAAGCATGTGAAGACATGGCGAACCAGCTGCAAGGCGACGCAGAAGGCGCGACCAAGCAGGTGAGCATCACCGTCACAGGCGCTTCCTCGGATGCGGAAGCGATCAATGCAGCCAGGACCGTGGGCCGGGACAACCTTTTCAAATGCGCAATGTTTGGCTCCGACCCCAACTGGGGTCGCACCCTCGCCGCAGTGGGCATGGCGGATGCGGAGCTCGATGCGGAAAACCTCGCCGTTACGTTCAACGGGCACACCGTCTGCACGCAGTCCACGCCCACAGCCGACGCAAAAGAAGTCGATCTTTCCGGCCCCGACATCGCGGTCACCATCGACCTGGGCATCGGCGGTGACGGTACTGCCACGGTGCGTACGACGGATTTGTCTCACCAATACGTGGAAATCAATTCTGCCTACCACACGTAAATGGCCGGCACAGGCGCACAAAGCACGAACGTAAACCGGCCCAGGATCAAACATCAACCGAGGAAGGGAAATCCATGACAGTAGATGTGTCTCCCAGCATTCGGGCGGAGGTACTCGCTGAGGCTCTCCCATGGATGCAACACTTTAAAGACAAAATCATCGTCGTGAAGTACGGTGGAAACGCCATGGTCAACGACGATCTGAAGAAGGCCTTCGCAGCAGATATGGTCTTTTTGCGCACCGTCGGCGCACACCCCGTCGTTGTCCACGGTGGTGGCCCACAGATCACCACGATGCTGCATCGACTCGGTATCGAAGGAGAGTTTCGAGGTGGCTTCCGCATCACGACGCCGGACACCCTCGATGTGGTCCGCATGGTGCTCTTTGGCAAGGTTGGTCGGGAACTTGTCGGACTGATCAACTCCTTCGGCCCCTATGCGATGGGCACCACCGGTGAGGACGGAGGCCTCTTCACCGCCACGAAGCGATACGTCAGTGTTGAGGGGAAGCCGACCGACGTTGGACTGGTGGGTGACATCGCCTCTGTGCAGACGGAAGCAATCACCGACATCATCGCCAATGGCCGGATCCCCGTTGTGTCCACCATCGCCCCCGATGAGGATGGACAAATCTACAACATAAACGCGGACTCGGCCGCCGGCGCTCTCGCCTCCGCGCTCCACGCCGAGCGCCTCGTGATGCTCACGGATGTCCCCGGTCTCCTGGCCAGTTACCCGGACGAAGCTAGCCTCATCAGTTCGCTCGACACCGATGCGCTGCGCACCCTGCTGCCCACCCTCGATTCAGGGATGGTTCCCAAAATGGAGGCCTGCCTCAATGCCGTGGACAGCGGGGTGTCTGCCGCCCACGTCATCGACGGCCGTGTCGCACACGCAGTCCTCCTCGAGTTCATGTCCTCCTCCGGCATCGGGACGATGGTTACCCCGACCGCGAAGGACACTCCCCCAGAAAACCCTGACCTCACAGAAAGTGCATAGAAGACGATGAATACACCTGACAACTCTCCAAACTCGACTGGACTGACGGCCCGGTGGAACGCCGTCATGATGAATAACTACGGAACCCCCTCCCTGGAGGTTGCCACCGGGCATGGGTCCTGGCTGGTGACCACCGACGGCACGGAGATCCTCGATATGGTTTCCGGCATCGCCGTCAACGCCTTGGGCTACGCGCACCCCCACGTCACCAAGGCGATCGAGGAGCAGGCCCGGACGATTGGGCATACCTCCAACCTCGTCATTACTGAGCCCGCCGTACACCTGGCTGAGCGCCTGGTGTCGCACTTCCCGGCCGACGATGCCCGCGTCTTCTTCTGCAATTCCGGTGCTGAGGCCAACGAGGCTGCGTTTAAGATCGCCCGCTGTACGGGACGGCCACGGATTCTCGCTGCCCATGATGGCTTCCACGGTCGCACGATGGGCTCACTCGCGCTGACGGGTCAGCCGGACAAGCAGAAGGCTTTCGCCCCTCTTCCCGCCGGTGTTGAGTACTTCACTTACGGTGACGTGGACTCGCTGTCTTCGCTTGTCGACGACACCGTGGCGGCGATCATCCTCGAACCCATCCAGGACGAGGTCGGTGTCATTCCTGCAGCAGACGATTTCCTCCGCGCTGTTCGGCAGCTGTGTGATGAGCATGGAATTCTCCTCATCATCGACGAGGTACAAACCGGTGTCGGCCGTACCGGAGGCTTCTTCGCCTTTAGCCACGCCGGCATCGTCCCCGACGTGGTGACCATGGCAAAGGCACTCGGTGGTGGGCTGCCAATGGGCGCTGTCCTTGCCTGCGGGCAAGCAGCAACGCTCCTCGGCCCGGGCGATCATGGGTCTACGTTTGGCGGTAACCCGATTGTCGCCGCAGCCGCCAATGCCGTCCTCGATGTGCTCGACGATGCTTTCCTTGACGAAGTCAAACACAAGGGCGAGTCTTTGAAGACACAGTGTGCTGCGCTCCCCCACGTCGCTGAGGTCCGTGGGCGTGGTCTTATGCTCGGCCTTGTACTCGATGCCGAGATCGCCAAGCAGGTATCCAGCGAGGCATTGAACAATGGAGTGTTTATAAACACCCCTAATCCGCACGTCATCAGGCTTGTTCCCCCACTTGTCATTACCGACGAGGAGATTACCCACGCGGTGGATGTTCTCCAAGCAGCACTACAAGAAGGCTAGGAACACAAGAAAGCTAGAAACTGGTGCGACCAAGCTATCCGGAACGCGGGCGCGCAGTTTGTCAGCTAGACAAAGTGGTAAGAGCGGGCCGTCTTGCAAATAAAACGCGTACCCGACTGCTGTGAATAGCAGCCGGGTACGTCGTTATCGAGCCTGTTCCAGCGCTGGCCGGGGGCTGGCCGGGGCTGGGTAACGTGGATTTCGAATTTTTGTACTTGTTTTACTTCCCGCTGTGGTCGCCGGAGGCTCGCAGGTACGACACGCTCGACTGCGCGTCCTCGTGAGCAGGACTTCCGGCGTTTGGCGTGCACCAGCCACGGATGGATTCGGCGATGCCCGGTGCGTCCATGCCAAGTTCAGCCAAAACCTGGGAACGGGACGCGTGGCGCAGGAACTTCTGTGGCACGGCGATGATGCGCACCGGTGTATCCACACCGCACTGATCGCACACGGAGTCGATCATCGAGCCAACTCCGCCATGGATCACACCGTCTTCCACGGTGACAACGGTATCGTACTGCTCGGCGAGTTCGGGGATCACCGGGTTGACGGGAATCACCCAGCCGGGGTCAAGGACATCGACTGCGAGTCCATCCTTTTCCAGCATGCGCGCTGCCTCCACGCAGGAGCCAGCCAACGCACCAATGGAGACAATGAGTACAGAGTGGCGCTCATCTGTAGCTACGCCTTCACTGCCCTCTCCGCCTGCACGGCTCGACTTGTAGATGTATTCCGCTCCGCTGTCAACGGTTTCGACCGGATCGATGACCGGAACGAGAGCGCCCTTGGGGAAGCGAACGATCGTCGGCCCGTCCGCGTATTCGATGGCCTCGTTGAACTGTTCCTTCAACCGCTCATCGTCGCGCGGGGCAGCCAGGTGCATCCCGGGGACAATGCCGGCGATGGCCATATCCCACACGCCGTTATGTGATGCACCATCGGAACCTGTGATGCCCGAGCGGTCAAGAACGAAGGTGACAGGAAGCTTAAGCAGCCCCACGTCCATAAGCATCTGGTCAAAGGCGCGGTTCAGGAATGTCGAGTACAACGCCACAACCGGGTGCAGACCACCCAGCGCCAAGCCGGCAGCAGACGTTGTCGCGTGCTGCTCAGCGATGCCTACGTCGAAAAGCCTGTCGGGGAACTTCTCCCCAAACTTCGCCAGCCCCGTAGGCCCCGCCATCGCGGCGGTGATAGCGACAATATCCTCACGGCGAGCGCCCGCCTTGAGGAGCTCCTCGGTAAAGACATCCGTCCACGAGCGCTGGGATTTAGCAAGCGGGATGCCTGTCTCCGGGTTGATAGCGCCGGTGGAGTGCATGAGATCGCTCGTCTTGTTCTCCGCCGGGGCGTAGCCACGTCCCTTTTCCGTCACGCAGTGGATGATGATCGGCCCAGTGTACTCCTTTGCGTACTTGAAGGCGTGTTCCAGTGCCTGGATGTTATGCCCATCCACCGGGCCCACGTACTTCATGTTCAGCTCGGGGAACATCTCCGTGGGGATGACGTGGTACTTAACACCCTCTTTGAGCGCGTGCATGACCTCAAACGTGCGCTTGCCAACCCACCCCATGGAATTGAGCGTGGTTTTGCCCTGCTCCATCACCTTGTCGTAGAACGGCTGTGTACGAAGATCTGCAAGGCTGTTGGCAAACCCACCGATCGTCGGCGAGTAGCTGCGGCCGTTGTCGTTGACCACGATGACGATGTTGCGTGTCTTATCCGCCGCAATATTATTCAGCGCTTCCCAGCACATTCCGCCTGTGAGCGCACCATCGCCGACAACCGCGACGACCTTACGGTCAATCTGATCCGTCAAGGCAAAAGCCTTTGCGAGGCCGTCCGCGTAACTCAATGCAGCCGACGCGTGGGAGGACTCGGTCCAGTCGTGTTCTGACTCGGCCCTATCCGTGTACCCGGAAAGTCCGTCCTTTTGCCGCAGCGTATCGAACTTGTCTGCCCGACCCGTCAAAATCTTGTGCACGTACGACTGGTGCGACGTGTCAAAAATCAGCGGATCCTTGGGGGATTCGAAGATCCGGTGGAGGGCAATAGTGAGCTCGACAACGCCCAAGTTCGGCCCGAGGTGTCCGCCCGTTACGGAGACCTTCTCAACCAGGAAATCGCGAATCTCGCTGGCCAGATCTTCGAGGCGCTCTTGCGGAAGAGCGCGAACGTCGCTGGGGGAAACAATCCTTTCGAGAAGGCTCATAAGTTATTCGATGCCTCACTTTTCACACATTGCGCGGACAGGAACGGTAGCCACGGAGCCACTCGCTAAAAGCCAATCGCTTCACACGCTTTACCGGCGAGTCTCCACAGTAGGCGAACACTCTGATAGAAAACTGCCACCAGAACGCGCGCACCGTTTGTTAAAAGAGTGTACCTGTGGCTGAAACGAGACACAGCCAAAGGTGGATTTTGAAGAAAGCGGGGGTAAACATTTGCCTAATACAGCAAAACTTTACCCCGTCTTGTGTACCTATTTCTTCCTAGTTGTACCTAATTCGTAGCGGACAGGGAAACCACCGTCTCGAAGTGATAACTTCCGGGGAACGCATTGACTAAGAAGATGCGATCGACGTGATACCCATTGTCTACCCAGGTGCGCAGATCGCGGGCACACGTCGCCGGGTCGCAGCCGAAGTGAATGACCCGCTGTGGCCGTCGCATGGCGATGTCAGCGATCGTTTTGTCACCTGCGCCGGTGCGGGGCGGATCGAGGATGACCAGTACCGGATTCGGCAGCGTTGCCACAGTCGTGGCGACATCACCGCGGGCGAAAGCAACCTGATCGGATCCTTGCCAGTCTTTCACGTTCGTCGTATCCACACTGATGACCTCAGCATCGGGGCTTCCCAAAGCGTCGACAACAGCTGGTGCAAGCGCCCCGACGCCACCGTAGAGATCCCATCCCACCAGGGCTTCACCGGCGGGAGTAGAAGCTTCAAAGCCATCATTTTCCGTCGCTGTGCGGATAAGCGAACTAAACAATTCGGGAATATCCTTGTGGGCCTGCCAGAATCCCGTCACGGGAAATTCGAAGGACGTCGTCCCCACCTTTTCCTGCACAAGCTTGTCGCCGCTGACCTGGTGTCCACGGTTGCTCACGCGCTTCCCGCGGGGCGCACGAACTGTTTCCTTTACGTGCACTTCTCCGTTCGAATCCACGGCGCAGACAACCTCTGCACCAGGAGTAAAGGTGTGCTCTTCCACCACGTCATAGATGCGCGGATCAATGGCGCTGCAGCGAATTGTGAGTACCTCGTTGGAGTGCCGTTTGCGGACACCGGCCTGACCTGATGTGTTCACCCCGAATCGCGCCCGGGTGCGATACCCCGGCGCGTCATCGATCGGCACGATTTCGATGCTTGGGAGCTCACCGTCAAAGTGCCCAATCCTGTGGAGCTGATCCTCCAGGATGACGCGTTTAAGCTCTGCTTCCTTTTCAGGGATGACCTCGTGGAAGTCACAGCAACCGGCACCTGCTGCGGCAGCGTCACACCGGGACGGTCCACGGTAGGGGTCGCCTTCTGTGACAGAGTCAACCGTTGCGCGGAGAAATCTCTTCTTCTTTTGGGTCACGGTTGCAACAACGGTATCGCCGGGAAGCGCCCCCTCGAGGAAAACTACGCGTTCATCCACAGTGCCGATTGATTCTCCGCCGTGGGCGGGACGATCGGCGCGAACATTGACGCGATCCCCAACAGTGATCTCTTGTGTCTTTACCTCTGATGCCTCTGTGTCACTCATGATTTTCTCCTAACTTCTGGTCTTCTTCTACATCCGCGATGACTGCATCGGCCTTCCTCACGGCCCAGATGGTGACGAGCAAGACAACAGCAGTAAGTGGCCACCCCATGAGGATTTTCACCACGCCGAGTGCCGTTGTCGAGGCAGCATTGTAGAGATGATTTTGAATGATAAACCTGGCGACGAACACGATCACCCAGGCTACGGTTGCCACATCGTAAAAGCGTCGAGCCCGCGGGAACTTCCTCCAGCCGAAGCCATCTCCCTTGATCCCTTTCCAGATCACGCCGACAGCGGGCCAGCGAACAAGGATGGAGATGACGAAGATGACGGCGTAGAGCAGTGACATCCAGATTCCGTAAAGGAAAAACCCCTTCGCGTCTCCCATGAACCACGCGATTGCCGCGCAGAAAATAACTCCGATGAAACCGGAAACGGCCGGCTGGAGAGTTTCTTTGCGTACTAGACGCCAGATAAAGACAAGGGCTGCGACGCCAAGGGCTGCGACGATCGCCGTTGTCAGCCCAAAAAACGAGTTAGCCGGCACGTAGACAACAATTGGCAGCGTTGTCGCAATAAGCCCGGAGAGCCCGCCCATCTGATCGAGGAGGCTTGGAGCCACATCTTCTTCGGCGGGGATGCCTACCGTGCCACGTGGGTCATCGGATCGCTCCTCTTCCACGGAGCCATCCGTGGTAGTCGCTACACGCACTCCTCTCGGGCCACTGTTTCCTGTGGCTTCACTCCTGGGGGCGCTATCAGCCGTCTGGTTGGGCGAGACATCCCCGGTGGGTTGATGTACCTCCGGAAGCATGGACGTATCCTCACTCCCCAGATGCTGCGCGTTTTCGTCTTGATTCACGTTGTGTCCTTGTTCTATGTCATCTCGGGCAATGTAGTCACATTACAATTGCCCATGCTCGTCCACACAACCCGCAGCGCGGGCAGCCCCGTGGCACAGCACGATTGCCACGGCTGGGGCACGCTGATGCGAGATCTAGAAGGAGCGGTTTTGTGGGGCAATCTGCTGGATGGCAGAGCCATTCACGCTATCGGAACGCCACTCGAACATGCGCTCCCGCGCCTCTTTTGCATTGCTGGAGGTATCGGCCCCACGGGTGCTTTCCACGAACTCACCGGTGTTACCCATCTCGGCGACGTCCTCGGCGCTCTTGCCCTCGGTGTTGAGCTCCTCGGTCCGGCTATCATGCGCAGACTGGTCGAAACCGGCTTGCCCTGAGGCGGCGTATGTATGCGCACCTGACGTAGAGGTGGCGGAGCCACTATCAGTGTCCTGACGTACCAAAGAATGGCGACTGGATCCAGGCCCCTCCTCAGCGTCGGATTCTTCCTGATCGCTGCCTTGACCTGTTGCCTGGCTCGCGCTTCCCAGCTGTGCTGTTGCGCCTCCGGCGGAGGCATCCTGGGGCTGGCGGGCGATGGAATGTGCACGTTGGGCTCGAGCTTGCATTGCCGCCTGGATCTGCTTGGCCAGCGCATCGGGGACGGAGATAGGCAGTGGCTGTCCTGGCGGGATGGGGGCTTCACCGCGATCCACAACAGTGCGAGCGATTGTTTCTCGCGCAATGTTGGCCATCTCATCGGCTGTTTCATTTGGTGCAGCACAGGTAAAGCGGATCATCCACCGGCCGCCCTGCACACCAATGAGCCGCAGGGTTGCACGCTGCGTGCGACCGACAACCTCTGCGCCCCACGGGCCGTCCTCAACGTGGGCCTCCAACCCATCGTTCGTCATACCGTCGACGATGCTGGGGTATACCTCCCGCCAGAGGTTGCGCGATTTTGCTGCAGCAAAACCGACAGGCGTGATGCGCCCGTACGGCGTAACGATGTGGAGCAGTTTCGGCCCTTGCTCCCCCATCTCCACTTGTACCTCTGAGTTGTGAGGAAGCGGAATCCTCAGGGATCCCAAGTCCAAGACGCTCGATGCAAAGTCGCTTACGTCGAGGTCCTTCGCCGCGGCGCTTGCCGAATCAAATGGTCCAAAAATATCCATTGTCTTGTCCTTAGTTGATTGTGGTCGTTTGTGTCACACAGTCCACTGTCAGTCCACTGTCTTGCTTTACTTTCGGATAGTACAGCCCTCCTCGTTTCCACGACGGAGCTCCTGCACACAATGCACCGAAGCACAACGGGGCGCTGCAGTGCAGGTTCATACTTCGGTACTTAGCCCTCGGCCTTGCAAGCGCGGAGAGGTGCCAGCTTTGCCCGTTGAAGCAGGCATGAAGGAAGGCAACGTAGATGCCTGATACTGAGGGCTACGCCGGGAATCAGTTAGCTGAGAAGCGCGGAGCCGCCAGTTGATCCGTAGCCACCTTCGCCACGTTCTGTCTCATCGAGTTCGTCCACCTCGACAACGACGGGGAGTTCGATTTTTTGGATGAGCAGCTGGGCGATCCGATCCCCACGGGCAATGGAGATCGCCTCGGAGCGATCGGTATTCACAAGGCACACCTTGATTTCCCCGCGGTACCCGGAGTCAATTGTTCCTGGGGTGTTGACGATGGACAGCCCCTTCTTCGCCGCCAAACCAGAGCGCGGATGAATAAGGCCAACGTAGCCTGTGTCGATGGCCATGGCGATACCTGTCGATACAAGCGCACGCTCTCCCGGCTGGAGGGTGACATTCTCAGCAGAGTGCAAATCGATTCCCGCATCATCCGCATGAGCACGCTGCGGGAGGGGAAGGTCAGGATCGAGTCGTTTGATAGCTAATTTTTCCACCGCTCCAGACTACAAAAGTTCTCTTCCTTATTCCTTTTACCTCGCTGTGCAGAAGCGAAACGGGCACAGGGGTTGCATCACCGACGCAGCAACACCGCATTAAAAATGCATGACCAAACCTTGTTGCGAGCTACAAAATCCGACGTCTAGCACAGCGTCTGCGTGTAGAAAATGATGGGTGAGGAAGGGATATGTGTCGTGCAACACAAATTAGGCTAGCCCTTATCCGCCTAAAGTTTTAGGTGGGTTAGACTGATGAACCATGAGCGGAGAAAAGAAGGCACACGAACCCGTTGTGCTCTACCAAGAACGACACCATGCGCCCGTGTGGTGGTGGTTTTTCGGTCTCGCAGTTGCATTCCTCATTGCAGCCCAGGTGCAGCACAACAGGGAAATGATCTGGGGATACATCACCTTCGCTATTTTTGGGGGCGCTGTCATTTGGTTCCTCGTCTCTTTGTCTAGTAACTCCGTGCGTGTCGAGCAGGACGCCTCCGGCGAACGATGGCTTACATCTAAGGGTGCCAATCTCCCCGCCTCAGTTGTCTCCCGCAGCCTTGCTATCCCCCAATCCGCAAAGCAATCGGCCATGGGGCGTCAGCTCGATCCTGCGGCGTTCCTCATCTACCACGGGTGGGTGAAGCAGCTTGCGATGTTCGTTCTCGATGATCCCGAGGATCCCACTCCCTATTGGTTGGTAAGCTCCCGCGATCCGGAGAGCCTTATCCGCGCCTTTGTCCCCGACCAGGTGGACCAAGCTCTCTCGATGATGGTCGATTCCGACAAAGCATAGGCTGACAAACTTTCAAACCCACACGGTGGATACGCATTGAGGTATCCCGTAGCGGGTATTTTTATGTCTTTCCTGTGCGGTAGAGGGGCACACCCACCGCCAATGGATAAACCCCCGTCTCTTACTAGAGACAGGGGTTTACTGTGTGCGCTAGGAAATTCGAGTAGCGCGGGATGCACGCAGGTCGGTGCGTGCAAAAGAGCTGACGCATCCGTGCCGTGTCAGGCACGGGCCGGTCATAAGAACTATTTTCTGTCACACTCCACAGGGAAGTTTCCTCCACAGATATGGAGGGTGCCTACCACGCGGAGGGCAAATCAGAACGGGAACGTAGAGTCTATGCGCAGTCCATGCAGATGAGGGTGCCGTCCGGCTCCTCATGGGACAGGCGCTTGCGACTCTGAACAATGAAGCAGGAGCCACAGGTGAATTCGTCGCTACGCTTCGGAACTACTGCAACATCGATTTCCTCACGGGTGACATCCTGGGTCGGAATGTCAAAGGTTTCTACTTCGTCACCGTTGTCATCCATCTCATCGCCCTGCTTTTCCTGCGAGCGGAGACCTTCGAGGGAATCGGCGTCCAGATCATCGTCTGCGAGACGACGCGGTGCATCGTAATCAGTAGCCATGTAAGTTGAATAATCCTTATTACTCGGTCTTGTCAAGTGGTAAGGAATCACATGTGTGTTCCTTGCTTTCTCGGCATACTAGAGCGACCTATCAGATGTTGTCACTTCTTCCACCCCCACTGGACAAAATTGCAGTACACAGCGTTGCATGGGGGTAATTTTCATAAACATTCCGCCCCGAAATAATCTGAGTATTTCTTATTCTTTCCTGATGTTTCTTAAGCTTCGCACGTGGCAGTGTTTTGCGGCGTTTTATGGCATCCGCAAGACCCGCTCGCGCATGCACGGGCACCGTGAATTCCGGTCTTCAACGACAGCTGGCCATATGTCTTTCGCGAGCTATTTTGTTGCGGCGCGCACCCCACCCCGAGAATCTTTGCGTGGTGGTGCAATTCGATTCTCTGCGATCCCCGACTCCCACTCCAGACGCACGACGGACAGGCGCACGGTCACGCACGTGCCAACAGGCATGCCCGCATTCTGTTGGCACCGTGCCTACAGTGCCTTCAGTGCCTACAGGCCTTTTCTAAAGCGTGCCACACCGAACCAAGTCAGTTTGATTACTTTCCACCCCCTGTTGTTGGAGTTAATCCGGGATGGGATCTAGGGCGCGCGCGGATGCCAGAAGTTCACGGAAATCCTGCTCGATTCCGGGTGCTGAGCCCCACACAGGGTGCCCCTGACTGCCCGGAACATCGATACCTGGGGAATGCAAGGGAGCACCCGCTTCTTCCGCAACAATCTGGCCTGCGGCATAATCCCACGGGTGAATACCGTGCTCAAAATAGCAGTCCACACGCCCCTCAGCCAGTGCACACAGATCGAGAGCTGCCGACCCCATACGGCGAATATCACGAACAGTGGGAAGCAGGTGGGTAAGTATCTCCGCTTGCTTTGTACGCCGTGAAGCTAGGTAGGCAAACCCCGTAGCCAGCAAGCTCTGGCCAATCGATTCTACGTCGGAGGCGCTAATGGGAAGGAATTCGACATGCTCCACGTCAACATCCAGCGACGTGTAAGCCTTCTGCGCCCCTTCTCCGCGTGCTGCGCGGTACAACTCTCCTGTGACCACGTTGATGACCGCGCCGGCCACAATCTCACTGTCCACGGCTGCAGCAATTGACACCGCATACTGCGGAATCCCGTAAATGAAGTTGACCGTTCCGTCAATTGGGTCAATGACCCACGTGACACCGGTCTTCGACCCCGACCGTGTGCCTTCCTCTCCCAAGAACCCATCACCGGGGCGCAACGCTGCAATGGTGGAGGTAGTGAGCTGTTCAGAATGCTTGTCTACCTCCGTCACCGGATCTACGGTTGAACTCTTCGTCGTTGTTACGTTCTCTAAGTCCCCAATCGCCGCGCGTTCCTTCCGGATGAGCGCCGCGGCCTTGAGCGCCACGACGACTGCAATATCCCGCAGCTTTGCAGGCGTTGCCCCCGTGTCCCCGGATGTTGTTACCCCACCATTTTCGTTCATCGTCTGTTTCTCCTTCTACGCTTGTTCGCACTTGCCACCAACGTCAAGCCCGTTGTGGATCTACCTCTAAGCAGGTGCCTTACGCCGGTGACAAAAGGGTGGTTACCCACACACCAAGACTAACCGCGAACAGCCGGCAGGGCCGTTCCCGCACACCTCACCCCGTTCCCGTGCTTACTGTTCTTTTCAATCCTGCTTCCACATAAGGAGTAGATTCCCCTGTGCCGTCCGTGGCGACCGGTTAGGATGGTGGGCATGACGCGTATCGGATTTGGCATCGACGTTGGTGGCTCCGGAATCAAGGGGGCCGTAGTTGACCTGGACAAGGGAGACTTCATCGGCGACCGCATCAAGATTCTTACTCCGCAACCGGCTACTCCCGAAGCTGTCGCAGACACAGTGAAGGAGATTGTGAACCAGGCTGAGTGGAACGGCCCGGTGGGAATTACCATTCCGTCGGCGGTGAAAAATCAGACCGCTCTTATGGCCGCAAACATTGACAAGTCGTGGGTTAATACGGACGCGCACGCTCTCTTCTCCACAGCCCTCGGCACGGAGGATGTCTACGTTCTCAACGATGCCGATGCGGCAGGGCTAGCTGAAGTCACCTACGGCGTTCCCGAAGCCAAAGAAGGCCCCGTCATCCTCGTCACCCTGGGTACGGGGATTGGCACTGCTTTGCTTATCGACGGCACGTTGTACCCCAATACGGAACTCGGGCACCTCACGGTCGACGGTCACGAAGCGGAGAAGTACGCATCCAGCGCTGTTAAAGAGAAGAAGGATCTCTCGTATAAGAAGTGGGCCAAGCGCGTATCCAAGGTTTTGACCGAATACGAGCAGCTTTTCTGGCCGTCGCTGTTTATCGTCGGTGGCGGGATCTCCAGGAAGGCGGATAAATGGGTCCCCTACCTCACGTGTGAAACTCCCGTTGTTCCCGCAAAGCTGCGCAACAAGGCGGGCATCATTGGTGCTGCGCTTGCTGCGGAACGCAAACTCCACCCCTAGACGCATAAAAGTTGCGCCGAAGTTGCGCCAGGTTATCCACCCAGACAGGCACTGTTACTTTCCTCCTCCCCTAGCGCCATATACACACTCACGGCGAAAGATAACAGACCATTGTGAGTAAATTCACACAAGGTAGGGGGAGGAGAAAGCACACATTTACAAAAGTTGACCTATACTGGGTGGTCGATCGTCGACGGCGGGGTAAGTTCTTGCCCGGCAAGCACTCGAACTACTATGTAGTGCCGTAGACAGTCACTGTTTTTGTGGTGAATAGTTTTCACTGACTTAACCGGTGACAGACTCGATGTTGTAGTTGAAGCGAAAGGGCGTACGTGACAGCCACTGAATCTTCGGATAATACCCAGAATGAGTCTCAGGAGGATAACTCCGTGACTTCATCCGCCCCTGCGAAGAAGACGGCTAAGAAGACGGCTAAGAAGGTGGCACGCACCGCGAAGAAGACGGCCAAGAAGGCCACCCCGCGCAAGGCCACCCGCACCGCCCGTACAGCCAAGGCGACGACTGCCGCGGCCGACGAGGCAACCACAACGGATGATGCACCATCCGCTTCTACCCCTGCCAAGAAGACGGCGAAAAAGACGGCACGCAAGGCTGCACCGCGCAAAGCAACGAAGGCTGCTTCCTCTACTGCAGCCACATCTGCTGACACGCCCGACGCAGAGGACGAGGCAACGACCGCCCCTGCAAAGAAGACCGCCAAAAAGGCTGCCAAGAAGACGGCGAAAAAGACCGCAAAGAAAACTGCGCGAAAGACCGCACGCAAGGCAGCATCCAAGGCTTCCACCACGGCGAAGTCTGCT
>ERZ1031137.89-NODE-89-length-20731-cov-12.525295_pt1 | contig 20731 bp, 18 predicted proteins | sample MGYA00517293_ERZ1031137 | MGnify/ENA primary metagenome ERZ1031137 (study PRJEB33718, sample SAMN03159763) | human skin metagenome | collected 2014-05-20 | study: EMG produced TPA metagenomics assembly of the PRJNA266117 data set (Human skin bacterial metagenome...
CTCCTCCGCCCGCTTTTCAACAAGCCGCGTCAAATGTTCCGAATGCGGCCCGAACTTTTCCGAACCCAGCGTGACGAATGCTCCTCGGGCCACAAAAGAGTCCACGGGTCCGCCGAGCTCCTTCACGATCTGCAGTGGCATCGCGCACTCCGGATCCGCGGGGTCCCAATCGTTGATCCCCGGATCCCACGGCATCGCCTGCGCGAAAACGTCGAGCGCCGCAGCAAACTCCCCCGCCCGTAGCTGCCCATGCACATCCGCCACCTGCTTCTTGAAAGCGTCGGTCTGCTCGAATGCCCGCCACTCGTACACATTGTCCATAGCGCCATCGTAGCGGATGGCAAGGGTTCCAGCTTCACCAAGCTCATAAAGCTAAAGTTATACAACAAGTGAATTATTCCCCACCCCAACCAAGAATGAAAACGGTTGCAGAATCACGACGAGGGCATTGCAGAATCACAACGGCGCAGGTCAACTTGGGTAAAATAGTTTCTCAATTAACGTCTCTAATACACTGTGGGACGTTAGAATTCAGCCAACGCCATCTACTATGCGAGAATAACCTTCGCACTCACTTCTTTCCCAACCTCTTAATCCCTGTTGGGCATCAAGAAACCCCCACCCGATTACGCCAAGAAACAAAAAACCCGGCTTTCTTTGGGGGCGTCCTTGAGGAACCCCTGGAGCCTGAGGGGTTAAGCGCTTAACCCAGCCTGAGAGACAAGTAAACCACCTGGTAAAACATTACTTTACCAGGGGGTTTAGTGGAGCCGCCTGTGAGAATCGAACTCACGACCTTCTCATTACGAGTGAGACTCGTATCGGCCTTGACCTGTGGTTTCAACGTCGATGGTCAGTCAATGGTCAGTCTGCGCTTTCAAATAAGGAAATGGGTCAAAAATTCCCTACCCCTATCTTCCGGTGCACATGCCCGACCAGAAGTGGGAAATGCTCCCAATCGACAGACCTCGGGATAGCTTGGAGGACACAATTACCCTACGGGACGTTGAACTTCAGAAACAGTGTTTCCTTCGTGTTTACATAACTAGACCAACTAGTCTTTATGTACCGTTAGGTCTATTTAGTCCATACCAGCTAGAAACGTACATACCTTAAGGTAAACTAACTAGACTGCTTAGTCTCTCGAAGCATGCCTACCAGTCCGTCCCATTAACCTACGGTACCGTTCCGTCTACTAGCTGTCCGGCGGCCTGCGGGGCCTTGCTAAATCCATCTGCACTCGCTCCACAGCACGCAAATCGATATCCGGCGGCGGGGGCTTCGCACCACCTGTGATCCACTGATCAACGCCACGGACAATATCAACGAGCTCATCAACCGCACGAGCAGCCTTCACACGATCCGCGTTAGCTACACGGGCCTCGTCACGGGCCGCATCCGCCTCCTGACGCAACTGCACCATCTGCGCTTCGAGCTTGTCCAGGCGCTCCTCTTGCTTCTGGATACGCTCCCCTTGCGACCTGATGAGCGCGTCAGCTTGTGTGGCTGCCACTTCCTCCCGTTTGCCCCTAAGTGTGAGCCACCCGGAGATAGCAATAGAGATCACGCCAATGATGCCGGTAAAAAAATTCACATCCAGCTGCGTCATTTTGTCGCCTCCCCGTGGCCACGCCCAAACAGCAAGGCGCACGCAAGGGCGGCGGCAAGCAGGGCAGCATAATTTTTAGCACTCACCCAGCCCCGGCCACCGCTAAATCCGTAGGAGACACTGAACGCCGCCAGCATGCCCGCCAGTAGGGCGGTACCGGTGGTGGCGCAGACCCGGGCCATTTTCCCCACCCAACCGTGCCGGGGCAGGATTGCCCCCAGTGTGAGCAACAAGGCAATAAACCCCCACGCTAAGGCAAGGTTCACAGGCAGCCAGACGGAAACCGGGTCAAGGCCGGAGGGCTCTCTTTCCGCGTAGGCGAAAGCCGTCGCCCATGCCCAGATCGCCCAGCTGCCAGAGATGAGCCGGAGCGCGAGTGAGGATACTCTTGGCCATGCGAGCATGGCATACCCCCTTCCTAAGCCATATCAGCCAGAGTGGTACGGGAGTGACACCATCGACTCCGGTGAGCTGGGGCGGGACGGTTTCGACGTAGGCGATGGTGGTCTGAGTGGACCATTTTGCCCAATAGAGGGCGAGCAGGCGGGGTAGCCAGCGCTGCACCACGCTGGCGAGCCGGCCTCGTCTACACCTCGGCACGGTGCGCCCCCTCGTAGCGGGTGCTGCCGCCGTCATGAAAGTACGGTACGGGGGTGTAGTCCAGGTCGTGCGGGTTGGCCACGGCCAACCCGGCAAGCTCATTGGCTTCTGCCCCCGCAGCTAGCCCGCCCTCATCAACCGGCGCGGGCGCTTCGCCCTCTAGTCGCGCGGCCATAGACGGAGTGATCGCCCCCGGTGTGCCAGCATGGACGACAATCTGGCACAAGCCGATAAGCAAGGCGACCGCGACGCTTGCCCATTCTGGCCCGTCGGCGATGTAAGCGACCGCCACGTTCGCCAGCTGCATGATCGTGCCCGCCACAGCAGTAATGGTGTCTTTGCGCCGCGCCCACCACGGCTGGGCGGAAAGCGCGTTCTCCACTGCAACCTGAATTTGCGGGTTCATTAGTGTTCCTCCTTGAATGTCTCGACGTCCTCGCGAAGCGCCTCGATCTCGGTGAGCGCCACGGCGATCATCTCCGGGATGGTGCCGTGGTCTCCCGGCTTCGACCTGTAGTTGCGAACCAGCTGCGAGATTGACCAACCGCCGTACTGTCCGGCGTCGCGCCCGCCGGTGAGCTGCTGGCGGATGTCCTTCACGTCGGAGATGACGGGGCCGATGAAGCCTCTGACGAAGTCGGTGAAGTATTCCTTGGTGAGCAATGTGCTCTCCCCTTTCTTCTTGTTGGTGCTGTTGAGGTAGTCGCGGACGTAGCCCAGGTACACGTCCCACGGGAACCCACTGCCTGGGTCGACATGGTCGGTGCCACCCCACGCCTGGCCGGTTTCCAGGTGCCCAGTGAAGCCTTTCTTCTCAGCGCGTAGATCAGCTGCGGACAGTTTGACCGGTGGGATGCTGTATTTGCGGCACCACTCGGCGTCGCGGGCTGCTGCTTCGCGCAGCATGGCGTCGTATTTGAGCCACTGGGCGCGGGTTTCATTGCCCCACATCACGAAGCTGCGGTGTAGGCCTATGTCGTTGCCATAGTTGCCGGTTGACCAGGTGACCCAGTCGTCCGTGTTCTCGATCAAGTGTTTGATCGTGGTGTCTGTGAGCTCGTGATAGGAACCCGACCTACTGTCGATCTGATACTGCGCCACGTTCTCCGCCGGTGTACCAGGGGTGTTGACGGTGACGTGGATGATGATGGTTTTGATGTGGTGGGTGGGCCTGGGCTTGCCGAAGGTGAAGCGCTGCGTCCAGTTGAGTACGTTGGCTGCGACCGCTGACGCTGCCCTCACTGGCGCTGGGGTGTCGCCTACCCACCGTGCGCCCTTGAGCATGTGTTCGGGGTTGAGCCTGTTCGGTCCGGGTGGCGCCCAGGAGTAGCGGTGCCACTCGAGGTGCAGGTGCGGGGCTACCCCGCCGTTGGTGCGTGAGTCAGGGTCGATGCGGGCGATGCGCTGCCCCTCGCGCACCTGCTGACCCGCGCTCACCTCCGGGATGATGTGCCCGTAGACGGTCTCCCCGCCCCCGTTGCTGGCCGGGTGGTCGACAGTCACCCACCGGCCAAAGCCAGACGCAGCACCAGCACGGGTAACGGTGCCGTCCTTCACCGCGTACACAGGCTTACCGCCGGACCCTCCGGCGAGCCCGAAATCAGTACCCCAGTGGAACCCTCCACTGCGCTGCCCGAAGTGGGATGTCACATAGAAGCCTTTTTGCACTGGCATTGAAGGCACAGGCGCCTCCTTTCCTTTTTTGGGTATAAAAAATGCCCCTCGTGTGGGGGGCTTAGTTAGTCTCGGTGTCCTGGTCTGCGGCTGGTATCCAGCGTTGACCCATAATCGGGTGCACCGTCGACGGGGCGAACATGATCGCGCCATCACCCGTGGCCTGCCACGTCTTCTTCTCATACGTGACGATGTCACCGTCGATATAGGCGCCGGTGATGTTCTCGGGTTGCTTCCACGGTGCTCCTGCCTCCGGAGCGTTGTTCAGTGCGGCGCGCAGCGACTTAACAATTTGCGTTTCATTCGCCCAGACGTAGGGCAGTGCTTGGCGGCGTTCGCGTTCGCGGTCGCATGCTGTGGAGCGATCCCACAGGCGACGCTGGTGGGTTTCCAGCTGCTCTGTGGTGATGGTGGTGAGGTCCGTGTCGAGGGTGACCTCGATCTGGTTTTCGGCTGTCGTGTCGGCCATGGCCGTACTCCTTATCTGTTTGTGATTGATCTGTTTGGCTGGTTATCTGGGTACGATACTTTTACATTGGTCGCCTCCTTCTTACACATATCGGTATCTAAGATCAGGCAGTAGTTCCCGGGGAAGCGTTGGGATACTCGGTGTTGACCCATCCGGGAACTGGTACGTAGCAACGTAAACATCAAGACACGCATACCCACCATCGCGGAAGTAATAGGAAGGGTGGATCTCCTTTTTATTTTTGTAGTAGCTTCCGCCGGTTTTAACATCGACCACACCGTTGCGAAACGAAGCGTAGCCAACGTTCACGTCACCTTTGTCGGATGTCGCTTTCCACGCGATGCTCCCGTACCACGCCCCATTCACCTTGATAGCGGGGTTATACTGCCTTTCCACGGTGGCGTACTCTTCGAAGCCTTTATCGGCCACAATGTATCTGCCTTCGATGTTCATACAGTGCTTAAGGTGACCCAGCCCCTCCACTTTTGCTTCATACTCCGCTTTACCCGACGAGTACGTGCTTAAATCAAACATCCGATCCATCACCGTGTTGTAGGAGGCGTAGTCAGGTTCAAGTGTGAACTCCCCGATCCTCTGAACACATTTAACACTGGAGTTTGGATGGTTGAAATAGAAATTCCCCAATGTTGCATATTCCACGTCCTCTTTGAACTTGATGATAGAGGTGATTCGTGTGGGGCTTGTTGGTACCGTTAGGTTGTCCACCAAGTAGTTAGCTCCCGACCTGTCGTATACAGAGTCCTGGACTACTATTCCATCTTTCCACGAGCCTCCGGCTAATGACCGATCAGTGATAGTGCCCTTTTCTACCGCGTGGGCGCCGTTTTGGTCTCGCATCTCGATATAGAGCTTGGACCCGGGCTTTGAAGCCCACAATTCGATTTGTAGCCTATACAGCGTGTTTTTCTGTACTTTCACAAGCCTTCTGGGTGGAGAATACGTAACCTGGGCGTTGATAGCACGAGACAACGCAACATACTGGCCTTTCCCGTTGAAAGAATAGATTGCTCGACCACCGTTATCCATGTACCACCACACGGGCTCCGGGGGGCCATCAGGGGTACGGGGCTCGGAAGCAATAAGCGATGCACCAATCGGGATAACCGTATTAGCTTTCAGCTCTTTGACTGTGATGGAATCCGCTTTAATCTTCGAGGCGTCAATGGACCCGGCGCCGATGTGGCGTGCGTCAATAATGCCGCCGGTGATTTTTGCGGCATCCAGGTTCGCAATGACCTGGTCACCCATGGTTTGGGTTACCCAGCTTGATCCGGTCCACCTCCACTGGCCCACAACCGTATTCCCTGAGTACATAAACCAGGTGTCGCCTGGGCGCTCGCCACGAGTGGAACCAGGGGCGCTGGCGGCGTACCACACACGGTTCTTCGTGCTCGCGGATTCTGCGGCAATGGCAGTCGCAGCCGACACAGACGCCTCCTCCGTCACAGGAGACCAGGAGGCGGTTCCATTAGAAAACAGGGTACGGATCGTCACCCACAGCTTCTGACCCACCTGGTAGGCAGGCTGCGACGTGGACCAGCCCGATGGGTTACCAGTACCTGTGGGGGTGCCGGGTTTCGACCCAGCCCACCGCCAGAAATGCGTCACCGATGTAGTCGACACACCCTGGGAACCCGTGGCACCACGCGGACCCTGGGGGCCTCTATCCCCTTTAAGGCCCTTCTCTTCCCACGCAGACCAGGCAGTGTTGCTAATGGATCGTCGGAGGTAGAGCTTTCCGTCTACTTGCGCCGTTTGCTCCACCGGGCCACCACTGAAATCGCGCCATGGAACCGTGGTTTCAACAGTCGTAAAGTTAGCTCCCCCTGGTAGTCCTACAACCCTTTGCCCTTTGAATTCTTTAACGGTCGCCTGCGGATAGTTCTTGATATACCACTCCGGCGTTTGATTATCATTACGCGTGTCATAGATTCTTCCGCCATCTTCACCCTTTTCCCCCTTAGGCCCTGTTGCACCCTTGGGGCCTGTCTCGCCGATCATGCCGACCGAGTAGCCGGTTTCTGATGTCTTATCCGAGTAATGCCATGTAAACCTCGTCCACACGAAATGCCCAGCAGGAACGTTGGCAGGGGGCTGCACCTGCCACCCGGACGATGGGGCTGTCGTGCCGGAGGTGGATGACGCATACGCCAACTCTGTCCGAACTAGTGTTGTACCGTCCTTACCCGGCCGACCATCACTACCCGTAGCCCCCTTCGGGCCTTGGGCACCGGTAGCACCACGCGGACCCTGGGGGCCTGTTGCTCCGGTGGCTCCGGTGGCACCTTTCGCACCCTGGGGGCCAGTCTCACCAATCATGCCAACCGAGTACACATCCTCAGCTGTGCCGTCCGTGTACCGCAGCACAAGTTTCGTCCACATGAACTGGCCAGGCTTCGCGGCCGGTGGCTGTGACTGCCACCCGGCCGTGGGGTGTGCTGTCCCGGAGGTAGACACAGCATAGGCCACCGTCGTGGACGACACCCCCATCCCGTTCTTGCCCGGCACACCGTCCTTACCCGGCTCCCCCTTGGGTCCTTGGGGACCACGTGGTCCCTGCGCACCGGTTGCCCCCTTCGGCCCCTGGGCACCATTCTTGCCCGTAACCAGCACAGGTGCCGACCTCTCCACCCGGCCGTCACCGAACCAGGTGACCGTACGCTGCCACAACTCGCCGGCCTCGTCCCCAGGATAGGCCTGTGACCACCCCGATGCGGGGGCCTCCACCCTGGACGTGGACGGGGCGTACTCCACCGCTGTATCAACCACAGCCTTAGCCGCCGCATCCTTCGCCGCCGCAGCATCAGACCTAGCCACCACACCATCCTGCCTAGCAGCAACAGCCATGTCGCGAGTGTTCTTATTCTGCGCTCTACGGGTGGCTGATTCTTTGGCTATGGCTTCTTTGATGGCGCGGTTCTGCTCAGCGACAAGCTCATCATCACGGATTGTTTGGCCGCCGATATGCACTTTGACGCCGAGGGGATCATGCTCGTTGGTGGTGTGGGTGATAGCTGTGACCGGTTGGCGAATCACCCGGTCAAAAACCGTGACATCTACGAGGTCGCCGACGTGGAAGTCCTTGCCTGGTGTCCATCCGCCAAGCCCTGCACGCTCAATGTCACGCTCGAAGAAAATATCCTCCTGGACCTTTTTCTGCGACTGGTCGAGGACGGCTTCGAGGTTGGTGTAGCCGGCGTTGGTGTCGACGGTGACATCAGCGCGGACGAAGGCCACATCAAACCGGCCAAGCCCCTCGGCCTGCGGTGGCTTGTAGACGTAGCCGTTGGTGTAGCCGTCGTCGGTGTAGTCGTCCTCTGCGAGTTGCTTGCCCTGTGGGAGGATCACATTAAAGGCACCGTAGGTGTAGACGGCGGTGCGGGCCCCGATGGTGATTTCTCCCCCGTCGGCGGTAAGGTTTACGCTCATTATTCAGTCTCTCCTGTACTCACATTGAAGGTGATCTGTGGCTCACCAGTTTTTGTGGGTAGCACCATGGTCGCGGTGATTCCCACACCGGCGGCGGTTGCCCTCGGTGCGACCACATCCCAAATGAATCCGTCGTCGGGTTTGATCATGATTTTCTCCGCATGACCACCATGATTCGTCACAGTGACACTAAACGGCGGGGTACGCATGCCGAGGATTCCGGCGACTGCATCGACAGATTCGGTGATAATCCGGCCGATCGCCACCTCCGCATAGTCGAAAATCACTTGGTCCGACAGGTACGAGTCGTAGAAATCTACCTCGGCAATAGCACGCGGCACCATAAACTTCGCAGTCTTGTCGGTTACCGCCAGCCAGTCCTTCTCAAAGCGGTGGAACTTAGACTTTTTCCACTTGGCGGGCTGCGTCGGACACGGAAGCTGCGTCAAATAACTCACGACATCAACCCCGTGGACGGTAATGGACTGCAATTTTCCGGCCGGGCCGGTGGCCATGCGCTGCGCCACCCGGTAGCACCACGAGGAGCCAGGCCGCTCCACAAGAACAAACCGTGTTCTAGGCGTCGGCGTAATCGCCCCGTTCTTCTCCACACCAATCGTGTCATCCACCAGCGCACGCGCCGCAGGATGCACACCACCTGTAGCAGTGGAGACAGGGAAGGTCATCTGAAGCGAGCTGATCGCATTGCGCTCGCGTGGCGCCTGCATCTCCACCGGGTGCGGAAGATCACACAGTGGGTAACCGTTCTCGTCGAGAAGCCCCACATACTGCCCCTCCGACTCCACAAGCGCTTCACGATGCCCTGCGAACTGTGCCCAATCTACAGCCACGGTGACCACCTTCCAATCCTCCACGACGCCTGACAATTTGTTAACCCCAGGTGGGCTGTTGCCCCGGGCATCACCGGCTCGGTGAACGCCTCCACGCTTTTCGACGCCGACACGTTCACCACACCCCCGGTGCGGACAACAAGCCCAGACTCTGGGGAAGTGTCCAGTACCGAAGCCTTAGCAACCGTCGGCAGTGCGGTCACCAGTCCTGAGGGCCACGTGACCGCCGCTGTCCCCGACCACGTGATGGTTGGCCACACCGGCACATCACCCGTGTTCTCAATGGTGTCCCCGGTGTGGACGGGGGAGAGCCATACTCCGCCGTCACCGACCAGGGGGACCGTCATCTCCACAAGGGGTTCCCCATCGGGGGCTACCTCCGGAGGAGGAACTGGCCCACCTAGCCGTACTGGCAGTGACCAGTCCCCCACGATGATTTCTGCAAGCTTGCGGAAAGAAAACCAGGCGGCAACAGCCCGGTAGCCCGGGTTGGCGTCGACAAGCAACCGCAGCTGCCCGTCCACCGGCGGAGTGGTCAGCCCATGGACAAGCCTGCCGGGAACAAACCCCGACGTGGAGGAAACCACGTCCGGCTTGGCCACCAGTCCGTCCACCCCACCAGAGGTGAGAGTGACAGGTGATGGCCCCGCAGGGGACACATCATGGGTGACGCCATGCACGTCACGAACACCAACAAGCACCTTTTAACTCCTTGTTTTGAAATAGTTCCGACCGTTATTCCCCTCAAGGACCGTCACCCTCGAGGACACACTCGCCAACTGCTCCTGCAGCGCATGCCCCACCTCAACCGGGTCCATCACCGTGCCAGGAAGATGAATCTCCAATGGTGGCAACTGGGCCACAGACCGCTCAAGATTGGTCAACCTGCGGTCGATCTGCAGGTCCAACTGGCGTGTGCGCTCCGCCGCCAACTGCTCATTAAGAGCACGGGCAACAGCCTCATCACGCTCCCGGCGCGCCTGTTCCACATCCTCACGGGTGGAGTAGCGGGTGCCGACCTGGGGAACATCAACCTGGGCGACGGCACGGCGGGCGATCTCCCCCACCGAGGTGGGAGAAAGAATCTGCTCCGCCAGTGCTGCGGCGAGCTCCTTGCCCCACGCTGCTGGCACCTTGGACGGTGGCAATGTTTGGGCTGTGGGGAGGTCGAAGCCCAGTGGCTTGTTTTCCAGCTTGTCGTAGATCCCTCGGGCCGATTGGGCGATCCCCTCAAGCTCTGTGACCTGCTTGCCGGAGGATTCCGCCAACCTGGTGGACTCTCCCCTGGAGAATTCCATGAACTCCCCGAGGGCTTTGCGCACCTCGTCGTCGCCCGCGCGGTAGTACTTGGCGGCTGCGTCGAAATACTCGGATTGCGCTGCAGCTGCGGCCTGCTCCCCACGGGCTTGCTGCTCCCTGGGGGCGTAGGCGGCGTCAATGGCGGTGTTGGCCACATCGACCTGCGTTTCCGCGAGCGTCTTCTCGTAATCGGCAATGTTGCGCTCAACCTGCTGGGTTTCCAGGTCACGCACCGCTTTACCCAGTGAGGTGGCTTTGAGTGCCGCTTCAATGACCTTCTTGGCCTTTTCAATAGAGTTCGAGAAACCGTAGGCCCCGGCGCGACTCATGACCTGGTCGATTTCCCGCTGGTACCGCCCGTAGTTTGGGTCATTGCCGAAGTGCTCACGCAAAATCTTGTTGGCCTCGGCGCGAGCCTGTGCGGCTGCTTTCTCGTACCGTCGCGATTCCTCGATCTTGATTTCCTTCTTGTCGCGCGCGGTCCAGTCCGCGGCCTCCGCTAAAAGCTCCGTCACGCGCTGCAGTCGCATCGCTTGTGGGGTCGAGACCCCGCCATCACCCATTTTGGACATGGCATTGAGCCTGCCCACCTGGGCATTAAGAAGCGCTGTGGCGCTCTTGGCGGTGATCATCGCTTTGGCGGCACCCTTGGAGGTCTCCAGGAGGGACAGGGCCGAGTCGGCGTTCTGCTTCAGGGCGTCGGCCTGCGCCTTATGCACCTCTGCTTCGCGGGCGAGCTTCTCACCCACCTGTGCCTGCACTGACTCCACCGTCTCACCAAATGTCAGCGTTCCGGACTGCAAGCCTGCAATGGTGCGAGCCCACATGTCGTCGACGGAGGTACCAACAATCCGGACAGAAGCGAGTTCATCAGAGGTTGCCTTCGCGCGAGCGTTGGCAACATCGATGATGCCCTTCAACTGGGTTGCCGTATAGGCACCCTGCGCTTGTGCCACTCCCCACATCGCCTGCTGGTAGGCAATCTGGGAATTAATCGCAGCCATGCGGAGCTCGGCCATCTTCTTCGACGCTTCATCAGCTGCCTGAGCAAGACGCGTCAACATAGCTGTGGACTGCTCGCCTACGGCGCGCTGCGCCGCGTCGACGTTGACGATCTTCTCGATGATCCAGTCGCAGGCCTTCTTGACAGCTTCGTAAGCTGCCTTGCCGAAATTCCAGATGGCCTTGGCTGTCTCTATGGCCATGGTGATCTCGCCGGCGCCGATCTGTGCTACAAGCTGAGCTGTCTGTGAGCGTGTATCCGCAAGATTTTTCTCTGCCTTTTCCACTTGCTTTGCAGCCTTGTCGCGGTTTTCCACGCGCTTCTTCTGCTGCTCGTCAAGCTTCGACTCTGCGTCCTCACGAGCCCGCGCGAGCCGTTCCTCTGCGTCCGCAATGCGCTCCGCAGAGGGGTTCTTACCGCTCTTCGCGCGGTCGACAGCCTTCTGTGCGTCGTCGAGCTTGCGCTGAGTAGCCGTATCGTAGCCTGATCCTTCGGCATCGATCTTCGCGAGAGCCTCGCGAGCCTTCGCGAGCTCCTGCTCCCGCTCCGCGATCTCCTCCAGCCCCTCCCTAGCCGCAGCGCGTGTATCAGTCAGACCGCGCTCTGCATCACGAAGGCCACCGAATACTTCAGGAAGGACAGCGCCTGCAAGCTGTAAGCCGTAGCGCGTCGGATTCGTCTTCGCGTTTCCGGCCGCTACAGAAACCGCCGCCGTCAGGTCATCGGCAATGTCCTTCATTGACGTTGGAGCGTCAGCGACCGAGCGGCCACCATCTGCCGGGGTGAGCGCTTCCAGTCCCGCTGCGGTTGCGTCGAGCGTGTTAATCGCCTGCTCGAAGCCACGAATAACACCCGGCATCTGCCCCTCAAAGCGGCGCATTTCCGCAACAAGGTTGTTAATCGCGTCAGCCTGCTTGCCGAGCATATCCCAGTTGCCAGCCGTCAGGATCGGCTCGGGATCACCCGAGAGATTCACGGCTACGCCACCGTGCGGCAGCCAGCCACCCCGGTCGTACAGCTTTGCTCCGAAGGCTGTGGCCAGGAAGTTGAATGTCTCCCCTGCCTTGCCCCAGTTAATCGTTCGAGCTCCAGATGCGGAGCTGATTTCTACACCGTCGACAGAGGTGTTCGTAATCTCCGCATCCTCGTAGCCAGCCGAGTCAGCGAGCGGAAGGTGCGCGTGCTTGTCGAAGGAGGGATGGTCGGCACCAACGGAGCCGCCAACCATGCCGCCACCGTAGGAGCCACCCATCTCGAGATTCGTCCCGCCAGCCGTCGCAGCCGTATGGCCATCTCCGTATGCCGCCACATTGTTGTGCCAGCCAATATTCAGGCTCGTGGCCGGATCACCTAGGCCGGGGAGGAACCCGAGAGCTGCAAGGCCTGCCTGCTCAGTGAACGTCGAGAAGCGCCCAGCGAACGCCACCAGCCCGGCCGCGAAACGTGACAGTCCCGAGACCGCGCCCGAACAGTCACCCCAATCAACCCCGCCACGGACATACGGCGCACCCGTCAGTGGGCGCGACGCCTGCTGGCCACGCGAGGGCAGGCCGTTAGCGAAGTCGAGGACTTCCTGAACAGTCGGCACCGAACCCGGCGCGTCATCGTCGATTTTGCCACCGTCTGCATAGCCGGACAGCTTCGGGAATGTGCCCGCGTTGATGGCTGCGAGCTCACGATCATACTTGTCGGAGCTACGCCGGTTGATCACCCACTCGCCACGATCCACGAGGGTGAGAGGCTTCCCCCACGCATCCACGCCAATAAACCCATCAGTCTCGTGAGTACCGGGGCCGGTCTTTGGCAGCCTCCCGCCAGCAGCATGACCTGTCATCGAACCCCACGCTGCACGGGCCGTATTAACTACAAGCTCAACTTTCTTGCGCAATGGCAGCGCATTGAGCTTATCGATCACACGGCCAATAGAGGAAATGGCGGAATCTGTTCCCTCAACCTTGACTTCGGGTTTGGCAGTCTGCCCATTGAGTTCATTGAGCTTATTCGAGGTGTCTTGTGCTTTGTTATTCGCAAGCTCGTTCGCCAAATCAGCCTGCGGCGTCGGCGTCAACGACGCCAAATAATTCAACTCACCAACGGAAATATCCTTACCCGACCGCAGCTTATCGATAATCAGATCTGCCTCAGGTGTCGGCTTCATGTCATGCAACGCCGCAAGAATCTGGTCAGCCTCCCGTGCAGACCCCTCCAACGGTGTCGTATCCAGCACCATATCCACCGTGTAAGACTTGCTCCCCATGGTGGCAACCATGTCCGCAATTTCACCAAGCTGTGCCCGCGCCTCATCGGAGGTTGCAGACACCCTCACATCGGCTGAACCGGGAATCCGCTCCACAGCCACGCCCAGAGACTCCAGCTGCTTAATAGCTTCCTCGGTCGGCGCTTTAATCTGCACCTGCTGGCCAGTTGGAATGTTCTTCAGCATGACCGACACCGCAATAATGTCCTGCTGAGCTTGGTCTGCCCCCTCCGCTTTCACCAAAGTGGACACCACATCAGGGACCATGCCGTAGCGGTTGGTGAGCTTCTGAACTTGCTCGTCAGTCAGCCCATACTCTCGCTGCAGGGTCTCCAACGCTGGGCGCATACGCTCATAGGCTTCGGTGGCATCAGCACCACCGGCCACAGCCTTCGTATACGAGTCCGATAGTTCAGTGAGCGCATCATTGAGACTCTGGGCGTTCTTGCCTGTCCCCTGGATCTGCCCCTCTTGGTTAACAAGCGCGTCCCCCATGACATCAGACTTATCAGCCAGATTCTGGGAGGAATCCGCCAACCCATCAACTTCTTTAGCGAGCTCTAACATGGCTTGCTGAGCGTTCTCGGGCAACAACCCAAGACCTTGCAGAGCAGTCTTCAGGCCCGACAGCTTCTTATCTGCATCACCACCAGACTCAGCAATCTGCGCAAGCCCATCCTGCAACTTCGCGAACCCCGCGTCGACTCCTTGCGCATCGCGGGCCATTTGCTCCACCGTTGCACGCGTATGCTCCAGTTGGTCAGCAGCACGATTACCAGCATCACCAGACTCACGCAGCTTCGCCACTAACTGGTCAAACTGCGACTCTCCTTCAGCAGCGACCTTCCCCACATCATCCAGAGGAATCTTCAATTCAAGAGCTGCACTCTTCAAAGCCTTGTAGGCATCTTGTGTCTCGCCGATCTCACGGCGATACTCGCGAAAATCCTTACTCCAAAACCCCTGCTGCCAAAATCCCACATCCGGGTCCTCAACGACGTTAAATACCCCGGAATACTCTTCACCAATGGTTTTTAACTTCGCAAGCTCACCTTCAGCGATCCTCGCCGCAGCAGTAAGCCCTTGCTCGTTCAGCGCCCCCGTCGTACCAGCAACAGCAGACTGCAATTCGCGCTGCGCCGCAGCAGAATCACGCGAAGCTTCCGCTAACTTTTCCTGCACCCCGGACGCTTTCTGAGAGGCCCCCACCAGGGACCCTACAACTGCAGCACCGCCCATGATGGCAAGCATCCACGGCCCACCAAGTGCATCTACAACACCGCTAACTGCCTTCTTCGCTCCCCCTGCCATGCCCCCAAAAGCTCCAACGACTAGCCCGGAGGTCTTCGATGCTGTTGCAGCCATAGAGTGCCCAGCACTGGCGAAGGAACGGTCGGCGAAATCCCACACGTTGGTGGTTGTCATCGCAGCAGCTTTCGCAGAATCGGCAGCGTGCTTCTGCGCTTGCGAGAACCTCATGAGAGGGCTTGATGCCTTGCGAGCCCCATCAGCAACGGCGTGGAACGCCGAGGAGCGAGCCTCCAAGGTGGACAACGCTGCCGATGTCAGGGTGACTTTCTCCCCCGCCATGGTCGCAAGTTTTGCCTGCACCATCAGCTCATCACCGAACTGGCGTATAGCCTGCCCGGCAGCGGTTGCACGCGTGCTGATGTTAAGCGTTTTCATTGCGCCAAAGGCAGCAACAGCAGACAGTATGGGGGCTTCAAGCCCCGCCATGGCGGACCCCATACGCATCGCACCCTTGGCAGCGGGGCCGAAAACATCAGCCGCGATATGCGCTGCTTTCCCTACCGTCGCGAATGCAACCTCTGAGGCGTCCCCCAAGGCCCCAACGGCGGTGGTGGCGGCGTTCACCCCCGCCACGAGGGTGCCTTTCATTGCGTCATACGTGCCCAAGGCAACATCGTCGATGGTGTTTTGCAAACGCTCAAGCGCGCCCGGCATCCCCTCAGTCTGGGCAGCCGCCACCTCTGCAGCCTGCCCCTGACGAGTCACCGCCTGCTTCAACTCATCAAAACCTGCTGCGCCCTGCTGGGCTGCAACACCAGCCATTCGTGCGGCATCTGAACCAAACAGGGTTGTGGTCGCCGCCTGATACATCTCCGGAGTCATCGACTCGGATGCTTTCTGCAGCTGCCCCATCAACGCCGGCAAACCAACAAACTTGCCCTGCGCGTCATAGACAGTCAGACCCAGCTCTTTAATGGCGTTTTGGGCGGGCTTACCCTGGTCGGTCAGCGCGAGGAGCGACGTCTTTAGAAGAGTGCCGGCATCTGACCCAGTGATGCCGGCGTTCGCGAACATTGCGATGGCCGTCGAGGTGTCTTCAATCGACACACCAAACTGGGACGCGACTGTGCCAGACTGCTGCAACGCTTGCGCAACATCACCAATCTCAGCCGAGGAGGCATTCGCAGCACCCGCAAGAATATCTGACACACGAGACGCATCATCAGCACTAAGCGAAAACGCCTGCAAAGCCTGTGACTGAATCGTCGCAGCCGTCGCGGCATCAGTTTGTGCCGCAGACGCCAACTGCAGCGTACCTTTAGCGGCAGACATCGCCTCATCAACGCTAAAGCCACCTTTGGCGAGCTCTGTCATTGCAGCTGCGGCGTCAGCAGCCGACGTTGCAGTCAACGAGGTGTCATTACCCAGCTGGCGGGCACGCTCCGCCACAGCCTGAATCTGCTCCCCCGTCGCCTGAGACACAGCCCGCATCGTGTTCATCTGCGAGTCAAACTCAACGCCTGCCTTAACCACGGTCTTGGCAATCTCAGCACCGCCCATGGCCACACCAAGCGCGGCACCCATCTTCCCCGCAGTGGCAAGAGCCCCCTGCAGACCACGCTGCATCTTCGGGACAAAGCCCTTCGTGTCAGGCTCGATAAGGATATCGATTTTTCCGCCGGCCATAGGAAAACTACTCCCCTCTCATCGCAGCCCGAAGGTCTGCAAGCGTCCCAAACTTCCTCTTTGAAGTTCCTTGTTTCTGCTGTTTAGTTCTCGTCACGAGCTCCTTGACAAGCTCATCCGCCACACGCTTCGGACGGTGGGCCACCGGCGTGATCATCGGCTGCAGAGGTGGTTTCACCCCGGCGCGCTTCTGTTCCGCTCGGCGGCGTTTTACTTCAGGGTCATCCGGGTCCGTAATCCACGATGCGTATTCGGATGTGAGCCAGTAATCCAGACGATCAACGAGCATGGCCACGTTTTCGTAGTGGTCCGGCCACTGGTCTAGCCCATCAATGAGTGCCCTGATGTCTCCGATGTAGGTGTGCTCGAGGATTTCACGAAAATCAACGTGGTACTCCCGTCTAAAACCGACTAGAAGACGCGCGAACTCGGTGGGGTCAGTTAGGAAATGTGACCAGGAAAAAAACGCCCATCCCCATCACGTAACCCGGCGATCATACCGATCTTCACCAGTACACGACTAATTGTCGATACCGCCTCATTAAGAAGTCGAGTGCTGAACTTTTCCTTCGTCTCATCATCAGAGCAAGACAGAAGATTAATACTTTCCTGCACCAACTTGTCCACTGGCAGTGGCTCATCAGGGTTCCACAGGCCGATATATGCCTGGGCTTCTGCGCCAGTAAAATCACGCCGAATGGCAAGCGTAATGCCATCGAGCTCAATATCCTGCGGCTTACCGCCCTTGACTGCAAGGGCTGCGTCGATGATGTCAATGGGGGCCGGTTTCTTTGTGGCCATGAGTAGTTCTCCTTCTCGGAAAAATGGGGTTAAAAAGTTGGCGGGTTCAATGTTTTTTGGAGGCGACCCGCATGCGCCTCCACCGGAATTTAGTGGGACTCGGTACCCGTAGTCCCGGACGGGGCGGGAGACGCCGGCTTCTCAGCCTTCTCCGCCTTCATGCCCTCCGGCAGCTCCGGAATGACCTCCTGCAGCGGGGCGAGGAAGGACACATCAAACTCCCAACCGTCAATGGTCTGGCCATCGATAGCGGCACGGGTGGCCGGCCCCTTGAGGGTCACGCGCGGGGAGTAGAAGAACGCGGCGTCCTCACCGTCCTCCACGCGGATGAACAGGGCGAACTCCTCGCCAATGCCTTTTTGCATGATATTGTTGCCGTTTTCGTCGACAACGATCTTTCCGCCCTGTAGGCGGGTCAGCATGGTTGCCTTGGTGTTATCCACCGCGCGGAACTTCATGCCCTCCTTGAGAGGTTCACGGGCCACCTTGTACGGCGCCTGACGGTAGTTAAACACCTGCTTCTCAGTCACGGACTGTTCGCTGGTCTGCTCGAATCCGGCTTCAATACCACCGTAGGCGTCCCACCCCTTGATGGTGGCGGCACGAAGGTCGCCAGCAGGAAGCGCGGTATCAGCCGGTGCACGGTAGGCATCACCGGTGAGCCACAGATGGGCCTTATCAGGGTTAGCTGTCGTTACAGCCATGAATCATCACTCCTTGAGTTAGTTTGACCTGTGTCGAATATGGATCTGGAATCGCACAGGTGCATAAAAAAGCGGCCTGTCTTGGCCGCGTCCAAAATCGTAAAGCTGAACGGGTCCGTCCAGCCACGTCGCATTAAAAGCATTCTGCTCATCGACGACGATATTTTTTGCTCTGCCGAGCAACTCGCCCGCCATCGCGGCGGCTTTCCACACAGTCACATCAGGATCCTCACGAAGCCCAGAAACGTCACGCCCTGGAGCCCAGGGGGTCACCTGAACAATAAGGCGCCGCATAAACGGCGAATCCCCCACATGCCCCGTCACCGCCACCAAACAATGCGGCTTAGTCAGAGGGTCAGGAAGATTACGGGTGGTGATCCGCCCGCCGTGGAGAAGCTCCATGAACTCCGGCTTGGCAGCAAGCCACCGACGGATCGTTCCCGCCACGTATGGAAGTGGCTCCACTTTATGTCATCCTCCCTCGCTTCGGTCTCATGCCCGTATATCGGCCAAAGGTCATTGCCGTGGCTGTCAGAGAGGCGTGCGCTGGTGTTCGGCGGGTGCCGTACTCCTTGTAGATGGATGTTGGGTCATTGTCCACGACGCGGACTGTGGCATCCTCGCCACGCTCAGCCATGCCGCCGCGATATGCTCCGGAGACCACAGGCGCGATCGACTTCGCAATATCGACGATCTCACCGGCGATCTGCATTCTGGCGTCTACAGTTTTCTGCCGCGTCTCGCGTATCAACCGCTTCTGAAACAGGGTCAATCTAGCTGGCATGGTCTTTCTCCTTCGCACGCCGCACCCGCACCGCCACATACTCCGGAACCTGGCCTGGGATACCACGTGGCATACCATCAGTGATCGCCTGCCAACACTCACCCGATGGAGAGTAAAACTCGTCATCTGCCGAGACTTCACACGGAGGAGAAAACAAACACAAGCGTTCATCACGAACGCCCCCGTCCGCCGTTGTCTCCTGAAAGCCCGACCACAATGGCGATTGAACCAGACCCCGACCACTAACCTTCACCCGGCGCGGGGGGAGGGATTCCCCGGTCTCCGGGTCTTCGCCAGAGGCGGGGCTGGTGGTCTCAAGTGTCCATCCGGGCTGTAGCCACATCAGTGTCGGTCTCGTCATAGCCACGGCTCCTGCGGGACTACCTTGGCGCTAGGCGTGATGCTGAACATTCCGCCTGCTGGTCCGTCAGAGAGCAACGCGTACTCGTCGGAGGTGAGATACAGAGTCGACTCCTTCGAGAGACCACCGCCTGTTTCCCACTCGACGGTGACCTCCGGGTAGGACAACTTGTCTACTTTGTCGCGAGCTTCACGGTCGAGGACTCGCGTCACCATGTCTTCGACAACTCCGGCCACGACAACCGGGTTCAGGGTCCCGAGTGTAACGCGTTCTTCGAGAGTGGGGAATCGCTGCGCGATGAGGGCCTCGGCGCGCATCACCCAGCGCGTCGCGCGCGTAGGGTCTGCGTTTGGCCACACATCCTGCGGATCGTCAGTTAGCCATCTGGCCATACTGGCCCCTTCCTCTACTAGCTTTCTGCTACGGTTGTCCCCTCGTTGATGTCACCTGCTGTCGGAGGATCGACGAGCGGGGAATCGCCGGGGTACTTCGGCACGATGACGGGGTTAGATGTATCAGCCCAGACTTTGGCGTGGTCGAGCTTGCCTTCTAATCCCGGCTCGAAGCGAAAGCCTTTCTTCACGTACCAGTTCTGGAGAGAAGCTGTTGGCTTGTCGCACTTGCCGTGGATGAACACATCGGCGTCGATCGTGCCGTTAAATGTTCGGTTCGGTGCGTACAGCATTCAGGCCTCCTTATGCTGCTGCGCCGGTCAGGTTCACGTGGGCGACTGCTGCCGCCTTCGTGGCCTTCAGCGCGACGGCGACCGGGCCGAGTTCGACCTCGCCTCGCTTGACTGCGCCTGCGGTAGAGAAGTCGGGGGTCCAGGTTCGCATGAGCTGACCGCTCGTGGTGGTCACGGCGTGGAAGCCGTCCTGTGCGAGTCGGATCGCGTAGAGATCGGTTACGCCCTTGGTTACGGGGATAATCGGATCATTGGAGCCCGCCTTGGTGCCTGCGTCAATCAGGTAGACATTCCCGATCTTCTCACGCTGCAGCTCATGGCCTGCGGAGTTGAGAAGTCCCTCGACAGGTGCCTGCACGTACTGCGCCGAGCGACGAGCAGCGGAACGAATCTTAGCCAGCACGGCGGTATTGCCAATGAGTACGGTCGGCGGGCCGTCAAGCTCTGCGAAGAGAGCGTCCAGCGCGTCGTAGACAGCGAAGGCACCATCGGTCGTGCCAGCCGTGGAGAAGTCCAGCTTGTCCTTCAGCTCAGTGGAAGAGCCCTTGAGAGCCTTCTTCAGGCCGTCGAAGCTGTTCTCATCCTTTTCGGCGTCGCCGTTGATCACGGCATCGAGGAACTTCGTCGTGGATGCCTTAATCAGCTGCTGCATCTGGAAAGTTACTTCGTCCGTTGCAGCTGGGCCGATATGGGCAATTACACGGTCGATGTCGTATGCGCCGCCGAGCGGATGCAGGTCGACGGAGAACTTCTCCGTCTCTGCCACCTCGGGTACGTACTCGGTGTTCAGCGGGCGGAACTCTGCCGCACGCTGAGTCTTAACACGGCGGTAGGAGTACGTCAGCGTTGCGCCACCTCCGGCCGGGTTGACCGCCTGCACAAACGGCAGGAGATCAAGCAGAATAGAGTTCTTGCGGAACTCGTCAATCACGGCCGTGTCGAACGCACTCGTGGCGTTCAGACCGGCCTGTTCAAGAGTTACAGCCATTATTTACCTTCCTTCATGGCAACTTTTTCAATCTGTTCACCGACAACCTCGTTCGTCAGCCCCATTCGGAGCGCCGCGTTAGGTCGTCCTTTGCCCGTAGATGTCCATCCCTGGGACGGATCGAGAGGACGTTTATCAAATCCAAAGAGCTTCGAGAGCTCCTGTACGTCCTTTGCGATCTCCTCAGGGGTTTCTCCACGGACGCGATCTGCCATCTCGGCAGGCAAATGCGCATCACTGAGCGCTGTCTTCACGCGAT
>ERZ1031137.91-NODE-91-length-20472-cov-39.602831_pt1 | contig 20472 bp, 19 predicted proteins | sample MGYA00517293_ERZ1031137 | MGnify/ENA primary metagenome ERZ1031137 (study PRJEB33718, sample SAMN03159763) | human skin metagenome | collected 2014-05-20 | study: EMG produced TPA metagenomics assembly of the PRJNA266117 data set (Human skin bacterial metagenome...
CCTTCCCGCCGATATCCTCGCCCCCGACCCAGACCGCCTCGCTGCACTCGCCGCCCCCGCCGACCGCCGCGACTGGTGGTTCGACCGCGTTCGTGCTTGCTGGCCGCACCTTGCTGATTAGGGCCTAGAGCAAGCTCTGGTGAAACCTCCACGCCGGAGTTGCCATTGCGCGGCGCACCTTCTGCGGCTTGCTCTTTAGCCCGCGCACACTGCGCCGATGCGCCACTGTTTCCTGCACCGTCTCCACCACCAGCTTGAGGTGGTAGTCGGTGCACTCATCCGTAAACTTCAATGGCGCCCATCCGTGCTGCACCGCGTGATTGGTCTTCCACGTCCCGATGAGAAATTCCCGGTGATTATTCTCCGGCGTGTGATAGTAAAGCGAGTCCAAGTCCACCACGGTCGTTCCCGCTTCGAAGCCTAAATCCCAGGTGTACGGTCCCAGCCGGAAATTCGGCACCGGCTTGAGACCTACCCGCCGCATCTCGCGAAACATCCGCTGCTCCCACTTAGACGCCGTCCCCACCGGCGCCCTTTCTGCTAACTCGCGCACCGCGTCCCGTTTCTTGCTGGTCACCAGCTCTAAATCGGCCGCGAACCGTCCCCTCCCGTTGAGCCCGCGATACGCTTGCGCCAGTGCCTCTTTGAGCAGCCACTCGCCGCAGCGCTCAAAGCTTAGGGCATCTGCCACCGCTTGCGCCGGCAACGCCATCCGCACGCCTTTCACCCGATTTGCTGGTACCGGCCGCGACCTCACCGTTCGCACCAGCTCATTCGCATGTGTCCGGCAATTGTTATCCACCCGAATTGTTGCCGGCAGCTGCACCTCACAAAAGCCGTACGCCGCTAGCGCCGCCGTCCCTGTAAATACCGCATCCGGATAAAGCTGCGCTATTGCGGCAACCTTGTCCCTAGTACTCGCCTCCACCGCGACGTAACAATTGCGCCGCAAGCGTAACAGCGTTCCCTCACTAATCCTGCTGCGGATTTGATAGTCAGTAAGGCCTAAATCTAGTAATTCATTTCTCGTCCACATGACTCATTGGACTGGAAATCTCCCGGAAAGGTTCCACCTTCTTAGCTTCAACGATTTCGTCCATCTAAAACACCTAAATCGTCGACGATTTTCGCCATATGTATGGACGAAATCGTTGAAAACCGGTGAACCGGGAAAAGAGAACCGCGAACCGCTTAAGGAGACTGCTGTCAGACTTCAAACTGCCCAGCCCGCCACCTGTGCGTACGCTAGAGGACATGTCTACTATCAAAGTCCGCGATGCTCATCTGCACAATCTGCGCAACGTCGACGTCGATATGCCCCGCGGCAAGCTCGTCGCGGTTACGGGTGTGTCTGGTTCGGGCAAGTCCTCGTTGGCCTTCGGCACGATTCACGGCGAAGGCCAACGCCGCTATCTCGAATCGGTAGCGCCCTTCGCCCGCCGCCTCATTAGCTCGGCCGTGGACCCGCAGGTCAGCCAGGTAGAGGGCCTACCGCCGACGGTCGCGCTGCAGCAATCGACCTCCGGCGGTGGTGCGCGCTCCACGGTCGGCACGGTCTCCGCGCTTTCGAATAGCGTGCGCCTGCTCTATTCGCGCGCCGGGGATAACCCGGAGGGCCTGTACTCGGATTCTTTCTCTCCGAACACCCCGGAGGGCATGTGCCCGCAGTGCCATGGCACGGGCGTGGTGCATGAGCCCACCGAGGACTCCATGGTCCCGGATCCCACCCTCTCCATCGAGGAAGGCGCCATCCAAGCATGGCCCGGTGCCTGGGCCGGCAAGAACTTCCACGACATCTTGATGAACTTGGGTTATGACCTGGATTCGCCGTGGCAGGACCTGCCGCAAGAGGACCGCGACTGGATCCTCTTCACGGAAGAGCGCCCCGTAGTCACGGTCAAACCTTTGCGCGGCAAGGATCAGATTCAGCGCAATTATGAGGGCACGTGGCGCTCGGTGGCCAGCTACCTCAAAAAGACGCTGGCGGAGACCCAATCGGATACGCTGCGCAAGCGCACCCTGTCCTATATGGAATCCCGCGAGTGCGAGACCTGTGGCGGCCGCCGCCTCAACCCGGCCGCGCTGAAGGTCACCTATGCGGGCATGCCGATTGATGAGCTGGGCGCGCTGCCGCTGGATAGGGTGCATGAGGTGCTCAGCAAGCAGAACCCGGAGGAGAATTCGGCCGAGGATTTGCTGCTCAAACAGATTCTTCCCGCCTTGACCTCGGCGCTGGAGCTCGGCTTGGCGCACCTAAGCCTGGATCGGCCGACGCAAAGCCTATCCGGCGGCGAGATGCAGCGCATCCGTCTGGCAGCGCAGCTGCGCTCCGGTCTCTTTGGCGTGGCCTATGTGCTCGACGAGCCCTCGGCCGGCCTGCACCCCGATGAGCGCGACGCGGTCATGGATATGTGCCGCCGTTTCATCGCGGCCGGCAACTCCGTGCTCTTGGTGGAGCATGACATGGATTTGGTCGCGCAAGCGGACTGGCTCGTTGACGTCGGCCCGCTGGCCGGCGAGCGCGGCGGCAACGTGGTCTATTCGGGCCCAGTCGAAGACTATGACGCGGACACCCCTACCGCCAATGCGCTGGCTCACCGCACGCTCGCGCTTGCCGACGACCCCCGCACCCCCTCCTCCCACCTCGCCCTCCGCGGCATTAACGCACGCAGCATCGACAACTTGGATGTGGACTTTGGCTTGGGCCAATTCACGGCGGTCGCCGGTGTCTCCGGCTCGGGCAAGTCCACCCTGGTCAGCACGGTGCTGGCTGGGCTGTTGCGAGAGTCCGCTACGGCCGTTTCCGATGAGGAAGAGACCGAGGATAAGGGCTGGTCCGTGGAGAGCACGGAGGGCTTTGACCGAGTCAAGCGCGTCGTGCAGATTACCCAGAAGCCCATTGGCCGCACCCCGCGTTCCACGCTGGCAACCTATACCGGGCTTTTCGATAACGTTCGCAAGCTCTTCGCCTCCACCGACGAGGCTAAACAGCGCAAATGGACGGTCTCGCGCTTTTCCTACAACGTAAAACAGGGCCAGTGCCCCACCTGCGGCGGCGCGGGCAAGATCGAGGTGGAGCTGGTCTTCTTGCCGGGCTCGTACACCACATGTCCAGAATGCGGCGGTGCCCGCTTCAATGAGGAGACCTTGGAGGTGACCTGGCAGGGCCGCACCATCGCGGACATCTTGGAGCTGACCGTGGACGAGGCCGCAGAGGTCTTTGCCGAGGAAGAAAAGATTTACCGCGCCATCGCCACGTTGCAGGCCGTCGGCCTGGGCTACCTCCGCTTGGGCCAGGGCGCGCCGGAGCTGTCCGGCGGCGAGGCTCAGCGCATCAAGCTGGCCACGGAGCTGCAGCGCTCCCGCAACTCGCGTCGCGGCCACACGGTCTATCTGCTGGATGAGCCCACCACGGGCCTGCACCCAGCCGATATCGACCTGCTCAATACCGAGCTGCACAAGCTGGCGGATGCGGGCCATACGGTAATCGTCGTCGAGCATGATCTTTCGGTTATGGCGAATGCGGATCGCATCATTGAGATGGGGCCGGGCGCTGGCGAAGATGGCGGCCGCATCATCGCGGATGCCACCCCGGCGCAGGTTGCCGCAGAGGATACCGCCACGGGCCGCGCCTTGAGTGCACGCCGAGCGCATTAAGCGGCGAGGCTTAGCTACCCGTTAGCTGTGGGAGACCTCTCTGGGATCTCACAGCAAAATGGGGTAGAGGTAGAGGGTATGACTACTAAAGGCCCTCATGGCGATAATAATGAAACCCGCAGCTGGTCCAGCCCGGCGGATGATGCCACGCGCCAGATTGGCCGCGTGCCCGATAATGCCGCCGGCCCCAACCGCGACCAAGCGCGCCGCGAGCACCCCAAGCAGTACTTCCCGGGCGAGCAGCAGCCGCAGAATGAGACTCGTCAATTCGATGCGGCCGCTGGCTATCAGCAGGGCTACGGTCAGCAGCAAAGCTACGGCCAGAACTATCAGCAGCCGGCCGAGCAGGCATATGGCCAGCAATACGCGCAGCAGCCCGAGTACGAGCCGGTGCCGTCGAACTATGATCCGGACCAGCCGGAAAAGCGCAAGAAGAAAGGCAGCGGTGGCGGGGCTATGGCCGGCATCTTCGCAGCCATCGCGGTGCTTGCAGTACTGGCTGCGGCTGTGTTGTTTTTCCTGTGGCGCAATGCTGCGGACGAGGCGGATAAGCCGGACCCACAGCCGGTGACGGAAACGCTGACCACGGAGGTTCCCACCACCGTGACCCAGACCGAAGAGCCAGATACGCAGGATGAGAACTCCAATAATTTGCCGAAGCTGCCGGACTTCCAGAATGACCTGCCGTCCGATATCCCGACCGAGCTGCCACCGGAGGTACAAGACCAGCTGGATAAGGGCAGCGACGTGGACATTGAGGGCCTCCTTAACGATCTGCTGGGCGGCGGCGAGCAGCCGGCCAACCAGCAGGGCGCTCAGAACTAAGCGCCCAGCACCTGCCCGGTAAGGGAAATGGTGTGCGGGCAGGTAAAATCGGGCGGCATGAATGAATCGATGCAGTTGGCTGAGAAGGTAGCCGCCCAACTGGCGCGCCACCTCACGGATGTCGTCTTGTGCCCTGGTTCGCGCAACGCGCCGCTGTCGCTGGCGCTGTTGGCGCGTGATGATATCCGCGTACACACCCGCCTGGACGAGCGCGGGGGAGCGTTTACCGCCCTGGGCATGGCGCGGGTACAGCGCCGCCACGTGGGCGTGGTGATGACCTCGGGAACTGCGGTGGCCAATACTCTGCCAGCCGTGGTGGAGGCACACTATTCCCATACGCCGCTGGCCATCATTAGCGCGGATCGGCCGGAGCGCCTGGTGGGCACGGGGGCGTCGCAGACCATCGAGCAGCAGGGCATCTTCGGCGTCTATGCGGACACCACCCAGGTCACCGACGCGGACGATATCGCGGCGATGGCCCAGCGTTTCCGCGAGGACCTACAGGTACACATCAATGTGGCCTTTGATGCCCCGCTTGTCGACGCCACCCTGCCGGACCACACCTCCGGCGATGGCGTGCTCGAGCCAGCACCAGCCTTTGTGGACCACGGGGAAGTGGCCGTGGATTTGAGCAAGAACACACTGGTCATTGCGGGCGATGAGGCCTGGGAGGTAGAAGGCCTCCAAGACGTGCCAACCATCGCAGAGCCGAGCGCGCCGGGCCCGTATCATCCGGTGCATCCGGCGGCGGCGCATATCTTCCGCAAGGCGCAGGTCTCCGCGAATGATTATGTGGTCAACACCAAGGTTGAACAGGTCATCGTCGTGGGGCATCCGACGCTGCACCGCAGCGTGCTAGCGCTGATGAATGACCCGGATATCGAGCTGGTGGTGCTCTCGCGCACCAAGGACTTCACCAACCAGCGCGGCGAAGAGGCCCGGCTTGGCACCACCGTCAAGGTCACCGGTGAGCCGAGCCGCGAGTGGATGAAGATCTGCGAAGGTGCTACCGACATGGCGGGACAAGCGGTGCGCGAGACCCTCGAGGATGAGGAACTGGGATTCACCGGTCTGCACGTCGCGGCCGCGGTGGGCGATACGCTCTCCGTCAATGACACCCTGGTGCTCGGCGCTTCGAATCCGGTGCGTGACGCCTCCATGGTGGGCCTGCCTTTCGACGGCGTGGATACGTACTCGCCGCGCGGGGCGGCCGGCATCGACGGAACCATCGCCCAGGCCATCGGCATTTCCTTGGCCACGCAATCGCTGGATCCCACAAATTGGCGTGCCCCACGCGTTATGGCGCTCATGGGGGATGTCACCTTCTTGCATGACGCGAATAGCCTGCTCATCCCGGAAGACCAACCGCGACCGGAAAACCTCACCATCGTGGTGGCCAATGACAATGGTGGCGGCATCTTCGAGACCCTGGAACAAGGCGCCGATGCGCTGCGCGAGTCCTTCGAGCCGGCGTTTGGCACGCCGCATGGGGTGGACGTCGGCAAGCTGGCAGAAGCCTATGAGGCAGACTACCGTGAGGTGACCACCCCGCAGGAGCTATTGGATACGCTGGCGGAGCTGAAGGAATACTCCACCGGGATTACCGTCGTGGAGGCCAAGACCACCCGTGCCACGCGCCGGGCGCTCAATGAGAAGCTCACCGCAAAGGTAGGCCAGTAAGTGGCCCCGCCGCAGCATAAGCCGCACGCGGCCGTGGTGCCGCGCTATACGCCCGCGGTCTATCGCCGCCGCCTGCACCAGCTGACGCTGGCGCTGTATCTGGCCGCACTCGTGGGCGTGGTAGCGATGATCATCGGACCGGCGCTTAATGATCACACCATCGCCAGCCACCCCGCGCGCGCTTTGGCCACGGTCAAGGATGTGGGCGTGCTGCGCACCACGGTGGATTTCCAAGACAGTGAAGGGATTTACCACACCCCACAGCACGGGCTGCTCTATCCCAGTGGGCTGGGCGAGGGGCAGCAGGTGTGGGTGCAATACGCCCAGGACGACCCAGACCTAGTCAAGGTCGAAGGCCGCGAATGGACGCTGGCTATCATCCCGGCGCTCTCGGTAGGGGTGGTTGCCACGCTCATCGCGGCCGTGCTGTGGAAGCTGATTAGCTTCTTTACCCGCCGCGCGGAGAAATAATTAACCAAGATTTTCCGCTGGCTTCACCATAAACTTAAGAAAATGGGCCATGATGGTGGCATGCGTGTTGCGATCGTGGCTGAATCCTTCCTCCCCAATGTCAATGGTGTGACCAACTCCGTGCTGCGCGTTTTAGAGCACCTGCACGAGACCGGCCAGGAGGCCATCGTTATCGCGCCGGGCGCCCGTGAAGGACAGGAGGAAATTCCGGACTACCTAGGATTCCCCATCTACCGTGTGCCCACCGTGCGCGTGCCGCTGGTGGATTCGCTGCCGGTGGGCGTGCCTACCACGGCGGTCGATGAGGCGCTGCGTGATTTCAAGCCGGATATCATCCACCTGGCCAGCCCCTTCGTGCTCGGCGCGGCTGGCGCTTTCTCCGCCCGCCAGCAGCGCGTGCCGGCCGTAGCGTTGTACCAGACCGATGTTGCCGGCTTTGCCACCAAGTACCATGCCTCCGCACTGGCCTATGGCGTGTGGGAGTGGCTGCGCACGATTCATAACTCCTGCCAGATGACGCTGGCGCCGTCCTCGCTGACCATCCGGGACTTGGAAAAGCACCACATTAAAAACGTGCGCCACTGGGGGCGTGGCGTGAACGCGGAACTCTTCCATCCCTCCAAGCGCTCTGACAAGCTGCGCCGCAGCTGGGATCCGAGCGGCACCAAGAACGTGGTGGGATTCGTTGGTCGTCTCGCCGCGGAAAAGGGCGTGCACCGCCTCTCGGCGCTCAACGGGCGCGAGGATATCCAGCTGGTCATCGTGGGCGATGGGCCGGAGCGCCCGCTTTTGGAAGCCCAGCTGCCCGGTGCCGTCTTTACCGGTGCGCTGTCTGGCGAAGACCTCGCCGCCGCCTATGCCTCCTTGGACGTCTTTGTCCACGCCGGCGAGTTCGAGACTTTCTGCCAGTCCATCCAGGAGGCGCAGGCCTCTGGCGTGCCGACTATCGGGCCGCGGGCCGGTGGCCCGGTAGACCTCATCAACGAGGGCTATAACGGACTGCTGCTGGAGGTAAAGACCTTTGTGGAAGACCTCCCCAATGCGGTGGACGCTCTGCTCAATCCGGAGATTCACCAAGAGATGCGGGACAATGCCCGAGAATCCATTTCCTCCAAGACGTGGAAGGCGCTGTGCGAGCAGCTCGTGGGCTATTACGAAGAGGTACTGGAGGATACTCGCCGGGTGCCGCTGACCATTCTGGGCCAGCGTCCCGAGCTGCCGCGATGGGCGGCTCGTGCCCTTGGCGCCCGCGTAGCCTAGACTGATCATTTGTGTCTAAGGCAGATCTGGATAAAAAGCCCTTCGATGTGGCGCGCATGTTTGACGCCGTGGGCGAGAAATACGACCTCACCAATACCGTGCTGTCCTTTGGGCAGGACGCGCACTGGCGCAAGCGCACCCGCGAGCGTTTGAACCTTAAGCCGGGCGAGAAGGTCCTCGACCTTGCAGCGGGTACCGCCGTGTCCACCGTGGAACTTTCCAAGTCCGGTGCGTGGTGCGTGGCGTGTGATTTCTCCCGTGGCATGCTGGCCGCCGGCCGTGAGCGCAACGTGCCCAAGGTGGCTGGCGATGGCATGCAGCTGCCGTTTGCAGATAACACCTTTGACGCCGTGACCATCTCTTATGGCCTGCGCAATATCCACGACTTTGAGCTCGGCCTGCGCGAAATGGCGCGCGTGACCAAGCCGGGCGGGCGCCTTGCGGTGGCGGAATTTTCCACCCCGGTGGTACCGATTTTTGGCACCGTGTACAAGGAATACTTGATGCGTCTGCTCCCGCCGGTAGCGCGCCTGGTCTCTTCTAACCCGGAGGCATATATCTACCTCGCGGAATCCATTCGCGCGTGGCCCGGGCAGGAGGAGCTTGCCGCGGTTATCAATCGCAATGGCTGGGCCGAGGCCGGCTGGCAGAACCTTACCTTCGGCATCGTGGCGCTGCACTCGGCGGTAAAGCCAGCCTAGGAGCTCATAACCCCGCGCCCGGGGGGAGCGGGGGACTATGCCGCGGTCGAATCCCAGAGGGGCGTATCGCGGCGAAGGGACGAGACCGTGCGGCCGGCGGCGCGCCAGGTGCGTGCGATGAGGTCGCGGTCATCGTCAGTAATGAGATTGCCCATCAGGCGCGCGGCGGCCGGCATGAGTATGCGGCCGATGGGCCCGCGCAGGGCCAGTGGACCGGCCAGCGGTAGGAACTGCGGGTAAGTAAGCAAGCGCGCGGCCGTGCGAGCCAAGAGGAAGGACTCGCCGTAGTGCTCGCGCAAGACGGCTGGCCAGGCCAGGGTGAAATCCTTCGGGCCGAGCAGGGCTACGGCCAGCGCGGCGGTCTCCAAGCCATAATCGATGCCCTCGCCGTTGAGGGGGTTGATGCAGGCCGCGGCATCACCAATGATCATCCAATTGGCGCCGGCCACGTTAGACACCGCGCCGCCCATGGGCAGTAAGGCAGAGGTAACGTGCTCAATGTCCCCGAGTCCCCACTCGGTGCGCTGTTGGGTGGCGTAGAACTCGAGCAGCTTCTTGGTGTTGATCTTGGCGGGGCGCTGCGCGGTCGACAGCGCGCCGAGGCCGATATTGACCTGGCCTAGCTCGGAGCCGAGCGGGAAGATCCAACCGTAGCCGGGCTGCACCTCGCCTTCTTCGTCCTTGAGCTCAACGTGGGAGTGCATCCAGGGCTCAGTGGCATGCGTAGAGGAAGCATAGGAACGCGCGGCAATGCCATAGACCTCCTCGCGGTGCCAGGTGCGGCCGAGCTTCTTGCCAAAAGTAGAGCGCACCCCATCGGCCACGATGATCCACTTGGCATGCACGGTGGCCTCACCCACGCGGAAGGAGGTCACGCGGTTGCCCTCGAGCACCGGGTCGGTGGCAGGGGTGCCGGTGAGGAGGGTGGCGCCGGCTTTCCGGGCGGCGTCGGCAAGCAAGGCATCAAAGCGGTAGCGCGGCAGGGCCGTGCCCACCTGGGAGGGATAGGTCTCCGGCCAAGGCGCGGTAATATCGCCGCCGTAGCCGTGCAGCTTCAGGCCGCGATTGCGGTAGGAGGCGTTGACCACAATGCCGAGCTCAGCAAGCTGGTGCATCGCGCGCGGGGTGAGCCCGTCGCCGCAGGTTTTATCGCGGGGAAACGTCGCGGAATCAATAAGGAGGGTGTCATAACCGGCGCGTGCGGCATGAATCGCGGCGGCGGCTCCGGCAGGCCCAGCGCCAATGATGGCGACCTCGACATAGGTTTGGGAATCGATCTGCTCCGACATGAGGACTATCATTGCATGAGTTCGACCCCTCGAGTGTGTTTAGGGGCGCAGTTTGGACTACGGTAGGTAATCGATTATCTCTGGCTTTTAGTTGCAAGGAACACTATTTAATGACTCACGGTCAATCGCATGCCACGCACGTGGATCTTGGTGATCCGCAGCTCAACGAGCGCATTGGTGCGGGCATGGAAGCAGTAGAAGACAAGCTGCGCAGTGAAATCGACCGCGGCCAGGACTTCTTAAAGGACAAGGTCAGCCACCTGTCTAAGGCCGGTGGCAAGCGCTTTCGCCCCATGATGGCGCTGCTGGCCTCCGAGTATGGTCCGCGTCCGGGCTGCGAAGAGGTTGTTAAGGCCGCCACCGTCGTGGAGATGGTGCACGTAGCTACCCTTTATCATGACGATGTCATGGATGAGGCGGACCGCCGCCGCGGCGTGGAATCTGCCAATTCGCGGTGGAATAACTCCGTGGCCATCCTCGCCGGCGATGCGCTCCTGGCACATGCCTCCCGCCTGATGAGTGAACTGGATACCCACACCGTGGCCCACTTTGCCGATACCTTTGAGGAGCTGGTGACCGGCCAGATGCGGGAGACCATCGGCGCGGGTGAGGCCAATGCCGTGGAGCACTACACGGCCGTTATCCGTGAAAAGACCGCGGTGCTCATCGCCTCTGCTGGCTACCTGGGTGCCTACCACTCCGGCGCCTCGGCCGAGCATGCCGCAGCCTTGCACCGCATTGGTGGTGCCATCGGCATGATCTTTCAGATTGTGGACGACGTCATCGACATCTTCTCTGACCCAAAGGAGTCCGGCAAGACCCCGGGCACGGACCTGCGCGAGGGCGTATTTACCCTGCCGGTTCTCTACGCCTTGGAAGAAGAGGGCGAAGTGGGCGACAAGCTGCGTGAGCTGCTTACTGGCCCGCTGCATTCCGACGCCGAGGTGGAGCGCGCCATCGAGCTCCTGCACCAGTCTGGCGGCCGTCAGAAGGCGCTGGAGGACATCAATGCCTACCTGCGCACGGTGGAGGAGCAGCTCGCCGTGCTACCGGAGAACTCCGCGAGCCAGGCCTTGCGTCAATTGGCGGATTACACGGTGCGCCGCGTGGGCTAGCTGCTTGGCGATGCCCCCTTATTCCCGCCCCATTCGCCCCTACTACGCTGGCGATTTGTAGGTGGGAGGGTGGTTCGTAGTAAAGTACTTACTCGCACCACACAGTGCATGCCAGGTTGCCCGAGCGGCCAAAGGGAGCGGACTGTAAATCCGCCGGCACTGCCTTCAGAAGTTCGAATCTTCTACCTGGCACAGAATGAACCCCGCGAGCAAATGCTTGCGGGGTTTCAAGCGTACCTGCAGCTGTGAGGCGGGATCTACTCGCTGGGCTCCTGGGTGCGGGAGCTTTTAGCCTTGTGCCACACCGCATAAGCACTGGCGAGGAAAACAACTAAGAAAACCCCAGCGATCTTGAAGTAGAAAAAGCCATTTCCTAGTCTGCGAGAAATATCTGGCAATGAGGTGGAATCCGATTCAGCTAGGGCCTTGGCAACGTATACCGCATTCAAACCGCCAATGAAATAGCCGAGGCAGAGCAATGATGAAATACCAACTGCAATCTTTAGCAAAACTGTTAAGGATGAATGGTGGGGTCCTGTAATCTTTAACTCCTCTCATTTTGGCCTTCAGGACCAGCAAACTACACCTTTCTAAGGCGCTGTGTACAAACAGGCGTGCTCGGTAGCCATACCATCATTCAGAGAAAGTCACTGTAGAGATGAAGGTACGGGGTTTAGCGATAGGATATGGAATATGAAGACGATCCGAACGATGCTGGACGGGGTAAATGAGATTCACCTATTTCAAAGCCAGCGAGTAGCGCAGGCAGCGCAGCAAGCGCATCTGCGCAATCGGACTCGCAGTTATCGGGCGCACCGGAAAATAAACGCAGCGATTTCCCACCAGTTGGAGGAGCGCTCCCTGGCGTAAATAGGCTTTCTAACCTTGACGACCAAATTGCTGTGTGGGCGCATCAGGGGCCAACCCCGCATCCACAGATAATCAAACAGCACAATGACATTCAGCCGGGCGCAGGCGATCGGATTATGGAGGACGCTCATGCAGATATTGTCCTCGATAGGAAAGTTACAGCAGAATCTTTCGAGTACGCGATATTTGAATCAAAAGTACGACTCTTTACAGCCGTAGGTGTCATTTTCGGCGCGCTCATCCTTATACCGGCGATACTCGTTCTTTTTGACCCACCGGAATCGATAGTTGGTACTGCGGCGGTGGGCCTGGCGGCAGCAAGCCCACTAGTCCGCACCCTCATTGGCCCTAAGCAATCTCAGAAGGACCAATTAGAGAACGCGGAGCGGGGAGGGGTTTAAATTCCAAAGTAGGCGCGCAGGTCGGCCGCAATGGCATCGAGGCGGTCGGCGTCGGGGGATTCGAGGTAGCACTTCAGCTTCGGCTCGGTACCGGAGGGGCGCACGATGACGCGGTCATCGTTGTCGGTGAAGAACTTGGAGCCTTGGGCGAATTTCTCTACCTTCGCCACGGGCGAGCCAGCCAGTTCGGTGGGCGGGGTAGATGCGACCTTATCCATCGCTTGGGCGATGATGCTGAGGTCATCGACGCGGAAGGTCAGCGGCTGGGTGTAGAGGGCGCCCACGGTGGCGTAGATGTCTTCCAGTCGCTCTAGCAAGGTGGTTCCTGCGGCCTTGCACTCGGCCGCGAGGCTGGCGAGCACGACGGAGGTAGCGACGCCGTCCTTGTCGCGGACAGCGGTGGGGTCGGGGCAGAATCCAATGGCTTCCTCGTAGCCAAAGGCAAGTTCCGGGGTGCGGGCGATCCACTTGAAACCGGTCAGCGTCTCCTCGTGGCCGAGGCCGTAGTGCGCGGCGATGCGCCCGAGCAGACGGGAGGAAACGAGCGAGTTGGCGAAGTTGCCTGTCGCACCCTGGCGGGCAAGGTAATCGCCCAAGAGGGCGCCGGTTTCATCGCCGGTGAGCTGGCGCCACGTGCCTGAGGAAGTGGGCACGGCGGCGGCGCAGCGATCCGCATCCGGGTCATAAGCGATAAGAATATCGGCGCCGATCTTCTCCGCGTGGCGGATACCCAAGTCTAGGGCGCCAGGCTCTTCCGGGTTGGGGAAGGAGACGGTGGGAAAATCAGGATCCGGTTGGGCCTGCTCAGGAACCAGGGATACGCCGAACCCGCAGCGGGTGAGAAGTTCTTTACCCAAGGCAGCGCCGACGCCGTGCATGGCGGTCAGCGCGATGGTGACATCGGTATGTGCGCCCACAAGCTGCGCGGCGCGGTCGAGGTACTCGGCGCGGGTATCGACGTCCACCATGCTGTCGGTGGATAGTGGGACTTCATCGGCATGGGGTGCCGCGGCGATGGCGGTGGCGATTTCGGCATCGGCGGGCGAAACCAGCTGTACGCCTTCTGCCGGCCCAGTGGCGATGCGGCCTCCCAGGTAGACCTTGTAGCCATTATCGGCCGGCGGGTTATGCGAGGCAGTGACCATAATGCCGGCATCCGCCTTGAGCGAGCGGACCGTGAAGGCGGTGAGCGGAGTGGGGTTCTGCGCTGGCAGAACCAAGGCCTTGCCACCGGCCGCAGAGATAACCTGTGCGGCATCGCGCTGGAACTGCGCGGAGCCGTGGCGGGCATCGCAACCAATGGCTACCACTGGGATGTCCACGTGCTGTTTGAGCCAGGAGATAAGCCCATAGGTGGTGCGGATGACTACGGCGCGATTCATGCGAGACTCGCCCGGGCCCACGGCGGCGCGCAGGCCTGCGGTGCCGAAGGCGAGGGGACCGGCGAAGGCGGCGGCGAGCTCGTCGGTATTGCCCTCTTCAATCCAGGTCATCACCTGGCGGGCGGTGTCCGGATCGGGGTCGTGCTCGGCCCAGGTGCGGGCGTAGTCATAATCCACGGTGGCGGCCTTCGACATGGCTTAGAGCTCCTCGAGGATCTGGGCGGAGGAAGAAAGGCCCAGGCGGGTTGCGCCGGCCTCAATCATGGCCAAGGCATCCTTGGCGGTGCGGATGCCGCCAGAGGCCTTGACTCCTAGCTTGTCGCCTACGGTCTCGCGCATGAGCTTAACGGCGTGCACGGAGGCGCCGCCGGCCGGATGGAAGCCGGTGGAGGTCTTGACAAAGTCCGCCTGGGCGGCTGCGGCGGCCTTGCAGGCGAGGACAATGGCGTCGTCGGAAAGCGCGGCAGACTCGATGATGACCTTGAGCACCTTACCAGGGATGGCATCGCGCACGGCCTGGATTTCGGCCTGCAGATCCTCGGCGCGGCCCTCGATGGCCAGCGGGATATTGATGACCATGTCCACCTCTTCGGCACCATCAGCAACCGCACGGGCCGCCTCCGCGGCCTTAATCTCCGGTTTCACGGCGCCGGAAGGAAAGCCCACGACGGTGGCAATATGCAGCGAATCAGGAGCCTCGATGGGTAGGGCAGACGGGGAAACGCAGATGGAATAGGTGCCCAGTTCGGCCGCCTCATCCACCAAGGCGCGGAACTGCTCCGGGGTGGCCTCCGGCTTGAGCAGGGTGTGGTCGATGATGGAAGCAACGTCGGTGCGGGAAGTCATAATTGTTCTCCTTAGCGGGCTAGGCGGGATTCGGAACGGGCCATCTTGAGGTCAGAGACGATATACAGGGCAATGCCGATGGCGGCAACGGCCGCGAGGATCCACAGCACGGTGTTATAGCTGGTGAGGTCCTGCAGCTTGGCGGTATAGGCAATGCCCAGTGGGATGGCGATATTGATGGTCAGGTTATAAAAGCCGATGGCGATGCCGGACTTGGCGGCGGTGATATTGCGCAGTGCGGTATTGACCAGCGGGGCGTACATCAGCGCAAAGCCGGAGGCAAAGGCCACGATGGCCAGGATGAGTACGGCAACGTGAAGCTGCACGAAGAGCGCGGCCGCCACCAGCGCGCCGGCAACCAGGGCGAATGCGGTGTAGATGGTGGCGCGAGAGGACAAAACGGCACCGATCTTGCCGGAGAAAATACCGATGAGGATGGCGCAAATATAGCCCGGGATCATCAGCAGGGAGGCCTTATCGATGTTCATGCCGTGCAGATCATGTGCGGCAAACGGCAGCAGGAAGATGAAGCCCATCTGGGTGGAGTAGACGAAGAAGACCATGAGGATGGTCCACACGTAGCGGCCGTTAGTAAAGAACTCCGGGGTGACCACGGGGTGTTTGGCGCGGCCGATGTGGATGATGAAGCCTACGACGCCAAGGAGAGCAAAGATGAGCCATGCCCAGTTGAATTCCTGCATGAACATGGTCAGGCCGGTGGCAAAGACCGCGATAAACAACAGTCCGAGCGCATCAAGATGGCCCTCGACGGCCTCATCTTCTGGCACCAGCTTGATAATCGGCGGGATGGCCAGAATGAGGATGAGCGGGATGAGGAACATCGCCGTCCACGAGACATAGGTGGAAATAAAGCCGGAGGTCAACGCGCCAATGAGCAGCCCGGCTTGGAAGGCGGCGGTGGAAAAGCCGAGATAGGTCTTTTGATCGGCCTCGCTCAAGTGCTTGGTCACGTAAATGACATACAGCGTCTCCGCAGCAGCAAGGCCCGTGGTTTGGATGAGGCGGCCGGTGAGCACCATGGGCCAGAAGCTGGAAAAGGCGAAGGCCAAAAGCGAGCCCACGGCGATGAGGATGACGCCGGTGAGCATGAGCTTGCGAATGGAGATGGAATCCGCCAGCGCGGCGTAGACCACGGCGCCGATGCCGATAATCACGCCGGCGAGGGAAGCTTGCAGGGAGGCGGTGGTATCGGAGATGTCGAGCGCCTCGGCGATCGGCATGGTCATCGTCTTAAAGCCGTTATCAATAACCAGCGAGAAGACGAAGACAAAGAGCAGGATAGGTACGGCAACCTTGGGGTTTACCGCGGAGCCCGGACGCTTGTCCTGCGTGGAAGCGGTGGGGTGGGTGGAAGTCACGGGGGAGAGGATCCTTTTAGTCGAGCGCGTTGAGCGGAAGCGCGAGTTCAATCATGGTGCGGAAGGCGGTCTGGCGCTCTTCCGCGGAGAGGTGGGTATCGTGCACCAGGTTGTCGGAGACGGTGAAAAGCCCCAGCGCGTCCACGCCGGCCTCAGCCGCGGTTGCGTAGAGTGCTGCGGATTCCATCTCTACGCCGAGCACACCCATGTGCGCCCAGCGCTCGTTAACGCTCTGGTCAAAGTTGTAGAAGATATCCGAGCTCAAAATATTGCCCACGTGGATGTGGGTCTGCTGCTTTTCGGCCTGGTCCACCAAAGCCTTGAGGAGCTTCCATGAGGCGGTGGGGGCGTAGCTGCCCGGCAGGTTGTACTGGCTCAAGAAGTTGGAATCGGTGGAGGCGGACGAGGCGACGATGACATCGTGCAGCTCAATGTCTTCCTGCATGGCGCCAATAGAACCGACGCGGATGAGCTTTTTTACGCCGTAGTTGTGGATGAGCTCCCAGGAGTAGATGCCGATGGAGGGAATGCCCATGCCGGAGCCCATGACGGAGATGGGCTTGCCGTTAAAAGTTCCGGTAAACCCCAGCATATTGCGTACACCGTTGAACTGGACGGTATCTTCCAGGAAGTTCTCGGCGATGAACTTCGCGCGCAGCGGGTCACCGGGCAGGAGGATGGTTTCCGCAATGGGCGCGCCCTGCGGATTGATGTGTGGGGTGGCAATATCCGTAGCGGACATATTTTCGCTCCTTGGTACGGGGAGGGGGATTTTACAGACCAAGCTTAAACCCTCAGGACCCCGAGTCGATGGGACTATTTGCAGCTTTTTAGCAACCGTGGAGAGCCGCAGTGCCTCCAGTCCACGCTTGCCGACGCCCCCTTTTCCTACAACTGCCCAATCCACATGCCTTTGCGCGGCTGCCGGTGCACGGTAAAAGGCGTGGCCTATCAGCCCGCGGGAGTGTCTGCCATGCCGTTTCTCTAACTGCCTTCAATAGGCGCGAAAAGGTGCCACAAGAGCTATGCATTTTTACGCTCTGACATGGCGATTTGTGTAAAACGTTGAAAGCAGGTTAGATTATTGGAGTCCGCAACGGAGAGCACAACGAAATAGCGATGTGTTCAACGCTAGGATGTGCCCCCTTAGCTCAGTCGGCAGAGCGTTTCCATGGTAAGGAAAAGGTCGACAGTTCGATTCTGTCAGGGGGCTCCATTCATGTTTGGAGGAAGGGACTCCTCCGAGGTGAATATGGCGGTGTAGCTCAGTGGTAGAGCAAGCGACTCATAATCGCTGTGTCGCGAGTTCAATTCTCGCCATCGCTACCGGGAAAGAAAGGCGCCCGCAGGGCGCTTTTTTATTACCGCGCTGAAGGCAGTCCCGGCTGTGCCTAGTTTCGGATTGGAACTATGGCTCTGGTAAGGTCTTCAACGCTTGATGCTTAGGCATTGAGGAATAAAAGAATAGGGGCGTGGCGCAATTGGTAGCGCAACGGTCTCCAAAACCGTAGGTTGCAGGTTCGAGTCCTGTCGCCCCTGCACAGTAAACCCCGTCATCTGGCATCAGGTGGCGGGGTTTCTTCATGCCTTATTTTCTCCTTGATTTCTAGTGGTCGTGGAAACACCTAACCCATGTCAGGTGTTTCCACGACCACTAGAAATCAAGCCGTTTTCCTTCGGCCGGCCAGGGGTTTCGTGGAAAGATTGAAGATGTTTCTTGAAAGCCCCGTGACGGACGAGGGGCTTTTATGAAACTTCCTGACCAGATGTATTAGGTCCGCGGCAACACCCCGGTTACACGCAGTTTCGCCTCGGGTTACACAACAGAAGTAAATTTTTGACGTGAGCAGGAGCGCTCCTGAGAACGGGAAGTCAGGAAATTCCGCTTCCGACTCTTCCTGCCTCTCGGCAAGCTCCACGCTCCACAGTGAACGTTCGACAAGTTCGTCAAAGGTGAGCACCTCCGGTGACTTATGGTTCGAGCGGAAACTTTCAACGCTACGGAACTTCGAGCCAATTCGGTTGCCTTCAACGCGGCACAAATCGCACATGGGCCGATCATCAGAAACGAGCGTGGTTCAGCTGTTTTCGCAACTTTGCCGGAATCTGCGCCATCTCTGCTACTTTCACTGTCTCTTCAGCAGTGCACACAGCTGCACCGCTACCCGGAACTTGACTAGTTCAGCGATCGCTGTATAGTTCAGCGCATGCTGACTATTGCTTCGCGTCTCGACGTGATGAACCGCCTGGGTCGTGCACTGGCCGACCCCACTCGATCCCGGATCATCTTGACCCTGCTCGACCATCCCGCCTACCCGGCGGAACTATCCCGAGATCTGGACCTGACACGCCCGAATGTGTCCAACCACCTGGCATGCCTGCGCGATTGCGGGATCGTCGTCTCCGAGCCCGAGGGTCGTCGGACACGATACGAGATTGCCGATCCGCACCTGGCGCAGGCGCTGACGACACTGGTCGATGCCACCCTGGCAGTAGACGAAGACGCCCCGTGCATAGATTCCGCCTGCTCGCTTCCCGGATGCGACGTAGCTGGGGAGGGCGCATGATCCTCACCTCGGTCTTGCAGGCGATAGGCCTGTTCGCAGCTACCAACATCGACGACATCATCGTGCTCTCCCTTTTCTTCGCGCGAGGGGCAGGCCAGCGCGGCACCACCGCCCGCATTCTGGCCGGCCAGTACCTCGGATTCGCGGGCATCCTCGTCGCCGCGATCCTTGTGACCACCGGCGCCGGAGCATTTCTGCCCCCGGCAGCCATTCCATACTTTGGTCTCATCCCTCTGGGCCTCGGCCTCTGGGCCGCATGGCAGGCCTGGCGCGGAGACGGTGACGACGATGACGAGGCCAAGGTTGCCGGCAAGAAGGTCGGCGTGGGGGCGGTCGCAGGCGTCACCTTTGCCAACGGTGGCGACAATATCGGCGTCTACACCCCTGTATTCCTCAGCGTGGAGCCTCTCGCAGTAGTCGCCTACTGCGTTATCTTCCTCGCGCTCGTTGCGATCCTGGTGGCCCTGGCAAGGTTCGTCGCAACCCGCCCCCCGATCGCGGAAGTGCTCGAACGCTTTGAGCACATCCTCTTTCCCATCGTTCTCATCGGCCTCGGTATCGTGATCCTCGTCAGCGGCGGAGCCTTCGGGCTCTGACGTAGCGGCAGCGTTCCAAACGGCCCCGACCGGGCGTTATCGGTGGCTCCTATAACGCCTGGAAGGTCTTTTTGAAGCGCCGTCGGGGCGTGTGAATCTAATCACACAGAATTTACAGAATCCCAGCAATTAAACTTTCGGCTACCCAATTTCACCCGCGGACGCAATGAGACTAGCACCGACGCTTTCCCCAACGCGCCACCGCTTGCGGCGTAGCCCGACCAAGGCCACCGGCTGGTTCTCAAACGAGGACGAAGCCCGTGGCCTAGAGCTCGTGGTCGAGAGCCGAAATTCGGCCTAAAACCGCGTTTAGCCAAAGAAAAATGACCCCCAGAATCCGCCCCTTCCAGCCGTTCTTTGAGGCTGGTGGCTAAGTCTAGAAGCTCGTCAGGATTATCTGCAGGCCTCTGTTGAGACAGATTCCGCTGTGCTGCGCGCACAAACTTAGCGAGTATGCCGGCGTCACGGGCCAGTGGGGAAGTGACAGGCAACTCCGCCTGTAGTACCTGCAGGTGCTGGGCGGCACTGCTAGCGGCGTCGAGTGCATACTCGTAGTCTCCAGTATCCCCGTGGGCTTTGATAAACAAGGCGCACAGGTGCGCGCCCTGGGATTCACGAACAATGGCTGACATTCTATTCCTACTTACTCAAGCCACTTCTGGCCTGGCCCTTTGAGGCTTTCTGAGGCCCGCCATGCAACTACCAAGATAGAAATCTGGAAGCCAATAATCCATGCGTTTGGTGCTCCTCCCACGCTCGAAATGATTCCGCAAACGGTTAAAACTAGTAGAAATACGCCCGTTACAACTCCCCCAGCTGCGCTTCCCCTCCTGGCCGAGAAGAAAATGATAAAGCCCAGTAGCAATATCGGAAAACAAAGACACATGGTTCATACTTCCAAACTCGCGCCGGAAGCAGCTATTTGAAACAGGGAGAATAGTGACCCTTGGATCAGCACCAGAGAAAAGTTGCCCAAAGTCTGTGGATTCCATTTACTTCGTCTTTGTTTGTCGTCAGAAGTAGTTGGTTCAACCCGCTCCTTTTTGGCCTGGTTGCCTTGTATTTCTGTTGAGTCCACAAAGAGGGGTGGTTTTCGCCTGTCGATCATGGTGGTGATGGTGCACAGAATTATGAACGCAAGGGCCCACCAACTACCTGCTCGCGAAGACTGTTCTTGTCCACCGGGAACTGTCTTATTTCCGTCTTCCCGTAGGGGACTATTTTTACTTTGGCTCAAAATGCACCAAAGGTATTATCCTCAACCGCCAAAATGTTACTTCCAGGTAAGAAATAGTCCCTATTTATAGATAGCTCCTGGCGGTTAATCCTGTCATCCTGGCTCTCGTCGAGCTGCAACTCTCGCATAGCGTGGTTGCTAAGGAGGTGTGCCCAATTGGATTACAAGTACCTACACACTTGATCGGTGCTGCACG
>ERZ1031137.95-NODE-95-length-20175-cov-10.847515_pt1 | contig 20175 bp, 17 predicted proteins | sample MGYA00517293_ERZ1031137 | MGnify/ENA primary metagenome ERZ1031137 (study PRJEB33718, sample SAMN03159763) | human skin metagenome | collected 2014-05-20 | study: EMG produced TPA metagenomics assembly of the PRJNA266117 data set (Human skin bacterial metagenome...
AGATGCTCAGGAGTCTCGTGGGCTCGGAGATGTGTATAAGAGACAGTGCCTACCCCCGCCCATCCCCAGTCACTTTCTCTACGCCCCTTGCGTGTTACGGCACCGGCCGAGCGCTTACTACTGCCTGGTCGCATACGGGTCGTACCGGCGCAATAGTCCTTCCTCTGAACTGGCACCCCACACTGACTTGAGTTCCGTCCATCACTTTGTGATGCCAGAGCACTATCGAATTACCTGACGGCAGCCGCTCCTCTACGACTACGACATCGGTGCCCAGTACTTGTCTGCGTTCCGGCGCGGACTTTGTCTCATCCCCGGCAACGGAGCTGCTCAAAGCGGCGGCTAGATGTTCAAGCGCCATGTCCTGCGAAAGCGGGCTAGCGAGCACCAAGACGCGCATATCTCCGCCATCCACCGCAATCAGACGGTCTAACGGACTTGCCGAGTCAAGCTCCCACCCGCCGGGAAACCGAGCTTCCACGCCCGCATTGGTCAGTTTGACTACGGGAGCAGAATCGGGACCTGGTTTCGATGTGGATGGAGGCGTCGTTACAGGAGACGTAGTTACAGGAGGAGCCTGTGCGTGCGATGTCTCACGCTGCTTCTGTCTCCCTTCGTTCTCCCTAACTATGCCGCCACTAATGAGCCATGCAGCAATCCCAACAATCAGAACCACCACCGTCAACAAACCAACGGCAGCTACTGACACAACTGTGCTTTGATTCGACGCTGAGCTGACTTCTGCCCTGGCTGCAGGACGCCGCCCCGCGAAATCCTCCGACGGCTCCACTTCACCGGCTTCAGCGTCGCCGATGTTTTTCAACCAGGCCGGATTTACGCACTCCCCGAGCCGCGATGCTGGGCAGTCGAAGACTAAAAATCCACGGTCGCGCAGACGATCGACTAGTAGAGCTCGCCGCGGGTTCGCTAGCCCGGGTGGAACTTCGCCGACGATGAACTCAATATCCTCCTGCCAGCGGGGCGGATACTCAGTGATACCGCGCCCACCACTAACTTCCACATCATCGGGTATCCCCTGGGGCGCATCCGGATACATGGTCAGCTGATAAGCCAGCGCAATGACTGTTTCCACCAATGGTGCGCTGTCGTTCGCTCCGACCAAATGTGTCATCCGACTGGCAATGTGGCCCCCGCTCAGACGAGTGACACAGACACGCGTTTCCTCTACTTCCACCAACACGCTATGAGACACAGTTGCCTCATCGAGTTCCACAACGGCGTCGGCAAGCGTCAGGATGTACGGATTGAGTTCGGTAGCCAATAGCGCGGAGGCCAGCCGGCACTGTCGCACAGCACCCCAATAGCTGGGCACAATGACTGTTTGCATGCTCTCGAGAAGCGGTCTAGGGCCATGCACCGCCAGTTCTGCGGTGTCTGCAGGTGCCGCGAGTCCCCACAGGTGCCAGGTGCCGTGGCGCAGCGTCGGGGTCTGGGTGGTGGAAGAAGATTCGACCCGAATCATCAACTGTCCTCCTGGTCACCAGCGGTATCCAACCAACCCAACTGCACAATCTGCGGACTCTGGCCGTGCGCCACCCAATAGCCACGGCCCGGCGGCTGCTCGCAAGGCTTTACGCCGAGGATGGGGCCGTCGTCGCGTGTGCCGTCCATAACAAAGACGCTGGCACCCTGGTCCTTAACCGCACCCATGACCGGGTCGTGGAGGGATCGCAACGCCCCGCTGATTCGACGGGCAAAAAAGATATTGAGCCCAATGTCGGCGGCGTGAGCGATGACTTCTGCCAGCGGCTGCAAGGGGTTACCCCGCGAGCCGGCCACGAGGTCATAGTCGTCCACGATGACATTGATGGTTGGACCACTCCACCAATTTCGGGCCTTCAACTGCGCTGGGGTGATATCCGGTTGCGGGAGACGGGCCTTCAGTACCTCTGCCAGCTCTGCCAGCATGGGTGTCGCCACCGCAGCCGAGCCCGCATAGCCGGCCAGCCGCTCTTGGGGCACGGCCTCCATTAGCCCACGGCGGTAGTCAATTACGACGAATTTCGAGGACGACTGCGAGTACCGCAACTGGTGAACGATGCCCCTCAGCGCGGCGGTTCTGCCGCTGCCTGCCGAACCGAATATCAGTAGGTGACGATCCTTTTCTGGGTGGAATATCACCGCGCCCAGACCGGCTTCTTCGAGCCCCACTGCAATCGCACCTCTCGTCGCGGCCGCTGGTCGTGGCAAACGCGCAATATCAATCCGCCGCGGCAACAACTGGAGCTTTGGTGCCTGCTCACCGTGCGGCGCTGTCTCTGCAATCCGCTTAGCGTCTGCAACGCCGGTGAGAGCTACCAGCATCGCAAACCCGCCCGGCGCGACTCCGCGTCCTGGGCTCTCCGGCACCAGCTCTGCTGCCTTACGGTCAATCATTGAATCCATCGACTCCGCCTGCCGCAGCTCAATCCGCGTACCAATCAGGTCGCGAACGGCAGGTCTCATGTCCGTCCAGCGATAGGCCGTGAGCAGGACATGAATTCCCACCGCCAATCCATCTGCAACCAGCGCCTGCACATCGTCGCTCAGCGCCGGAAACTCCGTTTTGAACGCACCCCAGCCGTCAATGACCAACACCGAATCCGGCTGTCCTGCCGCCCGTGCTGCTTCCGGAGAGAGCCATCCATTAGTGCGAAAGAGCTGTTCCCGACGACTTACCTCACGACGCAAAAAACCAATCGTACGGCGAATAAGCTCCTCGTCTCCGCGGTGTGCAACCGACGCGACATGCGGCAACTCAGCCAGGTCGCTCAAGCCGCCCGCACCACAGTCGACGATATAAAAATGCAGGTCACGGGCGCTGATGCCGTCGGCAAGCGCGAGGATCGCTGTGCGTGCGGCAGTGGTCTTTCCTGACCGCGGCGCTCCGACGATTGCCATGTGCCCGCCGGTCGTGCGCAGGTCAATACGCAGTGGGTCCTGACGCTGAAACAGCGGCTTGTCCACCAGCCCAATCACACCGGTCAATCGCTGTCGCGGCAGCTGCTCGTCGGGCTGAAGCTCGATGGCCTCCGGTAGTGGCGGCAGCCACACCCGATGCGCACGTGTCGGTACGTGCGACACCGCTGCCACCACGGCACCGAGCACCGTCTGCTCCGATGTCTGCGCAGGCGGGTCCACCATTCCACCATCGCTTAACGACGCACCGAAAGCCTCCCGCGTCCAATTTTCAGCGGTAAATTCAGTGACAGCTGCGACCTGCCCCTGCAGCCTCTGCTCTGCCCCAGCCGTCGCACCGTCAATAGGCTGCGGACGGACCACCGGGCCGGAAACATACGCCGACCGAAACCGCACCGGTTCGGCGGCAGCAGATTTGATATACCCAATGCCCGGGATGGCCGGCAGATGATAGGCGTCCGGAACACCTAGCACGCTGCGGGACTCCGCGACGGAAAAGGTCTTCAACCCAATGCGATAGGAAAGATGGCTTTCCAGCCCGCGCAAGCGGCCTTCCTCCAGACGCTGACTGGCCAGCAGCAAATGCATGTGCAAACTGCGCCCCAACCGACCAATCGCAACGAAGAGCTCAGCAAACTCCGGGCGTGCGGAGAGCAGCTCTGAAAACTCATCCACCACAATCAGCAACGCGGGCATGGGTGGCGCATCTATCTGCCCAGCGCGCCGGGCTTGCTCATAATCGCTGACACCGGCGAAATTCCCTGCAGCGCGCAGCTGCTCTTGGCGCCGCGTCATCTCACCGCGCAGTGCGTCTTCCATGCGGTTGACCAGGATAAGCTCCTGCTCCAAGTTGGTAATCACCGCCGAGACATGAGGCAATTGATCCAGTCCCAGAAACGTCGCCCCGCCTTTGAAGTCCACCAGCACAAAGTTCAACTGATCCGGGCTGTGCGTAGCTGCGAGCCCTACCACGGTCGTTCGGAGGAATTCCGACTTACCCGACCCTGTGGCACCAACGCACAGACCGTGTGGCCCCATGCCGCCCTCAGCACTCTCCTTAAAATCCAGATAGACCGGAGCACCACCGTCATCAGCTCCAACAGGAATGCGCAGACGAGCACTGCCGTAGCGCGGTCGGTAGCGCAGAGTTGTCGGAGGCGGGTACAGCCCGAGCTCCTCCATGACCGGGTCTTCCGAGGTCTTAACAGAATCATCTGCGCTTGTTGGCACTTCAAAACGCGCCAAGCTCCGCCCAAGCACCTCCGCTTCTGCTGGACTCAGCTGATCAGGTACGCCAATCTCCTCCCGTCCGGACGCGGTTTCCGCATGCACAGCAGTAGTGGAAACAACCAGCGCGATGCCATGGTGAACCGCTGCCTCCCACAACGTTGACTGCGCTTCCACGACGGTCAGCAAAACTACCGAGGTCTCCGACCCCGCCGCGTCAAAAATCGGTGTCAGTTCAGTGACATCTAGCTGTCCGTTCGAATCCGTCAGCACAATCAGCACAGCAGCTGGCAGTGTGTCGATAGCCGTGAGCAGCTCAGTCAGCTGCACACACGTCGCCGCCCGCAACCGCGCTGGGCCACAGGCATCAGTAACTGCGGGGTGTCCGTGGTGTGGCGTCCATTTCAGCCATTCCCACTCATCTCCCACAACTGCAATCAGGCAATCCTCCGGATGATGCAGCGCAGCAGCTTGGGCGACCATCGCTCGAGCCAGCCCCTGCGCCGCGGTATCTCCAGTGAGCGCGATAATCTCAAAGGCCGACACATCTATGGCAAAGGGCACTCCCTCAACCTGACGAGCCGATCGAATAACTTCCCGCAGTGCTACGGCGGAAACCGGATCCAGTTTCTCGGGCGCCGGAATTGCCGGTGGTGTTACAGGCGTTGCGGGCTGCTGCGTTGCCACCCCGATGCGCAGCTGCAAGAAATCCGAGTCCCCCTTTCGACGCTCGCACGCCCGCCCCATCGCCCCCAGCTGCCACAGAGTTCCAGGCCGAGGGTGGATAAACTGCGCCGATTCACGCTGCATCCTCGCTGCTTTCGCCACCGCGCGGCGAATACTGGACAAATGCCTCTGATAGTCCTTCCGCGCCGGTGCCATGTCCTTATTTCCCGCCCCGCCCGACACCATCATGCCCACAGTGGAAAACACCATCATCAGCGGAAACATAAACGACATCGGGTTACGTCCCATCCCAGAGACAAACATCAACACCACCATGCCGACCACCGCCACGACCATGATTAACGGCATGAGTGCACGCATCAGCGGCACCGGCTGTGGCTCCGGCGCTTCTGGAGGCGCATCCGGCGCGATTGTGCCTGTCATAGGCTGCGGCCCCGCTTTTCGGGTAGCCGAAATCTCCGCCTGTGCACTAGTCACAAAAATCCCCCCGCTATGTGTCGCCCCTTGTGTTCACTCGACGGCCAATCCCCCGACCAATCGGTGTACGCATAGCTTAAATCACACTCCGGATTCTCGCAGCGCATGACCGAAACTGATAGCGGGGGCACGCGCAGTTACTACTCCGAGTAGCGCTCTAGCGAGTTGTACGACACTCTAGAGGGACTAAAGCATGCAGAATTCATGGGGGAAATACATGCTGGGGGAACTCATTCGCGTGCGCATTGATGCCGCACACATGCCCGAAGACACCAACCGAGCACACGCAGACCTTGCGTTACCGACCAACGTCGCAATCGCCGCACTTGTACCGGATATCCTGCAAATTTTCGATATCGACATTGCGGACTTCCCGCTGGCGCAGTGGCAGCTACGAACCGCCACCGGCACGATTTTGCTTGCCGACGACACTCTGAACGAAGCCGGTATTTCACCAGGTGAGCGTCTCGTGGTTATCAACGATCCAGGACCTGTACCCAAACCTCGACTCTTCGATGCCGCCGATGCCATTACCGACACCACCTATACCGACGGTATCGGGACGGCTGATTTGGTTGTTGGCTGTACCGCAGCCCTCGTGGCCACAGCTTCAATCGCAGCTGCCTCATTGAGCTTGAGCAGTACCGATTCCACACTGGCCGCGGCAATCAGCTTCATCGCGCTGCTGGCAGTAGCCGGTGGACTGCGCCTGGCTCTGTTGCGTAGCGCAAAACCGGCGATTGTCATGTCCCTGGAGCTGCAAGTGCTCATTCTGGGCACCTCTTCGGGGCTCTGCTTCGTTGGCCTCGACCTACACCGCATACTCACCGACTGGCCGCCGACTGCTGCGATTAGTGTCGCGCTTGCCGTCATCGGTTTGATTTTTCTCATTTCCAACACCGGCGACGGCGACAACCGCATCACCGTTACCCTGGGCGCGACGAGTCTCAGTGCTGCAGTTACCTTCGGTATTTACGCTGCGGCTGTCGCACTTTTCCACAACTCGGTTCAATCAGGAGCGCTCACCGCTGCTAGTGCAGTCATCCTGATACTGCTGGCACCTTCCATCGCTATCAAGGCTGCCGGTATTCGCGTACCCAAAGTCCCTGCCGCCGGCGAGAGCTTCGATGACAGCGAAACTCCCGAAATATCCCACAACGCACCTAAGCGAGCGGGGTGGATTCTCGATGGCATCCTCTGCAGTGGCACCGGAAGTCTCAGCATCTTCACCCTGGTGGTACTTTTCTCCGGAGCCTATGCGAACAAGTGGTGGCCTCTAGGCATGGCTGCTGCTGTCATAGTCTTTTGTGCAATTCACTCCCGTGGCCAAGCCCGGAAAGTAGCTTCCACCTGTACTGCTTTAGCTGGTCTTGCCGTCATTGTGGCCGTCGCCTTTCAACAGTGGTTCGAGGGCAATTGGCCAGTCGCCGCTGGCCTGGTCGTCCCCATGCTTGCAGCCACCGCCTTAGCCGCATTTCCCGCGTCACGCATCTCACCTACAACGGCCGCATAGCTGAGCTAACCGAGGCCTGCAGTATCGCCGTTATTTTGCCCATTGCGGCCATCATTGCCGAATTCCCTGAGTTCGTAAGTGGGTTCTTCCAGTGAAAAACCCACTTTTCATGAATGCCATAAAAACTCGTCTCACCGCCACGGCCGCACTTTCCACAGTGCTTATCTCGACGTTGACGGCGGCCACCGCAGTAGCACCGTCGGGCATCGCACCAATAGCGGCTGCCCAGAACAGCCAGGACTGCGTGGCCACGATGCTGTCGTCGGAAAGCGCACTGCATGAACCGACGGTGATCGAAAAAGCTCTTCGGTTTCGCCAAGCATGGCAACTGACGACGGGTGCGGGGATTACGGTGGCGGTAATCGATACCGGGGTCTCACCCAATGAGCGCCTGGGCGAGGTTCTCGACGGTGGCGATTTTGTCGACGGCAACAGCGGGTTCGTAGACTGCGACGGTCACGGAACTCTAGTAGCCGGCATTATTGCAGGCCGGCCCGGTGCCGATGGTTTCGCCGGACTGGCGCCCGACGCGCACGTGTTGTCGATAAGACAAACAGCCGATGGCGAAGGCAATTTGGAGTCGCTGGCACAAGCTATCGACAGGGCCGTCGCGGAGGGCGCGCGGGTCATCAATATCTCGCTCACATCGTGTGCCCCGGCAGGCGTAATGCCCCAAGGTGCAACAGATGTTGCCGAGAGCGTCGCACGCGCGGAAGTCTCAGGCGCAGTAGTGGTCGCAGCGGCAGGCAATAAGGGCGATAGCTGTCAGGACGGATCCGTAGCGTGGCCCGCAGTTCTGCCGGAGGTAATCGCAGTATCAGCAGTACAGTTCGACGATGCCGGCCAAGCACAACCCGCGGAGTATGCAATCACGGGACAATGGGTCAATGTCTCCGCTCCCGGCGGCCCCGTACTCGGTCCCGATCCGCGCACCCCCACCGGTCTCATAGACCGCCACGTGTTCGGGTCTGGGGAGAACACCCGAGCTCAACAGATTGCCGGCACCAGCTTTGCCACGCCAACCGTGTCGGGCACAGCTGCCCTGCTGCTGGCACGAAACCCAGAGCTTTCCCCAGCACAGGTTCGCGACATCATCCTTAGTTCCGCGAGCCCAATTAGTTCCGGGCTCGGCCTTGGTCGCGGCATCGTTGCACCTTATGACGCTCTGATTTGGACCACTGTGGACACCGCTGCGCAGCACGCAGCCAACCCCGCTGCCGCACCGGCTCCGCCGGATCTGCTTTCTTCGCAGGAGCGCAATGCACCGCTCCGGGCGACTGGACTGCTCCTGATATGCGCACTGGGCCTAGGCGCCTGGCTGCTCTCGCGTCCCGGACAGCGGCCCTAGCGCCGCCTGCTTACTCAGCTCAGGGCCTCCGCGCAACGCGGCCACCACTTCCCAGTCCACTGGTCGCGTGCCACCGCTATCGGCATTGGTTGATGCATTAAACCCGAGGGCGGCCAACGTCGTGCGATCGTGCACAGCAAAGCGCATCCCCTCTGGAGAAATGACGTGTACGGCCCCATTTACGCTTACTGCAATCGAGCTGCGCTCACGGCTGCGACCATCCACGAAACCGTCGACGGCCGCACCCGAACCGTCGGCATGCGGGTAATCCACGTGCCGCCCCTCCGGAGCATGCTGCGACCACTGCACGAGAGCTTGCGGCCGTCCTGCTATCCGGCCGGCACACAACCAGCCATCAGCATCGGCAAACGTCAGCGGCTTTTCAGGTAGCCCCGGGACTGCTGGCGCATTCGCAACGGGAACTGCCGCCAGCTGCCCCTCACTGGCCTGCAGAACTGGGCTATGCGCAGCTAATAGCTCTCCTAGCACCGGGGAGAGAATCGCGGCACCGTCGTCAAGCACGATAACGCGCCGCTGCCCGACCTCAACCACATTGCCGACTGTGTCGAATGGAGCGGCGAAGTGCGTGGGTGCGCCGCGGTTCGGGATTGCTGGCGCGGCCAGAATCGGAACCTCCGGAATCGTTCTGAGCAACGCAGGGCTGACAGGCCGGACTGCGGCGCGTTCCAACCCCAGCGCTCGAGAAACAGCGGCGTGCTCCGGGTGGTTGACATCCAGCCGCGAGCGGTAGCCCTGCGTAATCAGCCAGAGGTTTTGGCCATCGGCAACGACGGCACTGTCCGAGTGGGTTCGGGTAAGCTGCTGCGGTTCCGCACGGACTTCTTCAAGACGCGCAAGCGACTCTGCAACAATCCACGGCTGCCCGAGGTCTTGCACCGTCCGCTCGCATAAAGACAGTGCCAACTCCGGCGCACCTGCACTGCCCCTCTTGGCAGCTCCCGAGGCACCAGAGCCTGCCGGCGCGGCCGGAACTGCTGGTGCGCCCTCAATCCCGACAGCAAAACTGATGTCCTCTTTGTCCAACTCGCTACTGCGCACCCGCTTCGGCTCAGCAGGATTGCCCAAAATTAACCGCGCCGATGCGAGATTCGCGACTGGATGCAATCGACCATTGACACGTACATGCAGGCCCTCCGACCCCGATACGACAATCAGCTGCTCATTGGAGCTCGAACCGCCCTGCGGCCGCACCAACGACAGCACCGCAGTGCCGGCGGCCAGTAAAACCACCAGCGCACAGCCGATAAACAGTGCTCGCGTACGCGTGCGCAGAGGATCGTGCAGCATTCGCGAATCCGCACGCACAAGCGCGTGCTCAATCCGACGAATCAAGAATCGATGACCGCTGACCTGGCTAGGCGTAGTCGGCGTACGTGGCATGAGTTTCCCCCAAAACTATTCCCCCAAATAATCTCTACCCTGCAGAGTAAGCCAGGCCGCGCTACTGTGCGACCAGGGGAATTTTAGTGGGGAACATATTGGGGGGATTTTCACATGCCATTGTCATTGTGGCTGCTCATTACAGCAATAATCATCACTGCAGGCGCGCATGTCCCTGTGCGCGGACGCAGCCTTCGCGACCGTCTGCGACGCACCGAACCAGGACAGTTCATCGGACTACGTCTCACACCAGGTATGCGTAGCCAACTAAGCGCTGCGGATATCGTCTCGCTTGCCGACGACAGCCCAGTGACCCTGGATGCGCTGTGTTTTTATCACATTGCGCCGGAAATCCGCGGAGAGCATGCGCACCGCTACTTCCGAGCGGCCGAACGCTCCGGCACACCCCCTGAGCCCTGGACACATCTGGTGGCAACTCTTCCGGTGGAAGCCTCCACTGACAAAGCCCTACGCTTCCTCATCCACAGGCTGGGGATCCTTGGCATTCGCGCACGGCGATTAACGGCACAGGAGTGTGCTCTGACTGAGAGCTCTGCGGAGGTAGTACAGCTGCGCCGCACTGGACGCTCTCATCATGTGGCGGCGTTGGGGCGCAAACCGCACCTGTGGTTAAGCCGACAACGTGACATCGCTATCACTAATGGTCCAGCGCAGGTCATAGGGGTCGGGAGCAGTGGACAAACCATCACAATGTGTCCCGCGAACCTCCCCCGATTGGAGGTCGACTGCGGAAATCAGGACATTTGCGAGTTGCTCATCGGAATGCTCTCGCTCGGCTATCGAGTAGGAATTCGCACGTCCCGTCCACATTTCTTTACTGTGGCTCTTGATTTGGGCGCAGTGCTTCTCGCGCGAGCTGGAGACGACACCGTCGATGTGGTTGTCGTCGAAGAGTATGAGCCCGACCTGCGTACGGGAATCGCGAGAATCATCGCGGTCAGTCGTGCAGGTTCGCCCACGGCAGCAGCATCGGAAATGCCAGCTTTATGCCCTCGACTGGTGATGGGCGAATTCACCTGGACGCTATCTACCTCCCGCACCACCGATGAACTGCAGCCACTAGCTATGCGGGCAACTAGCGGTTCAATCCCGGAATCAACGCGCCCAAATCTGGCAGACCGCCCGGCGCCGGGGAGCCGTCAGGCTCACCCTGCTGTGCTGGGTCATTCGGAGCGCCATTTTCTTGGCCACCCGGCTGACCGCCTGCTGCAGGAGGCACATCCTCCTTCGGCATCTGTGCACCGGTGACATTGCCATTGTCGATAGTGGCAGCGCCCGCTGGTCCCGAGCACTCCAGGGTCGACGGGCCATAGGCCGCGCAGCTGTATCCGAATGCGCTCAACTGAGAATTCGTTGGTAGCGTCTTCATCTCACCCGCCGGCGGGAAAGTAAGGACCTCGTAAGTAACTCCCCCCGGATTCCAGGACACAGCATTGGCGGGAACCTCGTTCCCCGTGCCGTCATCGACCATCGGAGGATTGGCAAGATTCACCTGACAGGCCAAGTAGGCATCGCCGCTCAAATCGTTGAGGAAACAACGTGTCGTGCCATCCTCCAACTGAAAGAGTCGAGTATTTGGGCCGTCCGCCGGAGTGTAATCCGCATCATTGACCTGGGTGATTGCAGGAGTCTCCGTCGGCGTCTCTGATTCTGTCGATTTCGTCGACTCCTCAGTCGGTTTCGGCGGAGTCGAGGATTTAGTCTTTGCGGAAGAACTGACGGAGCGATTCGAGACTTCCGGCTTAGCCGGCTCGTCGTCTCCACATCCGGCCAGCGCGAAAGTCATCATCACACCGGCTGCGATCGTTGCCATAAATTTATTCATCCGCATGGTGTCCTAACCTACCCGACCATCGCTCCATCCCCTAGTAGCCGAGGGAGGAATTACTTCCGGAGAACCAGCTCGCATCTCGTCGATGCGTTCTGGCGTAATCACATCATTGAAGGCGAAGATAGTTACTTCCCTATCTCGATAAACAGGGGTTACCCCTGGAGCTACCCAGAGCCCTTCACCAGGAAACTCTAAATCCTCCTTGGAATCCCAAATGCCCGGGGGTGACAAATAGATGAATCCTACGTTCAGCTTTCGGGCTGAGCGATCGACATCGTTCACCCCATCCGGCCGATCGGGGTCTGGAAAACCGAGGTAATCAGCGTGCCAATACAGCATTGAGGTGGCAGTCCACTTATTCGCCACTGGCCAGTCATAGTGCGGGAACACTACCGGCAGATCATTGCGAGCGTACATCCAGCTGGACCCCTCCGGCGGATTCGTAAGCGTGCGGTACTTATGTGCCTCCGGCTGCTCGGCCAACCAATCAAATGCCTTCAGGTCAGCATTGGAAATGATTTGCCATTCTCGAGGGCTTTTGTAGGCGAAATCCGCAGCGCTAGCATTAGACGCCACTCCATAGACCACAAGTACAGCAGAGCTCACCGTCGCTAAGCTCAACCCCAGAACCCGCCCCGTCGATGGCACCTTTGATTCACTAATTCGAGCCGCCCACGCGCAGCCCCACGCCACGGCGATACCCGCAAACGCGGAATACAGGTACGCGGTGACCATCACCAACCGGTGAGGCGTCGAATAGTGAAGATCCGTGTACAGCGCGAGAATATCGCCCGGCACGCCACCAAAATGATTGAGCGCGTGGGTCGTCATCAACACCGAAACAAACCAGGCCGGTACTACCCACACCCGTCGGCGCGAAGTACCTGCGAAAACCAAAACCGCCATCCCGATGAAACCGAGGATGATAATTGGCCAGAACGGCCGGAATTCCTCAGTGTGGCGAGTCAGCATTGTGACGCCTCGATACCACGCATCGAAACGATCGAGGTCGTCTACTTCAGCGCTAACCGCACGCACATCCTCGGTCTGAGAAGTTCCCGTAAGCCACTGCGGTAGTAGAACTGCCACTGCTGGCACAAGGGCGGCTACAATCACCGCGACGTCGTAAAGCTTGGCGCGAACCGCACCCAGTTCAGGATGCGCGGGACGCGGCAGGCGGTAGCACAACCACCAAATTGCACCGAGCATAACAACTGTAGGCACCGATGCCGGATGGAGCTCTCCGATACCGATTATCGCAAGCGCGGCGCTCAAGATGCGCTGAGGTGCGTGTGGGAGCGACGTAACAAAGCCGAAGACGGTAATCGCTAGCGCAATCGAGACCTGGTACGGCCAGGCCCCCACGAAGACCCCGACGGGCATCAATACCGGAAGCGCTGCGGAAACAAGCGCTGCAACCCCCGCGGCAACGGCGGTGGACAGCTTTCGGCGATCAATAATTCGCCAGGTCAGCGCCGCAGCCGCCGTGGGTATGGTCACGGCCGGAATGATAATGCCGAGGTAATTGACTGCCTCGGTGATTGGTAGACGGACAATCAATACCCAAAGCGCACCGAACGCATGCCATGCGGCGGGATAGTAGGACACCGCCTGAGTTTCCACATTCTGGATCTCGCCCATCCTAGTGGCCGAGGCCATGCCGTCTTCCGTAATCGAACGGAGCACACTTGCATGCCAGAGTGTGTCCCAGCCTTGCTGGATGGTCGCCATCCCCTCGGACATTGAAGCGATGCGGCCGATAGCGGTCCACGTGAGAACCGCCGCTGCGATGATGACCCCGATACTTGCGATTAGCCCATAGCCCAACTCGCGCCATCGACCTGAGGCGAGCGGCTGCGTCTCGGCCGACACTGAGCGATCGACACTACCGCGCCGCCGCCGAATCAAAGCGCTGCCGCCACTCCAGCAAAGCGCGAGAAGTAGTGTCACGGCCCAGCAGATAGACGCACTGACCAAGGTGAAGCGCACTTCGATAGCGCCGAGCGCCCACCCTGCGGTACCTGCGATACCAAACGTCACCGCAGGACCGAGGGCCAGCGCCCACGGAGTACGAACGCCGCTGGCTCTCACTACAACAGCGCCGGGGATTACGAGCAGCGCAACCAAGCTAACAATTGCCCACACCACTACCGAACACTCCTCCTACGGTCACTTTCTTCAGGGAATATTACCGAGAGCTTGTACATTTAAGCCTCGTCCCCATCTGTCCGGGCATCACGACGCTCGCGGGTCTGCTCCGCCCTGGCCGCCAAATCAGCATCGCCGGGGTAATCAACACCTACCAGGCTGAGCCCACGCGCCTCTGCCACCGGGACCAACGGGGAACGCTTCCCTTCACTCAACAACTGTTCAGTGAATCCAACCGCACGTCGCCCCTCACCGACACTAAGGCAGGCCCCAACCAGTGAGCGCACCATAGACCAGCAGAACGCGTCGGCAGTCACATGGGCCTCGTACAGCTCTGGTTCTTCCCGCGTAGATACGTCGAACCACTGGAACCGCTGTAGATCTCTAGTGGTCGTCGCATGTGGCTTGTGTCGACAAAAAGCGGCAAAGTCATTGAGCCCCAGTAGGGCATCAGCCGCCACCTGCATGCGGTTGATGTCCACTGACCGCCGCCAGTGGGCCGTATCGCGAGCACGGGTAGGAAGCGGGCCACTGACGCAACTAGTGACGCGATAGACATAGTGCCGACGTAACGCGGAAAAGCGGGCATCGAAACCCGGGGGCGCAAACGAGGTGCCCCGAAGCGTCACGTCCGCGGGCAATAGTCGCGCTACACGACGAACCAAATTACTCGGGTCCCCTGCGATAGAACGTGTGTCTAAACAGGAGACAGGAACATCTGCGTGAGCCACCTGCCCGGAGGCATGAACACCGGCATCTGTACGACCGGCCACAGTCAGTTGCACGGGAGTGCGCAACACCTTCTCCAAAGTGGATTCCAACGTCGCCTGCACAGTCCGCACCGGTTCTCCAGTAGGCTTATCGCGCTGAGCAGCCCAACCATGGAAATCGGTCCCGTCATAGGCAATGTCAAAACGCAACCGAACCAGGTCGGAGTCGGTGCTCCCCATAGCGGCTCGATCGGGAGAATCGCACGGGGTATCCGGAGTCGTTGGAGTAAGTGATGTCACGGTTAACAGATTGTAGCCGGGACCCCGGATTAGATAATCAGCAGTTTCCACCGCAGGGTCTCCGTATTGCTCTCAATGTTGGTGCGTAATCCGTCGGTGTAACCGGAGGCAGAACTGGAGTCGGGCGCTATGCACCGTCGTCAAGCACAAAGAACCCCCGGAAGAGCGTTCAGATATGAACTGCTCAACGGGGGTTCAAAGCTGTGACGGTCAGAAGCCGTCAGCGAGGGGAATTACTCCTCCTCTGCAGCCTCAGCCTCAGTAGCCTCAGCCTCTTCGGCCTTTGCCTCTTCAGCCTGCTTGGAAGCAGCAGCGCGAGTTGCGCGAGTTGCCTCAGCAGTTGCGGTCTCTTCCTCAACCAGAGCAATCAGAGAGATCGGGGCATTGTCGCCCTTGCGGTTACCCAGCTTGATGATGCGGGTGTAGCCGCCGTCGCGATCAGCGAACTGCGGACCAATCTCGTCGAACAGCTTCTTAACTGCGTAGTTGTCGTTAAGCAGCTTTGCAACGTTGCGGCGATCTGCGAGAGTGCCGCGCTTTGCCTTGGTGATCAGCTTCTCAACGTACGGACGCAGCAGCTTGGCCTTGGTGTCGGTGGTCTTAATCTTGCCGTGCTCGATGAGCTGCTTCGCGAGGTTGGCCAGAATCTTCTTCTGGTGCGAAGCGGAGCCGCCGAGACGGGAACCCTGCTTAGGGGTAGGCATAGGTATCTCCTCGTTTTAATGAAGTCGCGTCGGTGAACTACTCGTCGTAGCCAGCGCTTGCGCCATCAGTCCAGTCAGCGTCATCGCCCGAGGCAGCGTCCAAATCAGCGACAGCAGCCGGGTCGAAGTTGTTCGGGGAATCCTTCAGAGCGAGGCCAAGCTCAGCGAGCTTCTCCTTGACCTCATTGATGGACTTGTCACCGAAGTTGCGGATATCCAGCAGATCCGACTCGGTACGAGCAGCGAGCTCACCGACAGTGTGGATCTCCTCACGCTTGAGGCAGTTGTAGGAGCGCATAGAGAAGTCCAGATCCTCAATCGGAGTCTGGTACGCAGCGACATCCTCAGCCTCGCGCGGGCTCGGGCCAATCTCGATGCCCTCAGCAGCCTCGTTCAGCTCACGTGCCAGACCGAACAGCTCAACCAGAGTCTTGCCTGCCGACGCCATCGCGTCGCGGGCGGTGATCGAGTTCTTGGTCTCGACATCGATGATCAGCTTGTCAAAGTCGGTGCGCTGCTCAACACGAGTAGCCTCCACCTTGTAGCTGACCTTCAGAACTGGCGAGTAAATCTGGTCCATCGGAATGCGGCCGATTTCGCCACCGGAGTTCGGGGTCGCCGGCACGTAGCCACGACCACGCTCAACGATCATCTCAATATCCAAGCGACCGGAATCATTGAGAGTAGCGATGTGGTGGTCCGGGTTATGAATCTCCACACCTGCTGGGCACTCAATGTCTGCAGCGGTCACCGCGCCTGCACCTTCGCGACGCAGGTAAACGGTAGCCGGCTCATCGAACTCGCTCGAGAGCACCAGACCCTTGATGTTCAGGATGATATCGGAGACATCTTCCTTCACGCCCGGGATAGTGGTGAACTCGTGCAGCACACCGTCAATGCGGATGCTGGTGACTGCAGCGCCCGGAATGGACGACAGCAACGTACGACGAAGGGAGTTACCGAGGGTGTAACCGAAACCCGGCTCCAGCGGCTCGATAACGAACCGGGAGCGAGAGGAATCAATGTAGTCCTCAGTCAGCGTTGGGCGCTGGGAAATGAGCATTTTCGAAAATCCTCCAGGTGGCGACCGCTATATGACGCCATAGGGAATGAATGGATGCAAGCGAAGTTGGTTATTACTTCGAGTAGAACTCGACGATCAGCTGTTCCTGAAGCGGAATGTCGATCTGTGCGCGTTCCGGGGTCTGGTGCACGAGGATGCGCAGGGACTCAGGAACAACCTGAAGCCATGCCGGGACGACAGCGTCGACCAGGTTCTCCTGTGCCTCTTCGAACCAAATCATCTTCTGCGACTTCGGGCGCACGTCGATGATGTCGTACTGGCTTACCTGGAAGGACGGCACGTTGATCTTCTTACCGTTAACGGTGAAGTGGCCGTGGGAAACCAGCTGACGAGCCTGGCGACGGGTACGAGCCAGACCAGCGCGGTAGACAACGTTGTCGAGACGCGACTCCAGCAGGACGACGAGGTTATCGCCAGTCTTGCCCGGACGACGGTGAGCCTCGGCGTAGTAGCGACGGAACTGCTTCTCCATCACGCCGTAGGTGAAACGTGCCTTCTGCTTCTCCTGGAGCTGGAGCAGGTACTCCGACTCCTTGATACGAGCGCGGCCAGCCTGCCCCGGAGGGTAGGGACGACGCTCAAAGTTCATGTCGCCACCGACGAGGTCGACGCGGAGACGACGGGACTTACGGGTTGCGGGACCGGTATAACGGGCCATTTCTGTTCTCTCCTTACCCTATTCCTAGACGCGACGACGCTTCGGCGGACGGCAGCCGTTGTGCGGCTGAGGGGTCACATCCGAGATCGAGGACACCTCAAGGCCAGCGGCCTGGAGGGAACGGATGGCGGTTTCGCGGCCCGAACCCGGACCCTTAACGAAAACGTCAACCTTCTTCATACCGTGCTCCATGGCCTTACGCGCAGCGTTCTCGGCGGCCATCTGAGCAGCGAACGGAGTGGACTTACGAGAGCCCTTGAAACCGACGTGACCAGAGGAGGCCCACGAGATAACAGCGCCCTTCGGGTCCGTGATGGACACGATGGTGTTGTTGAAGGTGGACTTGATGTATGCGTGGCCCTGAGCCACGTTCTTCTTTACAACGCGACGGCCGGTACGACGGCCGCGTGCGGACTTCGGAGCTGCCATGTTTTACTTCTTCTTTCCGGCGATCGTCTTCTTCGGACCCTTACGCGTACGAGCGTTGGTCTTGGTGCGCTGACCACGGACTGGCAGGCCACGACGGTGGCGCAGACCCTGGTAGGAACCAATCTCAATCTTGCGGCGGATATCAGCCTGAACCTGGCGGCGGAGGTCACCCTCGACCTTCCAGGTAGCTTCAATCACGTCACGCAGCGCAGCAACCTGCTCATCGGTGAGAGCGTCGGTGCGCAGATCCGGAGAGATGCCGGTCTTCTCCAGCAGCTCATTGGCACGGGCGGGGCCGATGCCATAGATGTAGGTAAGAGCGACCTCCATACGCTTGTTGCGTGGCAGGTCAACTCCAGCAAGGCGTGCCATACGGCAATTTCCTTCCGGTTGATGCGGTGGTTTACTCCACTGCCATCCTTCCCAGACCCGGCTTACTCGGTCGGACGCCGAGTCGCGCAAGTGTTATAGAAAGGCTCCAGCCACCGTTGCCGGAGGTATTCTCGCTTACTTCTGTGGAAAAGCTTTCATAAAGAACCGCCGCGCTAATCTGCTGAGACACCCGGTCTCAACATCACGCGGCCGTCACCAGAAGCAGCTAGGACGGTGGAGTTTCTGTCTAGTTAGTAAATAAGCCCATAACCACTACCAACAGTGGTCAGGTCGATTTACTTGTAGCGGTAGACGATTCGCCCACGCTCGAGATCGTACGGAGAAAGCTCCACTACGACTCGGTCTTCCGGGAGAATACGGATGTAGTGCTGGCGCATCTTGCCACTGATATGGGCGAGCACCTTGTGCCCGTTGTCCAGCTCCACTCGGAACATCGCGTTCGGCAAGGGTTCGACGACGCGACCCTCAACCTCAATTGCGCCTTCCTTTTTAGCCATGTCCTCCACGTCTCTCTGGCGGATACCCGGGACAATCCCGGCACCAGTTGGGAAATCTCTACTCTGCCTGGTGTTTTAGCAGTTCCGTGCAGGGATAATCATCACTGCAGCGACACTGCGCCCACACCATCGCCCAACTTTACACGCGACCTGCGTTTTTACCAAATACGACCACTATGGGACCGCCTGCAAGCGATGGCAGGCGGACTCTCTCTCCGCGTTCAGAATTCATCGCAGCCTTTATGGCGACATTCTGACCTTTCGCGTAGCCCCTCCCGCACTAGTTATTCATTTCGAGGAGTCAAAATACGGGGGCCGTCCGCTGTGGCGGCAACTGTGTGCTCCCAATGGGAGGCCGGCATTCTATCGGCGCTGACGACCGTCCAGCCGTCGTCAAGCTCATCACTCCCCCACTCGCCGCCGAGAATGAGCATCGGTTCAATGGCCAATACGGAGCCTTCGACGATGCGGGGACCCTTTCCAGCTTTGCCTTCGTTGGGAAGGAAGGGGTCCATGTGCATCTCACGCCCAATACCGTGCCCGCCGTACCCATCGACGATGCCGAGTTCAATATCGTGGCGCAGTTCAGCCTCACGGGTGGCCATTTCAAGCGCATACGAAATATCGGTGAGGCGAGCGCCCGGCACCATGGCCTTAATACCTTCGGCGAGGACCTCTGATGTCGCAATGTTCAGTTTTTCGACATCGTCACTCAGCTTTCCGACGCCGAAAGTAAGTGCCGAATCGCCGTGCCAGCCATCCAGGATTGCGCCACAGTCAATTGAGACTAAATCACCATCGGCGAGAACCGTAGACGAAGACGGAATGCCGTGGACAATCACTTCGTTCACTGATGCGCAGACAGATGCCGGGAAGCCTTCATAGCCAAGGAAGGACGGCGTTGCGCCAGCATCGATAATGACCTGGTGCGCAATCTCATTGAGATCTGCCGTGGTGACCCCTGGCTTAGCGGCGTCTCGGCAGGCTAGCAATGCACGACCGACAATCTCGCCGGCCGCTTGCATCGCATCCAATTCTCCCTCGGTGCGGGCAGGAACTACTTTGCGGCGGCGTGGAAAACTCATCACGCTGGTTGAGTCTACTCTGACTTAAAAGGGAACCACCGGCTAGCCGCACCCCGCCACCTACGAGGGCGCCGCTCGGATCGCTGCTACTTCCGAGAAATTTACACCCAAAGATGAGCTGCCCTACGATAACTGGCATGCATTCACTGTTGAAGTCCGCGCAGACTGCGGGCGTTGTTATTGCTGCCAGCTCGCTTTTCCTGATTGGCGCATGCTCAAGCAACCCCGAACCGTCGCCAGCGCCGACTGTCCCCTCCACTTCCCCTGCCACGGAATCGCCGGAGGCCCCTGGAAGCACCTCGGGTTTCATGGGCGCCTCTGCACTGCCTGAGTCGATTCAAAACTTCACACCTGATGCAATTAAGGAGGCGATTGGCAGCTGCGTCGAGTCGGATGACTCTAAACCCGTCATTTTTGGCAGCGAGAGCGTACATGGCTTCACCTGCGTAATGGCAGTTGGCGACGGTGGCACCGCAATGCTCAGTACGGCCGAGGACCCGGCCACTGTCGAGCGCATTAACGAAAAGGCTGAGTCCGTCGAAAACTACGCACCATACGAGCTACCCGGCAAGCACGCATTTAGCGGCATCAGCAAGGGGTCCCCTTTCGTTATGGTTATCGACGAGGATAACCGCATCTACCAAGAGTTCGTTTTCGCGAATATTGGCGCCGAGGCCGCACAGCCACTTATCGACGAAATCATTCAGGACTTCCAGTAGCCCTCACTATCGGCTGCCCCCCCC
>ERZ1031137.97-NODE-97-length-19865-cov-25.076729_pt1 | contig 19865 bp, 22 predicted proteins | sample MGYA00517293_ERZ1031137 | MGnify/ENA primary metagenome ERZ1031137 (study PRJEB33718, sample SAMN03159763) | human skin metagenome | collected 2014-05-20 | study: EMG produced TPA metagenomics assembly of the PRJNA266117 data set (Human skin bacterial metagenome...
GGGGAACGGCGAGTCTGGAGTTGGCCTTCCTGGGGTCTGCCACAGGGCGACAGTGCCGAGCTTTTCCAACTGGTCCGAAGTGGCGGGGCGCCAGTACACCTCAGTGTGCCCTTGTTCAGCGCAGTGCCCAGCGGTGATGCCGTAGGTATCGTCGGTTTCCGGGTCGCGGGCGAAGCCGGCGAGGGTGCAGGCAGTGTTGTCACCCGTGTGCGGGTTGTTCATGAGGATGGTCATGCCGGTGGTGGGACTATCCCACGTGTACCAGCTGTTATCGGCGTAGTCCGTCGTTTCATACAACGGATAGGCGCGGACCATCGCCTGATTCTGCTCGTGAAAGCCCACTTCATAGCGGTGCAGGAGCAGGCCGTTGTCCGTAGCAACCCGCGCAATGTCGGCCGCGCCGAAATCGCTGTATCTCCGTCGGATCCGGATCCTCCACGACGTAGCCACGCCCATAGGAGTACTCCTCGGCGGGCTCGTCGGTGGAAGCACCTGTGTCACGAACTTCTGCAGAGGTGGTGGTGGATGTAGTGGCTGGTGGTTGTACTGCGTTTTCCGGTGGTTCGCGATCCAGAAGAAACAGGGAAACCGCCGCGACGAGGGCCGTGGCAATGAGAATCACGTACGTGTTCCGGCGCATCCCATCATCTCCTTTTGCCTCCACGTTATTGGTGCGCGTGAATTTTGATGGGCGTTTGTGATGTAGCAGATGTGACGGATTGGTTCGATGGGTATCCCCAATCCTCAAACGCCCACAAACTGTCACCTACGGGGCTGGACGGCGAGAAAGATGGAGGTTCGTGCGACCGGCCGCGACTATTTGGACAATTTCTTCTGGATCATCGTGGCAAACAAAACAACAAGTGAGATGCCCAAAACGATCCCGACAGATGGTATTCAGTCTCCCCAACTAGCTAGATCGCCACCAATAAAACCGACTGCTGCAGCACAGATAATAAAGCTGGATGCTGCCAGACTCTTAGGGGCAGTTGCTCCCATACGTACGGCCGATACCAAGAATACCCATGACGGAGGCAACTAATGGCAGTAAGGGATGCCGAAAAGCGATCCCGCAAACAGGTAACTTTTGTCTCGGCAGCGAACACGGCAGACAAAAGGTACCGTTTTACACCTAGGCGCAATCGACCACCTGGGCTTTTGGGAGAGGCGATCCCCGCAAACAGGTAACTTTTGTCTGGGAGCATGATGCGTCCAGCGTTTCCCTCGCACGATTCGCTGTGCCTGGGGAGCTGTAAACCCAGCATTGAGTCTTATCTATCTTTTCCCTTCTGTGTCAGACCGTCCTTAAGCGCATCGCGCACAATCTCGGCCACGTGTACTGCCTGCGCGCCGGCGCCTTGGGATACCTGGGTGCGACAGGAGAAGCCGTCGGCAATGACGGGGCCGCTGTGCTCGCGGACGCGGGGGAAGAGTTCGCGCTCGCCAAGTTGCATGGACATTTCTGCGTGTCCGGCCTCGAAACCCCAGTTGCCGGCGAGGCCGCAGCAGCCGGTTTCGATCTGCGCTTCGTCGTAGCCCAGGGCTTCTAAGATGAGGGAGGACTGCTGTGGGTCACCAAGCGACTTCTCGTGGCAGTGGACCTGCGTCAACGCGCTCCCAGCTTGGGGGGTGAGCTGGCCTTTTTCGACGAGGGCGGCGATCTTCGGGGCGACGACCTGGGCGAAGCTGCGGGTTGCTTGAGATAGTTGCTTGACCAGCGGGTCTGTTGACTGCGTGGTGGCGTCGTGCTGGAGCATGACGGTGCAGGACGGCTCCAGCGCCACCACCGTCAGGCTCTCCTCGATGTAGGGGGCGAAGACCTTCGCCGAATGCTCGAGGACCCGGCGCGTCATGGACAGCTGCCCGGTGGAATGCCAGGTCAGGCCACAGCACACGAACTCCTGCGGGACGATGACCTCGTAGCCCAGCATCTCCAAGCTCAACACCGGCCTGCGCGGGGCCGGTGTTGAGCTTGGAGTTGAACGAGTCTGGCCAGAGGACGATGCGCTCCTTGCCGGGGTGGGCTTCGCGTTTAGAGGCCCACTTCTGCAGCGATTGCGGGGCGAAGCTGATGAGCGGCCTGCCGGTGTCCAGGCCACCGGCGCGCGCCAGGAGTGTGGAGATGCCCGGGGCGTGCATGGCCCAGTTCACCAGGCGTGGCACGACCGGGAGCTTGTGCGCGATGTGGCTGAGCAGCGGCAACCAGCCCATGAGGTAGTGGGCGCGGGGGCGGATGCGGCCGGCGTAGTGGTCGTTCAAGAACTCGGATTTGTAGGTGGCCATATCCACGTTGACGGGGCACATAGTAAAAAGAGATTCACACTTTCACCATTTACCGACGTTTTCCCTGGTAGACAAAGTGTGAAATAGTGAAAATTTGGTTTTAAATAGTGAATTAGCAGGTCACGTGCGATAAACAGCGCTATTTCACGCTCTATGCAGCACCAAATAGGGAAACCCGCTGGTCAGAAAATAGTGAATGTTTCGTTGTTAAAGTATTTGCCACTTTGAAGTCTCCTATGACTATTATGTTCGTCATAATTACCATTTACGGCGACCATGGTAGTCTTTTCACCATGACAGACGGCAGGAATCGGCTCCGCGGCTACAACATTTCTCGCGAGGTGACGACCATCGGGGAGCACATTCGCGGATGGCGCATGGTGTTGGGACTGACAGCGCAGCAAGTGTGCGAGCGTGCGCAGATTTCTCGAGACACTCTTCGCAAGATCGAAAATGGGGATACCACCGCAAGCTCCGAATCCCTTTACCTCGTGCTTCGCGCAATTGGAATCTTAGATCTCGTGGTGAATGCCGTCGATCCTTTTGAAAGCGAGATTGGCAGGTTGCGTGCGGATCGCATCCACAGGAAGAGGGCGCGGTAGCGATGACAGAGTCTGCAGAGGTCGAGGTTTTCCTTGACGGCACCTCCCCCACCAAAGTGGGGACAGCCTATTTCCATCGTGGGCCACGAGGGATTTCCACCACGTTTGCGTACGATCCAACGTACCTGGGCGGTGGCGGTTTTAATATCGATCCTTCGCTTGTATTGGTGTCAGGTTCACAGCATTACAATGGCCTCTTACCTGCATTTTCCGATGCCGCACCCGACCGCTGGGGAAGAAATCTCATTAATAGGGATAGCACTACATGGCGGCGCGCGAGGGAATTGGATGAGGTTGATTATCTCCTTGCGGTTAATGACGATGCTCGTCAAGGGGCGCTCCGTTTCAAACCAAGGAACAGCGACACGTTCGTCGGGCCGCCATCGGTTGTACCACCGTTTATTTCTCTGCCCACCCTCCTGCACACTGCTCGGGAAGTAGCTGACAGTGATGAATACATACAGGCCGTGAAAGTCCTCTTAGACACAGGAACGTCCGCCCTTGGCGGCGCTCGACCGAAGGCAAGCATTCTCTGCCCTGATGGATCCCTTGGCATGGCAAAATTCCCACAAGCCAGCGATGACTGGGATGTCATTGGTTGGGAATACGCCACCCTCCTGCTCGCCCACGCGTGCGGCCTCGATGTCCCCGATTTTCGCCTCGTACCTGTCGCAAACACCAATGTCCTTGCGTTACGACGCTTCGATCGCAGCGGTGCTTTCAAAACGAATAACCGTATACCTTTCATCAGCGCCATGACAGCCTGCTCCTCCACGGACGGGATGAATGTTGATTATGTCGAGGTGGCGGGGGCAATCCGCGAGTTGTCTGGTGGAGTTCAGGATGATCTGACATCCCTGTTCACGCGCGTCGTTTTCTTCGTTGCGATTGGAAACACCGACGATCACTTGCGAAACCTCGGGTTCCTGCATCATCCTCACGGGTGGCGACTTTCCCCCCTTTACGATGTCAACCCCAACCCGAACATCCGGGCACGTCGCTCCACTTCGTTGCTTGGCGCGACAACATTTCCAGAGGAAACAGAAGCTTTGTTGGAGTTTTCTTCCTTCTGTGGTTTGAAACCAGACACAGCCAAGAACATCATTTCGCGTGTGATCAAGGCAGTGAGCTCATGGAAGGACGTGGCACGCACTGCTGGGCTTGCTGCCCGGGAAGTAAAACGAATGGAACAAAATTTCAACCTGAGAATTGAAGCTCTGAGGAAACAGGTGTGACGAGGAGCGAAATGGTGAATTCCTACGATGTAATAGCGAATTAGGCCGTTCACGATCCATGATCTGCAATTGGGAAGTTCATATACGCGATTCCGTCGTCATTCATGGCAGTATTGGGCAGAAAGAAAACTACCCACACGTTGTGCGCAACCATAATTAATAATTCCATCGGTTAGTGACGGTTTTGTTAATCGTAGTTAAAAACGTCCGGTTCACCGTGATTACCATTTTTCCACCGCTGCGGCATCGACTCCACGTTCGCAAAAGTGGAAGCCAAACATTCGCAAAAGTGAAAGTCAAACGTTCGCAAAAGTTATATCCGCGCTGGTTGCAGTATAGTTAAGACATGGCATATATACGGCGAGCGGTGGACTCCATTCTCTCGCAAGATTTGCAGGCAGTTGGAGGAGTTCTTATCGAGGGCGCGCGTGGCTGTGGAAAGACTGAGACAGGTCTACAGCACGCGCAGTCCTTTTTCCGTGTCGACCACGCTCAGAACCAGAGGCTTGCCGCACTCAATCCACAGGCGGCTCTCCAGGGTGACACGCCTCGTCTCATCGATGAATGGCAGCTGGAGCCCTCACTGTGGAATGAGGTCAGGCATGAGATCGATGCTCGCCGAAAGCCAGGGCAGTTCATTCTGTCCGGATCCGCCTTTCCAGCTGATTCGATCACGCGACACACGGGTGCTGGACGGTTAACCCGCATCAAGATGCGCCCGATGGCGTTGGGCGAAGCCTATTACCAGGATGGATGCATCACGCTCAATCAGTTGCGGGAGATCACGTCAGTTCCTGCTTTGCCGCGCACTTTGGCCTACAAGGAATTGTCCGTGGAAGCGGTGCGTGGAGGATGGCCGGCTCTCATTGCGCACGACAATACCGGGTTTATTCGCTTCAACCGGGCTCTCGTCGAGAACATTGCGCACGTCGACTTACCGGACATCGGCAAGGAATTCGCCCCGGAGCGAGTACGTAGGCTTCTGCGTTCCGTTGCGCGCAACGTCGCTTCGGAAACCACAGCCACGACGCTGTCCAAGGATATTTCTGCGGATGGTGGCCAGCTCACTCCATTAAGCGTCCGCCGCTATCTTGACGCGCTCACCCGGATCTTCATTCTGGAGGAGCTTCCGCCCTGGTCCGGAAAGCTTCGCTCGAAATCACGGCTTCGCAAACAGTCGAAACTCCACTTCTGCGATCCGTCTATTGCGTGCGCCGCACTCGGCACGACACCAGAGGGACTCGCAAACGACCCCGAGTACTTCGGGCAAGTTTTTGAGTCAATGGCGGTGAGAGACATCCGCACGTACGCCGATCAGATCGGCGCCTCGTGCTTCGGGTACCGGGATGATGTGGGGTTGGAAGTGGATATCATCTGCGAATTCGACGACGGCCACTGGGCGGGTATCGAAATCAAACTCGGCGAATCTGATTCTGTTATTTCCAGCGCCGAGTCCAACCTTCTCCGCCTCAAAGATTCGCGCATGGTCACCGAACCCGACTTCCTCGCTGTGGTAACAGGTGGCTACTCCGGATTCACCCTCCCGAGCGGAGTTCACGTCGTGCCCTTGAGTGCTCTGGGGCCGGAGCGCAGCTAGCTCGCCATGGAGTACTCCCGCTGATTCTGCATTTTCCACCGTAGAACCCCTGCAAATTACACAGTACGAACCCACTAGCTGGCATTTTGGTTAAAATAATGGGGCAAGGAGGTTGAGCAGTGGACACCGCCAAACGCACCCTGACCTGGGCAGAAAAACAACGTGGGCACTCGCCTGCAGTGAGCTTTGAGAGCCTCATCGACGGTGCGAAGCCCGCCACGCATCCAGAAGTTGAACCACTCGGCACAGCCGTTGAACTTCTGCTGCGCAGCGGATTTCCCGCCCACATCGATGCGACGCCTGAACAGTCGCGGAAACTGCTGCGGGAATACCTTACTGATGTCTCACTGCGCGCGGACATTCGCCACGCGCCGGTCGTCTTCACACGGCTCATTCGCTCGATCGCAGGCCATAGCGGGGAGGTGGTGAGCATTGCGACGCTGCGGGATGAGGTGGGAGATCTGTCGCTGGCGACTGTGGCTCGGTATGTGGAGCTGCTTGAGAGACTTTTCATCGTCGAGAAGCAACCAGCGTGGACACCTCGACTTCAAAGCCGAGCCCGACTGCGGACGAGTCCGAAATATCACCTGGTGGACCCGGCGCTGGCAGCCGCGGCACTCAATGCGGACGAGACGCTTCTCATGCGGGAACCAACTCTTCTGGGGAGCCTGTTTGAATCGGCGGTTGTTCACGACCTCACCGTGATGACTGAGGCACTGGGCGGCACGGTGCACCACTTCCGCGATTCGAACGGTTACGAGATGGATGCCGTGTGCGTCCTGCCCGGCGGACGGTGGGCTGGCATTGAGGTGAAGCTCGGCGGGAAGCTCATCGTCCCCGGCGCGGAGAGGCTTGCGCAGGTGGTGGCGGTTATTGAGCAGCCACCAGTGTTCCTCTCTGTCATTACCGCGACTGGCCCCACGCTCACCTTCCCCTCTGGGGTGCACACGTTCCCGCTCGCTCACCTAGGGATGTGATGTCGGACAAACAGGCTTGCACTGAGTAGAAAGTCAGTTGGGGATCTCGTCACGGTGACCACGTTAAATCGGGGTACGAGCCGTTGCAGGAAGCCTCAGGGGAGCGCACGAACGGACTTGGATTGTCACAGTTTGATCGGTACGTCCACTCTGCTTGAGGGCCCCTTCACGTGCGTCAATGTGCACTGTGTACAAATGGGGCAGAATTTTCGTGCACCGAAATTACTGCTTGCGTGGAGAAAGGATCTGCCCCAGGTTCGCTCCTGCTTGCGATACTCAAGCGCTAGTTAATGCGGATTAACTAGCTCGATATCTTCGATCCGTATGGATGGTCCCATGTCTTTCGGAATTGCTACATGAGCGGTTTTCTTTCCTGTTTTGGCATCGTACGCGGTGAAGTACAACGTGTTCTCGTCACTTGTGCCTGTCACAACATAGTCTTGGGACAGCGTGCTTGCATATAGGGCATCCTCCGGCAGGGGATCAGCCTGCCATGTTGTTTCCACACGCGAGGTGTGCTTGTCCATGCTTGACATGCGGCCGTGCCGGTTCAGCCAGTAATAGTCCCCATCGCTGATGAGGCTGTTATATGGCAGCAGAGCTTCATAACCGTCCGGCAGAGGAGTGAACGCCACTGACTTTCCTGCTATGTCGATGTTCGCGCTTGCCATGTGGCTTTGCCCTTCCGCATCATCCATGCTGACAAGAACTGTGAGCACTCCTTCATCGCTGCAGGGAGCCATCTCCGTGAAGATGTGCGCAAGTGGGCGCGGATCCCCCGGAAGTTCAACGGTAAACAGGGGATCGCCGATTTTCCACTCGTCGGCAACCTCGTAGATGTTGAGATAGCGCCGTGTTGATTCGTATGTCGACTCGTCGTAATCCATATCCACAGCAGCTATGTAGCGCTTTCCTCCACACACTCCGGTGGCGCTAGAATTGCCGCTAACTGTTACGATATGGGTTTCACCTGTGCGGTTAATGAATGCATAATCATCAACCCACCCATCGGTATTCTCTCCTGAATGGGTGACGCTCGAAACTATGTACCACCCATCGGTTGTAGCGGAGCGTTTCACTGCATCGATGCCGGGGAAGTCTACATCTCCGGTGATGTTACCGTCCCAATCGTAGAAGGTGATGGTTTCTGCGGTGGTGAGGGCGAACCCATGGTCAAGGGGAACGGCTGTAAATTCTCCTCCGTGGGTTCCTGTCCACACCAAGGGGGTAAGCTTTCCATCTTGCAGAAGTCGTACGTCCGCAGTTTCCAGTCCAGTACCAAAGAAGCCGGTTTCTGTGTAATCGCTTTTCAGAGTCACTAACACAGGCGGGCCGTCCCACGCCTCTGCTCCAACCTCCTGGGGCTTCGCCCCAAAAAAGTACGTTGCACCAACATTGGCGCCCATCAGGAGACCAATCAGAACCACTACGGTTATACAACCGAGACCGCAGCCCGCCAGCCAGCGTTTCGGACGCGACAAGCCTCTAAAAAAGCGCACAAGCTTAGACATCGCACCCACTAGTATTCCTCGAGTAAACCACTGCGCACGATGTTGAATGGATAGACTCCTGGGCCGCGGTTAGCTTTCCGTAATGCTGCAAGCTCAGCATCCGAATACTGAGGGACCGCACGCGTGGTCTGTTTATCCCGCTCAACTTGCTGCGGGTCGGTGAAATCATCCGTATTCAACACGTCCAACACCACATCCCCCGCTCCACCAACCGAAGTTGCCTCACCCGAAACCGCGTCTTCTGAACCGACAACTACGCTCTCCTCCATAGCAGAAGAAAACGCGCCAGCATCAGACTCCTCAGCACCGGCTCCTGAAGTCCCTGCAAAGGTCAAACACGCCACCACACAAACACACAAAACGCTTCGCATAAGATTTCTCCACCCACAAAATAGTCTGTCAGGTAAAGCCTAAAACCACTTCCCGACCCAAAACAACATGACAAAAATCACAGTGCCGAATGGACTTTGCTAGGCCTCGGCCATTCGAGGGTACGTCACTCGCTTTGTTGTATTCGTTGGTAATTCGGACTGAATAGCTTGTGGGGAGAGGCTCATCGTCCCCGGCGCGGAGAGGCTTGCGCAGGTGGCGGCGGTTATTGAGCAACCGCCGGTGTTCCTCGCTGTCATCACCGCGACCGGCCCCACTCTCACCTTCCCCTCCGGGGTGCACACGTTCCCGCTCGCTCGCCTAGGGATGTGATCGCTTCTCGACGGAACGCCCGCACCGATTTTACCGCTTAGGGAATTCCGTTGACCTGAGTACAGCAATTACTAATCACCGTGTTTCGATCTTTGCGATATCAATGACATTGACACGAAGAAAGTGCCAGCTGACGTTCGTTCCGCACGCACATTCTTTGCTGCCGTAAGCTGCAACAGCGGTGCGTTCGTTGTCGAACGTCTGTGCTTGCTGCTATTCCTCCGTTTACGGTGACCGCGGGGTGAACTACGATACTGCCTATGACCCTGAAACGGCTTCTCACCTGCGTGGCTATCCTCTGCCTTCTTTTCGCCACAGGAGTTGTGTGGTGGCTAAACAGAGATCCGCTGGCTACCACTTTGGCTAGAGAAACCGCACCAATTGAACTAGATATGGCAAAAAGCTTACCAGGTGGATGCCGCAGAGTTTGCACTTCAATGTGGTTACCAAAGCGACCAAGAAGCAGCGGACGCGCTCGGGATACCTAAGGAGAAAGCCCAGGACCTGACCTGGACAGATTCCAGGGAGGTCCTGTATTTCCGCAGCAACGATTCATCCCTACTAAAGACGATTACGCTTCCTGAAAATGTGAGGCTCTGCCTCAGCATCCCCGAGCACCTCACCTGGCTACCTCTGACCACCATGCGTTTCACACCCCAGGGGGATTACAAGCCCGGGCAGAAGTTGTGGCGCGGCTACAGAATCTCCCTCTGAGTTTCCTCGATCCTCGCCGTCATATCCTCCCCGCGTAGCTCGCTCAGCTTGTCGACGGTCCCCTGGATAATCGCAGCGTGATCCTCCGGCGTGAGCGTCTCCCCCGCTTCGCGCGGGAGATCCGTCTCCACAAGCAGACGGTCGGCGGGAACCTGGGTGACATACGCGCGACCACGCTTGGTCTCCAGCATCCGCGGGTTGACGGAGATGAAACCCCCGGCGCGGATATGGCGCGTGAGCTCGTCACTCGTGCCGGTAAACCAGTGAATGATCGGGGTGATCTGGGTGCGGCACGGATCAAACTCATCAAGAATGTCCAGGACGGCAGTAACCGAGCGGACGGCGTGGATGGACATCACGTGCGTGCGGGAGGAGGAGACGGTGAGGTCGACGAGGCGTCGAAAAGCTTCTTGGTGAGGAAAGCGGTAGTCGAGGCCGACCTCGCCGATGAATTTTGTGGAATCGACAGCGGCGGCGAAGGCGGGGAGCTCGTCGAGGGACGCGTACCAGGGGTGGAGACCGAGGGCGTGGCGGGGGATGTGCGGCTGGGCGAGGTAGGCGGTGGGGGTGAGAGTCTGGGCGATGATCGGGGCGCTCTTAAATGGCGTGGGGTCAGGAAGAAAGTCCAGGTGGAAGTGGGTATCAATGATCACGGCGCATCCTCGGCGCGTTGGGGAACTCCTCGAGACCGGCCAGGCGGCGGATGGCCTTGCCCGCGATCATCTGGCCCATGATCGGCGGCATGTAGCTCATCGAGCCGAGCGTCTCCCCCTTCGTACGCGCGCCCGGGTTGGCCACCTTGACCGGGACTTCCTTGCTGTAAAGCACCTCGAGACCGCGGATGCCGCGCCGGTAGGACTCGCCGCGGATGACGCGCGACATGGGGCAATTGATCGTGTGGCGAATATTGGTAAACGTGAGGTACTCCGGGTCGAGTTTGTTCGCCGCGCCCATGGAGGAGAGGAGGTAAATGTGGCGCTCCGCGCACCACTGCGCAATCGCGAGCTTCTGCGTGATCGTATCAATGCAGTCCAGGACGTAATCCGGGCGCGGGAGGCCGCTGAGAATCTCGGGGATATTCTCCGGGGTGAGGTACACCTCGCGGGTGGTCACCGCACAATCCGGGCTGATCTCGTGGATCATGCTCTCCATCACCTCGGCCTTCACCTTGCCGATCGTGCTCGTGAACGCGAGGGCCTGGCGGTTGATGTTGGACTCGTCGACTATGTCGCGGTCGAGGACGATGAGGTTGCCGACGCCTCCACGCGCGAGCGCCTCCGCGCAGGCAGAGCCCACGCCGCCGAGACCTAGCACCATCACCGTGGAGTTATATAGCTTCTCCAGGCCCTCCTCACCGAAAATCAGCTTCAGCCTTGCGTGGCGCTCGCTGTATTGCACCGGCCGCTCCTTTCGTGTGTTTGCTGGGGAGATTATAGCGTTGCGTAGACAAAAGGTACCGTTTTGCACCTTGGCTAAATTGGCGACCTGCGGTTTTGGGAGGGGTCATTCCCGCAAACAGGTAACTTTTGTCTCGGCGGCGAGCACGACAGACAAAAGGTACCGTTTTGCACCTTGGCTAAATTGGCCACCTGGGGTTTTGGGAGGGGCGATCCCCGCAAACAGGTAACTTTTGTCTGGAGGGTTAGAGCTCCCACGCACGACCGGGCGCGGACCACTGAATGCTGGGAAAGGGCTTGCGATCGTCGTTCCAGTAGCGCTCGAGTTCTTTTAGGTAGAGCTTTCTTTGCCAGGAATTGTTGTCCACTCTGATCGGAAGGAGGCCTTCGCTTATCAGGCGGCGCTCGCGAGTGCGCTCGTTGTTGACAGCCATGATTCCGTCGTGCCCATTGGTCTTGGCTTGGCCGTCGTATTCGATGACGATGGATTTTTCCGGGTAGAAGAAGTCGACTCGGGCGAATTCCACGCCCTCGGAGTCGCGGATCACAGCCTGCTGGTAGGGCGGCTCGAAGCCGTTGACGAAGAGGTTTACTTTGACATCGCTTTCGCGGGGGCTTTCGGAAAGATGGTTAATGAGGCAGACGGCGGTGCGGGCGCGGTCGATGCCTTTGGTTACGTGGCGAGCCCCGAGGGCATCGGTGATCTCGCCTTTTGTGGTGTAGTTGTACACCACCGCCCAGTCGCCGGCGCGGACGGCTTCGCCGAGGCTGTTCCAGCGGGCGATGTCGATGATTGTGAGAGCTGCGGAGGTGACGAAGACGTCGTAGCCATCGACATTGATGATGCGTAGGTCGTCTGAAGGGATGCGCTTTTTTACGATGCCGGGGCGTTTTTTGCCAGTTCCGATGATGGGGATGTCGGCATGTTTGAGGTAGGTCGTCGGGAAGCCCCAGAGGGTGGCGGCGGCCTTGCCGACGAGGACTCGGCCCTCGATGCCGAGCGCGAGGCAGCGCAATTTGTACTGGTCCCAGTGCTTAAGGTCCCAGTAGGTGTGCCGATCGATGTAGACGCCGCGGGCGAGCTTGATGAGCTCGCTGGTGTCGAACCGCTGGCGCTGCGTGGATGTAAACCCCCGAGTAGGAATGAGATGATCCCCCAACTTCATGATTCACATTGTCACACGGGCTGGGGGATCCTGCCACTCGAAAAAATTACGCGAACACCCACACGGAGGTGGCGAAGAGCGCCAAGAGAAACAGCTGCATAAAGAATTCCGGGAGCGGCGATGGACGCAGGTCTGGACGCAAGAAACGGAGATTACCGAAGGTGCTCGGCTCAATGGTGACGATGCGCCTGATGAGGAAGATCGCGACGAGGAGGATGAACCAGGCAACGATGAGTCCTGCCGTGGCGCTAAAAAGAGCCGCGAGCAGGATGAAGCAGAACCCGGGGACAGCCCTGGGGAGGATCCCCCACAACCTGGACACCTGCGCGGTGATGCGAATTGCCTTCGCAGGGAGATCATCGCGCTCACGGTAGATGATCGGGAAGGTGACGCCAAAGCTGGCGCCGGCGAGTAGCCACGGTAGAAGCGATCTGCCCGGCATGACGACGAATCCAGCAATGCCGGCAACCACCGCACACGTGACCACGTTAATTGGGAAACGGAGCCTGCGCACCAGAAACTCGAGGTATGCCGTTGGGCCTTCCGCGCGCGGTTCCACGAATCGGTAAGAGCGCACCGGTTTTCGTTGAGGCTTGTACGCGCGAGCGATAACGATTGTTAGGGCTACGACAAGCTGCGGCACAAGGAGGAGCGGGTTGAGCAGCACAAGTGCCGCCCCTACGGTCACTAGTGATGGAAGATGAATGAGGGAGATCGCAATGAAGCTGGGAACCAGTATCCTTTTGTCGAGGGCAATCGGCGGACCGGCCCACCTATGCCAGGACGAGCGCATCATGTTCTCCCCCATCGCCGCCGATGCGACGGCTGACAGGAAGCAAAACGGCAACGGGTTCGGTACGGTGAGGCCGAAGAGGAGAAACATCGCCAAGAAAACCTCGACCATCCGCTCCAAGCTATCGGCATTGCGGCCGTAATTCCTCTTCAGAAGGGCAGGCAAAAGCACAAAACTCACTGCAGCCAGCCCATCGTGAAGTCGGGGATCTCCGTATTGGTGAGGTCAAGGAAGCACTCAAGCGGGTCTTCGCCGAGGATATCGACGGGATTCCCTTCGGCGATGATCTGCAGGTTACTGAATACCTTGACGTGTTCGAGTGTCGAGGCAAAATAAACGTCTTGGGTAGAGATGTACACGGAGGTACCGGCAGCGCTCACCCGGCGAAGGATGCGGATGATGACTTGGCTTGTCACTAGGTCAACGGTCTCGAGAGGCTCGTCGAGATACAGCACGTCGGGTCGTTCGATGAGGAGGGTGGCAAGAGTCGTCTTCTTGTAGTTACCGGCCGAGTAGGTGGAGACTGGGCAGTCGTGGCCTCCCGTGATGCGAAGCGCCGTACACAGTTCATCGGCACGCTTGTCCGGTTCGCTCACCTTCCGCATCTTTCCCAACCGGTACAGCAGCTCATAGGCGGAAAGTTCCAGAGGGATGAGAGGGTAATCCGGCAGGAAAGCACCCGGCGTCTCCTCGTGTAGTCGGCGTAAATACGTCGTCTTGCCAGCACCGTTAACGCCGATTAGCGCAGTTATCACGGCCTCGCCTTCCTCTGCTTTAGAAAAAAGTTGCTCAGTTCAGGATGGTAATAACACCGGCACACAGCTCTGAAATCAAAATACTGCATTTGTGTCAAAAAGCCGACATTGAAAACCTGCATTTGTGTCAAATTGTAGGGTTTAAATTTCTGAATTTGTGTAAAATAGTGGGTATTGAAATGATGCGTTTGTGTCTTTAGGGAGGCATTACCCGTGCTCAAGAGGAAAATTGAAGCGCAGATAGAATTGTGGAGGGAGAATCACTCCGGCACAGCACTTCTAGTCTCCGGCGCTCGGCAAGTAGGGAAAACCTTCATCCTTCATCATTTCATCGAAACTCACTACGAGAGTTCCATCGAGCTGGATCTCATTGCCGATAGGCAACTAGCCGATGCACTCAACAGTGCAAACACCGCAGCCGACATCATGACGCTCATCACCGCTGCTGCGAATGTAAACCTCAAGCCACAGCATTCTGCCATTTTTATAGACGAGGTGCAGGCCGCTCCCAACCTCGTCACCCAGATCAAGTACCTCGTTCAGGAATACCCCTACGACTTTATTTTCTCAGGTTCTTTACTGGGAGTGGAGCTGGAAAACATCGACTCCCTCCCCGTCGGCTTCGTACACAATCTTCGCCTGTACCCATGCGACTTCGAGGAATTCTGCTGGGCTGCCGGTGTCTCCTCCGGTGCTCTCAACCTGGTGAAAAATACCATTGCTGAAGGTAAGCCCGTGGTCGAATATCTCCACACCAAGCTCATGCAGCTATTCGCGACGTATCTCGTTGTCGGAGGAATGCCCGCAGCGACGAGTGAATACTTCGCAACGACGAACGTTCAGCAGGTCCAGACGATCCAGCGAGATATTGTCACGTTGTACAAGGCGGACATCTCGAAATACGCGCCTACTGATCGACGGCTCGTAATTCGCAACATCTACGACCTCATCCCCAGCGAGTTAGCCAAAGAACACAAACGCTTCCGCTTCTCCAGTATTGAGCAAGTCAAACGATTCGCCGCAGTAGCCGACGAGTTTTTATGGCTGACCAGTGCAGGCGTAGCAATCTCCGTGCCACAAGTAACTGCTCCTATCGCACCGCTTGTCCTTATGGAAGATCGCGCCAAATTCAAATTCTTTAGCTCCGATGTTGGGCTACTGACCAGCATGTTTCCTCAGAACACGGCGGTGGACATCTTGTCTGGGGCGCCGACAGCAAACCTCGGTGGGGTGTATGAGAATTTCGTTGCACAGGAGCTCGTCGCGCACGGTTTTTCACCCCGCTACTTCTCGAATAGGAAGGTGGGTGAGTTGGACTTTCTCGTCGAAAAGCCAGATGGAGACCTCCTTGCCCTGGAAGTGAAGTCCGGCGCGGGCTACCGCACCCACCGCGCGCTGGACAAGGCTCTGGCCACCGAAGGTTACGGCATCGATGATGCCTATGTGGTTGGCCCCTCGAACGTGGAGAGCGACGGCCGAGTCACCTATGTTCCCATCTATGCTGTGGGGCTCTGGCCACGCAGTACACGGTGATGACGACCATGAGGAACATGATCGGGACCTGGGTGGAGTGCAGATCCTCGGTGCGCTGGATGAGGGCGAGCCAGGAAACCTCACCCGCGTCGGCGGTGGTGACCCCGATGACGGCGCGCATGGTGGTGGATTTTCCGGCACCGTTTGCACCGACGAAGCCGTAGATTTCGCCCGGGCGGATGTGGAGTGAGATGCCTTTGAGCACGTCAATGGACCAGTAGGACTTCCACAGGTCCGTGACCTGCAAGCCGTCGTTCATTGTGCACCGTCCTTAGGTTTAGGTTGGTTTTCGATGGTACAGAAAGGCTCGGCGGGGTGCAGGGCCCATCTATTCGCGTCTAGTATTGGATTAGCAGATCCAAAGAGGGGGAATAAAGCACCGATGACAAAACGTCGCATTTACCTATACGCAGACGAAACCGGAAACCTTGATTACAGTGGCACCCCTAACCCCAAAGGAAGGTGGTGCTTCGACATATTTTGGTTTTGGTACTGCGACCTTCCAAACAGATCGGCACGGAGATGACCTCCTGGAGGGCCTACATTTGCGTGCGAAAAATGCAAAGGAAGGTTTGAGCCTGCCAAGAGGATTTCATGCTGTCGATGACTCTCGAAAGACGAGAGATGAAATGTTCAACCTAGTTAAGGAACAAGCCCCACGATTCGACACCACATTCCAATACAAATCCAATGCATACCCGCAGGTCAGAGAAAAGGGACCAATGTATCTCTACAGAATGGCTTGGTACTTACATCTCAAAGAAATCGCAAGACAGGTGTCCGATGAACACGATGAGTTGTACGTTATCGTAGCCGAGTTTGGAACCAAGAAGTTTAAGGCCACTGCACAAAAGGCTATTGAGGAAGTTTGTGACCAGATTTCCCGTGACATTACTCTCTGCATCTGGAGTGCCCAATCTGCGTGGGGACTGCAAGTTGCCGACTACGGATTGTGGGCAGTACAGCGTCGTCTCGAAGGCAAGAAATGTCCCTGGTACGACTCTTGCGTAAAGCCAACGCTCAGCAGTGTATTCACGCCTTGGGGCACCCCATAAAAGAAGACTGGCTATCCCACCTATCGGGGTGGGAAGTCCTCCCCTGGAGGACTTGTCGCCAGCTTTGTTTTCAGTTTACCAAACAACTGGAACCTCCAGGCTCTTAAATCGACGTTGCAAACCGGTTCACATGACAGGAAAGGACTATCGGCGCAAAACTCGCTGCTGTAATTCGCTGCGGAAGTTTTAGCTGAATATATTCTCGAGACAGAAAGGTGTGAGCAATGTGTTTCCTCGCCTTCGAGGTGAAAACTAGGTCGGGCTACCATGCCCGCCATGATCTCGACACCAGCGACTACGTTGTTGTTCCGTCAAATGTGGAGCTTCACGAGTAGAACATCCTTCACACCCCCCATGTACACAAGTGCCAGTAGTTGCACTGCTACGGTGTTTAAATTATTGCTATGAAATGATCCCTTATCCTGCCCCTAGCTGCGCTTTTAACCCTGAGCTCGTGCACCATGAGCGAAAAGACGATTGAGGGAACCAATGTTGCCTGTGGGCGTGTGAGGGTTCCACGACCTGCGAGACGGAGGTGCACGACCTCGTCGACAAGGGGTTGCTCACCGCGTCGGATGATGCCGACGGTGACGGCGTGATTGATGAGTCGGAGTACGCCATCGCCAAGAAGCGCATCGAGGTGGAGGAGAAAGAGAAGGCGATCGAGAGCTCGCGGTCGTCGGAATCACGGGCATCCGAGTCGCGGGCATCTGAGTCGCGCGCGTCCGCGTCACGGGAATCCGAATCCCGCGCGTCTGAGCAGGCTGAACGAGAGCGCCAGCAACAACAAGCCCACACAGCGCCCGCAGAAGTCCCAATACCAGTGGCCGTCGGTTCCGTACCAGCCCGGTCAGGGCATGGAATGGTTCAGGCAGGGGCCGTTCCAGTCCATCTGGACCTGCGACCAAAACGCCTCGACGTGGCCGGCCGATGCATCCGACTGCTTCGAAGGCCCGGACGGCTACGCCTACTACTACTACGCACTCAGGCAGGCCGCCCGCTAGGCGCAGACGGTCCCCCACTCATCGCGCTTAGCCAGCATCTTTTCGACGGCTTCCTGGGCGCTCTTGAGGTCGGTGTGGTTGTGCATGTGCTCCCTGTTGGACAGCGAAATCACTAGCACCAGCCTGTCGATCTTCAGCTGAAATAGCAATATGTCGCAGGCTCGAGTGAACGAACTTCTCCAGCAACTGCACTCGCCGAATGAACTTGAACAGCTCACCGCCGCATATGAGCTCCTCTACCTCGCCCGACAACCTGGTTTCTACCCAGAACAGCCTTATACAAACCGTCGTTCCGACTCTCTGTCGGTTCGCCTCCGGCTCCACCGCCTCTGGCGAATTAGACCATTGGAAAATCTTCCCACCAGCAGAGACCTTGACAGCCCTCAGTCGGAGGCTTTACGCGGATAAGGAAGATCCGAACAAACTACGATGGCGCGTTCCCGGAAGTAGCGAAACCACTGCACCTGTAATCCCATGGACTTTCACTGGTAGAAGACTGCGTAATTCCGGCCTCAGGTCTGCCGACCTCGATCATGCCACGGTCACTAATCTCAACATTTCTAGGTTTTTCTTCGCCACCTGCCAATTCTCTCATTGCCTTATCAATGAAACTACAATCTCATCAACCCGCTTTAGCTCTTCCATCTTTTCTCACTGTTCTTTCGTGCGATCGACCCTGTCATACTCCGTGTTCGAAAACTGCACCTTCGACAACGTAGATTTTCGCTCTTGCACCTTTGATACGTGTTCTTTTATAGGGTGCTCTGTGAATAATTCCGCACTCTATAACTGCACGGTTAACGAAAGCACATGGGAGCTACCCGAATATTCGGAGTGCTTCAGCCGCGCCGATCGCCCCAGAGATCCCGATGACTATCCACCCTACTTACGAACTCCTATGCACTCCGCGTTGCAGTGAACAACGTCAGGGTGTGGATCAGCTGCTTCAATGGATCGATTACGCCGTTTCGCGGTATAGCGAAGCTCCTGCGCTATACCAAGAAGGTATACAACACGCGGTTACAGTTCTCACCACGTTCGCGCATGCAGATAGTGGCTGTTTCGGAGATGGGTTCCATAGCTGCGAGTGGTCGCTAGTAGCCACGGCTGTGGGGGGTATTACTGCCAGGATAAGTAAAACGATCTTTTTTACTCAGCCTGCGATCCCTAGGAGCAGGACAAGGCCAAACGCTATGTTTGACCAATGTCCCGTCTATGTCTCCTTCTCCTTCGCAGATCTTCCTCGGTTAGCTCTGGCGAATGCACACGTTGCTGATATCAACTTCTCGAGCTCTAACCTTACGGGTGCCGCTTTGACGAACGCGCAGGGGAAACGAGCTGATTTCTCGTACTCACGCTGCCCGGAAGGTAGGTTCCACGGAGATTTTTCTCGCTCGCATTGGATGGGTGTCACTGCCTCTAACGCAAGGTTTAAAGGGGATTTTTATCGTGCACACTTCGACAACGCGAACCTCGATAGGTGCTCCTTTTCTCGAAGCGATCTGCTCTTTGCCTGCCTACGAGGAGCAACCGCGCACGGTACGGATTTTCGCGGTTGTCGGGCGCAGGCTGATCTTTTTCGGGATTGCCATATCGACGAACTCACAGTGTTTCCAGATGGTAGCAGCATCGCAGTAGACGGGCGCGCCAGCGTGGAACGGCGCTGGCCGGGTTTTACGACAGAAAAACCCTCGGTGCACCCGCACCCCATTGTTTACTCACGTCGCTGGGAAGGCATTGGGAAAGATGGCGAAGATATCTTCACCGTCACTCCGTGGTACATGGGTTAATGCTGCTCGGTGTAGATGGTCCCCCACTCATCGCGCTTAGTCAGCATCTTTTCGACGGCTTCCTGGGCACCCTTCAGGGAATGGTTCTGGCCCCAGCCACACTGTTTCTCATTGGCAGCGGGAACCTCGGTGGCGTCGAGGATGTCGCGGAAGGTCTGCTCGAGGATGTCCATGAAGTCCTCAGTGGAAATATCGAGGGTGATGGCGTAGAAGCCGGTCTGGCACCCCATCGGGGAGAAGTCGATGAGGCGGTCGGTGTGGTTGCGCATGTGCTCGGCGGTCATGTGCTCGATGGAGTGGACGGTGGGCATCTCCAGATGCTCCTTGTTGGGTTGGCAGAACCGTACGTCAAACTTCCTGAGAACGTCTCCGCCGGGGAGCGTCTTCTCGTCCGCAATGCGGACGAAAGGAGCGTCGACAAGCGTGTGATCGAGGTTGAAAGACTCTACATTCATGCGTTTTTCCATGGTCCCTAGTCTAATGGAGTGGACTAGATTTAATCATGCGCGGACAAAGGGAGTTTGGTATGGGAGTGTTAGCAAGGCTGACCGCGGTCATTGTCGCCGTGACCCTCGGCGTGGCCGGGTGCGCGCCTCACACCGAGACGGAAGGCACAGTGCTCACGGTGGGCATGAGCCCGGGGCCGTACTCCATTATCTTCAAGGACGGGATCGAGCCCCTGCTCAAGGCCAAGGGGTACACCGTCAACTACCACGTCTACCGGGACCTCAACGAGGCAACCGACGCCCTG